>Ga0181533_1005834_pt1 | contig 11545 bp, 10 predicted proteins | sample PEATcosm2014_Bin_45_FD_119772 | JGI IMG/M metagenome (GOLD analysis project Ga0181533, IMG submission 119772) | Peatland microbial communities from MTU Mesocosm Facility, Houghton, MI, USA - PEATcosm2014_Bin11_60_metaG | ecosystem: Environmental > Terrestrial > Soil > Wetlands > Peat | place...
CAAGTCCATAGTTGAACTGGGCGAACCTGTCCAGGGGCTGCCTGAGCCGAAGCTCGTCAAGAACGCGGCGAAGCTTGTCATGTTGCCGGGCAATGCGCGAGTCCGGCATCCGCTGGTCGAGGAGCGCATAAAGAAGCTTGGCGAATACGGCGCAACCCTCGATATAAATCGGATGGAAGTACGCAGTAACAAAATAGGTATTATAACATCCGGAGTTCCCTATCAGTACGTGCGCGAGATACTCCCAGATGCCTCCACCCTGAAACTCGGAATGATCTATCCACTCCCCATCGGGCTCATCAGGGAATTTGCTTCCAGGGTAAAGAAGCTTTTTGTTGTAGAAGAACTCGATCCCTTTATAGAAGAGCAGGTCAAGGCCGCCGGCATAAAGGTTGTCGGCAAGGAGTTGCTCCCGATCTGTGGTGAGCTGACCCCTGGAATTATCCGTAAGGCGTTTGCCGGAATTGGTCTTGCCAAAACCAGTGACGATGTGACCTCTTCCGAAATGTCTGCCAGCCTCCCCGGCAGGCCCCCCAATATGTGCCCAGGTTGTCCACACCGGGGGGTTTTCTATACCCTCAACCAGTTGAAGGCGTATGTCACTGGAGATATAGGGTGCTATACTCTTGGCTTTATGCCGCCGCTGTCCGCCATGGACACCTGCATATGCATGGGAGCAAGCATCGGCAACGCTATCGGCGTGGTCAAGGTTGTTTCCGAAGAAGAGCGGAAGAAAGTCGTTGCAGTCATTGGCGATTCCACTTTTCTCCATACCGGCATAAACGGATTGATGGACATGGTTTACAACAATGTGCCGGCTACGGTGGTGATCCTTGACAATCGGATCACGGCCATGACCGGCAGACAGGAAAATCCGGCATCAGGTTTTACCCTGACGGATCAACCCGCTTTCCGCATCGATATACCGGCGCTCTGCAGGGCAATGGGAGTCAGGAATGTGCGGACCATCGACCCCAACAACCTCGCCGAGACAAAGAACGCTATCAAAGAGGAGATGAACCGTCCTGAACCGTCTGTTATCGTCACTGACCGCCCTTGTGTTCTGGTGAAGAGGGAAGGGGTTTTCAAGAGGGGTCCGGTTCTCAGTGTCACGGAAGAGAAATGCACAGGGTGCCGCACCTGTCTGAAGATCGGCTGCCCGGCCCTTGTCTGGAAAAACGTTGATGGCAAAAAGGGGAAGGCCGTTATCGACTATCTTCTCTGTTCCGGTTGTGATGTCTGCCGGCAGTTGTGCAAATTCGAAGCTATTGAGAGGTCAAAGTGAGTGCAGCAATAACCAATATATTACTTGTCGGAGTAGGTGGACAGGGCATACTCCTGGCATCGGAAATACTCTCCGAAACCTTTATGCTTGCGGGGTTTGATGTCAAGAAGAGCGAAATCCACGGTATGTCCCAGCGCGGCGGGAGTGTCGTTTCCCATGTCCGCTACGGAAGCGAGGTATTTTCTCCCATCGTCCCGGAAGGGGAGGGGGATATCCTGTTCGGCTTCGAAATGCTGGAAACCTGCCGCTATCTGAGTCTGCTGAAAAAGGGGGCAAAGGTCATCGCCAATGACCTCTGCATACCCCCTCCATCGGTTCTGAGCGGCAAGGAGAATTACCCGGAAGGGCTGGCGGAAAAGATCAGGTCGCGATTCCCCGATTTCCTGCTGGTGGACGGGCTAAAGCTGGCCAACGAGGCCGGGAATCCGCGCGCCGCCAACACTGCTCTCCTCGGTGCGGTTTCGAAACGGCTCGATATTCCTGAAGAGTACTGGATGAAGGCCATAGAGAAACTGGTCCCTCCCAAGGCGTTCGAGGTAAACAGGAAGGCCTTTCGGGCCGGGAGAAAACTTTGACATCATGTTGTTAACTGAAGCCTGAAGGGTTTTTGGCTAACAGTCTTCAGCCTTCCACCTTCAGCCTCAGAATGGGGTTTGCCATGTATTACAACGAAGAATTCGAAACCCTTCCTCGTCCAGCACTGGAAGCTCTGCAACTTAAGCGGCTGGAGCATACCCTTGCGCGGGTCTATAATAATGTCCCCTTTTACAGGCAGGCCCTTGACAAGGCTGGAATTATTCCCGAATCCCTGAGTAGTCTCGATGACCTCAAAAAGCTTCCCTTTACCTACAAACAGGATATGCGTGACAGTTACCCCTATGGGCTTTTTGCCGCGTCGATGGATGACATAGTCCGCATTCACGCATCTTCCGGAACCACCGGCAAACCGACGGTGGTTGGTTATACACGGAAAGATATCGATTCATGGGCGGAACTTATGGCCCGCTCCTTCGTTGCCGCCGGAGTGCACAAGGGTGACATAATCCATAACGCCTATGGATACGGCCTTTTTACAGGCGGTCTCGGCGCCCATTACGGGGCGGAAAGGCTGGGGGCTTCGGTAATTCCGATGTCAGGCGGAAATACCCAGCGACAGATCATGATCATGCAGGATTTCGGCTCAACGGTCCTCACCTGTACCCCTTCATATTCCCTGTTCATGGCCGAGGCGGCCAGGGAAGAGGGGGTCGATTTCCGAAACCTGAGTCTGCATGTGGGAATTTTCGGCGCCGAACCCTGGTCGGAGACGATGCGGGGTGAAATTGAAACAAAACTCAACCTCTGCGCCATCGACATTTACGGACTTTCGGAAATAATGGGGCCAGGTGTTGCCATCGAATGCCGGGAAGCGAAAAAAGGGCTCCATATCTGGGAAGATCACTTCATTCCTGAGATAATCGACCCTGAAAGCGGTGAACCACTCCCTGCCGGAGAGAAGGGTGAATTGGTCATCACCACAATCGCCAAGGAAGGGATTCCCCTGATACGTTACAGAACCAGGGACATTACCAGTATAACATACGAGACGTGTATCTGTGGACGAACCCATGCCCGGATATCCCGCATGAGTGGCCGCAGCGATGATATGCTGATAATTCGCGGCGTCAATGTCTTCCCGTCGCAGATCGAATCGATCATTATGGGAATAGAAGGCGTCGAGCCCCATTACCTGCTGATCATCGACCGCAAGGAGAATATGGACACCCTGGAAGTTCAGGTGGAAGTCGATGAAAAGCTCTTCTCCGATGAGGTTAAACACCTCCAGATGCTCTCTCATACAATCGAGAAGCAGATCAAAGATCTTCTGGGGATAACCTGCAAAGCCAGGCTGGTCGAGCCCAGAACCATCGCTAGAAGTGAGGGCAAGGCCAAAAGAGTGATCGATAACAGGAAGATCGTGTAACGGTCTCGGTAGAGGACACACCCGTGTGTGTGCCCAAAATACAGGGCAGATACGCGGGTCTGCCCCTACCAGGAGGGGGATTATGAAAGCTGAACAGATTTCCGTATTTATCGAAAACAAATCGGGACGTCTTGCCGAAGTTACACGCATCCTGGGAGAAGCCGGAGTTAACATCCGGGCCCTTTCGCTGGCGGATACCTCCGATTTCGGGATACTCAGGCTCATTGTCAATGACCGGGAAAAGACCAAAAGTGTGTTGAAGGAGAACGGTTTCACCGTAAGCAAGACGGAAGTTGTGGCAGTCGAAGTGCCGGACAGGCCAGGCGGTCTGTACCAGATTCTGAAAAAACTGGAAAGCGAAGCAATTAATGTCGAGTATATGTATGCCTTTGTCGAGCGCTGTGGCGAAAATGCAGTTATTATTTTCCGCTTCGATGAGCCGGACAAGGCGATAAAAACGCTTCTGGATAGCGGGTTCAACGTCCTCGAAGGTGAACAGCTTTATGGCATGTAAAAACGAATGAACTACCCCGCAGCAAGCTACGGGGTATCACATCAGTAATTGTTTTTTCTCATCGAAGCAAGCTTCGGGAAATTGCACCCGGGGCGATTAAAAAATAAATCCCGAATCTCTAACTACATATATTTATGCAACATTGTTTGATATTCGGCGCTTGTCATTTGGTGCTTAAGTAATTTGAAAAGGAGGAATTTATGGGAAGATTGGGAACCGTTTTAGCTTGTATCGTTTTGTTATTGATCAACACCGTGGCTATGGCTGCCGGCCCCATCCGCATCGGTGCGCTGTTTTCGGCGACCGGACCGGCTTCTTTCCTGGGGGAGCCGGAAAAAAATACCCTTGAACTCCTGGTAAAGGAATTGAATGAAAAGGGAGGGGTTAAAGGGAGCAAAATCGAACTGTTCATGTACGATACCCAGGGAGATGCCACCAAGGCGGTGCAGTTGACAAACAAGCTTATTAAGAATGACAAGGTACTCGCGATTATCGGTCCCAGCACGACCGGAGAAACTATGGCGATAATACCGATCGTGGAAAAGGAGCAGATTACCCTTGTTTCTTGTGCCGCTGGTATAAAAATAACCGATCCAGTCAAGAAATGGGTCTTCAAGACTCCTGCCAACGATCATGTTGCCGCGGAAAAAATCCTCAATTACATGACTAAATTGAAACAGATGAAAATCGCCCTGTTAACCGTGTCCGATTCGTTCGGCTCTTCAGGACGTGAACAGTTGAAGGCGCTGGCTGCCAAGAAAGGTTTTGCGGTCGTGGCCGATGAGGTTTACTCACCCAAGGATACCGATATGACTGCCCAGTTGACAAAAATCAGGGGAATCAAACCCGATGCCATCATCTGTTGGGGGACCAATCCGGGTCCGGCGGTGGTAACCAGGAATGTGAAACAGCTGGGGATCAATATCCCCCTTTACATGAGCCATGGCGTGGCCTCCAAGAAATATATCGAACTGGCCGGAGCGGATGCGGCGGAAGGTGTCATGCTGCCGGCCGGAAAACTTGCAGTCTATGATAAGCTGAAACCAAGTGATCCGCAGTTAAAGACACTGAAAGAGTATGACCAATCTTACAGGAGGGCCTATGCTGTTGAGGCATCGACTTTCGGTGGATATGCCTATGATGCATTTAATTTGATAATCGAGGCTGTGAAGAAGGTGGGAGCGACCTCGGAACAGATCAGGTCCGGCATCGAGAAGGAACGCAAGCTGGTCGGAGTGTCGGGAATTTTCTCCATGTCAGATAAAGATCATAACGGTCTTGATCTATCCGCTTTCGAAATGGTGAGAATCATTAAAGGGGACTGGGTCATTGCCCACTAAACAGAAAGTTCAATTAAATTCTATTTTACAGGAGGATTTATGAATGCCCGATTTTCACGCATTATATTCATAATACTGTCAATTGTACTTTCAACTGTATCGGCTATGGCGGCTTCACCGATAAAAATCGGCGCTCTATTCTCAATTACCGGGCCTCCTTCATTTTTGGGTGAGCCCGAGAGAAACACGGCACAGATGGTCGTGGCAGAGATTAATAAGGCTGGGGGCATCAAAGGTCGCATGCTGGAACTGGTGGTATACGATTCTCAGGGAGACGCCACCAAGGCAGTCCAGGCGGCCACTCGCCTGATCAAGGAAGACAAGGTAGTGGCCATCATCGGGCCCAGCACCACGGGCGATACCATGGCGGTCATTCCGATCGTTGAAAAGGCGCAGATCCCTATGATTTCATGTGCTGCCGGGATCAAGATAACCGAACCGGTCAAGAAATGGGTATTCAAGACGGCCCAGAACGATTCGCTTGCGGTCGCCCGCATCTATGAGCATCTGAAAAAGAATAAGATCGGCAAAGTCGCCATATTGACAGTTTCCGACTCATTCGGCTCATCAGGCCGTGAACAGCTGAAAAACCAGGCTGCGAACTTCGGCATTCAAATTGTTTCCGATGACACATATGGGCCGAAGGATACAGATATGACTTCCCAACTGACCAAGATTCGCGGCAGCCAGGCGCAGGTTGTGATATGCTGGGGCACGAACCCGGGCCCCGCGGTTATTGCCCGGAATGCCAAGCAATTGGGACTCAAACTGCCGCTCTTTATGAGCCACGGCGTGTCATCCAAAAAATTCATCGATCTTGCCGGTGAAGCCGCCGAAGGGATCATTCTACCTTCAGGAAAGGTCCTTGTTGCAGATCTGCTGCCGAAAACCGAGAAGCAGAAGAAATCGCTCCTCTCTTTTGTAAAAGATTACCAGAATCACTTCAAGGCTGAAGGCGACCATTTCGGCGGACATGCATGGGATGCCGTCATGCTGCTGAAAGGGGCGCTCGAAAAGGGAGCCGATACTCCTGCAATCATTCGTGATCAGCTGGAAAAGACCCATCACTTTGCCGGCATCGGGGGTATCTTCAGCTATTCTCCGGAAGATCACAGCGGGCTAACCCGGGATGCCTTCGTCCTGGTTGAAATCAAAAATAAGGACTGGGTGCTGGTTAAATAAGGTATATCAGGTTGAAGGCTGAAAACATTCACAGCGCAGGCGATCAAGGTTGCCTGCGCTGCGTTTATTAATACACTGGAATGGAAACGATGCAATTTTCCGAGCAGTTGATACAATACCTCCTCTCCGGGCTCTCCACAGGCGCGATATATGCTCTTATCGGTTTCGGATTTGCCATTATTTACAACACAACCAGCATCATAAATTTTGCCCAGGGCGAGTTTGTTATGCTGGGCGGTATGCTCAGTGTATATTTTCTTTCCAAGTTGAATTTTCCTTTACCATTGGCCATATTGGCAGCAATACCACTGGCAACGGCTGGCGGTGCAATTTTTGAGCGACTGGCCATTCGCCCGCTGAAACGGGCAACCCATTTAAACCTCGTAATAATTACCATTGGCGGAAGCATATTGATACGCGGTCTTGCCATGCTCATTTGGGGGAAGGACACCCACGCCATGCCGACCTTCTCGGGTGATGAACCTCTCAATCTGGCAGGAGCAACCATACTTCCACAGCATCTTTGGATTTTCGGCATAACCCTTTTGCTTATCATCGGCAATAAACTCTTTTTCAATTACAGCATAGCCGGCAAGGCGATGCGCGCCTGCGCATGCAACCGGAAGGCAGCCAGCCTGGTGGGAATCGACGTGAGAAGAATGGTACTCTATTCATTCATAATCAGTTCCGCCATGGGTTCCATGGCGGGGATCATCATCGCTCCCCTGACGATGACTTCCTATGACGTTGGCATCATGCTCGGTCTCAAAGGTTTCTGCGCAGCCATCATTGGTGGAATGAGCAGCGGCTTCGGAACGGTGATTGGAGGGCTTCTACTGGGGGTTCTGGAATCATTGGGGGCAGGGTTGATTTCCTCCGGTTACAAAGACGCCATTGCTTTTATTATTCTACTTCTTATTCTCTTTATCCGGCCACAGGGTCTGTTCAAAAAGGTGGAAACAGAGAGAGTGTAAAATAAGCTTTCGGGTTTTATTGTGAAACGAGAACTGCTAAAATTTCTGATATTCGCCGCGATACTGCTCTGCATCCCCTTCCTGTTCAAGGCGGGATATCTTCTGAATGTGCTGGTATTTGTCGGGATTCACACCATGCTCGCCGTCGGCCTGAATCTACTTCTCGGTTATGCGGGCCAGATTTCCCTCGGCCATGCGGCTTTTTTCGGCCTGGGCGCGTATATTTCAGGCATTCTCACTGCAACTTACGCTGTCAATTCCTGGCTTGCCATGATGATAGCCGCAATAGTCGTGGGAATAATGGCATTCGTGATAGGTTTCCCCATTCTCAAACTCAAAGGGCATTATCTTGCCATGGCAACTCTTGGCCTTGGAATTATTATCTATATAACTTTCAATGAACTCGTTGAGGTGACCGGCGGTCCTTCCGGCCTGTCGGGGATACCGAATCTTTCACTTGGCCCATTGATATTCGATAGTGATCAGAAAAACTATTTCCTGATCTGGATATTCACGCTCGCCACCATGCTCCTCTCCATCAATCTTGCCAATTCAAGGATCGGCCGGGCGTTGAGGGCCATTCATGACTCCGAAGTGGCCGCCCGGGTGATGGGAGTCAATGTACGGCTTCTCAAGGTCCAGATATTTACCCTGTCCGCTGCTATTTCCGCTATTGCCGGGAGCCTTTATGCACATACCATGACATTTATCTCACCGGCTTCTTTTGGCTTCAATTTTTCCATAGAACTGTTAACCATGGTAGTCATAGGCGGTCTGGGAAGCATCTATGGCTCCTTTCTCGGTGCGGCCCTGCTGACATTGCTTCCGGAGCTGTTAAGGGCCTTTCAGGATTACGATATCGTAATTTACGGCCTGTTACTGATTCTAATGACCATGTTCATGCCGGGCGGTTTGGTGCGCGGCTTTCCTGCCATTCTTGCCGTCATTTCCTCTAAAAAGCCGGAAAGGGGGAAAGAGAGTGCTTAGGGTAAGCGGAATAACTCAGGTTTTCGGCGGTCTAACTGCCCTTGACAATGTTTCGCTGAAGATCAGCGCGGACGCAATAACCGGGGTCATCGGTCCGAACGGAGCGGGAAAGACCACTCTTTTCAATATCATTTCCGGCATTTACACCCAGACATCCGGTGCCGTTCATCTCGGCGACAGGGATATCTCTGGGGTTCCGCCGGAGAAGCTGGCACTGCTGGGAATGGTGCGCACTTTTCAAAATGTTGAGCTGTTCGGCAGGATGACGGTGCTGGAGAACGTCATGGTCGGTCTCCATACCCGCAGTCACAGCGGCATTCTGGCATGTGCCTTCAAGTTGCCCGGCCATCTCAAGGAAGAGCGCGCCGTAAGTGATAAGGCGATGCAGTGGCTCGATTTCGTGGGGATTGCGGATCTGGCCCGTGACGAAGCGGCAAACCTGCCGTTCGGCAAAGGGCGACTTCTGGAAATCGCCAGGGCCATGGCCCTGGAACCCCGTATCATTCTTATGGATGAGCCGGCAGCAGGGCTAAACAGCAGAGAAACCGCCGAACTCGCCCTGCTTATTAGAAAAGTCAGGGAGTCCGGTGTCACTGTGGCGTTGGTGGAACACGACATGGAACTGGTAATGGATGTATGCGACTACATCCTGGTTCTGAATCTGGGACGTAAGCTGGCAGAGGGAACCCCGCGGGAAATCCAGGAAAATACAGAAGTCATCACTGCTTACCTGGGGGAAGGATAAACAAACAGGCTGAAGGCTAAAAACTGAAGGTTTTTGGTTCCTTTCGCAAACTGACTGCATTTATTTTATGCTGAAAGTAAAAAACATAAATACATACTACGGCCAGGTCCACGCGCTGAAAAATGTGTCACTGCACCTCTCCGAGGGGGAGATCGTTACCCTTATCGGGGCCAATGGCGCCGGCAAGACAACGATTCTCAACTCGTTGTCAGCCATTATACCCCCCCGTAGCGGAGAAATACTCTTTGATGGCGTGGCGATTAATAATCTTTCCCCGGATAAGATAGTTGAGATGGGGATCTCCCAGGTACCGGAAGGGCGACAGGTTTTCAAGCCTCTTACTGTTGAAGAGAACCTGGAACTCGGCGCCTATCTGCGTTACCGTAAAAGGGAGGGGAGGGGTACCATCAAGAAAGAGCTGGAGAGCGTTTACGCACTTTTCCCGGTACTTTTGGAACGACGTAAACAGATGGCCGGCACCCTCTCCGGGGGTGAACAGCAGATGCTGGCAATCGGCCGCGCCTTAATGGCAAAGCCGCGCCTGCTATTGCTTGATGAGCCTTCAATGGGGCTTGCGCCGCTGGTGGTGCAGGAAATATTCGCGGTTATAGAGAACCTGCGCAAGGAGAAAAAGAGTACTGTGCTATTAGTGGAACAAAACGCCAAAGTTGCACTGAAAGTGGCAGATCGCGGTTATGTGCTCGAAACAGGTAAAGTTATACTTGAAGGAATATCATCAGAGTTATTGGAAAATAAGGAAGTCCAACGTGCATATTTAGGCAAAGAAAAGAAAGAGATCTGGGAAAGGTGACAATATGGATATCTGGGACTCCACGCACGAATGCATGCCAAGAGAGGAGTTGGAACAGCTTCAACTGGAACGATTGCAGGCAACACTCAACCGCGTTTACAAGAATGTGACCTGTTACCGCAAGAAATTCAATGAACTTGAAATCGTTCCGGAGGATATTCAGTCACTCAATGATCTGACCAAACTTCCCTTTACTACCAAGGAAGATCTGCGTCTCAATTACCCGTACGGAATGTTTGCCGTGCCGCTTAGGGAGGTGGTGCGAATCCATTCTTCATCAGGCACTACCGGGAAGCCCACAGTTGTGGGGTATACCAGGAATGATTTAAAAACCTGGTCGAACCTGGTGGCCCGATTTATGACCGCAGTCGGCGTTACCCACGATGATGTGGTCCAGATTGCTTTCGGTTATGGAATGTTTACCGGTGCCTTTGGTCTTCATTACGGAGCGGAAACCATAGGAGCCTCGGTAATTCCCATGGGCTCAGGCAATACGGAAAAGCAGATCATAATTATGCAGGATTACAAGACAACGGTACTGGTTGGCACTCCCAGTTATGCTTTAACCATAGTGGATAAAATGGAAAAAATGGGAGTAGATCCAAAAGGTCTCTCATTAAAAGTCGGACTTTTTGGTGGAGAACCTTGGTCGGAAGCAATGCGCAGGGAAATCGAGAGCAGGCTCTTTATAAGCGCAACCGATAACTACGGACTGTCGGAGATAATCGGACCTGGAGTTGCCGGTGATTGTCATCACAAAAGTGGCATGCATATTTTTGAAGATGCCTTTCTTCCTGAGATCATCGACCCGGACACCGGCGCAGTGCTTCCGACCGGGAGCATAGGCGAACTGGTGTTGACTACTCTAACCAAGGAAGCACTGCCGATGATACGATACAGGACCAGGGACATTACCAGCCTTGATTACACGCCATGCGTCTGTGGCCGAACCTTGGTCCGTATGAAAAAGACTATGGGTCGTAGTGATGACATGCTTATCATAAGAGGCATCAATGTATTTCCATCACAGATCGAAGAAGTTCTTTTTTCCATAGAGAATTGTGAACCCCATTATCAGCTTGTAGTGAGCCGTGAAGGCGCGATGGATGTCCTCGAGGTATGCATAGAAGTCACCGAGAACATATTTTTTGACGAAATGAAAATGCAGCGTGCATTTTTGGAGAAGGTCGAAAAAAGGATCGAATCGGTGCTGGGAGTCGGGGTAACTGTCAGGTTGGTCGAGCCTAACAGCATTCCCAGGCACGAAGGAAAAGCTGAACGGGTGATTGACAAACGAAAGATTTAAACCGATTTGATGAGTACTGCGAAACTGAGTAGTTGGTTTGATATTTCAGGAAAGGGTTTTCGTTTGCTACATATAAAGTTACATTTACATTTTACGTCCGATAAGAAGCTAAAAGGAGATGACTTGACATCCTTCACATAAGTGATAAATATTTTTCTATGAAAGACTTTCTTGATTTGCCAGACCGAACTAATTGTAAGATTGCCAAGTTTGGTAATACTAAACTTCTCGATTGCCTGGCTAGTGATCCTCAATCCTGCAAGTACGCCATGAGCTTTGGATATTTTTATCTTTGTCAGCATCCCGACCGTATTAATTTTCCCGTCCAAGTACATAACCCCAGCCATATATATTCCACCCAACAACATTCCCTCTAAAGACGCAAAAAGGGGACGCCGCATAGTTAACCACAATTTTACAAGCACGTTTTGAGCTACG
>Ga0181533_1005835_pt1 | contig 11543 bp, 18 predicted proteins | sample PEATcosm2014_Bin_45_FD_119772 | JGI IMG/M metagenome (GOLD analysis project Ga0181533, IMG submission 119772) | Peatland microbial communities from MTU Mesocosm Facility, Houghton, MI, USA - PEATcosm2014_Bin11_60_metaG | ecosystem: Environmental > Terrestrial > Soil > Wetlands > Peat | place...
GGCATCAATCGCGAGGAGTTGTGGGTTGTCGGCGGAATGCCTGGGCGCGGCAAAACTGCGCTGGCCCTGCAATCGGCGATGAACCTAGCGGGAGACGGATTCCCTGTTTATTTCATCTCTCTCGAAATGAGCCGCTACGCCGTGATGCGGCGCTTGCTGAAGATGAAGTTCGGCACGGCGGCCGTCGAGTATCCCAACTCAAAGCAACTCTCCGCCCTGTTCGAGTACGAGAAGGAACTGCGTCAGCTTCCGTTTTACCTGAACGATTCATCGTCGCTGGAGATCGAGGAACTGATCTCTAGGGCTAGGATGCGCATCGCTCGTTCGGGAATCCGTCTGGTCATCGTGGACTACATCCAACTGATCCGCTTCGAGGGGAAAGATCGCCGGGAGCGAGTGAGTGAGTGTACGGACAGACTCCGCAGGCTGGCGAAGGACACGGGAGTTCCCGTGATGGCTCTGTCCCAACTCCGGCGATCTCAGAACGTGAACGACCGTCCGACGATGATCGACCTGAAGGAGTCCGGGGACATCGAGGCTCACGCTCACGTGATCTTGCTGCTGTACATGCCGGTCGGACAAGACGGAGCGTTCACGGGGGAAGATGAGTTGATCGTAGGCAAGCAACGGGAAGGACCAACCGGGAAGGTGCCAATAGCTTTTCTCGGGACGAAGTGCCAGTTTTACGAGAGGGAGACGCACGTATGATCTATCCATCCATGGACCATTTAAGTTTAGAGCAACGGCGCATGTACTGCGACAAGGCTATGCGGAGATGTAAAACGGAACTAGCGGCCAAAGTCTTGAGCAATGAATTTCAGCGCGTTCATGACATCTACAGAAACGGACAGTTGAGGCGGAAGGCCACGCGCGACGTGAGGATCGAATGTCTGGAGAAAGAATGACCGAAAATAGCGAGTGCAAGCCCAAACTTTAGTTTGGGTAAACGAGCGGAGAAAGGAGTAAGGCAATGCTTAAAGTTTTCAAATACAAACTTCAGCCCAACCGTAAGCAGAGCCTTGCTCTGCAACGAACACTTGATGTCTGTCGGGATATCTTCAATCTGAGTCTAGAACAACGGAAGATGCAAAGAACCTATGCCTTTGAGCAGATGCGACAGTTAACTGAACTCAAGGCTGCATACCCAGAGTACAAAGAAGTTCACGTTCATGTTCTTCAGAACGTCATCAAGAAACTTCAGCGTTCTTTTGAGAATATGTGGGAACGTGGAGCAGGATTCCCAAGGTTTAAGAGTTGGAAGCGGTACAACAGTTTTCAGTTCAACAACACGGGCTTTAGACTAGCAGGCAGATACCTTCAGTTGAGCAAGATTGGAAACGTCAAACTCAGGTTGAGCAGAGAGATTCCAGAAGATGCTGTCATCAAAACGTTAAACGTCAAGAAAACTGTCTCTGGTTGGTACGCCTGTTTTGCGGTTGATGTTCCCATTCAGCTTTTGCCCAAATCAGACACCTCAATTGGCATTGACCTTGGCATTGAGAACCTTGCTGCTTTGTCAAACGGCGAGATGATTCAGAACCCAAGGCTCTATGAGAAGGCTCAGGCAGAACTCAGACGAGCACAACGTCGTGTAGCCCGAAGGAAGAAGGGTTCCCATCGCAGGTACAAAGCCGTTGTCCTACTTCAGAAACTCCATGAGCATATTCAGAATCAGCGGCTGGGTTGGGCGCACAAGGTCACCACAGATTTAGTCAGGAGATTCGGAACCATTGGCATAGAGAATCTCAACATCAAAGGCTTGGCACAGGGAATCCTTGCCAAGCAAGTCCATGATGCAGGTTGGAGTCAGATTGTTGGTTTTCTAAAGTACAAAGCCGAACATGCTGGTACTCGGAGAATCATAGAAACTCCTGCTCCATACACATCTCAAGAATGTCCCAACTGCGGTAACAAGAAAAAGAAGTCGCTGTCCGAACGCAAACACAAATGCGAGAAGTGTGGATACACCACGCATCGGGATACAGCAGCAGCACAAGTCATATTGGGGCGGATAGCCCCCTTAGACGCTCAGATAGGAGACCCAATTCCATGTCTAGTCTAAAGAATCCCGCCATTTATGGCGGGAGTATCAAGTAAGCCACGCATTCTATGAAATGGGCTGCGGCATCGCCGCTGCCGAAGTGGCTGTCAAGTTTTGCCTGCAATATACGAACAAGATTATCGACCCATTTTGCGGCAGAGGCACAATTCCATTTGTTGCGGAGAATCAAGGTGCCGAGGTAATCGGCATTGATATTGACGAAGAATGTGCCGAAGCATCGAGCACAGCCTCGCCAATCGAACGAGAGTTTAGTTTCAATGATTGAAGTTACCAAAGACGGGCGCACCAAGAGAACCGGCAAGGATTACACCGAGTTCCGTCTCGCGCTTTACAAGTTGCAGTCGGCTCGGTGCTTTCAGTGCGGGCGGTGGACGTTCTTGCTGCATCCGATTGAGTGGGATGATTCCTTCCATGTGGATCATGCGGATGGCCGGGGCATTGGTGGTTCAAAGCGAGATGACACTTTCCGGGCTTGTCACGGACTATGCGGCAAGTGCCATCGAATCAAACATCACCAGCAGATGCCCGAGACTTCAAAAAAGGACTTGGAGAAGAAACCATGAGCAACGAATGGCGCAACACGCGGCAGTGCGGGATGTACGTGAGCTGGAAGGCTTGCGCGCTCTCGATGTTCTGGGCGCTCGTATGGCTTGCAGTCGGCGGCGGATTCTGGGCATTTGTGATCTGGGCTGGAACGCGGCACTGGAGGCACTGATGGTATTCGTTTGCGGAATCACCTGGAACCGTCGAGGCTGCGGAGAGACGTTCGACTCGCTGGCGAAACTGCTGGCGCACATTTGGGAAAAGCACACGGGGCGAGAACGTAAGGTCCCGAATCATAACTGTGCTCTCGTTGAGAATCTTGTCGTGCAGGCGCACCAGCGCGGACTCTGAAAGGCTTGTCCCGCAAGCTGTTTCAAAATCTGCTTTACATTTCACAGCAGGTTAGCTTATAAGTATCTCGAAGCGCTTAACCTGCTCGTCCTCTCTGAGGATCGAACCTCGACGCGACAACATGCCGCGAGCCGCTCTCTTTTCTCGGAACCAATCTCCTGAAGACAAACCAGCCCACTATCTCTCCCGCAAGTTCATTCCCTTCCTGCTCGCTCTCAAGATAGACGGCGTCGCTGCTGCCGTAGCGCTCGGCCCGAACAAACTCCAACTGAACACAGACGAGCCCTGGATTCAAACGAAGCGCAGATTCTTGTTCTCGCAAGCTTGCATAGCGATTAAGGTCGTTCCGAAGCCGGAACTCTGCAGCCCGAACGAATCTCTCGATCTCGCATATCCGGAACCGCTTCGCGTGACGGTGCACAATCCCCATCCCGGGTTCCTAGCTGCTTGCCAGAAGGCTCGGGCTGCAAATTTGCAGGCGAAGGGCATGAATGGATGAGCGCAGGCATCATCACCACCACCACCATCACCATCTCGCAAGCATCAAAATCGCATTCTGGAGGCATCACCATATGGCAGAAGGACCAATCACTCTACAAGTAGGACAGAAAACCGTCGCCAGCGTGGACGGATACGATCAGAACGGGCAACCGTTCCTCGGGCCGATTCCGGCCCCGTCGTGGAGCCTAGACCAACCAACTCTCGATTCGATCTCGGCCGACGCAGCGGCTCCTGCCGACGAAGACGTGACTTCGCTGGCTGCCGGCGTTGCGAACCTGACGGCAACAGTTCAAGGCCCGACCGGTCCACTGACGGACACGGAGACGATCACGAATGTGCAGCCGCAGGTATTGACCTCGGTGAAAATAAACTTCTCAACTCCTCAATGAACGCGGACGAACAACTGAGGCGGGCGACAATCGTGACGCTGTGCCTGGCGTTAGGTATGTTGCTCGTCTTGCTGTTCACTCTGGCCCAGGCAGCGAGGTGCCAGGTAATTGAGAATCCGCAACCGCGCTGCCAGACGGTCTCGATGGATGAGCAAGGAAAGTTGATTTACCAAGACATTCCTTGCAGTCAGGTTCCAAACTGGCGCGTGTTGAAGCTGGTACAGAGCCGCGTCACGTTCTGGACCATGCGGCCGAATCGAACAAACCGGCAGACGTTTACCAGCCCGTGGTTCTACGGAACTGAGGCCATCGCCTGGGGAACTGGCATCGCGACATATGAGCGTAGAGTTACGCTGTGGTCGAAAGCTGATGCCTTCATTCCGCTGGCCGCCATGACCGGCTTGCACTATGCGAGCGACCGTTGGATTGCGAGGTTCATCGGCGTCGCTGGCGCAGCGTCGGTGATCGGTATCAACACCGCAGGAATCGTGTCGAGGCATCCGCGATGAGAGGCAAACCGCGAGACGGAAGCAAGGGCGGACGTCCGCGCAAGGGAAAGAACAAGATTGACCCTACGGTTGTTCCTGAAGAGCGACAAGTCTTCGAACTGGCGAAGCTGAGCATGTCAGGAGAAGAAATAGCTTCGATTCTGGGACTTACACGTGATCGTCTCTACAAAGACGCTAACTTAAATACAGCTTTAAACAAAGGCCACCAGGAATGCAACGCCAGTCTGCGCAGAAAGCAGTACCAGGTCGCCATGCGCGGCAACGTTACGATGCTCATTTGGCTCGACAAGCAACGCCTCGGCGGCAAAGATAAGAGCGAGTTCGCCGGCCCGGACGGTGGACCGATTCCTTTGACTCTCGCCGCGAAGAAAGACGCGCTCGAAAGCATTCTTGAGCGCGTAGCTTCAAAGGCTCCTGCGCAATGAGTTGCAGCGTAATCCCAGTCGATCGTATCCGCCAACTGGTTCCGTACATGAGCCAGCGGGAGATCGATGCGGTCTCGCATCTCGTCGAAGGAATCAAACTCGAAGAGGAGCAAGAGTTACTCTGGAACAAGATGAGCGAGCGCGTGGCTTCTTGGGACGCCGGGCCGCTGCTCTGGCTTACGCACTACACGAAGACCGAGGACACGCACTGGCTGACGAAGAACACGGCGTTCTTGGCGCCCTTCCCCAAGAAAGAATACCTCCGCGTCGTGCTCGACTACTTGATCAACTCCCGCTCGATCTTCATTCCGAAGTCGCGAGAGATGATGATGTCGTGGCTCGTCTGCTCGTACATCGCGTGGATGTGCCAGTGGTATCCCGTCTTCTGGGTGGCGCAGACGGGAAAAGAGGACAAGGTCGCGGAGCTGATCGAATACGCCCGCACGCTCTATCGGAACCAGCCTGATTGGATGAAGGCTCGGAACCCGCTTGTGGTCGACAGCGTCTTAGAGATCGCGTGGAAGAACGGCGGCCGGTTCCTAGGCATTCCGAAGGGCGCAGATCAGATCAGGGTCTATCACTGCTACGGATACTTCCAGGACGAGAGCGGCTTCCTGCCCGAAGCGCAGACTTCCTACGATGCTGTAAGGCCCGTCGCTAAGCAGATGGTGTGCGTCTCGACGGATGAGATGGGGTGGTTCCACAGCGAGTGCAAACTGGATTAAATGGAGGACTGTACGATATGAAGACGCTAAAAAGATTCCTTCCGACGATCTTGGGACTGCTCGTCATCGCTTCAGTAGCGACCTATTCAGTCATGGCCCAATGGGGTACACAAGGCGCCTACTACTCGATGGGCAGCGGCGGCTGGCAACTGAACTGCCCGCCTTCGTCCTGCTCGATCACGGGTACCGTTGCTAATTTCCCTGGATTGAGCGCGAAGAGCCAGTTAACGGCCAACAGCGCAGGGTCGAGCACGGCTGGCCTGATCAACACAGGCATCTCATTCCCCATCGCCGCGAACGAAGTAGGCACGCTGAACTGCACGATCTATTTCACGAATGGCAACGGTGGAGGTCTGACGCTGGCCGTGAACGGGCCAGGTACTCCGACCGAGGTGACGATCAGCGCGGAGATCGAATCCGCTGCCACGACGGGGAACTTGTACGTCAGTCAGGGAACTTCGTGGGCAACGGCCGTAGGAGCAGCGACGAGCAGCGTGACCGGCGCCCAGTACGCGCAGTTTTCCGGGGGAATCGAGAACGGAACCACTGCCGGGACTCTGGCTGTGCAATTCTCCGACGTGAACACGACTGGCACGACAACGGTTCTGCGGGACTCTTGGTGCAGCTTCCCATGATCGACCGCTGCTTGTTCACTCCGAACGGTGACGATCCGCCTTGCGCGGTCCCGCTGACTGATTTATGTACGGTTCCGACTCCCGAAATGGCGTATCTCCTAGCCGACCTAGTCATCGGAGGACGAGCAGGCAGCCAGCTTGATCTGTTGGAGATTGGCACGGGAAGCGGATACGAAGCCGCGATCTTAGCGGAACAGTGCCGCAGCCTGGTGTCGATCGAAGTGAACATGCTTCCTGAGACTGCAGCCAAGTTGTCGGAGAACGTGGCACTGATTCACGCGAACGGCTATGAGTTCGACACGCAGGGAGAGTTCGACGGCGTGCTGGTGACCTTCGGCTCTCGCTCGATCTCACCCGTGTGGGCGAAGCAGGTGAAAGACGGCGGGCGGTTGGTGGTTCCACTGGTCAACGGGGAAGTCTCGCAGATCAGAGTTTACGAGCGTCGAGGTGACGTGCTGCATCTGCTGGAGATCGTAGGTTACGCAGAGTTCACGGAAGGAGTTCTAGCATGAGCGAGAAAGTATCAGAAACAATAACCCGCCGTCTTCATATGGCGCCTCGCCCCCAAATCGCGGTAGTTTTACACCTAGAAGGTCGCCAGTTGACCGTCGACTGCGATATTAACGATTCAATCTTCGAGATGCTTTCGGAGGAGAATGTCGCTAAGTGCAAAAATCAAATTATGGAGGGCATCTCGGTCGCGATAGATAATGCAATCAACAGTAAAGATCGCAAGCAAATGTGTCGCCGTGTCGCTACAGTACTTCACTCATGAGCTTCGCTGATCCATCGCAGCATCATCATAAGCTGGCTGGCATGAAACGGGCATTGGCGTCGAAAGACACTCCGGCGCATCTGAAACCGCATCTCGAAAGGCAAGTCGCACGTCTGGAGGGAACGATGAGAAACGTAAAGGGAGCACGGGTTGGGCAGCGCGGCAGCACGGGAATGGGAGGCTTGCCTCCGGCGAAAGCGATCGTCCGGGCCGTCGACCAGAACGACCGCCTGAACACGGCGAATCCGTACGACGAGGAGTCGTTCACGGACAACAGCAATAACCAGGCGATTCCTGAGCCGGGCAGGGTGAACCCGAACGCGGCTGCTCTGGCGGCAGGCTCGGCAAGCCCGAACCAGTATGCTCCCAGCCAGCAGGCTCGCGGGATGCAGCGAACGGAACGTGGGCCGGGAATCCATCCGAACGAGACGGCAGTGCGCAAGCTGCCCAGCGCTCCGGGGCTGAACCGGACCCTTGGAGCCGTGAGGCGCCCCGACACTTCCCGCCGCGGCCCCGGCTTGCTTCCTCGCGGGCCGAACGTGGCGCGTGCGGGCCAGCGTGGCGAAGGCATCAAGGCCGGCCTAAGTCCGAGCAAGACGGACCGCTGGCAGAGGAAAGGCAGCGCAAACCCAGCGTTCTACGGTGACTGGGGGCTGTGATGTGTCGCGGCGCATGTGCTCGGAGTGCGGCAAGCGTCCTGCTCAGGTCGGTGACGGTAACTGGCGCAGGAAGATGCCGGGCAAGGTGGCGAAGCAGCACGATCTGTGCCGGCAGTGTTGGCAGAGCGGTAACGATCAACAGCAAGGAGCGGAGGTGAAACATGGCGGAACTGACAGCGGGAGGTCATAAGCTGGCTTTAGACTTACGCCAGAGCGCTGCTCTACTTATACCGGTGAACAATCCCTTATTCCACGCTGGACGAGGGTGAGCGTGCCGATGACAAAGAACGCAAAGAGTCTGCAGATTGGAAGGATCGTTATTCTTTCGATTCTTGTCTTTGTGGTGAACGTGCAATTTAGTCGTAGCTCCGCATTGTTCGCAGGCGGATTTTTTGTGCTTTCGGCAACTCGCTTCTCCTCCGTTCCAGTTAGGGTTATCCTGACCATACCGATGCAGTCCCGGCCTACCGACGTATGCAATAGCTTTCCATTCAGACGAACACTTCCTAGAACAAAATACATCCCGGCCTCCAGCCAGTATCGAAGGGAAGGTTTTGAATTCCCGCTTACACCATTTGCAAGTAGTAGTCATAACGAGCAATACTGTATCACAAATGGGGAACTATGGCAAAGCTAACAACAGAAGCAAGAAACAGACTCCCGGCGAAGGATTTTGCTGGCGCAGATCGGTCTTATCCAATTCCCAACGCTTCGCATGCTAGAAATGCTCTGGCGCGCGTGAGTCAGCACGGAACACCTGCGGAGAAGTCACGCGTTCGCTCTGCCGTCCACAAGAAGTTCCCTGGAATAGGGAAGAACAAAGCCTTCTACGGCGGGGAGTAAGTTATGCCTTGGAACCAAGTCATGTCGAAGTGGAAATCAGGCAGCCTGAAATCTGGAGGTTCCGGTAAGCCGGTGAAGTCTCAGAAGCAGGCTGTGGCGATCATGCTCTCAGAAAAGCGCGCCGCTGGTTCCAAGCCGGAATACAGAGCATCGAAAAACAAAGCATTCTACGGAGGATGAACATGGCGAAGTTGTCTGAGATCAAAGCGAAAGTCGAAGCGCTGCACGAAACGGATTACCAGGGTGCAGAGTTCACGATTCAGGGCAAGCATGTGAAGTCTGTGCTGCTCGACATCGTGAGTTACCTCGAATCCATCGACGGGACAGTTTCTCGGCGCGTGCCGCTCAGCGAAGTTTCCGAAGTATTCAACGATGTCTAGTCTTGCTTTTCCGCATCCCGGCATCCGCGTTCACACGAACGACCACGGCATCACCGTTCTTCGTCTGCACTACTCCGCTGACGAGGAGAAGGGCGGCGGGGAGAAGATTTACGTTCCCGAGATCAAGCGCTCGCTTTCGCCCTGGGCCTATGCACAATACAAGCAGATGACGGACCCGACTCTGTACTTGAAAGAGTACGAGATCGAGGCCGAAGCCGCGCTCGGTGCGCTGATCTACCAACTGGACGAGGAGGCCACGCTTGAAGACTCCTTCCCGATTCCGAGGACTTGGACGCGCAGGATGGCGCTCGATCCGCATCCTGGCATTCCTGACGCGTTTCTTTGGGTTGCAACCGATCCATGGGGTGACCGATGGGCTTATCGAGAACTATGGCCATCGCGTGTCTGCTTTATTTGTGACCCGGAAACCAAGCAAGTGAGAGGCAAAGCAGGGCCGTGTCCGCCCGATGATCCGCTGATCCCGATCAAACATTACGTCGAGACGATGAAGTGGCTCGAATCTTCCAGCAACCCGGAGAATCAGGACGAGAACAAGACGCCGTTCGACGAGCACATCTTTGCCCGCGTCATCGACTACTCGGCCCGTGCGTTCGGCAAGGGAACGACGGACGATCCTGAACAGCCAAACTTCCAGCAACGCTACGAGCAGTATATGCAACTGGAGAAGCTGTCTTGTCCGAGCTTCGACGACGCGAAGAAGGATCACGACGTGGGCTACGAGCGAGTGAACGCGGGACTGAAACCGCGCATGGTCCGCGATACGAACGGGGAGCCGAAGAAGCGCTCGCAGATTCACATCTTCCGCGACAAATGCCCTGAGTTGATCTATCAGTTGAAGAACGTGCGCAAGAAGATTCTGACGCCGACGCAGATGATGTCGCAAGACCCGAGCGGGCAGCAGGTTGCCGTGCGTTGTCATCAGGTCGACAACCTGCGCTACGTCGAGATGGCGAATCCCATCTACATCAACCCGCATCCGCAGCGCTCGCACTTCGAGCCGCTGCAGGAAGGGTTCAGCTACTAGCATGGCCACGACGAATCCAGCGATCGGTCCCGTTTCGGACATCATCATGCGCCGGGACGAGTGCAAGAAGTGGATGAACCTGAACTACTGGGCCGAGTGGGTCGACACTTGGCGCGCGATCAAGTGCAGAACGCGTCCGATCTACGAGCGGGACTCGGCGGGGAAAGAAACGAACGTCGAGGACAAGTCTCGCACGAACGTCGAGAGCGGGCTGGCGAACCTGATCTACCGCAAGAACGTGGCGCGACTTTCCGCGCAGCCTTACACGCTGCGCGTGAGCGGAGGCCAAGATCCGAGTGTTGGCGCCAGACTGAGTGCGTTGCTCTCGAAGCAGTACGACAACTCGCAGGAGCAGCCCGAAGATCAGCGGGTCAGGATGGCCGCGGAAGCGCTCGGCATCGGCATCTCGAAAATCTACTGGGACTTCATCTCGCGCACGATGGTGTTCAGGAAGGCGATCCTGAAAGAAGGCAAAGTCGTCTACCGCGACCGAGCCTCGATGATGCGCGCCCGGAAAGCTCCCGACGCCGAGATTCAGCAGGCCGTCGAAGAGCACAGCGCGAACATGACGGACGAGGAAGTGCAGGAGTTCATGGGCAAGAGCGGGACGGAGTTGACGGTCCCCGAAGAGATCAAGAAGTACGAAGGCCCGCGCGTGATGTGCTGCTTCCCCGGAGACGTGTTCTGGGAGCCGTTCGCCAAGACCCTGTTTCAATCTTCGTTCGCGATTCACAGCTACCGCGAGTCCGACCTCTGGCTGAAGAAGATGCTCGGGCTAAAGTACAAAGACCCGGAGACGGGCGAAGATACGCCGGCGTTCGATCCCGAAGCGGTTGCGAATCTGATGCGTCTTGATCCTGAGCCGGTCGTCGTCAAGGGCGAGTTCCAGGAGTTGAAAGATTTGTTCCGTACCGCCGTCGGGAAGCAGGATCAGGTGATGTATCAGTTCCCGCGGAACCTACGCGTGCGGAAGCTGTACGACATCCTCGAAGAGCACAAGCAGGACGATGACGGACGGATGTGGATCACCTGGGTGAACGAGAACTACCGCGATAAGGTGCTGGGGAAGATGCCGTACCCGGTAAACTTCTACGGGCACACGTCGTTCACCGACGAAGTTCCGCTGCCTGACCTGATCGACGCGATCGGGGATTCCACTCCCCGCCTGCTGCGCTACATGTTCTCGATGTTCAACCTGCAGATGGCGCAGAACTTCGACTACATCACGAACCTGATCCGCGTAACGTTCCTCGCAAAGACTGGAGTCGAGTTCGACACCGACCGCCTGTTGAGCGGGTTCTTCAACGTGCTCAGAACGTCGGACTTGAACGGCTGCAAGTTCGTGGAGCGTCCGCCTCTGCCGCCCGGAGCGATGGAGCGCGGTGCGCTGCTGATGCAGTTGATCGGGATGTTCGAGCCGTCGTTGAACCTGACGACGGAAGGAACGGAAGCGAACCCGCAGGCCGGTAAAACGGCGACAACTGCGGTTCTGGCAGCGAAGGCTGCGGACGTGCTGCTGGCGATGAAGATGGACGGTCGGAACCTGTATCTTCGTCAGCTTGGCATGAAGAAAATCTGGATGAATCAGCAGATGGCTGACCTCGACCAGCCGTGGAGCGTGGAGTCCAAGTATTTCACTTCTCCGCTGCAATCGCTGCTGAAGACTCAGGACAAAGCCCAGCAGGTTCCCTGGATCATGAC
>Ga0181533_1005836_pt1 | contig 11540 bp, 8 predicted proteins | sample PEATcosm2014_Bin_45_FD_119772 | JGI IMG/M metagenome (GOLD analysis project Ga0181533, IMG submission 119772) | Peatland microbial communities from MTU Mesocosm Facility, Houghton, MI, USA - PEATcosm2014_Bin11_60_metaG | ecosystem: Environmental > Terrestrial > Soil > Wetlands > Peat | place...
GATGATGTTATCGCCGCTTCAAAGTCTAAGGACGGAGCGGGCGGACCCAAGGGGCCAAGAGATAGTGCCAAAGAAGAAGGAGAAGGTGACTAAGCGCGCGTCCACTACGCTCATAGGCCCCAAGAAGCTTACCCGCTTCGAACGTGCCAGAGTCGTAGGCGCCCGCGCACTTCAAATCTCGATGGGAGCACCTGTGCTGCTCGACATCTCACCCGCCGCTAAGTCGCCGATTGAGATTGCAGAGACCGAGTTAGAAGAGGGGGCTTTGCCAATCAGCATTAGGAGAGCCCTCCCAGACGGCACGAGCATGAACATCACGTTGAAAATCCTCCTCGAAGGAGAACGCGAGGAGGCAGCCGCCTAACGGAACATAATCCTGAAGCTCGAACCTGGACCTACGCTTTCACTATTCTACTGGCCGTCTCAATCTGTCTCCTTGTACTTCGACGTTTCAACAACGCTTTTCTCCAGTTCGATTTCGAACTTACCGTCGTCTACATACCCACAGCGATAGCTGGACTCGCGGCGTTCGTGTCGAAAGCCAAGTGGCGTCGATAGTTCAGCCAGGATTCTAAAATAAGCGGTAAAATGTGCCTGGAACCATCGTGGTCAATTTGACTGGAACTCGAAGTTCACTCGCTAAAACACGCCGATGGTAACAGGACAAGCAGTATGGTGCGTGCGAGCATTCGAAGCAAACTGGAGTTGCACAGTCTACGCAAGTGAGCTGACTAGGTCTCAGCGGATGATTCCTGCACGCACCAATCAACAGAAAGGGCGCAACTGGCCAATTAGCGGATCGGATGAGTGAGCTTCCACATTTCAAACAGTAATTCGCTACATCTCGGTTCTCGACGCCACAATTCATACAACGGGTCGCCAAGAGAGTCACAAGATTTCAATTTGCGTTCCTGGGAATTAACCCTTATCGAATGCATGTAACCCTTATCAACCCACTCTCAAACAACAAGAGAGAGGCGCACACTGACGCAGAACCTGACGCTCTGTTCAAGGTGTGAACCGGTTGATCGTTCCGCTTGGTGACAGATTGAGCCTTAGCTGTAGCGTCGCGTAAAACTCATCAGGAGCGAAGCTTCGGTGCACGCGCAGGGAACCTGTCGGAAAGAAAGCTTCTGTCAAATCGGCCTAGTCATAACATGTGCATCTGAGCCGTCGTAGTAGTATCGCGCAATCGTTCGCGTAATCTCGAAACCCAGCTTCCTGTAGAGTTCGATTGCCGGGCCATTTGTTATACGCACTTCGAGAAAACACTCATCTGCGCTTAGGCTGGAAAGCGCTGAAAGAGCACCTTCGACAAGCCCGCGCCCGATGAATCTTCTTCTAAAGTCGGGCATCACGGCCACTGAGATAACGTGGCCTTTCTTGGCGAAATGAAGCTTCCGCACGTCTGAAAATCCGTGTTCGATCCTGCACATTATGTAGCCGACAATCTTCCCCTGCGATTCGGCGACAATGAATGTTTGTGGTGAGCTATTGAACGTATCCAGGAAAAAATAAGGCGCGTAGTTCTCAGGTAAGCAAACTCGATTAATGTTTACGACGGATTCTATGTCAGGGGGCGTGAAAACACGGAGCGAATATTCGTTCTGTAGCAGCAACTGGCTTGTCGAAAAAAACTACTTGAACGGACTATATCACATTATCTGCACACTTCGAAGTTCGTAATGGAATACGTTTAAATGACGTTCTGCTGCTAGCCGCTCGAAAACAGGAGTATCATTCATGTCCGAATCAACCGCAACTAGTTCACTTCCCACATTCTCAATCGATTTGGGGTCAATCCGATTTATGCTCGACTACAGGTTTACCATCAAAGACGCGTACATAGACATCAATGGCCTCCCCACGTTCATTGTCTCGGACGAACCTATCAAGCAGAAATTTCAGGAACTCCTACTGGATCTCGGAAATCATCAACTTACGGCAAAGATTCGGAGAGTCGCAGACAACTTGGTCGTATCAGTGTCTCCGAAACCGAAGCTGGGTAAGCCACATCTTAGAACTAATGTCATACTCTTCCTCGCTACGATAGCGTCAGTTACGTACGCAAGTTACACGCTTATTTACGACGTTGACCCACGGTTGACGTCAGCACTTTTCTCCGGCTCAAACCTTCTGGTACAGGTAACGATTCTCGCCATATCAATTCTCGGTATAGTTGGAATACATGAGTTAGGGCATGTGCTGGCGAATCGACATCACAAGATGGACGCAACCCTTCCGTACTTCGTTCCCGCGCCACCTCCATTTCCGTTCGGTACCTTCGGGGCTGTTATTTCTCTTCGTGGTCCGCCGGGTAACCGGGACCAATTATTCGATCTGGGTTTCAGCGGACCGATTGCTGGTTTTCTTGCAACCATTATCGTTGCTCTCTTCGCTTATCTCACCGCCCCGGTAATGAGCGAGCAGCAAGCTCAGCAGCTGCTGCAGGCTAATCTTTTATCGATCAGCAATTGGCCCAACGAACCGCTATTACTCGAGTTAATAACTGGAATGGGGCTCAGGAACGTGCCTTCAGGCCACATTATGGTGCTAACGCAAATCGCCTTCGCTGCTGAAGTAGGTGCGTTGATTACTTTCCTCAACATTCTCCCAGTCTGGCAGTTGGACGGCGGTCATATTGCTCGCGCCGCATTCGGCGATAAGGGACATAAGCTGATTGCCCTGCTTGGGTTCGCTGTCCTCTTCCTTGCTGGATATTGGGGATTTGCCTTACTGCTCGGCTTCTTCATGTTGATCAGCTACCGAAGAGGTTTCGCACTGCTTGAAGGTGTCGCGCCCCTAGATGACGTATCACCTCTTTCGACCTCAAGAAAAGTCCTGCTCGCAGTCGCCCTCATGATGCTAGTGGTCTGCTTCTTCGTCTTCTAGGCCAGATGGTTATGGGCACGACCTTAGCTACCAAGTTGCTGCAAATGACGAAACGACAGATGCGCATTTCGGTAGAAGATATTCAGAAAGAATGCGGAACAGAAAACCTTGAGGAAGAGGTGCAGTCTCTCAAACAGAGAGGGTTAGTCAACGCTGACCATGAATTTCTCGAAGTAACCTCTCGCCAACGCGTAATGCTAGCAGAAACCCTGGTAAGAGCAGGTCAGGATGTTCAACTAGTTTCCCGTCTACTTGCTTGGCAAGAATTCGAAGAGTTCGTTGAAGCCGCGCTGGATCAAAGTGGTTTCCATTCAGTAAGACATGTCGTGTTCAAGGGGACTTTGGGAAGACGTGAAATTGATGTTCTCGCTTGGAGCGACGTGTGGATTCTGGTTGTTGACTGTAAACACTGGTCGGGGATACTCGCGCGTTCTCGAATGAAAAGCGCTGCTGAAGCGCAGGTTGAGAGAGCGCGGGCACTAGCGGAGAGGCCGGAGATTATGGGGCGACAGGGAATCCAGCGAATCGATCTTCCACTAGTTCCTATACTCTTAACGTTGGGCGAGCCTCGCGATAGGCTAATCGGGGGCGTTCCCATCGTTGGGCTTTCAAGATTGTCGAGTTTCTTGCAGGAAGCCTCACCGTATGTTGATGGATTTCTTACTATCCATGTCCAAACTCCGTCAAAACAGAGCTCTTTGACGTCCCATATTCGCACGCAGAAGCGTAACCGAATGCCTAATTTGACTCAAGGTGCAGATCGGCGAAGACCTTGACCGAATGCGATCAGCGGTTACAACAGTTGACGAACGCCGTGTTGGCGGGTGATCCCGAACAGACTCGGCAGAAAACGAACGCGGCCCTAGCGAAGGCTACCCATAATGAAGTCCTGGACGCTGTGATCGAAGGCGTGAACATTCTTCTTGATCTTAACGAGCTGGGAGGAGCAGATCCAAATAGGCTAACGGGCGCCGAAGGGGCGATAAACGCGTGCCTTCAGATCCTTGAACCGATAATTGGCAAATCTGAACGCAAGTTTGACTTTACCGCTACGGTTGGTCCGATTGGACTCGAGTGGGGGCATCTGCTTTCCATGCCTATGGCTGCGGTGTTGCGGTCAGTCGGACTCAACGCTTCAACATTGAACAAGACGAAAACGGCTCTTGAACTTCTCAGGAATTCTGAAGAGTTAAGGGCGGACATAGTCCTTCCGCTCCTTCCCAAGGAGGATATTGAAGCTCAATTATCAAGCCTTAAGGATGAAATTGATCGAGGAGGATTCAGTAACAGGTTTCATGTGATTCCGGTGTGTCGGAACCTGCCCGGCAATATCATCTCGCCTCTTAACGTGGCTAAGAATGTTGACGAAGCAGTCAGTAAAGCACTTGAATGGGCGATCAAGAATTCGGTGGCTGCCTGAGTCAATTGCCAATTCGCAGATTCACCATAATCATCCTATTGCTGTTGCTTGCGTTCAGTCCGCTCATAGTTTACGCGGAGGAAACGAATGTAGGGCTCCTCCGCATAGCTAACTTCCAGCCTCCGCGGCAAGTCGCACCTAACAGTGTATTCTCCGTGAGCCTCGACGTAGAGTATGCGGTTCACGGAGAGAATGCGTCGGTACGATCAGCAATTTACCTCGGACCGGTCGCTACAAATGAGTCGAGTCCTCTTTGGCGGAGTCCTGCCGTCATCGTGACGGGGGGTGGCGACTTAACGTGGAACGTCAGTCTAACTGCGCCACCCAACGAAGGTGTCATGCAGCTAACAGCGTTCGCGTACTACTTGAACGGGGGCGTGTGGCAATACTACAATGATTCATTTCAAGGACCAGGATACGAACAATTATCGGTGAAGGTTGCACGAACGGCGAACCTTGAGATAGATTTGGGGGCGGCAGGATTGCAGATTACAGTTGCAAATTCGACGCAGCAAACTTCTGATTCGGGAAGTGCTAGTATCATGCTGCCCGTCGATCAAACCTACAACGTATCTGTACCTACGGATGTTGAGCTGAAGAATGCGACGAAGTTAGTCTTTAGTGGGTGGAACGACGGGATCAACGTTACTGCGAGAAATGTTCTACTTGACGGCGACGTCAAGATCGCTGGGTTCTACCGTCACCAATACTTCCTGCAAGTAGAGTCACCTGTGCCCGCATATTCATACTCTAAATGGTGCGATGCTGGATCAAACGTTACTCTGCGAGTGAATAGTACCGTCCCGTTCGGCTCTCCGCTGGATCTCCTCGGCTTGAAGTACGTCTTCCAGGGATGGACGGGGGACGTGAATTCACAGTTGAATCAGGTTAATGTGACGATGAATTCGCCCAAGTCTATTGATGCCAACTTTTCGGTGGATTACCGTCCGCTCGTCCTCCCCGCTATTCTTGTTGCTGGAATCATTGGCGCCGTTATCCTCACAATGCTGCGTCGTAAGAGAACCACGACGAATCTGCCTAGTGAAACGGATGAATCAACTCCGGAGACAGATTCAGCACTGTGCAGTAGTTGTGGGAAACCTGTCGAGAAGGAATGGAAGCATTGCATTCATTGCGGTGCCGATTTACCGGGTCCTAGCTCCATCAACGAGTGAAAAGGCCATATCGCCTATCTGCGGGATGAAATAGTCAGCAGCAACAATCAAGAATGCGACGGAGAAGATTCCGAGTATTAGCCCAGTAGGATAATGCACAAGAGACCAGGGTAGAATCCCGTTGTAGACGAGCCAGATCTCGAACGCGATTCGCCCAATGTTGGCTAAGTGAACGCACACGACCACAACGGTGAATGTGATGATCCTGTTCTTTAGAGGAACCTTTGGGACGGCGGCGACTATGCCCAGGAAGACAGCCATCACCTGCACGCCCGTGCACATGCGCTGAATCTCGAACTGGTTTAGGAACACTTGGTTGCCTTGAGTCCAAACGGTTGGTTTGATTCCGATGAACTGCATTAAGGCAGCGGAATTCTCTGCTATCAGTTTCTCGTATAGGTAGTAGTTGGGCAGGTAGTACGCTGCAATCGCTATGGTCGATGCCACGGCCAAGAACTGGCCCACTTTCAGTGCAACGTGGAATCGATTTTCAGTGTCGACCATGATTTCACGCGGCCTTAGTGAAGGCCTGTTTCTTCCGTGCTCTAAAGTTGAGGGGGTAGGAACGTAATAAAGAGGGGAGTGACGGTGCTTCTGAATCTACACGTCGGATGCTACGTCATCGCTTAACGCGCTTCAGAGACCGTCTTCTTATCACGAGGGCCGCTCCAAGCGTGAGTACCATCACCATCAGTGTGAAGTTCGGTTGGAATTCTGGAACCGGCACATGTGATAGTTCCAGAGTGAAGTTTATGGTGTTCGTGGACCCGTCAGACACGGATACTGCGTTGCTGTAAGCAAAGTATCCAGCCTGGATTACTGTGACGTTGTACATGCCAGTTGGAACGAACATGAAGTAGAAACCGCCACCACCAGAATAAGCCGTGAAATTGTGCACACCGTTATTGGCTTTTACAGTAGCCCAGGTGACCGGTTCGAGTTGATCCCACATGTTGAACCCTAATACTGTTCCCTGAATAGCTCCACCCCCTGACCCGTAGTACTGGCTGGGTTGGGGTTGAGCTAGAACCGTCTTGCTCCCTAATACCATAAGTGCGATGAATACGGAAATCGCGAATAAGAGTCGCAGGGACTTCATTTCTTCTCATCTATAAACTGGGGTAAACTTGCAATAAACCTTACGTTAGCGTTACCGTTCTTCGGAAGATGCCTTCACATGAATGAAGCAATCGATCGAACAGGGGGTGCTCTCGCATTTAACAGTCGGCGTAGGGAACCCTTGACTTGTTAAGAGTCAGGCATTGATGCGCAGGCTTTCAAATGATTGGACGCGTTGCCCGTACCTTACTATTCACTGTCTTGCTCATCGGTGGAGTTGGAGTTACCGTAACAATTGTTCATGGTCAAGCAGTCTTTGTTACCGTTCCTCTACCCAGTGTTTCAGCAAGAAATCAAGTTATAGATTTCTACGCTGGAGGCACAAGCGAAGGATATTCCTTTCGCGCCTCCCCCCAGGGGGCAAGCTTGTCAATTAGCGGTCTAGGCGTAATGACACTTATGCCATGGGGCTACGTCACCGCTCAATGGTCGCTGGGCCGAGTCTACATCATATTCCTAGCCAACGTGACTCAAACGGATTTCAGAATCGGTTTCCTCTACCTAACAAACGTGACGAATGAGGCATTCGTACTTAGGTGGTTTGATTACGATAGTGGAGGCTCCATCAGCAACTGGACGTTTCAAGGCGCGCAGCACGTCTTCAACAGGACCGTAACCGCTGCGTCCGTTGAGATGCCGAAATTGCAGATCCCCGCGGCACCGACCGTAACCAACGCTATTTCCGCACTTGGTCCAGATCTCTACCTCACATCGAAAGGTGGACAATTGTACAATGACAGTACCAGACTGAGCATTTACCCCCTCGTGAATCAACTCTTCGGCGGATCCACAGAATACAATGAGGTTTGGTCCCTCCTAGCGGATCAAGCAGGCCAATACTACTTCGCAATACTCTACATGCAGAACAACGATCCAAACCACGTAATAGTCGAGCATCAGTTGAGGCTGAATGATTTCAGAAAGTTTGACGGGAGAACAATCGACGCGAAATGGGTCAAGGGACAATTCTCCAACCAAGTAACCGTCCGCGCCGGACGACCGAACCTTACCGTGATGATTGATGGTTTTCCATTTCAAACGAACGAGCAAGGATTGGTTTCGCAATCTGCACCTGACGGCCGCGTAAGCCTCCAAGTCCCCGCTGAAATCCAGAACACTGGCACCTCCAAACTCACTTTCTCTTCATGGAGCAAGTACGGAACAGCCAATCCGTTGAGCTTACTCCTAAACTCCTCAATAGACCTCCACGCTAACTACACGCAAGAATATCAGCTCACGATCACGACTCCCTTTGGCACGGCGATTGGCGCAGGCTGGTATCCTCAGGGCGCAAATGCGCCCTTCGGCGTTCAGAGCCAGATCGATGCAGGAAACGGAACTAGGATTGTTTTCGATAAGTGGCAGGGAGATTCCAATTCAACTTCTAATCAAACATCAACAGTGATGAGCTCAGCAAAGCAGGTTACGGCACTCTGGAGAGAGCAATACCGTGTCAACGTACAGCCAATTGGCCTGCCTGATAACGCAACTGCCCAAATCATGGTGGACGATTCAATTGTCACACTAAACGGGACCACTCCGTACACTTTATGGGTCGACGCGTACACGCCTCTTTCAATCAATATTCAAAGCACGCAGATTCAACAATCTACCACTAATTACGTGTACGCCGGAATGCGCGTTGATAACCAGTCAGTGACGGGTGACCTGACGATCACGAAACCACTCGATGTGATCGTGATATTCACCGGCGTCCCAAAGGCCACTGTCAACGTACAATTGGACGTATCACCAACAGTGGCAGCACCGGGATACCCACTCAGCATAACTGGTTCTGTACAAAGTACTTCCACGGCACAAACCTCAATCAAATTACTTTACAGCATGAATAACGTGAGCTGGCAGCCTATGGCGGATGTTTCCGTTTCGCCAGATGGCAGCTTCTCATACACCTACCCATTCGCGCAACCAGGAAACTACTTTTTGAAAGCCTACTGGCCGGGTGACTCTGATCATTCGTCGACCTCTCAAGCCGTTAACGTTCACATAGTGGACTCGACTATTCCCATAATCGGCACATCCGAATCACTAACACAACTGGTGCGGAGCGTCATGGAAACGTTTGCTGAATTCCCATACGCCTCGACTCTACTCACCATCGCATCGAGCCTCATGACGTTCGGCTACACTCTCACTGAGTACATCCTTCCAGGCGGATCACGACTATTCGGTTACATTATTGGAAGTTTTCTAGTAGGCTTCATCTTCGTGTTTCCAGTAAGCGCCGCGGTTGCAGTGTTAAGGACTCTGACGAGTCACCGTCGACCAAGTTTCCTGTGGCTTAGCCCCGTGGCGGGTCTATGGTTGTTTTCGTTAGCGTTACTTGTAGCCAGTTTTCTGTACTCAGCCATCCAACCGTTTGGGTTGGCGGCGGAAGTCTCGCTGGTATTGTGTAACGTCTTCTTGGTCCCAATTGCCACAAGCCTGGGCGTCGCGAGAGTTTTGGCTTAATTCGGGGCATCCAGATCCTGTACAGTAACGTTGCAGAGATACTGTTAATCCTTCCAAACGCTTGAAGATGACCGTGCACTGCTCTGTGCATCGAAACACTTTATGAAAATTTGCCTGAATCGTCTTGAAAGCTTCGGTCGACGAGAACATGCTTGGCTGCATAGTGAATAAGCGATTACTGCTTACGCTCTCCCTCTTCACAATTCTCTTCATCCCTACCTGGATGTCCCCCGTGCAAGCTGCGGCTGGAAGTGGCCCAATTGCAGTCTTCGCTCCTAGTCCAGCAATGCCTCTACCAACACCTACGCCAGGGTACATTGCTCACCCTGCACCCGTTTCGGGCGTACTCCGAATTCTCGTCGTTGCCTCTTACTTCACGGACATCAACTACACAGTCAGCATAGATACGTTGAAGCAGGAGTTCTTCGGCACCACAGGTTCCTGGTACTCTTACTATCAGGAAATATCATACGGTTCAGTTACGCTCAAGGGTGATGTGATTGGCTGGTACAAACTCCCTTACCCCGAGTCCCATTACGGACGCGACTGCACCTCGATTGATGACGCTGATTGCTCCGGCAGTGATCAGTCGTGGCAGATAGCAAATGATGCTGCGCTCGCTGCGCAGGCAACAGGTGTCAATTTTAGCAACTACGATTACTTCGTGTTCGTACACTCAGGTTACGGCGAAGAATCAAGCGGAGTGAAGGACGATGTTTGGTCCGTAACATATCTGGGCGGAGTCTACGTACGAACCAATACGAGGACGCTCACAAAGTTCCAAATTGTACCCGAACTTGAAGCCAGCGGCGCGGTACCGATAGGCGTGTACTGTCATGAGTTCGGTCATCAGCTGGGACTCCCCGACCTCTACAACACGCTTAACGGCAAAACGATAATGGGACCCTGGGAGCTGATGGACAAAGGACTATGGAACGGTGATCCGGCCGGCTCGAGCCCAGCAGAGATGGGCGCTTGGGATAAGCTCCAGCTAGGCTTCGTATCCGGGTCGATGGTTACAACTGCCCTCCCAGGTGCAACCAACACTTACACAATCGACCCGACAGAAGTAGCCTCAAGCAACGTTCACGTCGTTGAGGTACCGCTAACGAGTACGGCGAGTCCGAGTCAGTACTACTTGATTGAGGTTAGAGCTGCAATTGGCTTCGACTCCGCTTTACCGGCAGTAGGCGTCCTGATTACTTACGTCGACAATACAGCCATCGTCGGTAAGATTCACGTTATGGACGGGCATCCCTCAGTTTCCAGTTTGAACGACGCCGTCTGGTACGTGGGTCAAACGTTCACCGACAGCAAGAACAATATTGCTGTAACCGTCACGGGCAAAGTGGGCAATGCATATCAGGTTACAGTAAACAGAGGCGGCGCGCCTCCACCCCCAATCGCGAATCAAACATCATACATAGACTTGGCGATAACGAGTGTGAACTCTCAACCCGTAGTCATAACGAGCCCAAACACTACCGTAACCGTGACGGTCGAAATCTCTAACCTCGGTACGCAAGATGCAACAAACGTGCAGGTGCAAGTACAACTTGATCACGCGGTTTACACGAACCTTCAAGTCAACGTTGGGGCGGACGCTTCAACCCAAACCTCATTCACGTGGGTCTCAACGGTCGGCAGCCACCAATTCCAGATAACCATCGATCCAAACGACTTGATCAACGATACTAACCGGGCTAATAACGTTGCAACCTTCAACCTCAACGTTGGTCCAACACTAACGATCAACGTCCCGTTGAACGTGACCGCTTCCAACAGTACACTCTGGGTCGCAATTAACGGCGTCAAGTATAACGTGACTTCCGGAAAATTACAAACGAGTGTTCCAGTAGGAAACGTCACCGTGCAAGTTCAACCTGTAGTCAACACGACCTTAGGAGTTCGAGCGCAATTTTCAGGATGGTCGGACGGCAGCCTTGCGAACCCGCGGAAGATCACCATAACTTCGAACACTGCGCTCCAGGTTGTCTTCGCCACAGAATACTTGCTGTCAATAAGCTCCAACGGTGGCACGACTACGCAGAGCGCTTGGTATCAACCAAAAACAATCGTCGCAGTCACCGCGTTGAATCCCTCTAACGTTACAGCCAACTCTTCCCGATTGATATTCAACGGGTGGAGTGGAGACATGACCACCAACGCAACCCTCTTACAGGTTAACGTGACGAAACCAGTATCGTTGAGGGCGAACTGGATAACGCAGTATTACGTAACCATAATCTCGCCAACCGGCTCACCGACTGGAAACGGATGGTACAACGCCGGCCAAATAGCCACAGTCGGCGTGCAATCAACCGTCCAATACTCGAACGGAACACGACTCGTATTCACCGGGTGGAATTCGACTACGCTGGGCAAGACCCCTTCAGCTCAAATCACTGTGAATTCACCAACAACCCTGCAAGCAGGCTGGAAGACCCAGTACTTGCTTAGTA
>Ga0181533_1005840_pt1 | contig 11526 bp, 10 predicted proteins | sample PEATcosm2014_Bin_45_FD_119772 | JGI IMG/M metagenome (GOLD analysis project Ga0181533, IMG submission 119772) | Peatland microbial communities from MTU Mesocosm Facility, Houghton, MI, USA - PEATcosm2014_Bin11_60_metaG | ecosystem: Environmental > Terrestrial > Soil > Wetlands > Peat | place...
AAAGTTCGCCGTATCCACTTCCACTTCGCGCTGGTTGATGAAGCTGCGCTTGTCGCGGTGCAGGAACTCGATGGGGTCTTCAATCGTGATGATGTGATCGGAGCGGTTCGCGTTGATCCGGTCGATCATCGCCGCCAGCGTCGTGGACTTGCCGGATCCCGTCGTGCCCGTCACCAGCACCAGCCCGCGCTGCTCTTCGCAGATCTTGGAAACGACTGGCGGAAGATTCAGCTCCTCCACGGTGCGAATCTTGGTGGGAATGACGCGCAAGACCATCCCGACGTTTCCGCGCTGCTGGAACACGTTCACGCGGAACCTGCCCAGCCCCGCCACGCCATACGCCATGTCCAGCTCCGCCGTTTCCTTGAACTTCTGCTTTTGCCGGTTGGTCATCATGCTGAACGCCATCGACAGCATCTCTTCCGGCGTCACGCGCGGCACGTCCGTCAGCGGGGTCAATAGGCCGTCGACGCGCAAATAAGGATGGTTGCCGACTTTCAGGTGCAAGTCGGAGGCCTTATTCTCCACCGCGCGGCGAAGCAGATCGTCAATACTCAGTGCCATGTGCAGACACCCCGCAACAATGCGTTTCCTGATCGAACGTAGCATCCCTCGCGCATGCCAACAAGGCAGCCGGGAAAGGGAGTTGCGCTCTAGTTACCTGAGCCTCCGGACAGGCAATTCCCGTGATCCCTCACCCATGCCCTGCCTTCCGATCTACCCCGCACCACTCCCGCGGGGGCGCAGGACTCTTTACCCTGCTTGCCCAGAGCCTCGCAGGGAGTTGCGAAGGGCTGCGCCCCAAACGCCCAGATATTAGGTTTCACTTGTCCGTGCGCAGGTGGTGTCCCAGCTTGTCATTCCGAGCGGAGCGAGGAATCTGCTTTTCCCTTGTGCGAACGGGACATTACACTTATGCGAGTGTCAATAGCCGCACGGAAAGATGCCAGCGGAACCTACCCCTCCGTCTTCCGAAGGAACAGCGTGTCGTATAACAACCCCGCGACAAATCCTCCGCCCAAGGGCCCCACCCAATAAGTTCCCTGATTCAGCCAGTGGTGCGAAGCGAGCGCCGGCCCGAACGCCCTCGCTGGATTTAAAGCCCCGCCCGTGAATGGCCCGGCAACCAGCATCCCCAGCGTAATCGTCAAGCCGATGCCAAAGCCCCCGATCGCGCGGAACGTTCCTCGTTTGTCCACCGCTGTCGCAAACACCACCAGCACCAGGAAGAATGTCGTCACCGCTTCCAGCGCCAGGGCGCTCCAGGTCGGGAAATCACGCATCAGTTCCGGCGTGCCCAGCGCCACGTTGCGCCAGGTGTCATCGGGGATGATCACCTTCAACAGATACGCCGCGGCTACCGCCCCCACCAGTTGCGCTACCCAATACGCCAGCGTATCCAGCGTGGAAAGCCGCTTGGTCACCCAAAACCCGATCGTTATCGCGGGATTGAAGTGCCCTCCGGAAATATGTCCGAGAGCGGAGACCATGATGGCCATCGTCAGGCCCTGCGCCAGCGCAATCGTCGGCAATCCCAGCCCGCCCGTGCTCCGCAGTTGCCAATCGACGCACACGGCGCCGGCGCCGAAAAAGATCAATGCGAATGTTCCAAGAAATTCCGCGGTCAGTTTTTGAATGAGGTTGTACATCGCACGCCCTCCGGGGCACAGCCTTGAGTACAACGCGCTGCCCACGATTCTAGCCGGAAAGCGCACCCCGCGCCAGAAAGTATGAAGCGGGAGAGTTCAGGAGGTTTTCGTAGGGGTGCAGCATTGCTGCACCCTTTCTCGGCAAGATTTCAATATTTTGCGGACTGACTTACCGCGTAGCCGCCACCGGCGCATTCACCGGCGTCAGCCAATTGTGCCGGTCCGCTTTCTTTCCGCTGGTCAGCGCGAAGAACTCTTCCTGGATGCGCAGCGTCACGGGACCCGCCACGCCCTTGCCGATGGTGATGCGGTCAATCGAGCGCACCGGCGTGACTTCCGCAGCCGTGCCGACGAAGAAGACTTCCTCGGCCAGATACAGCATCTCGCGCGGGATGTTCGCTTCCTTCACCGGAATATTCAAATCGCCGGCCAATTTAATTATGGAGTCGCGCGTGATTCCGGGCAAAATGCTCGCGGCCACGGGCGGCGTGATCAGCGTCCCGTCCAGCACCAGGAAAATGTTCATGCCGGAACCTTCGCTGACGTGCCCGCTGGCGTCCAGCGCGATGCCTTCGGCAAAGCCATTGATTTCGGCTTCCATGTGGATGAGCTGGGAGTTCATGTAATTGCACGCTGCTTTGGCCATGGCCGGCAGCGTATTGGGCGCCATGCGCGTCCACGAGCTGACGCACACATCCACGCCCTTGGCCAGTGCTTCGGCACCCAGGTAAGCGCCCCAGCGCCAGCACGCCATGTACACCTCGACGACCGAGTGCAGCGGGTTCACTCCGACTTCGCCATAACCCCGCAGGACGATGGGCCGTATATAGCAAGCATCGAGCTTGTTGCGGCGCACCAGTTCGATGGCGACGCTGGAGAGTTCCTCGGCGGTGTAAGGAAACTCCATACGGTAAATCTTCGCGGAGTTAATCAGCCGCTGCATGTGTTCGTGCAGTCGGAACAGCGCCGGGCCTTGTTTCGTGTTGTAGCAACGCATTCCATCAAAGACGGCGGAGCCATAGCTGACCACGTGGGAAAGGACGTGAATCTTCGCGTCGTCCCAGTTGATCCATTTTCCGTCGTGCCAGATTTTGTCGGTCTTCTGTACCGGCATGGTTTGCCTCCCCTGGCTAAATCAGTTTTACCCGCTCGCAAGTTGAGAATATGCCACGGTTGGGGGAGCGTCAATGAAAACGCCCTGACGTAAACGAAAATTCGCAACCATTTTGGCGTGCTCTTTTTTCGCGTTCCGGCCAATTTGGCGGAGACGGTGTCGCGTCCCACAAGTTCGATGCATTTCTCCTTAGGGGGTCAGGGCTTCAGTTTACCCTGCTTGCCTCGAGCTTCGAGGGAAGCATCGAAGGGCCCTGACATAAAGCCTCTAATTTGAATTGGGCTTTTCTGGTCCCTGCACATGTAATGTCCCAGCTTGTCATTCCGAGCGAAGCGAGGAATCTGCTTTTCTCCTCCGGGAATAGGACATTACTTATGCAGGCGTCAATAGCCCCTGAGGACTCCGCACTTTTTCTTTGTATTTCTGGGACACAACACTAGCGTTTGTCCGCCGGAGGCGCGTTTTCCGTCGGCCGCCCTTCCATCATGTAGGCCGCGGTCGCGAGAAGCTTCCCGTTGTGATTTTCCCAGATGCCCAGAAGGACGAACGGCAGAATCGTGGCCACCGCCCAGAGCTTCGCATTGCGCGGCAGCTTGGCTTCCGGCTCCCAGCGGAAAAGTTGCGAAGAGAGGAAGGAGGCCAAAGCCGCCCAAGCAATCAGAGAGACCACCACGGTGCCGAGAGAATACAAGTGAGCATCGGCAAGCATCGCACGCTGCAAGCCGTAGACGAAATAGGTCGCGGGCAGGAAGAGCCCGATGCGCTGCACCATGTGCGGAAGCAGGGCCAGCGGGACGGTCGCCCCCGAGAGAAAAATCAGCGCGAACCAGAGGAGTTGGTTGATGATCTGCGTTTCCTGCATGGTGTTGGTCACGCTGGCGACCACCAGGCCCATGGCTCCAAAGGCGGTGATCCCCAGAATCACCAGCACAAACACGCTACTCAGATTGCCGAACGACGTGACGTGGTAGATGAATCGAGCAAGCAACAGTTCAAAAACGACTGTCGGCAGAATGAGCAAGTAGTTCGCCAGAATGCTGGACACGATCATGCTCGACGCAGCAATGGGGGCCAGCCGAAACCGGCGCAGGATGCCCTGTTCGCGCCAGGTCACCAACTGCATGCTGAGTCCCCAGAATGTTCCCATCACCGTGAAGGACAAGATCGGGCCCATCAGGTAAGCGACCGCTTCGGGTTTTCCCTTGGCAAACACACTCCCGTACAGAAAGAAAATCGCCATTGGCATGACCAGGCTGAAAAAGAGAAACGTTTTATTGCGCAGCGTGATGCGTATGCGCACTGCCGCAAGCGTGAGTATCGTTTTCAATCCCGCAGCCTCCTTCCGGTCAGCTCGATGAACACGTCTTCCAGCGAAGGCGTGGCAATTTCCAGGCTTACCAGTTCGTTGCCCTGCGCCTCCAGATATTTCACCAGCGCTACGATGGCTGGCGCCGTCCGCTGGCAATGCAGCACATACGCGCCATCCACTTCCAGCGCGTCGGCCACTCCCTCGAGTTGCCTCAGCGCTTCCGTCGCCGCCGGCTTGGCCAGCCGCACTTCCAAACGCGTCGTGTCCCCGGAGCGTTGTTTCAATTCCCGCGGAGTGCCCGAGGCAATCAATTTGCCGTGGTCCATAATGGCCACGCGGTCGCACAGCTTCTCCGCTTCTTCGATGTAGTGCGTGGTCAGGACGATGGTCTTCTTTTCGCGCTTCAGCTCTTCGATGATTGTGTAGATCTCGCGGCGCACCTGCGGGTCCAATCCCGCCGTCGGCTCGTCCAGAAACAGCACCCGCGGATCGTTCACCAGCGCCATGGCCAGCGCCAGCCTCTGCTTCTGCCCGCCGGAAAGCTGGTTGTAAAACGAATGCCGCTTTTCTGCGAGCCCAAACCTCTTCAGCAAATCGTCGGGATTCCGCGTGCGCTTGTAGAAGCTGGCAAACAGCCGGATCGCCTCGCTCGCGCGCAATTTGTCGGGAAGGGAAGTGGCCTGCAGCGTCGCGCCAATTTCGTTCTTTAATTCGTTGGGGTTTTTCTGCGGATCCAGGCCGCAAACCGTGGCCCGCCCGCCATCGCCCACGCGCAATCCTTCCAGCACTTCAATCGTGCTGGTCTTTCCGGCGCCGTTCGGGCCCAGCAGCCCAAACACTTCGCCCTCGTCCACGCTGAAGCTGACGCCGCGCACGGCTTCCACTTCGCCGTAGCGCTTCACGAGATTTTCGACCTGCAGAACAGGATTCGCCATGGTTAAGAATCCCCTATGGTACCTCAGGTTGGCGATTCTCTCTAATGCCCGATCCGGGTCGTAAGGAGAGAAGGAGAAAAGCTAACCACAGAGGGAGCGGAGGGCCGCAGAGGGACCGGAGACCTGCTCGGAGGTCGCTGGACTACCTGAGTGGCTAACTTGTCAGCTACTTTTCAATCTGAATCCTACGGAATTCGAGGATAAAGAAAGCTGTGGCCCCGGCCATCGCTAATGGACAGACTGCCGCCGAGCGACCCGACTTTCGGATCCCGCCAGATGCCAATAGATGCCACGTCGGGATGCATAAAGGTTAGTGCCCAGTTTGAGTCTTCGGGCGACGGGTAATCCGTTGGAATAAATCCCAACAAAACCCTCCCTTCCCATCGCTCGTCGCTCAGAACGATGCTCGGCCGTTCCATCGGCTCTACCAGTTCTATATTGACCCTAGGCTTGCCATCCTTCGCCGTGAAACCAGAAACGGAAACCTGTCAGATCCCGCGTTATGAACTCCAAATTTAGCGAAGGCGTGAGAGCGCTCATCCTGAAAGCTCAGAACCGTGTTTCTATATTCATCCTGACCCCACACCGCAACGGTTTGACCCGACGGTCCAACCAACTCGAACCGTGTGGAGCGGATCGCGCGACTAGGGAACAACTCTGCGGGATGCACCATCCTTTCGAGTCGTGCCCCCAAATACCCACAGCCCATGCTGAGAATAAGTATAAGAATGTCTCTGAGCTTCATAGTTTCCTTTTTCCCCCTCGCCGGGTGGCGCAACTCCTTGGATGAATTTGGGATTCATGATGGCAGTATACCACTCAATAAAATAGCTGGGAGTGATGAAGGGTAAGGGAACTGCCGGCTTCGCAGGCTTAGCGGTGGGCCACTCGGTGTTAGATTGCGAAGAGTCTTACACCTGCGGAGCTGGCCACCTTGCGAAGATCGGAATCGGTCGTCGCTAACGGTAGATTGAATCGCGCCGCGAGGGCGAGGTAGGCAGCGCCGTAGTTCGTGAGGCCGTGGGACTGTGCCAGGGCGGGCAATTCGAGAATCTCAGCAGGCGTCTGTTGCGCAACGTCGATGGGAAGGGCAATCAGGCGGGCTATGAAGCCGTCGATCTGATCGCGGGTGATTCGCCTGCGGCGGCAGGCCATGAGGAGGCCGTTGCCAACTTCATAGAACCATAGGAGAGGGACAAGGGCGCGCTTTTCGGAAAGGCTTGCAAGAACGGCCAGGCTGTACTTGCGATCCGCTTCGTCTTCCAAGAACCACTGCAGCGCCAGAGAAGCGTCCAGCACGAAGTCACTCACAGGCGGTGGCCCTCGTGAATCAGTTCCTTGACGGAGACCCCTTCGAGGCGCACGCGGTTCTTCTCAACGAAGGCGAGCATTTCGTGTACGGCCTCGCGTTGTGCACCGTTAGGCCCGCCAACGGTTGAAGATTGCTCTCGCTCACGGAGAACTTGCAGAGCTTCGCCAATTACTTCCTGGACGCTGCGGAAGTGGCCCGTCTCCAGCGTGTCTTTGACGATCTTTTCCTGTTCAGGCGTCAGATTGATATTCATGGCCTTAGACTCCACTTCCCCCATGATATCAGCCTTGCGACTGTCGGCTGAACGAATTAGGCGGGTGCCTCTCGCTTTCATCGGTGGCCGGGCGGCAGGTTCACAGCCCCCCGTGGAACCGTCCGAAGGCGTGGGCCAGCATGAGCGACATGATTAGGATGCCCGCGCCGAGGACGAGCACGTGCTCATTCTTGCGCAGATTGAAGCTGCCGACACGACAGACGAGCAGGTAGCCGACGGCAAGGTTGAAGAAGCCCCATAGGACATTGACCATAGAGGAGGACAAGCCTACCCCGGGCGGTGATGCGAAGGGACTCTGGAAGGCATGGCCCGAGATGCCATTGCCGAAATGGGGCACCGCGTTCGCGAGGAAGGCGCCCCCGAAGAAGTACGACACATAGTGATACCAGCGCATGGTTGCTCCCTCCTGATTGCCAATCGTAGCAGGTCTCGCGTCAGACGCGAGTTCTAAGTAATCAGTTTTCAGTTGTAAGTTCAAATCGAAGAGAGACCCAAGGCCCGCCCATCAAAGTCCTAAGTTTTCAGTTATAAGTTGTAAGTTTTTGGAAAAGAGAAGAGAACCCCAAGACCCACCCTCACAAACCGAGGATGGGGCACCCTCCGCGTGTCAGTACGTCGCGATCAGGGGGTGGTTGGGTAGATGCCCGATGGATTTACGACGGTGAATTCGACGTAATCGAGGGCGGCGTGTTCGAGGCCATCGGGTCGCCCTTCGATGCGCAGTTCATCCCCTGTTTTCAAGGCGATGCCGGGAATGCGATGTCGCGTGGAAGAATCTGCATTGGGGACCGTGGCGGGGAAGTGCTCGTTGGCGCTCCATTCGGCGATGAGCTGGTTGCCCAGATACACGCGCAATTGAGAGATGCCGTTCGACTGATCAAAGTAACGAACATCAATGTCGTAGCGGCCCGGAGCGCCCGTGAAATGAAAACTGGCGGTGCAGGGCGCAGACTCCGTGGGGCATTCGACTCCCTTGCCGCCCGAAGCAGCCTCCCAGGGAGTGACGTTGAACACCACGTAGCCGCGCAACTCCATGTCTTCCGCTTCCACCCGGTCGGGGTAATGGCCGACGCGTTCGCGTTCATCCGGCACGCCAGAGGTTCGGGCGAACCAGTTGCAGATGGCGTCGCGCCAAACGATGGCGTGGCCTGCCTGGTACTCGAGGTGCCGCAACACGTCTTCGTAACGTGCCTGATCCACGCGGCCTTTCAACGATTGCCACTGGCCAACGAGCGCATCGGCCCGGCTGGCGCCGTCATAGTGTGAATCATAAATATGCTGGATGACGGTTTTGCCGGAATGAAGTTTGTAGGAGTAAGGCACATGGTGGAAAAACAAGAGCAATTCGTCCGGCGTCGTTTCCAAGGACTCATATTGCTTCGCAACGGCGGGAGAATATTGCGCGACATACCCAGTCCCGGTTGCGACCGTGCGGTCCATGCCAATCCCCGCTTGATTGGCGCGGTGCCACTGCCCCCAGCCATTTCGTTCTGAGGATTCCACTCCGGGGCCGTAGTGACTTCCGAGAATGTCGGTGAGCGTGCCCGCGCCGAGCGGCCCCGTATAGCTTTCGTAGATGTTCCAGGATGAAAGCAGCATCGCATCAATCGTGTCCACGGTGGTTGCATCGTTGCCAAAGGTGAGCCGCGTCCATTCCTCCGTGATGGTTTGCGCGCTGAGGGTCGCGTCCCATGCCAGGCGGCCGAAGCCATAAAGGTTGGCCATCGCGAGCGGATGCGCCAGCCAGTTCGCATCCATGCCCACATTCGCAACGCCCACCAAGCCACCGTAGGGGCGCTGGTAGGTCTTGCCGGAAACCAATTCGCGCACGGGCGTGGATTGGCCTGAGTTGCGCATATCGAAATCGAGCACTTCCTTCCACATCGGAAGGAGGTAACAGAGATGTCTCTGCTGCCCGGTATATTCCTGCGTGATTTGCAGCTCGATGGCTTCATTCGTTTTTTCCAGGCCGCCGAGCAGGGGCGAAACCGGCTCGCGCACCTGAAAATCGATGGGCCCATGTTTGACCTGAATCACGACGTTGTCCGCGAACTGGCCGTCCAGCGGACGAAAAATGTCATAGGCCGCCTTGGCACGATCATTTTTAGGATTGCGCCAGTCGAGGTGGTGGTCGTAGACGAAGCTGCGATAGAAGAGCAGTCCACGGTGCGGCTTCAGCGCGCGTGCAATCACGTTGGCAGCGTCGGCGGGAGTGCGCCCGTAGCTGGCGGGCCCCGCGCGGCCTTCCGAATCGGCCTTCACCACGAATCCGGCAAAGTCGGGAATTTCCGCGTAGAGCGCATCCACCGTTTGCTGCCACCACGCGGCCACGCGCGGATCGAGCGGATCAAAGGTAGGCAATCCGCCGATCACCTTTGGACTGCTGACGTCAACAGAAAGTGCCAGGCGCACGCCCCACGGGCGGAACGCTTCGGCCACGCGGCGCAGTTGCGGCAGGAAAGGCTTATCGAGAAGCCGGGGATTCGCGTTCACATTGTTGATGGCGCATGTGTTGATCCCCACCGAGGCCAGAAGACGCGCGTACTCGCCGGCACGCGAGAGGTCCTCGCGGACATGGCCATCTTCAAAGAGGAGCGAAGCTCCGGCATACCCCCGTTCGATCGTGCCATCCAGGTTGTCCCACTGATCGATCATGCGAATTGTGTTGGCGGGAACTTGTACCTCGTTGAGGGGTTGCAAACTTTCCGCGCGGGCGATTTTGCCCAGGAAGGCGAACACGCCGTAGAGAACGCCGCGATCGTTCGACGCGGTGATGATGAAGCTGGAAGTGCCATTCATTTTTGTTCGAGCGAGCCAGTAGCCATCTTCCGAGAGACTCGGCGGCGAAATGGAGTCCTTGGTCACTGTCCTTACTGAGTCGAGCGTTCCCATTAGAATGTAGGGTCCATTGGTGACCGAGGTGGTAGTGTGAAATTCGCCGCCCAACATGCCACGAAGCCCGCGAGCCAATTCCTGCTCGGCCGACTCCAGAACGGCGGAATCGCCAACACGCAGAATGAGGCGGGGAACAGCGGAGTATTTCGCGCTTGCTGCAAGATCAAGCCGGGCGTAACGCAACCAGGCCTCTTGGCCCGTCTCTGCCTGGAGTGAAACTGTTCCTGCGCCAAGCAGGAATGCCGCAATCACGAAAACAGGAATCAGCCGCCAGAAAATTCGCCACGGACCGGCGCACCACTGAAAAAGTCTTGAGAATCTCATTGCGCGCCGAATCTAACACAACTCCGGCACAGTAGCGTCGAAAGTTAGCCACCACGGGATTGGCTATTTGTTTTTGCGAGCCTTTTTGCGTTTGATTGTCGAGCCCTTGCCGTGCGGCGGATGCCAGTGGCAGTTTTCGATGTCCACGCGCGATTCCCGCAGGGTCACGCCTTCGCTCTCCAGCAGCTTTCTCTGTAACGAAGCGTACGGCTCACGGATCAGCAGTTTCCCGCGTTCGCCCACCACGCGATGCCACGGTATGCCTTTACCGGAAGGGGTCGCCGCCATGGCCCTGCCCGCGGCTCTCGCCCCGCCGCGCAGACGTAAAGCTCTAGCGAGCGACCCGTACGTGATAACCCGGCCGCGCGGAATTAGTTTCACCAGCCGGTACACCGGATCCCAGGACATCTCGGAAGCCCCCATGGCTCGAGTGGCCTCAATCAGGTTGCTGAAAAAAGTAATTCGTTGTCATCCCGAGTGGAGCGAGGGATCTGCTTTCGCGAAAAACCCAGGAAAAAGCAGATTCATCGCGTAAAGTGCACGCGATGGGGCAGAGTTCCTCGTCCCGTTCAAAAAGCGAACGGGGCTCCGAATGACATTTGTCGAGGTTTTTCAGCAAGTTGCTATGGTAAGCGCGCCGCACGCGGCTCACAAGAGAAACTTGCCGCCGGGAAGTGTTGAATGAAGTGTAGGGCGCCGCGACGCGCAGGCTTCACGGCACAGGACCAAAACAATGATGGCATGCAGCGAAAAAATGGATGCGGCAACAACCGGCAACTGCGCGAGCATGGCTGCAGCGCCGGGGCAGGCAAACATTGCTCATTTGACGCATCCTATCTTGCATCCTGTAGTGGAACTAGCTTACACTACAGACACCAGACGGAGAGATGCCCATCCGCTTTCGGCGGCTGCCCCCTCTGTCCGGCAGCTTCGCCGAGGTTCCGCGATGGCTTTCGTTCGCCGCAAAGGAAATGCCTACTACCTGGTGCACAACGTGCGCCGCGGTGGAAAAGTGCGGCAACTCCATCTCGCGCGGCTCGGCGATCGCGCCCGCATCACCGACGAGATTGTTCGCGCGGTCAGCAAGAAACATCCTTTCGTGGAACTCAACTGGCGCACCCTTCGCGACCAGTTAAATAATCAGATCGATTTGTCCGACTCGCAATCGCCCGCCGTTCAGAAGCTCGTCCACTCGCTGCGAAACCTCAATCTGGACTTGGCGGACTTTTTCCCGCCCGTTCTTCGACTTTCCGAATCGCCCGCGGTGGCGCGGGAGCTGCTCCTGCAGTTGCGGCTCCTGCAGTCCACCATCCAGGTGAAGCTCGATCAGTTCGCCCGCAAGGATGAATTGAAGAAGCTCGGCCGGACCAGCGGGCGCTTTGGAAGCGCGCATCCCGGATTCCGGGGGCGCTAGGAGGCGGTCATGGGGACAGCCGATCTTTCTCTCAATCCAAGTATTCGCAGCGCGGAAACTGTCGAGTTTCAGAAGGCGCTGCGTTCCAAGATCGTCGGGCAGGACGAGGGCGTGCAGGCGCTCGTCGAACTCTTCCAGGTCTTCACCGCCGGACTGAATTCCCCGGGTCGCCCGGTGGGCAACCTGTTGTTCCTCGGGCCCACGGGCTCCGGCAAAACCCGCATCGTGGAAGCGGCCGCGGAAATCCTGTTTGGCAGCCCGCGCGCCATCATCAAAATCGATTGCGCGGAATTCCAGCAC
>Ga0181533_1005841_pt1 | contig 11526 bp, 12 predicted proteins | sample PEATcosm2014_Bin_45_FD_119772 | JGI IMG/M metagenome (GOLD analysis project Ga0181533, IMG submission 119772) | Peatland microbial communities from MTU Mesocosm Facility, Houghton, MI, USA - PEATcosm2014_Bin11_60_metaG | ecosystem: Environmental > Terrestrial > Soil > Wetlands > Peat | place...
GCCGGGAAGGTCACCGGCCCGACGTCGAACAAATCCAAATCGTCGATAATGCGAATCGACTTGACGTAGTGGTCGTCGTCGTCGAAGACGTCGCTCCAGGTCTGCTTGCGCACGTTGAAGCTGAAGCTGCAGCCGTCGACATCGCCGCGATCGATCATGGCGGGAACATCGACGCCCACCCTGGTCGCAGGATCTGTGTCGCACTCGAACTTGAGACCTTCAGTCGAATCCTCAAGACGCAGCGTGCCCGACTTGGTGCGGCCCAGAACCTGGCTGACATCGTGATTGAACAGGCAGCGCACGTCCTGCTTTTCCTTGAGGGCGCGGCTGAACGCGCCGGGCGCGATGCTCTCGACGAACCAGCCCGTGTCGTACTCCTGGGTATAGACGGCGGCGACGCCGGCGATGCCGGGCTTTCCGTCTTTCTTGGCGCGGACATTACCGCCCTTGACGAATCTGCGTTCAATTTGCATATTCTTCCTCCGGCTCGGCGAGCTCGCGCTCGGCTTTGGTTGCCGCGCTCTGGCGCGCGGAGTGGATATGGACGGCACGAACGACGCGGCAGAACTCGTCGCGGCAAAGCCTCTCGCTGAAGACCCAGGCCGGCCCGCGCTTCTTCAGGCGGCGAATCACGGCGGCAACAGCATCGGCGGCAATACGCCCGGCGGCATCATCGTCGCGCAAGCTGAAGGGATCATGATGAATCGACCCGTCAGCGATCGACGTGACCACGGGCCGCAGCTCCGCGGCCACGCGATCGAGATCCGTACCGGCTCTCCGGAAGGCCTCGACGAACGGTTTGCCGTAGCGAACGACGTAGCGCGCCAGGATGGCGCGCTGACCCTCGTCGAGAGCCGCGCCGGCGGCATCATTCTCCGGCTCGTCTGGCGGGTTTAGAACCTGGTTGGCGTCCAGCATGTTAAGCGGCGAGAGGTAGATGTCGAGCTCCGGACCGCCGGGGTTCATGCCCAGGGCGCGGCGCACGTCGTTGGCGCTGAGCCATCCCCACTGCCGGCCCAGCGCGAAGCCTTGCTGGGTGGTAACGAAGTCGCCGCGCTGCCGTTCGGTAACGTCGAACTCGATGACATACTGGTAGGCCTTGGGGCCCGACCGCGGCATGAGCTTGCGAACCAACTCCTTCTCGATGCGGTTCAGGTACGGCCGCAGGCAGTCGGTGACGAACTGGAGGGTCTGGTTCTCGTGATTGTTATTGCTGAGCCTGGTTGTGTCGCCGATCATGTGCGGCGGTACACGCAGCAGCCCGGCGATGCGGGAGCGGGTGAAGCTCTGCGTAAGAATGAACTGGCAATCCTCCGGAGAAAGTCCCATCGCCTGGAGCTTCCAGGCGCCGGTCAGGACCGCGGTGCGGAGTTGGTTCTCGCCACCGAAGCCGCGCTCGAAGGATTCCTTGAGAGCCGCGCGCTGTGGCTCTGTAACCGTATTGCCGACTTCCGGCGTGAGCAGCTGTAACGGCACCGCGCCATTGCCAAAGAACTTGCCGCCAAACTTTTCTGCGGCGCGGGCCAGGCCCAGAGTCTGGCGGGCGAGGGTAACTGGCGAGAAACCTTTCAGACCGTCGAAGGAGAATAGGGGGCAATGCACCATGTCTTCCTTGGCGATGATGCGCTCGCGGCCGTCCGACATCCCCGACCTGGTCGCGTACTCGAGTACCCCCGTCTTCGTATTGCGCCGCGGCTCGGTAACGCCGGGCGAGAGCGGGTAAAGCCCGCGAATCCGGTTACCGTTGTCGCGAATGATCTCGGCGTAACTGTTACCGGCGCAGGCCATGGCGCCAACCTGGGATTCCCAGAACGGCGGCGCGGCCATTTCATCATTGGGCTCGTTCGCCAAGATCCACGTCAGATCGTGGTCGACGCGCTCCTTGGTGCCGTCATTCTGGACCTCGTAGATGACCAGAGGCAGCGACGAGACGCTTTCCGTGATGCAGCGGATGCCAATATAAAAGTCCGTCACCTGCAGCGCGCTCTGAACGTTGATGATTTCGCCGGAAGCGGTGGGCTCTCCTGCGCCGAGCCAGCCCAGAAAGGACGCCAGACTCAGCGGAACCGAGGGATTTTCCAGGCTGGTCCGCTGCTCATTGCCCATCAATCCGCGGCCGATGCCCGATAGTCTCGATAAGATTCCCATGTGGTTCCTCTACACGAAAAACATTTCGTTGCTGGCCTGAGCGGGGACGGCCGACAGCGCAGGATAAAAGGCGTTGAACAGGGCGCTGGCGGGGTCGATTTTGTTGATCCGGTTCTCCACCTTGCGCGGGAAGATATTCTCGTTGCGATCCGCTTTCACGTAAACGCAGGAAACAGCCCAGGTCAGGACCTCGTCGCCGGTGTGATGGAAGCGGCCGGAATAAACCGCGGCCTGGACCTCTTTCATGGCCGGCGAAAGATAAGTCACGGTCTGCGGAATGTCGAGCACCCTTCTCAGTTCCTCCGGCGTCTGCTCGCCCTCGCCGAGCTGCAGGCGTAACTCTTGCTGCATTTGCATGGCCTGGTAGGGATCGAACACCAGGCGCGCGTAATTGAAGCGGCCCAACTCCTCCTGGACCTCCTTCTCGATGAAGGCCAACTGGATCTCCGCGCCAATGTGACCGATCATGGCCGGCGCCGGCTTGAGATTAAGCCAGCGTTCGTAATGTGAATGCTCGCCGTCGCTGGCGCGGTCAATGGGAACGTAATGACGCCCGAAGACGTAATAGTGCCGTTTCGCGTCCTGGTCGGCGCGAACGAAAACCTTGCAACGCGAAGCGAGATCGATGCGCGCGCCAAGGTCGAAGCCCTCATAGCAGGGGTCTTGGAGGAAGTCCTCGAGCTTCATCTCCGGATCGAGGCACTTCTTCCACTTCTCCATATCCATCCAGGGATCGCCGGCGTTGACCCAGATATTGAAATTCTTGCTCTTGACCGAGTTCTGCCGGTTGGGGCGCTGAATGGCGCCCTGCACGTCGGCCATAAGGCGCTCAGGCAGCACGCTGACACCAAAATTTGGGTTGGCCTCCTTTGCGCCTTCGAGAGTCTTCCAATCCTCGGGATTGTCGAGCGTGTAGATGAGGCCGAAGAGGCCCTCGTTGACCATGATCCCTTCGAGGACGCGCTTCAAGTCCTCCTGGAGAGCGTGGCACGGCGATTCAACATCGATGCCGGCGGTGGAAATGACCAGGTCGAGCGGCTGGTCGCGCGACATCATGCCGGTCTTCGCCGTCTCGTACTGCGCGAAGCTGAGCTGCTCGTGAAACTCATCGTGGGTGAAGCAATGAGGGTTGGGGCCGTCGCCGGGGTTGCCGATGACGATCGCGAAGACGTTGCCGCCGTCAACGCAGTACATCGACTCCTTGGCGAAAGTGATGCCGAAGTACTCCCTGAAACCGCGGGCGCGCCGGGCCATTCTGGCAGCCATGTTGAAAAGAATCTTGGCCTGCTCCTTGTCGCTGGCGCCGGCATAAACCTCAGCGCCAGGCTCGTCGTCGCCGACGAACATCTTGAGATTGATGCCGGCGGCCAGAGCCGTCTTCCCGTTCTTGCGCGGTACCAGGATGACCGCCTCAACGAAGCGGCGGAAACCATTCTCCTTTTTGGTCCACCCAAAGATGGAGCAGACTATGAAACACTGCCACGGCTCGAGAACCAGAAGCGAGCCATCGCGGGCCCAGCGGCCCTTGACGTGCGGAAAGCGCTCGATGAAGGCGCAAGCTTTGCCGGCCTTCACGCGATCGAACTTGTAAGGAAACTCCTCCGTGCGGGATTTGACCAAATCGTCGAGATGGCGCTGACAGGCGAGCCGGACCCACTTGCAGGCGCGAATCTTGGCGGAAACAACATCGCGACAGTACTGCGTTGCCTTGGCCGAGTAAGCTAGAAGCCGCTTCCGGGCCGCAGCGCGGAGCTTGGCCTCAGCCAACGAGTTCTCCCCAGTCCCGAGCCCCGGTGGTTTCGCTTCCAGGTCCCTGGCCGGGGAGGGTTACGGAGCCGGCTACGCGGGCGCTGTCGACGGGGGTCATCCCCATCTTGCCGAGAACGGTCGTAAGCTGCGCGAAATCGCCGGAGGTGGAACGGCCGTAGCCGGCGCTGGCGCGGCGGATCTTGTATTTGAGATGGCAGGCGACCTCGACCAGGTCGCGATGCGAACGGTTCAGCACATGACAGACGTCCTGCTCGACGATCTCCTTCCAGGCAATAAGCAGACCGGTGAAGCGCGCGTTGTGCTCTGCGCCGGCAACCCACTCCGCGGGCGGATCGCCCAGGCCGGGCTTGATCTTCGGCTCTTTTGCGCGCGCCCGCTTCCGGGCTGGATTCTTGTTGTATCCAGGCGAGAACTCGAGGAGCGCGGCGGGTTTGGGGTTGCGGCCCATAGGATTCGCTGAGACAGCGGCGGCCTCTTTCGAAGAGAGCGAGCGAGTTGGAACGGCGTGAGACGGCTTGAAACGCCCCGGAACAAGCCTTCTAGAACGGCATGTTGAATACCTGGCGTCCGCCGGGTAACTTATTGAAAACTTGAATTTTGTGGACAAAAAAATGTGTTTGCGGCACGGTCTAGACGCCCGGGGTCGCGGAGGATTTAGACCCCCCTACCCCCTGTGTTTCATTCCCAAAGCCGCCTTCCTCCCTGGCGGCCTTGTAGGAGTTGCACCCCTGGCAGAGCGGCTGCCAGTTGCTCAAGTCCCAGAAGAGCGCCGGACTGCCCTTGTGTGGGACGATGTGATCCGGGCACCATGTGGCGATCGCCACTCCCGGATGCCGCTTATACGGATCCGCACAGACTGCGTTCTCCGGCTTGCTCATCCATACCCGCCGCGCCATCCGCCAGCGATATCCATATAATCGCTCTGCCGCGGTTCCCCGTCCTCGTTCGCCGATTGCCGCCGCGATGGGGCGGCATCTTGTACAGTATTTGCCGGCCGTCACGTTCGGACAGCCTGGACGTGCACACGGTCTCATTGTCAGACCCCGAACTCCGCAGCTTTCGGGTACACGCGCACCGCGCGATCACCATACTTAGGTTCGCCGCGGCCATCATCGATGCGCGATGCCGGATACGGCCACTGCTTCACTTTCGCCTGGGCGCGCTCGATCGCGTCTTCCGGCGGCAACGGCTTGCCTTTCCCATTGATGCGCGCGATACGCTGCTCTTCCGAAAGGCCTACCGTGCGCGACTTGCCGCGCAGCCCGGCGTTAAGCTCGAGCTCGCTCACGGTAATTGAAGTGGAACTGGCCCCGCTGAGGATTGCCTCGTCTTTTCCGAAGTTGGCCACAACCTGGCAACCCCAAAAGCTGCCGTATTCGTCATAAACCTCGCGCCACACGCCTGCGGCCAGCCTTTCGGCGGCTTTCAACGCTGACACCATGTAAATGACGCGCCAACCCAACGAAGTATCGGGCGGATACACATTAACAGAACGCTCGCCTTTTTCCTGGCGGCGCTGGTTACGGTCTTTACTCATGGCGCATTTCGCGCCGGCGAGAGAAGGATGCGGCCAGCACAATCGCCAGTTTTCAGGCGCGGGATGATGTGTTGGTCGCGGTTTGAACGGTCGTCGGCTTACTCTTAAAGCTACCGCTTGTCGTAGAGACCATCGAGCTTGCCGATGACGGGTTCGGGCTGTTTTCCGTTCCGCAAACAACATTAACAGGTTTTTTGTACTCCACAACAGCTTTTTCCCAAGAATGAACCAGATTAGGTGCACCCTCTATCAAAGCAAAGGGGTTGCGTGGCGGGTCCCCTATGAAAGCGAAGAGGTCAACTTCTAATACAGCCGCGATTTTCCACAGGATGACAATCGAGAAACCGCAAATTCCAGCCTCCAGCCGCCAAATGGTGTTGCGGTGCAACCCGGCCAAATCGGCGAGCGCGCAGGCTGTTAGGCCGCGTCGATCGCGCCAAATCGCCACCCGCGCGCCGATCCGCTCTTCGAGTTGCCGTTCCTCAGGACTCACCTTCATCACCATCAGCGCACCGTCGCCACTTCTTCGCTAAGCGTGAAGCATTCGGGCCTCGGCGGCCTGCATCCGGCCACAAAGCATCCTTTAGGTCCGCGCTTGCGCGCTATCATCACTCGCATGCGCTCAAGGACCTCAGCTGTGCTCGCGCCGGCTAGAAAAGCGCCACAGTAACAGTCCGGTCTGGGGTGTCCCTCGGCGCCCAAAACCATCGTAGGCATGACGTCATCGATCATCTTGGCGCGAACTAGGAGCGGTTCCAGTAAATCCAGTGGCGCCTGGCAAAGCAGCAGGTCGTAGCGACCAACTGCCAGCAGGTCAAGCGCCTGCTGAGCGCCAACAGCAAGCGAAACCCGGTACCGGGAGTGGGTTGCAATCACAAAGCGCAATATGCCCACGCGCATATCGTCACCCACCAGTAAAATCGTCTTCGGCGGCCTCATTGTACGCTCCCCACGCTCGCTTCCATGCGTTTGCGCTCCTCGCGTATCGCGTCTCCGTCCCAGTGCCAGCTCTTCGAATCGAGCCAGTAACCCTCCTCGAAAAACCGCGCCGCGTTCAGGTGCACTCGCAAACGCAGGCCTTGCACTGCGTAACGCTTCCAGGCATCGACCATCGCCGCGGCGACTTCAGCTGGCGATTCAAAGGGCCTGTAGGTATCCGCGCGCTTATCCTGCTGTTCGATGACCGCGCGTAGCTTCAGCCGCAGTCGCCGCGCCGTGAATCCGCAATCCTGCATCACCTGGTCCACAGCGGCATCCAGTCCATCCGCGCCGTCCCCCGCCTGGTGAGGCGGGGGGCAGGGGGGTGGAGTATTAGCTTTTGTTCCTGTTCCCGTTCTTCCTATAAGGGGGTGCGGGGGTTTGTCGCCCCTGACACCCTTTTGTAGCCCTTTTGTAGCCCTTTCCGGCGCCGCGGAATCCGGAAAAAGGGTGTCAGCCTGACACCCTTTCCCATCGATTTCCACCAACCGGTAAAAGGTCATGCGGCCCCGTCCCTGGTGATTGTTGCGCTCCCGCCCCAGCACTCCCTTGAGCTCCAAAGCTTTCAAGGACCGCTGGCAACTGCTCTTGCTCATCAGCGCCTCTGCGGCCAGCGTCTCCACGCTGGGGTAGGTATAGAGCCCCATCTTGTCCTGGTGATAATCAGCTAGACCGTAGAGCACCAGCTTCTCCATCTTCGACAGCGGTTCTCCGTTGGGGCAGACGCGCAGTTCCTTCACGTAGGCGGTGGCGCGATGGCTCACAGCGTTCTCCCGCGCGCCGCTCGAACGCCTTGGCGCTGCCTGTTTTCCTGCGTCATGGCTTTAGCTCGCTGCTCCCGCCACCAATTCGCGGACTGCACAGCGCGTGCCAGCGTAGTTTTCCGCGAACAGTTCCGCCTTCTTGTCGAGATCCTGCGCCGCCCACCATGCATCGAGCATCTGCTCGCTCACGCAGACCGTGACTTGGCGCAGGGAAGCAGGCAGGCCGTTTGTCCGGCGCGGAAGAATAATGGCGTGCGCGAGACCGGGCGGCCGGCCGTGCTTCTTCGCCGGCTTAGCCCTGATGGGTTTAGTGTTCGCAGCTTTTGTCTTCGGCGCCTTCGCCAGCTTGATTCCGGCGCGCTTGCGAATAGTAAAAATACTTACGTCGCTAACGCCGAACTGGCGCGCCAGTTCCGCGTGAGGCACGCTCGGATCCGCCGCCAGAATCGCCGTTCTGACTTCCTCGGATATCGGCTCGTTTCTTCGGCCTTTTCTTTCGCTTTCCACTGACACTCTCTCCTCCTTCGCCGCTGCGGTCCTGGCTTGGTAGTTATCCACCTTGACCCGCGCCACATTCGCAGCGATCGCCGCGATCTTGCTCCTGCACATCTCGCCGGCGTCGCACTCCCAGCACACCCAGTCATTTCCCGCCGCGATCACCGCCGGACAACATTTACAGTCGTCGCACATCTTGCCCATCGGCGGCTGGAGCGGCGTGGCCTTCCTCTGCGCGCCCCCGACGAGTGCTCATCAAGCACAGCGCAATATGCTACGTGCACAATTTCCATCGCCGAGACAAGACTCCGTCTCCACTGGACAGCCGTCGCCTCGTCGTTTAGATTGCGTAAGTGGAGTTGCACTCTACGCAACGCCATCTCCGCGAACAACAATTCTTCCCGCCGTCGTTGCGCTGCCAGCGCACCTGTTGACTTCGTCATCGCGCCTCCGGAAACTGTCTGTATTCCGCACCATCCAGGAGCGCCCCGGCCTTATGCTTGCCCACTCGGAGCGGTCCATCGGAAGCATTCAAAATCCCGCTATCTCGCGCGCCATCCTGCATTGCCGCCAGCCATTCACCCCATTGCTTGAAGAAGAACGGCACGCTCGCCGCCGCGCATTGATCGCGCAGCGATCGCGCCCAGTCTGGGTGCATAGGCCGCGCGCCTGGGCCGCTCTCCCCGCCGCAGATCACCCAGTCCAGCGTCGCAATTCCCTTAGTCCCGCGCCCATCGCAGCTGACAAATCCACGCAAGGCGTCGAGATATCCTTCGGGCTCTTCGCCAATGCGATCCAGTAGAACAGGTTCCAGCAACGGTTCTGCCGAGATAAACCGCACGGCCGCCGGCGTCTGCAACAGCAGCGGAATGCGCTCATCCGCCGCGGCCTGGTTCTCCACGCTCACACCTAGCCATAGGTTCGGCAGCGGAAATCGCAGGACCACCTCGCGCTGATCCACAAACGAGAGATAATGCCCCGCGGCCTCCCGTATCTGCATTTCGCGCTCAGTGCAAATATGGCTACCGGTTCGCCGTGAGGTCATCAGAGAACCATCACGCCCGATTGCCTCAGAGAAATAGCGCAGCATCCGTTCTGGCCGCTTCGTGAGCACTTGAAAGGCATATTGCGGGCAGAGCGCCATCACGGCGAAAACCCGGTCAAGCATCTCGTCTGTCACCCATTCGCCGAAGAGGTCCGATTGGTTCTCGACAAAGATTCTCTCCATACCGCGCCATTTCAGCGGCAACCTTAGATGGCTCTCATCCAGGAATGGTTCGACCAGGTCGCGCGCACGCCGATCGTAGGGCAATCCGGTGCCGTTCGCCGGCAAGCAGCGCGCGTTGTTAGCCTCCGCGTAGCAGTTCCCGCAGCCAGGCGAAACGTGCTCGCAATGCGGACCAACTCTCCCCGCCATCTTCTCCGCGATCTGAACGAGCGATTCGTACCTTTTCTCTCGCGCGATCTTCGCGGCATCCTCCTTGACCCGCGCCCGGATCGGCGACCACGTCGCGTCCGTCCACTCGATGGCGGTCTTAGTTCCCATCGCCTAACTCCAATCAAAACTGACGCAGATGCAGATAAAGAAAAGATAGAGACAGTGTTCATCGCTAAGGATCGCGCCAACACATAAGCCCGGAACGAATTCGCACATAATCCTCATAAGAGCTTTCTCGCTTTGCTCATAACTCCCCGCTAACATCCCGCGTCGGACAGTCATTAACATCCGGCAGCTGTCAATTAAATCGCGCTAACTTCAAAGTTATCGCGTCTTTGCTGCGCGGCGGACCAGAAGGAGATTCCATCCGCCGCGCGCATCCGCACCGTCGCTCGCACTCCGGCGCGGCACTCGTCAAGCGATGATCGTCGCGTCGGGCAGCTCGCCGGCGAGGTAGCTGCGGATTGACCCCATCGTATCCAACTGCCACTTGGCGTCGATCTCGAAGAGCGCGATCTGCGGCAGGGCGTCCTTCACGCCCTTCATGCGCAGCAGGAAGTTGCTCACCACTGGATTGGCGTCGCGGAAAGTGCGCCACGGGATCAACGGAACGCCCGACGCCGGCAACACCACAGCGGTTTTGGTCACCGTTCCTGACGCGACAGTGATCTCCTGCGAGACGCCATCGTCGGCCACCGCGACCGTGTTACCCGAAACCACCGTGGAGCAGAGCTGCTGCACCTTGACCGCCTCGTCATTGAAGTAAAAGCTGGACCGGAAGGCGATCAGAAACTGCTCCGGCTCCATATATTTGTTGAACGTGAAGGCTGTGTCGGGCGTGTGCGTGGCTACCGCGTAGGTCAGGCGCTTCCCATATTCGTCAGCGTCAAGATCGAGCAATCGCACGCTGAGATAACTCTCCACATGGAAAGCCACGCGCTGGCCCAATTCGCCCACCTTGGCCCGATAGGCGCCGACCAGGCCGCTGAGGGTGTTCACCTGCAAGACGGGCCTCGGAAAACGCAGGTCAACGGGTTTGACTGCCTCGCCGACCGTTCCGTCGGCCTTCACCGCATACGGTTTTCCGTGCAGTTCCACGGTGACGGGGTTCTTCGGCGTCTGAATCTTCGCCAGAAATTCAAGAGCTTCTGCAATCATCGGAAAAATCCTTTCAGTGCGAGCTGAAGCCTCGCGGTTACGAGCCCGAGTGGAACTCGATGGGTTTCTGAACCTCGGCCGGCTTGGGAGCCGTCCACAGCGCCATCTGGCGCGGATCGGCGTCGAAGGCCTGCAAGCCTCCCTCTGCCGTGCGACCGAGAAAGACTTTAGACTTGTGCGTCTCGATGGGAGCCAGCTTGCAGGCCACCTTGAATTCCGTCTCGATGACCACGCGGTCCGAATGTGGCTTGAGCAGTAGTTGCAAGTTGACGGCGCGCGTTGCGGTTGCAGGCGTGTTGAGATCGGCAATGTTGGCCAGCGCCTCGGCGAGCGCGATCTCAAAGCCCTGAATCATTGCGCCTTCGTTGATGTTCCCGATATTGATCGGGATCAGTTCACTGTCCGGCACTTCCGTTTTCATCAGTTCGCTCCTCCGCTGCGTATCCAAGTAAGCACTGCGTAGCCCAACAGCCAGCCCATGTACCACAGCGCGCCGCCGACGGCCAGCAGTGTCGGTGCCCACAGCCAGCGACCCAGCTTCAGGCGCAGGCGATAGCCGTCGAGCGCCGGCGTCTGCATACCAGTGAGCTCGTCCTGGCGCAGCGCCTCGCGTTTCTGTTGCTCCGTCTGCCCTTCCCCGTCCCAGAGTTGCTGCAGCGCGATCACCTGCGCCCGGCATTCAGTGCATAGCGCGCGCGAAGCGTAGAAGCCCGTCGCCGGCCGTCTACAGGTCTGACAGCCAACGCGCTGGACCGCTGCCGCCAGTTCCCACATTCCTCGCTCTCGTCCCTCTGTCCTGTTCACGGCCTTTTTCCTTTCCGGCGCTCAGCGCAACAGCCAGCGACGCAGCCAGCGCGTCTCCCGCAATTCGCGCTCCCGGTTCTCCCGCGCCTGCGCAACGCTCCATTGCCGCAGGCAGCTTGCCGCTGTGCAAACCGTGTGGCTCGTACCCGAAAGCCAGCTGCACAGGTCGCCCTCTTCGTAAGGAGCCACGCGACAGGCCGTCTCCTCGGTGCAACCGCAGAAACGGCAGGCGCCCCGGGTCACTACCCTGACAGGCTGACTCGCGCGAATTGGGCCCACTCGTTTCCGCATAGCGTTACTTACGCTTGGCGGCCTTCTTCGCCGCCGCCGTTTTAACACTCTTCTTACCAGGCAATTTCGCGAACTTTGCCTTCGGCTTCGCCGGCTTTAGCCACGCACTCGAGCCGTCATAGCCGAGTCTCTTCACCGCGGCC
>Ga0181533_1005843_pt1 | contig 11523 bp, 7 predicted proteins | sample PEATcosm2014_Bin_45_FD_119772 | JGI IMG/M metagenome (GOLD analysis project Ga0181533, IMG submission 119772) | Peatland microbial communities from MTU Mesocosm Facility, Houghton, MI, USA - PEATcosm2014_Bin11_60_metaG | ecosystem: Environmental > Terrestrial > Soil > Wetlands > Peat | place...
CACGAACCGGGCCGGGAAAACGTCCGTCCGGAACTGTTGCGCAACGAAGCGGCGGTGGATTCCGAGCTGGCCTGGCTGCCGCTGCTGAAAATGGACATCCCGCTTTCCGGACCGCTGCCCAACTGGGTCTATGGGGCCACGAACCCGGCGGTGCTCCATCCCACCAACGGCATTTTGCTGGTCGCCCGGCTCGACGGCCCCAGCGTGGAGATTGCACTTGGTCTGGTGGACAAGGCACTCGCCGCCGAACGCGACGGCTTGTGGGGCCGCACTTATTTTGACGCGCGGGGACTGCCCCAAAGCGACACCAATTATATTTTGGGCGACGAATGGATATTGGGCGCGGGGGAAATCTGCCGCGAACTGGGTTTTGAAACCATCGTGGACAAAAATCCCGCCACGTTCCCCGCCGATTTTCCAATGAGTCAGATCGCCATTTATTGCGGCTGGTATGACGGAAATGTTTCCGGCCCGTTTGCGTTGCCCACGGTGGAATTCATGCCCGGCGCGTTCGCCTATCACCTGCACTCGTCCAGCGCGGCCACTTTGCGCAGCACAAATGAATATTGGGCCGGACCGCTGCTCGCCAAAGGCGCGACCTGCACCATGGGCTGCGTGTATGAGCCCTATCTCGCCGGCACACCCAATGTTGCCGCCTTTCTCGCGCGGCTGATTGCCAGCGGATTCACATTTGGCGAGGCCGCCTGGGCCGCGCAACCCGTTTTGTCCTGGCAGACGACCGTCGTCGGCGATCCGCTTTACCGGCCTTTTGCCAGGGGGCCGTCGGAGTTGCACGCGGAATTCGCGCGCACCCATAATCCGCTCATCGAATGGTCTTATCTGCGCGTCGTGGATTTGGGTCTGGTTCACGGTGCGCCCGTTGCTCAACTCGCCGCTTTCCTCGAAACCATTCCCGCAACCACCAATAGCGCCGTGCTCACCGAAAAACTCGCCGACTTTTATCAAATGCAAGGCAAACCATCCTCGGCCATTGAAACTTATCAACGTGCGCTGAAACTCAATCCATCACCGGAACAGCGCATTCGCATCCGGCTTACGCTGGGCGAAAAACTTCTGGCGCAGAATCGCGAAGCCGACGCCCTTGAAAATTACAAACAGCTTCTCAAGGAATCACCCGATTATCCCGGCAAGCCATCCGTCGAGGCAAAACTGGCCGCGCTCGAACAAAAATCCGCCAATACCAACACCCCGGCGAAAAATGAGGCGCAAAACAAGTAGTCAGTCTTGATGATTCAGTTGAGGCACTCCCACACCCTGACCCTCTCCCCACCCGCCTACGCTGCGCTACGGCGCGGTTCAGATTTATGGTCGCGTCGAAGCGAAGCGAAGGCGGAAGGAGAGGGAACAGCCATGCACATCTCACAAACATTTTAACGACTCCCGATTCGTCAACCGACTGGCAGCAATTCTCCCTCTCCCCCCGGGAGAGGGCCGGGGTGAGGGGCGGCTTGCTTTTTTTTGTTTGAAGTCCAACCCTATTGCCATGGCGACGTTCTACGACACCCACGCGCATCTTGATTACCCGGACTACGCAAAGGATTTGACGGACGTCATCGCCCGCGCCCAGGCCGCCGGCATCACCAAAATCATTTCCATCGGCACCGATCTCGAAAGCAGCGCGCGCGCCATCAAGCTGGCCGAACGTTTCGCGGGCGTTTTTGCCGCCGTCGGCTGGCATCCGTCAAACGCCCATGTAGCACCGGACGATATTCGCGAACCGCTGCGCAAACTGGCGAAGCATCCGAAAGTCGTCGCCATCGGTGAAACGGGTCTGGACTATCACCATTTGCCGGGCGGAAAGACTGGCGGCACTCCCGGCGACGACGCACGCTACAAGCAAAGGCAGGCGCAGATTTTCCAACAGCAGCTCGAAATCGCCGTTGAAGCCGGTTTGAACTGCGTCATTCACCAGCGCAACTCCTTTGACGACACTTTCGCCCAACTCAAGCCGTTCGCCGGCAAGGTGCGCGGTGTGTTCCATTGCTTCGGCGAGAGCGCCGACCGGATGCGCCGCGTTCTGGAAATCGGCTCGCTGGTCAGCTTCACCGGCATCGTCACGTTCAAGAACGGACAAAACGTCCGCGACACCGTTGCCGCCACGCCGCTGGATAAATTCATGCTGGAAACCGATTGTCCGTATCTCGCGCCCGTGCCGTATCGCGGCCAACGCTGCGAACCGGCTTATGTGAAGGAAATTTCCGAAACCGTCGCCCAAGTAAAGGGTTGTTCGCTCGAAGAATTGAGCGCGGCGACGTGCAAAACGGCGGCGGAATTTTTCCCGAAGATGGCTGCAAGTTAGCCCGCCCTCATCCCGGCCTTCTCCCCCAGGAGAAGGAGAATCGTCCGCCGTCTTATTGAAAACCTGCGACTGGATTCGCCGGACGACCATACAAAAAACAAAAGCGCACCATTGCTGTTCCTTCTCCGGGGGGAGAAGGGCAGGATGAGGGCGAGTGTAAAAACCAACTTCCATTTTAAACCCCAACTAGCCCCATGTCATCCAGCGAAAATTATTCTGAATTTTTCTCACCGTTTCTTCATTGAACCATTGGCTCTGGCTTATGGATAATCACCGAAACTATGGCAGAAGAACTTCAACTGCGCATCCACGGCGAAGCTGCGCTGCCAACGCTCATTTATCTGCCCGGCTTGCACGGCGATTAGACGCTCATCGGCAGCTTTCGCAAGGCCGTCGCCGGGAAAGTTCGCTTTGTTGAAATCACCTATCCGCGCACGCTCACGTGGTCGTTGGACGATTACGCGGCGACCATCGAAGCCGCGCTGGCGCACAATGGCATCACCCGCGGCTGGCTGCTGGGCGAATCGTATGGCTCGCAGGTTTTGTGGGCGATGGTCGCTCGCGGGAAGTTTCCGGTGCAGGGCGTGATTCTGGCGGGCGGTTTCGTGAAACATCCCATGCGTTGGGCGGTGCGGCTGGCCCCGAACGCTTTCGGGGGCAGGATTTCCACGGCATTGTTCGTGCGAATCATTTTCGGCTACGCCAAAATCGCGCGGTTCCGGTATCGCCGTTCACCGGAGACACTGGCGACCATTGACGAATTCGTCGCGCGCCGGACGGAACTGGACCGCCGTGCCGCGCAGCATCGCCTGCATTTGATGGCTCAATACGATCCGCGCCCGATTGCCAGCCAGACCCGGCTGCCGGTCTTTGGCTTGAGTGGAATTCTCGATCCCATCGTGCCCTGGCCCTTCGTCCGGCGCTGGCTCAGGAAAAATTGTCCAGCCCTGCGTGACTACAAAATCATCCGCCGCGCCGACCACAACGTCCTCAGCACCGCGCCAATGGAAGCAGCGCAGCAGGTTTTGGATTGGATGAACCAACAACCGCAGCAGCCGACGTCAGACGGCTCTGACTGAATTTACGATATAGGATTTACGATTTACGAACCCCTCCGCGACCTGTGCTTCGGCAAAAAGTTTTTTTTAAAACCCAAGTGATGTTTGAAAAGTAGCGCAGGCGTCCCGCCTGCCCGGTTGGCGAAAAATTCTTTCGAATTGAATTCCACTCGCGTTGACGAGTTTGCTGAAGCAGGCGGGACGCCTGCGCTACGTTACGGCTGCTTGAGTCGGAAGAACAGATTTCCCGTTGGCGATGTGATGGTGATGCTCTTGTTCGTCCCGTTATCGGAAATGTCACTGCTGGTTGACCAACTGGCGGCCGTTAAATCCGAATTCTGCTGCAACGTCCAGCCGGTCGAGGGGGACGGCCAAGATACGTTGATGGTTGAAAGTTGAAGGTTGAAAGTAATCGTGAGTAGCGGTGCGCCGGGCGTTTGCACCACGGTAATCAGGCTCCAGAAACCGCCGGTCAGGGAATAACTGCCGCCGGTCATCGGCCCGCCGGCATCGTGCTGGCCGATGGTGCCGCTGACGGCATAAACGCCGCCGGTGCTGGTGCCACCACCACCGGCGATTTTATACCAGTCAATCGAATATTGTTGTGCTTGAACCGCTGATGCCGCCAGCAACAGCGGGATGAGTAAAAGAGTTTTCATTGGACGTTCATAATGATGCCGTTGGTAATGTAAAGCGTATGCCCGCCACTGCTGCTAGTAAGGATGTTGGTGGTGATTCCGCCGACAATGTTGATGTTATCCACGCTCAAGCCGCCGGAAATGCGGGCGCTGGCGCTGACGGTCAAGCCGCCGCGCACGTCCAGATTATTGCCCGCCGTGATTGTGTCGCGCGTTTGCAGCGTGCCCGTCTCCATCGCCCCCGCTTCAAACTGCTGGATATAAGCCCCGCCCAAATCAAAAATCTGCAACGTATTTGCGCCATTGTTCGCCACATAGGCATAGCGCCCGGCCACCGCAACGAAAACTGGCTGACCGCCCGTGTTCACCGAGCCGACACTGACCGGCGCCGAGGGTGTGCTCACATCAAAAACCTGCAACGTGAACGTGCCGTTGTAACCGTTCGCCACATAAGCATAGCGCCCGGCCACCGCAACGGAAAAAGGCCCGTTACCCGTGGCGACCGAACCGACGAGGGCCGGCGACGACGGATTGCTCACATCAAAAACCTGCAACGTGCCGGCACTATTGTTCACCACATAGGCATAACGCCCGGCCACCGCAACGGAATAGGGATAACTGCCTGTGCCCACCGAACCGACGCTGACCGGCGCTGAAGGATTGCTCACGTCAAAAATCTGCAACGTGTTGGCACCTTCGTTCGCCACATAGGCATAGCGCCCGGCCACCGCAACGGAATATGGCAATTGACCCGTGCCCACCGAACCGACGAGGACCGGCACCGACGGGCTGCTCACATCATAAATTTGCAACACGGGATTGCCGGAGTCCACTAAGTAGGCATAGCGCCCCGCCACGGCAACGGAGGTTGGACCATTATAGATGCCGGTGCTGACCGAACCGGCAAGGATTGGCGCTGACGGTGTGCTGACATCAAAAATCTGCAATGTTTTTGGGCCACTGCCATCGTTCACCACATAAGCATAGCGCCCGGCCACCGCAACGAAAGTTGGCCAGGTGCCCGTGCCCACCGAACCGACGCTAACCGGCGCCGAGGGTGTGCTCACATCAATAATCTGCAACGTGTTGTTACCTCTGTTCACCACATAAGCATAGCGCCCGGCCACCGCAACGGAATTTGGATTGCTGCAGACTGCCGAACCGATGGCGGCAGCGGGCACCGTCGGTGGCACGGTCAGCGGAGCGACGATATTAGTTGGGCCGAGGGTAAGCGAATTTGCGTTAAGCGCGGCTGGCAGACTGGCGCTGAGATTCGTCAAGCCGGCGCCATTGCCGGTGAAGGTGCCACTCAAAGCCACCCCGCTGCTGTTGTTCGTCAGCACCGCGCCCGGCAACTGTGCCAGCGGAATCATGCCGCTGGAAAGCTGTGAGGCGTTGAGATTGGTGAGGCCCGCACCGTTGCCCGCGAAAACCGAGTTGGTGATGAAGGCGTTGGTGATGGCAACGCCGCTAACCACATTACTGGCGAGGGTCGCGTTGCCACCGTTCAAGTTCGTCGCCAGTTGCCATGTCGCCGCGTCCAGTTGATTGCTCGTGATGCCGCTCAACTGCGCCAGCGGCACCGTGCCGCTGGATAATTTTGAAGCATTGAGATTGGTGATCGCGCTGCCGTTCAACGCCGGCGGATTGCTGACCACCAGAGAATTGACGAAATTCGTCGCCGTCACAGACAGGTTGCTTACTGTGGTCAACCCGCTGAAGGCGACGCCACTCTGGTTATTGGTCAAAATCCCGGCGGGAAGTTGCGCCCCGCTCAAATTGGTCAGGCCCGCGCCATTGCCGCTAAAGGTGCCGGTCAAGGTTAGACTGGTGGCGTTATTGGTCACCACTGCGCCCGGCAGTTGTGCCAGCGGAAGTGTGCCGCTGGTCATTTGAGAGGCGTTCAAGCCCGTCAAGCCTGCGCCGTTGCCGGCGAAATTGGTCGCGGTAATCGTTCCATTATTTACGCTCAAGCCGCCGGAAATGCGCGCGCTGGCGCTGACCGTTAAGCCGCCGCGCACGTCCAGGTTATTGCCCGCCGTGATTGTGTCTCGCGTTTGCAGCGTGCCAGTCTCCATTGCCCCCGCTTCAAACTGCTGGATGTAAGCCCCGCCCAAATCAAAAATCTGCAACGTATTTGCGCCATTGTTCGCCACATAGACATAGCGCCCGGCCACCGCAACGAAAACTGGCTGACCGCCCGTGCCCACCGAACCGACACTGACCGGTGCCGAGGGTGTGCTCACATCAAAAACCTGCAACCCGCTAGTCACCACATAGGCATAGCGTCCGGCCACCGCAACAGACCATGGTCCGCTACTCGTGCCCACTGAACCGACACTGACCGGCGCCGAGGGATTGCTCACATCAAAAATTTGCAATGTGCTGGCAACATTGTTCGCCACATAGGCATAGCGCCCGGCCACCACAATGGAAAATGGACGGCTGCCCGTGCCGACCGAACCGACACTGACCGGTGCCGAGGGTGTGCTTACGTCAAAAACTTGGAACGTGTTGCCATTGCCATTCACCACATAGGCATAGCGACCTGCCACCGCAACGGATTCTGGCCCGTTGCCCGTGCCGACCGAACCGACGCTGACAGGTGCCGATGGTGTGCTCACATCAAAAATCTGCAACGTGTTGGCGCCAAAGTTCACCACATAGGCATAACGTCCGGCTACCGCAACGGAAATTGGCGCACCGCCAGTGCCCACCGAGCCGACGCTAACCGGCGCCGAGGGTGTGCTCACATCAAAAATCTGCAACGTGTTGGCGCCATCGTTCGCAACATAAGCATAACGTCCGGCCACCGCGACGGAGGCTGGGTAGCTATAGCTGCCCGTGCCAGTGCCAACCGAACCGACACTGACAGGTGCCGAGGGTGTGCTCACATCAAAAATTTGCAACGTGCCGGCAAACAAGTTCAACACATAGGCATAGCGACCGGCCACTGCAACGGAATATGTCCCGCTACCTGTGGTGACTGAACCGATGGCGGCAGCCGGCACAGTCAGTGGCACGGTCAGCGGCGCGACGATGTTGGTCCCGCCAATGGTCAGATTCGCGGAATCATTGGTTATCACCACGGCTGGCAACTGCGTCAGCGGAATGGTGCCGCTGGATAATTGTGAAGCATTGAGATTGGTCAGGCCGCTGCCGTTGCCCGCGAAAACCGAGTTGGTGATGAAGGCGTTGGTGATGGCGATGCCGGAAACGACGTTGCTTGCCAGGGCCGCGTTGCCCGCCAGATTCGCCGTGATAGTTCCGGCGGAGAAGTTCCCGCTGGCGTCACGCATCACAATCGTGTTCGCCGTGTTCAAGCTGGTGGCGGCATTGGCGGCATTGGCGCCGCTGGCCACATTTGCGGCGGTCACGCCGCCAACCGTGGAGACCACCGTTGCGCTCTGCGTCCCCGTCACATCGCCGGAAAGCGGGCCGGAAAAGTTGTTGGCCGTCGTCGCAGTTGTAGCGCTGCCGGCGGTCATTGCCGAAGCCGCGCTGGTTGCCGTCGAAGCGTTGCCGCTGATGTTGATGCCCGCCGTACCCGCGCTCAAGTTTGCCGGGTTCAAGCTCGTCAGACCCGAACCGTTGCCGGTGAATGCACCGTTCAGGATGATCGAACTTTGATTGTTCGTCAGCACTGCGCCGGGCAGTTGTGCCAATGGCACTGTGCCGCTCAACTGCGCCGCGGGCAGCGTGCCCAACAGGTTGCTGGCCGTGTTGGCCATGATGGCATACGGCACCGGCAGGATTGGCTGGCGTGGAAGCAGCGTGGTGAATGCGCCGCCGCCATTCGTCCGCGCTGCGATTTCCAACCAGTAGTTCGAGCCGTTGAAGGCACCGCCGAAGTCCAGCATGGCGATGAACAGGCCGTTGCTGACGCCGGTGGCGGGATTGGTCAGCGCGCCAATCACGTTGCCGTTGGTGACAGCATCGTAGAGCGTGAATCGCAGATCGTAGCTGCCGCTGGCCGGACTGCCATTGTCATTCAGCCGGCCTTGATAGCTGAAGGCCGTGCCTTGGGCGAAGGCTTGATGAATCTGGGTAAATAATACCAGCGTGACCCAGGCGGCGCACGAGGCTTTGCCAAGGCGAGTGAGTAGATGATGGACGCGTGTCTTCATAAGGCTTCCTGAGAAACAGTTCTGTTTATTCTATAACTTAAGGAATGTTACTTTTTAGATTGTATCAGATTAGTCTGACTTGTCAAGATGATTTGCGATGGATGCGCTCTGCTTAATTCAGTTTTCATCACCCGATGCGAGAGGAGTTGTTTTCCCCCGGCGGACAAGGTCTTTGCAGACGGTCATTCGCCGATTTCAGCGTAGCGGCTTTCGGGAGAAAGCCGCCATTTGAATTCCCGCCATAGTTTGCGGCGCTCTGCCGAGGCGCCGCTACGCTACAACACCAGCCGGATTGAAATTTTCAGTCCGGCTGTTTTAGTATCGCTGCCGCTGATTTCCTGACGGCTTCCGCCAATTCGCGCGGCTTTAAAACCTTTGCATCCCCGCCCCAGCTCAGAACCCAGCGTTCGATTTCCATCAAGCTGGAAAGTTTCATTCTCAATTCCACTCCCCCGCCCTTCAATTCACGCAGTTGTTGCGATTCGTGCCATTTCTTTTCGCGGACGTAGTCGGCGGCGCGGGCGTTGAACCGGATGACGACTTCATATTCGCCTTCGCCGGAGTGGACGCCGAAGCTGTCGTGCAAACGCTTTTCGAGCGAGAATTTTTGCGGGCGCTCGAAGGTTTTGCCGGTCAGCTTCACGGATTGCACGCGGGCGGGCACGAAGGTGCGGATGTCCTTGCGCGCGTGGTCGTAGGCGAACAGATACCATTCGCCGTTGATGTTCCCCAAATGATACGGGTCAACGAGGCGCGGCTCGGTTTCCTTCCGCCCCGGCTTGCGATAAGCCAGTTCAATCTGTTGCCGGTGCGCCGCCGCCCGGGCCAGCGTGTCGAAAATTTCGAGATTCAAAATCGGCTCGGCGCGGGTGCGGAAGGAAATTGTCTGCTCGATGTCGGCGAGATTGAGCGAAATGGTGTCAGGCAGCGACTGCTCCATTTTCCGGATGGCGCTGAGGATCGGCTTCTCGAAGCTCGTGCCGCGATATTGCTGGAGCGCCTTTTCGGCGACGATGAGCGCGAAGAGTTCGCCCTCGGTAATCTGGATGTTCGGGAACGCGCTGACTTCCTCGGTGTAATGATAGCCGATGCGCGCGCTGTCGTATTCCACCGGCAGGCCGAGCCGGTCACGCATGAACTCAATGTCGCGGTGAATCGTCTTGGTGGCGACTTCGATTTCGCGCGCCAACGTGGAGGCGTTGGGATATTTGCCGGACTGAAGCGCCTGATGGATGCGCAACATTCGCTCCAAAGGCGGACGGGACCGCAGCGATTCTGCAGCCGTCATCCCCAATGGGGATCTGTTCTCATGCCGGACATTCATTTTTTTCAGGACACGCCGGTGCATAGAGCAATGGGTCCTGCCGGTAGAACTCTTTCAACTCGGCATACAACGCCGGGTGCCGTTCCTTCAACCGGCCGGGCTTCTCGAAAAAACATTCCGTGGCCACGGCGAAAAACTCCGCTGGATTTTGAGCACCATACGTGTCGAGGACCGTCTCCCGGCCGTCTTCAGCCGCGCGGCGAAGTTGGTGGAATTCCGCGCTCAGAACTTTGGCCCACGTCTGGTAGCGGTGGTGGATTTGCCACAAGTTTGACCCGCTCAGGAGCGGAGCGCCGTCAGCGATGCCGTCCTCCTCGTCAAGCTGGTGCGCGAACTCGTGAATGACCAGATTCCGGTTCTTGTTTAGTTCCACTGCGCCGGCAATCGCCCCATCCCACGCCAGGACCACCGTCCCATGCGGCCAGGATTCACCTCCCCGCGCCTGCTCTCCTTCGGTGATTGTCCTCCCATCCTTTTCCAAGTGCCACGTTTTGGCGATGTAACTTGAAGGATAAACCAGGATGCTGTGCAGGAGAGGGTAGCAGTCCGTGTCCCGGTGCAGCAGCAGCAGGCACGCCTGCGCCGCGATCAACACCCTCACTTCATCGGTGATTTCCTGCCCGCCACAGCCCTCGAACTGTTTCTCCGCAAGGAAAACGTGAATGTGGCCTTCCAATTCCTGGCGATCCGCCGGCGGGAGGCGGGAATACATGGAATAACGGCGCATAAGAATGTCGCGCCATTCTGAAGGGAACGGCTGGCTCCGAATGCTGTCACGGCGGCGTTTTTTAAGAAATCCGAACATGCCGGTCCCGAACGCCCGCCCGCGTTCCGGCTCAACTGCCCTTTTCGAGCCTCGCGAGCAACTCGTCGTTGGTCTTGTGTTTCTTGAGCGCGGCGGTGAGCGTTTCCATCGCTTCGATGGGATTCAAGTCCACCATCGTGCGGCGCAATTTGCGGATGGCTTCAAGATATTTTGCCGGGAAAAGTTTTTCCTCCTTGCGCGTGCCGCTCTTGGGAATGTCAATGGCCGGGAACAACCGCCGGTCGGACAGTTTGCGGTCGAGAATCAATTCCATGTTGCCCGTGCCTTTGAACTCCTGGAAAATGAGTTCGTCCATGCGCGACCCGGTGTCAATCAGCGCGGTGGCCAGAATCGTCAGCGAACCGCCCTCTTCAATTTTGCGCGCCGAGGCGAACATCTTGCGCGGAATTTCCAGCGCGCGCGCGTCCACGCCGCCGGTCATCGTGCGGCCGCTGCCGCCGTGAACGCTGTTGTAGGCGCGGGCGATGCGCGTGAGCGAATCCATCAGCACGAAAACGTCCTTGCCGGATTCGACGATGCGACGGCAACGCTCGATCATAAAACGCGAAAGGCGCACGTGCGTTTCCAAATCCATGTCGTTCGACGACGCGACGACTTCGGCCTTGACGGAACGTTGGAAATCCGTGACTTCCTCCGGCCGCTCGTCAATGAGCAGCACCATCGTGTGGACTTCGGGATGGTTCGTGGTGATGGCGTTGCAGATTTGCTTGAGGATGGTGGTCTTGCCGCTGCGCGGCGGGGAGACGATCAACCCGCGCGTGCCTTTGCCAATCGGCGTGACGAGGTCAATAATGCGCGTTTCAATCAGGTCGGGACTGGTTTCGAGGTTGAATTTTTCAATCGGGTCAATGGTGGTGAGGTTTTCAAAGCGGACGGCCTTGGTATATTCCTCGAACGGCATGTCGTTGACTTTCTCGACGGCCTTGAGCTGCGGACTCGTGCCGCGATGTGGCGGCTGCGTCGCCCCGGCAACATGGCTGCCTTCGCGCAAAAAGCTGCGGCGAATGGTGTCGGGCGTGACAAAGATGTCGGTCGGCTTCGGATGAAAATGGTTGGCCGCCGTGCGCAGGAAACCGAATCCCTTCTCGGAAATTTCCAGGTAGCCGGAACCGTAATTGGATGTTTTATCGTCGTTGTTTTCTGAACCGCTCATATTTTGTGTGCTCGAAGGCAGGAATTAATCCCTAAACCAGTTTTGAATTGTTGAATCTTGGGAAGCAACCCCGCAAA
>Ga0181533_1005844_pt1 | contig 11522 bp, 9 predicted proteins | sample PEATcosm2014_Bin_45_FD_119772 | JGI IMG/M metagenome (GOLD analysis project Ga0181533, IMG submission 119772) | Peatland microbial communities from MTU Mesocosm Facility, Houghton, MI, USA - PEATcosm2014_Bin11_60_metaG | ecosystem: Environmental > Terrestrial > Soil > Wetlands > Peat | place...
CGTGCCTCCTACCGCAAAAGAGTCTACAGACAAAAAATGGTCGAACAAGTGAAGAACCACCATGCCTCAAGGCGATAAATCCAGCTATACTGACAAACAGAAACGTCAGGCGGCACACATCGAGAAAGGCTACGAGAAAAAAGGTGTCGGCACGAAAACCGCGGAAGCACGGGCTTGGGCCACCGTAAACAAACTCACCGGCGGCGGCAAAAAAAGCGGGTCCGGCAGGAACCAGAAATGATTTATTACCATGCCAGCCTTAAATACCAAAGTGGAGAAGCGTCTGGAACTGCTCGGCAACCCGCCGCACCATCTTCTTCTTGGCAACGATGCTTACGAAGCCGCTACGGCAAAGCTCGAAGACCTGCGCAAGGAGTTCTTTGCGTGGGAAGCGGTTTCTCGCGGGGCCGATTTCCCGAAGGAATAGCCATCCGCCATTGGAAGTGGAGCGCGACCAACGCAGGCAAATCGGCGTAAACCGGGCAGGCGCCAGAGAGGATGTCCACTGTGCAAACGACTCCCAATAAATCCGAAGCCGGGCCGGCGCCCTCGAAGCCGGCAACGGCGAAGGCGCCCAACATCGCTTCCGCGCCCGTCCCCGGCGGGAAGGGGGCGCATGATTCCGTTGAACTATTGGAAAAGGCGCGGGCCGATACCGATACTGTCCTGAAGGAGCTTGGATCGCAACTGGGCGGCCTGAGTGAGGCGGAAGCCGATTCTCGCTTGAAGCAGGTCGGGACGAACGAGATTGCCCGGGAGAAGCGTCAATCGGTCCTGATGCGCCTCTTGAGTAACGTCAAGAATCCATTGGTCCTCCTGCTCACGGCGCTGGGCGTGATTTCCTATCTAACCGGTGACCTGCGGGCAACGGTGGTTATTTTCGTGATGGTGGTTCTGGGCGTGGTGTTGCGTTTCTTCCAGGAGATGCGGGCCGATAACGCGGCCGCGAAACTCCAGGCGATGGTCAGCAACACGGCGACATTGGTGCGAGACGGCAAGGAAGAAGAAGTATCGCTCAAGCTGTTGGTGCCTGGCGATATCATCCGGCTGGCCGCCGGTGATATGGCGCCGGCGGACGTGCGGGTGCTTTCGGCCAAAGACCTGTTCTTGAATCAAGCGGCCCTCACCGGCGAAGCCCTGCCGGTGGAGAAGAAAGCCGCCCCGGCGTCGGCCGACGTTCAAAATCCGCTCGATCTGCCCAACATCTGTTTCCTGGGCTCCAACGTGGAGAGCGGCTCCGCGACGGCCGTGGTCATCCATACCGGAGCCCGGACCTACTTTGGATCACTGGCTGTCAGTATTGTCGCGCAGCGCCAGCTCACCAGCTTCGACAAGGGCGTCAACAAGTTCACCTGGCTGATGATCCGTTTCATCGCCGTGATGGTGCCACTGGTCTTTCTGATTAACGGACTAAGCAAGCACAACTGGCTGGAAGCGTTCCTGTTTGCCATGGCCGTGGCGGTCGGGCTGACCCCCGAGATGCTGCCCATGATCGTGACCGTTAATCTGTCCAAAGGCGCCCTGGCCATGGCCCGCAAGAAAGTCATCGTCAAACGCCTGAACGCCATCCAGAACTTCGGGGCGATGGACGTGCTGTGCACCGACAAGACCGGTACCCTCACCCAGGGCAAGATCGTGCTCGAAAAGCATCTGGACGCGCACGGCGATCCCAGTGAGAAAGTGCTGCAGTACGGCTACCTGAACAGTTATTACCATACCGGGTTGAAGAACCTGCTCGACGAAGCCATCCTCGACCATCAGGAAATGGAAGAACGCCTGAAGGCGAAAGAGAAGTACCGCAAGATAGATGAGATTCCTTTCGACTTCGTGCGGCGCCGCATGTCGGTGGTGGTGGAGGATGAAGCCGGGTTGAACACGCTGATCTGCAAGGGCGCGGTGGAAGAAGTGCTGAGCCAGTGCACCCGGGTGGAAGTCAAAGGAGAGGTCATCGAAGTTTTGCCCGAGCACGACGCCAAACGCCGGCAGTTGGCGGACGATCTGAACGGTCAGGGCTTCCGGGTAATCGCCCTGGCTTATAAGCAAATGCCGGGCGGTTCCGATGAGCCGGTATATTCGGTCAAGGATGAATCGGACCTGATTCTGCTGGGGTTCCTGGCCTTCCTCGACCCGCCCAAGGACACCGCCGCGGAGGCGTTGAAGCGGCTTCATAGCTTGAGCGTGGACGTCAAGGTCCTGACCGGCGATAATGAGATCATCACCGCCTACATCTGCAAGGAAGTGGGCATACCGGTGGAGCATCTTTTGCTCGGCTCCCAAATCGAGACGATGAGCGAGACGGAACTGGCCGAAGCCGCCAGCACGACGAGCGTCTTTGCCAGGCTGGTCCCCGCTCACAAGGAACGCATCATCCGTGCGCTCCAGAGCAAGGGCCACGTGTTGGGGTTCATGGGCGATGGCATCAACGACGCCCCGGCCTTGAAGGCCGCCGATGTGGGCATCTCGGTGGACAGCGCGGTGGACATCGCCAAGGAGTCATCCGATATCACCCTGCTGGAAAACAGCCTGCTGGTGCTGGAGCAGGGCGTGCTGGAAGGCCGGCGGGTGTTCGGCAACATTATCAAATACATCAAGATGGCGGCCAGCTCGAACTTCGGCAACATGTTCAGCGTCGTGGGAGCCAGCGCGTTCCTGCCTTTCCTGCCCATGCTGCCGATCCAGGTGCTGACCAACAACCTCCTGTACGACTTCTCGCAGACCACCATCCCCACCGACGGGGTGGATGCCGACTGGCTGATCAAGCCGCGCAAGTGGGGGATTGGCAACATCCTGCGTTTTATTCTGTTTATCGGGCCGATCAGCTCGATCTTCGATTACCTGACGTTCTTCATGATGCTGTATGTTTTCAACTGCTGGCACAACCCGGTCCTGTTCCAGACCGGCTGGTTCGTGGAGTCGCTCTTCACCCAGACGCTCATCATCCATGTCATTCGCACCAACAAGATCCCGTTCATCCAAAGCTGGGCCAGTTGGCCGCTCATCCTCACTTCCGTGATCATCGTCGCGGCCGGTGCCTGGCTGACGGTTTCGCCGCTGGCGAACACGCTCGGGTTTGTCCCCCTCCCGCCGCTGTACTGGCTGTTTCTGGCCATCATGCTGCTGGGCTATGCGATTCTGACCCAGGTGGTGAAGACCTGGTTTATTCACCGGTTTGGCGATTGATGGCGGTGGCGAGTGGAATGCATTCCTTGAGCAAGAAACCACAACGAACTGGTAGCAAAAACAGGTTCGGGGCAACAAGAATCTTGCGAAGGCGGATCGAACGAGGAGGGCCGGGGAGAGAGTCAAAAATCATTTGAACCGCTGATGAACGCTGAATCACGTTGATTGAAAGGGTTGAAAGCCCGAAAGAAAGTAGCCCAAGGCAAGCGAGACGAAGTCCGCGCCGCTCTGAGCTTGCCAGCGTGGAATGGATTGCTCCCAGCCTGCGAATCATTATACTCCGCCGTATGTTGAAACCATTGGCACTCTGGAAGTAACATGCCGATTGACTACCAATCGCTGTTCGAGCGCCTGACCAAGCGTTACGGCGGAACAACTGCCGAGGCATTGGAAGGCATTCTCTGCCCGATGCTCATTCCCATTCGCACACTCGACAAGGCGATCTTCAAAATCCCGGGGCAGCCACACTGGCGCGCATCGTTTACGATCGCCATTACAGAGGAGTGGGCTGACTTGATTGTGCCCGGACGAACCGGGAAGTTCGTTCCGAATTCATACAAAGGAGGTGGCGGCTGGAAGGAAATCGCCAAGGGGCGAATCCTGAAGGTGGACGACCACGGCAAAATTGCGGAAGGCGAGGTTTATTGCGGTGGCAAGAAAAAGGAACTTGAAGCGGCGCTCGCCATACTGTCTGCGGACGACCACTTGGAGATTGACCAGTATGGTGCGTCGGCCAAGGTGTTGAGTGGATTGGTAGAATACTCGCTCGTTCAAGTTCTCAAGGACGCTGGCTACACTGTAAGGCGGATGCCCGAGGATATGGCCCAACACATCGGCAAGTATCGTCATTACGATTTCGAGGTGGAGAAAGGCGGCGTTACCAAGAAGGTTGAAGCCAAGTCACTGTGGGGTACAAACACCAGGTTTGCCCGTCTCATTCACAGCAAGACGGACAATTACCCGACCAGCAGCTGCAAATTTGAGACGCAGGACTTCTTCGCCGTGAGCCTTTTCCTCCGCACGGGCAACATTCGCGACTTCGCTTTTTCCCGCTCTGTGCCGAGGAACGTCAAACCTTATGGCCTTCCGCGAGCTGAAAAATATCCAGCTCATGTGAATCAGAACCCGACTTGCGATATTGGCGATGGGACATGGTTTGCTTCGCTGGATGAGGTTTGGGGACTGGCGTAGCCGAAGCATCCCGCCACGCCGCACCCGCCGATTCAATCGCCGCGTTGAATTCCTTCCGCATCCCGTAGAGCCGTTCCTCTTGGGCCGCGATCTCTCGCGCTTGTTTTTCCAATTTGGGCAGGTCTTCTTTTCTCGCGGGCAGCAGCACATCTCGCAGGCAGGATTCATCGATCGCCGGATACGCGATGCCCACATTGTTCCGCATCAATTGGGCGATGACAAAATCCGTCTTGAGTAGAAAAGCGAGCGTGCGCGGGTCAATTCCGGTCGGGCGCAGCACCGCCAAACCCGTCGTGCAGACCGAGCCGTCCTGGTGAGGGCCGACCACGCCGACCGTGCCGCGCTCTGGCCGCACTGTGGACACCAACACGTCCCCGCTTTGCACCAACTTCCGCGCCCTGCCGGGTGCTTCCATCACTTCGACGCAGTTGGAATAGACGATGCAGGTCTGTAGATCAATGTCCGAGATTTCGATGTAATTGAATTCCTTCGCCGCCCAACGGCGCGGGTCAGCGCGGTCATCGATGAGTTGAGCCACATCCGAGACGTAAAGGTCATAGTCCGTGCGTTTCGCCAGCCGTTTCTCAATTTCAACGGAAAGTGAAGCATGGTGCTGGGCATCCCATCGCTCGAAACTCGTGGCATCATCCAGCCACTTCACGAAGTGCGGCTTCGCTGGCGGCGTGAGGATTTCCGAGAGGATGGTTGGCAGGTCGCCTTGCCCGTCCACCACCTTGACGCGCTGGTTCGCCTTGGTGGAGACGGTAAAACCGATGTCCTGGCAAATCGCGAAACCGGTCCTTGCCGGATTCCCATTACGACGGTCCTTTTTCCGCAGATGTAGAATGGAAGTTTTCGTGGTCGTGCCGGCTGCACCGAAGGTCACGCTGGGCAGTGACACGACGTTCACTAGGTCAATCTTGTCCGCGATGGCCCGGCGCAAGTCTTCAAACACTGCTTTGTTCGTCAGAATGCTGTCGGGAACGATAGCGACGAGTTGGCCACCAGGCGCGAGCCACTCCAGATACCGCTCCATGAACAGCAGTTCGGAATCCAGCCGTCCCGGAGAACGCCGCGACCAGTTCGTGGCAATCTGATACTTCACTAGATCATTGCCTTGAAAACACGCGCCGAACGGCGGATTCGTGAGAATCAGCTTCACCTTGCCAGCCAATGATTCCGTCAATTTTCCATCTTCGCCATTTCGAACCAGCGAGTTGGCGAGATGCAGCCGAGCTGCGGGAAAACCAAACATCGCCATGTTCGTCAGAGCTAGGCGCACCATACGCTCGCTCTTGTCAATGCCCACGAGCACTCGTCCCAGCATGTTCTCCAGCCACAGCGTTCGCATCTCGGGCGTCGGCATTCTTTCTCCGAGCTTCAACTGTAAGCCATGCACGGTCTCCACGAGAAATGAGGACACGCCGCACGACGGATCGAGAATCAGTCCGAATTCCGCACAGCGTTTCGGATTGCCCAGTGATTCCAATTCATCCGCCGACAGGTGGTGAAGTGCTAGGGCCACCATGAACCGGACAACCTCCGGTGGCGTGAGATACTGACCGAGTTCCTTTTCATCAATAAATGAGTCGTTGAGGAACTTGCCGAACACTTCGTTCAGCACGTCGAAGCCGGAAAAGCTGAACGTCGAAGTCTGCCGCTGGAGGGTTTCAAAACACTCGATGATTTCGTGGGCCAGTTCGTCCTCCTGCGGCTTGAGCTTCAGTTCGAAATCTTTGAGGTCAACCTCGTGCGCCAGCGACTCAGGCAGGCTCTCCTGAACCACTTCGTCAACGAATGTCTTGAGCGCCGCCGCAAATCCAAGACCGGCTTGCATCAGACCGCTCAAGGTTCGCTTCGAGATACCACCGCGACCGATGCGAACGCCCCGCACATGCGCAAACAACAGCTTGGACAACTCGTCCAATGCCTGGCTGCGCGAGGAGAGTCTTCCGCGCTTGTGTAGAATTTCGCGGATTGAGCGCAAAGTCTGGTCAACCGCCTCCGTTATCATCGGATGATGCGGTGTGACGCGATATGCCGGCGGCGACTCCCGCAGTGCATCCGGTTTGCTCACCAGTTCTGCGTAGATGCCCCGAAGCTTCGCTTCGTAAATCGGTCGAGGCTTTGCCTCGCCACTTAACCAGCGTTGCACTGATACCGGGGATGCCTTGAGTTGTACGGCCAGCAACTGCGGCTCACCAGCATGGGCGTCCAAGACAGCTTTGAGCACGGCTTGAATAGTTTCCATGTCGGGAGGATTTCACCTCCAGCGCAAGAGTGTCAACAGTATTTTACACGGCGTGTAACAATGTGATTGCACATCATATCAACAGTTTCATCTTGCGAGTTTTGATTGAGTGGCATGCGAACAAAAAGCGCCTCCGTTTCCAAAGGCCGCTCGTGTTTTCTGAATCTGTCTTTACGCTGGCGAGGGTGGCGAGGGCGGTGTCGGCGGAGTACCGGCTCGCGCTTTCCCGGCATGACATGTCGTGCTTCTCGAAGCCGCGCACACACCGCGCTCGGTTTGACGAAGACAACCGCAAAGATTTCATTTCCAGATTCTGAAATTGAAGGTGAACTTCTTTCGTTGCAGCAGCGCGCGCCAGTCGAGAAACAGAAATCCGGCAAGGACCGCGAAACCCAGGACCAGCGTCACAATTCCCTTGGGGGAATAGCTGCCATGCACGAGGTTCTTGTAGTTGGCGGCGGCGTAAAGCCCGGTGAAGATCATCACCGCGTGTAAAGCGTCTTCCACAATTCCGGGGAAGCGCGAAAATTGGTTTTGCGGAGAAGGTCGAGGGCGGCAGGAAGTTTGAGGAGTCCGGCTTGAGCGGCGTCGCACAAAACGCCCAATATGCCGGAAACTTTCAGGCCCCGCTGAACCGCGAGCGCACGAGCGGCAGATTCATCGAGCAACACCACGTCGGAGCGGAGTGCTCGGACAGCCGCAACGCGGTGCGCTCGCCGGGGTCAAGCGCAGCCAATGTTTGGTCAGGCGCTTCCGGGTTGGAATGAATTTTTAACCAGTCGGGCGGAGTGGTTGCCAAATTACGAACTGACGGCGGAGCGTCGGGATGGCGAAGTTCCTCCAAAACCTTTTGTGTGGTGTGAACGTTGCCGTAAAGTTTCGGCAGAATTTCCGCGTGGCCGATGAGCGCAAGATAGCAAAGCGGCGAGGTGTTGCTGACGAGGGTCATCAGCCGCGAGCGGCGCGCAAGGCCGCGAGGTCGTGCGCATCGGCGGCACGCGCTGCTACCAAGTGCGTCGCCCGGGCATCCGCACGTTGGCGGGTTTGCTGATCCTGCGTGAGAAAGTGCTCAAGCCAGTGCTGGCCGGAGTCTGCCGCCCCAAGCGCGGTCGCCCGCCAAAAAACATTCATCCGCTGGATGAGCATTACCAGAACCTCCAACGCGAAATGCCGGCCACCCTGCAAACCCTCAAACCGGCCGCGTGACTTCGCTGAAACAAACATGTTGGTCTTAGTTTTTTGATAGCAATGCAAAGACGCGGAGCAGGCATTCGTCCTCGTCCTCGAATTCAAACCCGCGAAAGGTTTCGTTGAACCGTTGAATCGTTAACTCTCAACCGTTCCAAACCGGCAACGCGCCAGGCCGGACCAGCCTTCGCTTGGAAGCTACGGCGCGGCAGGGGCCGGCGTTCCGATGTGTTTGCCAGGTTGCACCCGGCATCACCGAACGCTTGCCATCGGCCTTTCTTCATTCGTAAAGTTGGCAAACGATGGACTGGCTCAATCTCATCTGCCGCTACTGGCCGCACCTGGCCGCGGGCTTTGATTTTCTGGCCGCGCTGCTGGCCTCAGCCCATGCCTTGTTGCACAAACGTGATACCCGCGCCGCAACGCTTTGGATCGGGGTCATCTGGCTGATGCCGGGATTTGGACCGATTCTTTACCTCGTGTTTGGCGTGAATCGCATCCGCCGCCGCGCCATTTCGCTGCGACTGAAAAAACCTTCAGACCGCGCCATCCCCCAAAACCTCGGCGAACCGCAGCCTTCCGGCGTGGAACATTTGAAAATGCTCGCGCACGTGGTGAACCGCATCGCCGTGTTCCCGCTCACCGCCGGCAACCACGTCCAGCCGCTCGTCAACGGCGATGAGGCATTTCCCGCCATGCTCCCCGCCATCGAATCGGCCAAAAAAACCGTCTCGCTCTCCACCTACATTTTCGACAACGACCCGACCGGAGGACAATTCGCCGCCGCGCTGGGCCGCGCCGTCAAACGCCGGGTCGCCGTGCGCGTCCTGATTGATTCCGCCGGCGCGCGTTATTCGTGGCCGTCCATCATCCATGAATTGAGGCGCGCCAATGTGACCGTCGCGCGTTTTTTGCCATCGGTCGCCCCATGGCGGGTGATGACGTTGAACCTGCGCAATCACCGCAAGCTGCTGGCCGTGGACGGACAAATCGCCTTCACCGGCGGCATGAACATCCGGCACGGCAATGTGCTCGGCAAACGGCGGGGCGAGGCTACTGACGAGCCGAATTCGCGTAATCAAAACATGGCGACGACGGCTCACGGGGATCAGCCTTCGCCAGGCTATGGCGCGACAGGCGCTCGCCCCACCAAAAACGCTGTGCAGGACCTGCAGTTCCGCGTTGAAGGCCCGCTCGTGGCCCAACTGCAGGCGGCGTTTGCCAACGACTGGGCGTTTACCACCGGCGAGGTTCTCCACGGCGAAGCCTGGTTCCCCGAACCCAAACCCACTGGACGGGGCGTCATCGCGCGGGTCATCACCGACGGGCCGGACGCCGATTTCGAAACACTGCGCCTGACGCTGCTCGCCGCGCTCACGGAGGCGCAGACGTCCGTGCAGATTCTCACGCCGTATTTTCTACCAGACCCGGCGCTCATCACGGCGCTGAACCTCGCGGCGTTGCGCGGCGTGCGCGTGGACATCATTTTGCCGGCCAAAAACAACCTGCCGTTCGTGCATTGGGCGTCGCGCGCGATGTGGTGGCAGGTACTGGAACGCGGCTGCCACATCTGGCTCACGCTGCCGCCGTTCGATCACTCCAAGCTGATGATTGTGGATGGACACTGGGTTTTGCTCGGCTCGGCCAACTGGGACACGCGCAGTTTGCGGCTGAATTTTGAGTTGAACGTGGAGTGTTACGGACGCGAGTTCGCGCACGAGATGGCGGCGGTCGTCGGGAAAAAACTCCACGGCGCGCGCGAAGTGACCCAGGCCGAAGTGGACGGACGGGCGCTTCCGGCAAAATTGCGCGACGCCGCCGCGCGATTGTTTTCGCCGTTTTTGTAAATCAAGAAATTCTGTGACTGAAAAATTAACAACCAAATACATTCCCCTCACCCGGTCCCGCTTTGCGCGGACCACCCTCTCCCCGCCCGGCGGGGCGAGGGGCGTTTAGTTTGAATAACCAACGATTCATTACGTATGAAAACCTTCGACAGCCTTACCGAACAGGAAATCCTCGCGCTGGCCATTTCGCTTGAGGAGGAGGACGCGCGCGTTTATGAAGATTTCGCCGACGGCCTGCAGGAAAATTACCCCGAACAGGCCGAGAAATTCCGCATAATGCGCCGCGAAGAGGACGGCCATCGCCATCGTCTGCTCGAACTTTACAAGGCCCGCTTTGGCGATCACGTGCCGCTCATCCGCCGGCAGGACGTGCGCGGGTTTGTGGATCGTCGTCCGGTCTGGCTCGTGCGCCCGCTCGGCTTGAAAACCGTCCAAAAAACCGCCGAAAGCATGGAATTGGAGACGAAACGATTTTACGAAGTCGCCGGGCGGCGTGCGACTGATACGGGCATCCGGCAGTTGCTCGGCGACCTCGCGGAGGAGGAACGCAACCACGCGCTCACCGCCGAACGCATCACCCTCACCAAGCTCAACGAAGACGAAAAATCGCAGCAGAAACGGCTCTTCCTGCTGCAGGTCATTCAGCCCGGCCTGGCCGGCCTGATGGATGGGTCAATTTCGACGCTGGCACCGCTGTTTGCCGCCGCGTTCGCCACGCATAACAGTTGGGAAACTTTTCTGGTCGGCCTCGCCGCAGGCACCGGCGCGGGCATCAGCATGGGTTTTGCGGAGGCGCTGTCCGACGACGGCAGCCTCACCGGCCGCGGCCATCCGTGGGCGCGTGGTTTTGTGTGCGGGTTGATGACCACGCTGGGCGGCCTCGGCCACACCCTGCCTTACCTGATACCGAGCATCAAAACCGCCACCGCCGTTGCCGTATGCGTGGTGCTGGTGGAACTCGGCATCATCTCTTGGGTGCGGCACAAATTCATGGACACACCGTGGGCGTCGGCGGTGTTGCAAGTCGCGCTCGGTGGCGCGCTGGTCTTTCTGGCGGGAATTTTAATTGGCATTTCGTGAAAACAAAGCCTTGGCGCCAGCGGATGAAAAGTGCCACCCGATGAGAAACAATGGCAGATGTTGCGCGACTTGTTGTCGTTCGATTCCGGAGTTAATTTCCCAAAACCTCACAGGGGTCGTTTGTTGGGTTTTACACAGTCAAAAGGGAGCATATAAGTAAAAAATGAGGATTGTTGACTCCAATGAGCCAAGTCGTTGGAGTCAACGCCGTTGCCGTCCTACAACGGATGGGATCCGCGCGAGAATTGTTGTTTTGGCTGCTTGGTCAGAGAAATCGTCACCCTCGATTGTCACACCCGGCGGAAAAAATTGGGTCCATCTGGGTCCATTTGAGTCCACCTTCTGATACCAGGAAAACAGCAGAATCAGCCCATTTGTCCAAGTGAGTCCCAATGAGGGCAAATGAGTCCAGGCAACACAAGTCTTGGTGTAAACGAGGTGCTCTTCCGCTGAGCTAAACGCCCGACCACAAGTACGCTATCAAAGCCAGGTAATTACAACAAGTGTCTGGCGATGGTCGAGAAAAGTGCGGCGCGAGAATACAACTGGGATTTACCCATGAAGACGAATAGTTTTTACCAACGAACAACTGAAGGGCGAGGTGCATTGAGACGCTAATCATAATTGGGCTGTGCTCTAAGCCCGAACTCCGAAATAGGAATGGTAGCGCACGCGGCCCGCGTGCCGGTTTGGGCGGCTCGCCCAAACCTTCGTCTCACCTTCTTTGTCCGATTTGGGCGCGAGAAAGTTTGTGGGACGAGATTTTCGGCGAGCCGCCGAAAACC
>Ga0181533_1005845_pt1 | contig 11522 bp, 8 predicted proteins | sample PEATcosm2014_Bin_45_FD_119772 | JGI IMG/M metagenome (GOLD analysis project Ga0181533, IMG submission 119772) | Peatland microbial communities from MTU Mesocosm Facility, Houghton, MI, USA - PEATcosm2014_Bin11_60_metaG | ecosystem: Environmental > Terrestrial > Soil > Wetlands > Peat | place...
GCCGGTCTTATCTTGCGCGGACTCAGAGGGGCCGGTCACCTTAGCCGAGTTTTGATCCTGGCCCCGAAGAATCTCCTTCATCAGTGGCAAGAAGAGCTTCTCACGAAGTTCAACATCGATACTTGGCGCCTCGAGGGCCGGCATGTGGTGGGACCCAAGCGGTCCCCGGATGAGCGGGCCGAGCGGGAAGAAGTCGACGCGGAGAATCCGTTTCGATCGAAGCCCATTCTCATAGTCAGCAGTCAGCTCCTTCGTGCTGAAGAGAGGGTACGGCAGGCTCTAGCTCTCGAGTACGACCTCGTCGTGGTTGACGAGGCGCATCACGCCCGCGCCCGAGGAAAGGCGGGGAAACGCATCACGAACCGTCTTCTCGAGGCGCTCCAAGAACTCCGTCTTCGGACGCAGGGTCTACTCTTGCTGACGGCTACCCCGATGCAACTGGACCGTAGAGAACTCTGGGACTTGCTGAGCCTTCTCGAACTTCCCGGGCGATGGCAGGATGAGGATCAGTTCGACAGGTTCTACCAACAACTTTCCACAAATCGACCCGACTGGCCCCTGATATTTGCGCTCTTGGAGGACGCCCGAAAGGCATGGAGCACCGACGCTTCGCTTCTCTCGGACCTAAGGGAGGATTATCCGGGCGTCAACGTGCATGCACTTCTCGGAATCGTGGAGAATTCCGAAACAGGGCGTCTCCTCGAGCTGTCGGAAAGAGATCTGGAGGCCCTGAAGGTCCTTTGTTATCGGATGGCGCCCCTCTATCGGTTGGTTTTTCGAAATACCCGAGAGCTTCTCAAGCGTTACAGGGCTGAGGGCAAATTTCACGGCGGCCTAGCCGACCGAGAGACGAGCACTCATATCGTCCCCATGGAGGGAATTCCCTCCGTCTCCGGAGCTTCGTTTAGTCCCACCTCAGAGTGGGGATTGTACCAGCGTATAGGGGACTATGTTGCTGAAGCGTACACTCGCTACGAAGGAATCCAGACGGGCCTAGGCTTCGTGATGGTCACTTACCAGAAACGACTAACATCGAGTTTCTTTGCGATTCGCAAAAGCCTCGAGCGTCGGCAAGAAACCCTCCGCCACCTGGTCGAAACTCAGGATACGACTCAATTGGGACCCTCAGACGAAGATTTGGCAGAGGAAGACGACCCGGAACTCCAGGAGGAAATCCAAGACGTATTGCGGTCCGACCTGAATTCCCGCGCTCGTGCCATCACCCACGAGGCCGAAAAGGAACTGGAGTTTCTCCACTCGTTCCTAGAGGACTTGCGGACTCTCAACCGGGATTCGAAAGCAGAACACCTCGAGGATCTTCTCCGCGAGGAGTTCAGCCGCGGAACTCTCCAAGTGATCGTCTTTTCCCAGTTCAAGGATACAGTCGATTACCTTCTCGATCGGCTACGCCCAATTTACGGGGAGCGCCTCGGTTCGTTCACCGGTGAGGGCGGCCGATATTGGAGGTCTGGGCGGTGGGTTTCCTGCCCGAAACAGGACATTCAGGAGCGGTTCGCTGATACCCGCGACGACCTTTCTCTCCTGATCTGCACGGATGCGGCAAGCGAGGGGTTGAACCTTCAGACCTGCCACGTGCTGATCAACTACGACCTTCCGTGGAACCCCATGCGCATAGAGCAGCGTATCGGCCGGGTAGACCGTATCGGCCAGGAAGCCCCGCGTGTGCGCGTTCATACCATGCTGTACAGGCAGACTGTGGAAGGGCGGGTCTACGAGAGATGCCTCGAGCGAATCGGGGACTTCCGGACCGCTCTCGGACACCTGCAGCCCATCCTGCAGGAAACGGCCCGAATCATTCGCGAAGCAAGTATGTCCCCCGACGCGGCAAAGCGAGAGGAAATCCTCAATGGAATTGACCAGAGGTATGAGGCGGAATCCCGTTCGGTAGCCGAGATCGACCAAGTCCTCCGCAGCGAGAGGCTCCTTCGAAGCTATCGCCCGCGCCTTCCGACGGCTTCTCGATCCGTTCCTCTTTCCCAGCAGGAACTAGAGGATACGCTGGGGCCGGTTCTCATCCTTCAAGGGTGGCACAAGGAAAACTCGCTGTGGACCGATGGATCTCGCAGAATTACGTTTGACGCCACTCTTAACGACCGCAAGGTCACCGATGCCGTCTATGTTTCCCACATATACCCGCTAGCCTCGCTCTTTCCCCCAGGCCAACCCGAACCGCCAAGAGAGTTTTACGATGGCCGGCGCCGGGTTAACCGGCTGTTACAAGAAGGCGTGGTAGGCTACGTCGTAGGGTTCGGTGAGAACTTTCACCTGGTTGCTTCCTACCGAAATTTGTCGGAACCGACGGGTCCGGCCTTCTCGAGCGTCGAGGAGGCCCAGGCAGCGCTCGCTTATCGGCTTGACCAGAACCGTCAGCGGTGGGTCGACGAGCAACGGCAAGCTTGGCAACGCAGGTACACCAATTGGGAGTCCAGGGCCGGACTTTACCTGGATCGCGTGGCAGCATGGCGATGGAAGCTGATGCGCGCGCAGGCCGGCAGCGGCGGAGCCCCTTCGTATGAATCGTTCCTCAGCGCCTGGGCAAAGTATCTTCATGAATCGGAGCGGGATGCCGCGAATCGGTTATCGACCTTGTTGGGCTACCACCCGCCCCCGGAAATCGTCGACCACACAACTCGTGGTAGAATCTCAAAGGAAGGTCCGCGAAATGCCCGGACTGAACAGGCCCTTCTCCACGAACGACTTGAAATCGACCGTCACCTGGAACTCTACTCGCCTAGTGTCGCTAAGTGAGCCCTCCCGCAAAAGAGGCCCCCAGAGAGGGTCCCCCAGTCGTAGCACTGTAGCGAACCGCCTTCGCGGAACCCGCAGTTGACTCCGCGTCCCTTCCGTGCCTCGCTCGTTTCCCTCTTCGCGAGGATGTAGTGACTTTTGCCGGCGGCCCATGCCCGGCAACTGAGAATCGTTAACTTTCGCGTTTCCCGAGGGCTCGAGCCTTTCGGGACGAAACTGCTTCGATCGGCCCGTTATACTCCTGAGGCTCACTTAGCTGAAACCGAAAGTTCAGATCTCGGTGAGCTTGTTCGTGCAACCAAAGTGCTATGTGATCATAATCCTCGAATCCGTACCGAACTTCGATGCGAAGTGTTTCGCGCTGTCGAGGCGCGACCCCGTCTTGCCAGTTGTAGACCTTCCTGCTTGGCCACCTGATTGGAACGAAGTCGGGGGGTTCTCGACTCACATTCCAGCCCGTGGCATCCCCGAAATCAGCCCCGACGGAAAAGTAGGCCGTCGCAGCAGTCCGGTTTGAAATTACGACTTGGATCGAGAGAGGGTAGCTAGCCCGGGGCCTAGCCAATTGTTGAAACCGAAGCAGGTAGGGAGATCTCCATTCCCTGTATCTGTCCAGCGCCAGCGGAACCAATGCAAAGACTGCAACGATCGTTAGTCCCAGCTCTATCCAGTTAGCCCAATTCGGAAAGGCCGGTAGAGCGCACACGCCATACCTGATGGGCGGCTGACCAAGAACATTCCGTCGCGCATCGCTCGTTCCCCTCTTCGCGAGGAACAACAGGCCCGTCAGCCAGTGGAGGCAATGACCTATAGCTCTCGGAACGATGAATCCAGAGGGGTGCAATGGTCGCGTCGATCCTACGGTATGGCATCGGTTCCTCGTGATCACCTCTTCATCAGCTACGCCTCCGAAAATGCGACCTTCACAGATTGGCTCGCCCTGCGTCTGGCTTGTGAGGGATACAAGGTCTGGTATGACAGGCTGAAACTTCTCGGGGGAGAGTCCTACCCCCGTGACATTGACAAGGCTATTGCCGAAGAGACTTTCCGGTTCATTGCCGTTGTCTCCCGGGCTTCTCTCCAGAAACCGAACCCGCTCAAGGAGCGTACTCAAGCGCTGAACATTTCTCGCGCCCGTGGTGTGGACTTTCTGATTCCCCTCAAGCTCGACCCGGTTGAGCCGATAGAGCTGGGTTGGCAACTCTCTGACTTGACGTACATTTCATTCGAGTCCAGCTGGTCTGGAGGGTTGGCTGCCCTACTGAAACGGTTGCAATCTCTGGGAACACCCAGGGACCAAGCTTGGGGACGAGCCCAGGTGGCCAAATGGCTCGTCACGAAGGAATTCATCAAGGACGAGTCAGAGCGCATCTGGTCGAATCTCTTCCCGCTCAAGTCCATCCCTGAAAAGATCCAACTCTTCAAGGTCCGAAGCAAGGAAGCCCTAAACGAGACGGAAAGGGTCTGGCCAATTGCACCTCGTGACGATACTTCGTACTGGGCGTTTTCCTCTCCCGAGGAAGGCCTAGGTGCGGAAGGTTGGCCCACTAGTCACGTCGTGGAGTGGCGCACGAAGAAGGAGGCCTTGGGCTATCCAACCCGTTCGATTGTCTCCGTCCTGATTCGACGTACGATTCAACTCGCTTCCATTCGCCGTGGTCTTCGGGCCCACCCCGAGAAGCAGGAGGTCTACTTCCCTTCGGGGATGTTCCCTTCGGATCGGCTTTACTTCGTTAGCTACGACGGGAAGAAGACATTCGTCCAGGTTTCCGGCGAACGCACAAGGAAGGGAAGCGACGGAATCACCGAGGTCTCGCACTATTCTTTGTCGTTCGGGGTCCGTCCGGTCCTGTTCGAATTCGGTGAGCCAGTCGTTCGCCTGTCGGTTGGCGCGCATTTCACGGATGTGACAGGCAAGGACCTTTCTCCCGCTCGTGCAGGTCGCAAGAGAAAGGCGTTGGGAAAGTCGTGGTGGAATTATGAGTGGCTCGCCAGAGTCCTGGCATGTGGGTCATGGCTCGCGGACGGCAAGGTTTTCATTACACTCGTTCGCTCGCCATCGGGGGATCTCATTTTGGCCGGTTCGCCGTTGGTTACAACATCTCCAATTAAGATAGACGAGGAAGGCCTGGGCCCCCAGGGATCGGAGGAAGAATCGGAGGACGAGGACGAAGAGGAAGGGGTTGACGACTCGTCCGAGTCGGAGATCTAGATGCTCGCGGAACTCACTCAACTCAAGGAACCTGAGCTCATCTTCAGATACGGGCAGCGCGCCTCTGATCCACGAGCTGGGCTCTCTCTGTTTGGTCCATATGACGCCGACTTGCCCTCTCATAAGAGAAGTATCCCATATGGACTAGTGGGGACCGAGGTTGGTTCTCAACAATTCCTCGAGTTCGTGAGGACCCTGAGGGGCCCCGTAACTACCGAAACGAAGGCCAAGAGCCCGACCCTCTGGCCCGCTTTTCCCGGGTTTGATGTCGCATTCTGTAGTGACATCCCGTCCGAGCCTTCAAGAAAGGCGGAGTTGGATGCGGAAGCTTTGGAGGCGGCCGCAAGTCTCCCAGATCCGAACCAAAGGGCCTACGGCGTTGTCGACCTGTATCTCCAAGCAATCCAGTCAATGGTTGGGACTGAGAGCCCGTTCGAAGTCGTCATTTGTATCGTGCCCGAGGTGGTTTACAAGAACTGTCGCCCGCTGAGTCACGTTAAGTCCCAAGCTTCTGAAATCCTAACGAAAGCCCAAGCGCGGGCGAAGAGAGCTCAACGACGAGCACGGTCTCGTGGGTATCGAGACATTACAGACCTTGCGGCTCCTATTGAGCCGTACCGCTTCTCTCCCGATTTTCGCCGACAGATAAAGGCAAGGGCGATGAAGTTTGACCCCCCTATTCAGATCATCCGAGAAACGACTCTCCGCATGACCGAAAAGCGGCAGTTCGGTGAACGACGGCTCACCCCCCTTTCAGATCGAGCGTGGAACATCGGCACGACGCTCTATTACAAGGGCGGTGGACGCCCTTGGAAGCTTGCAACCTCGAGAGATGGGGTCTGCTACGTCGGGGTGGTCTTCCATCGGGCGGTTGGAGGTGTGGATGATCGGTTCGCGGCGTGTGCGGCGCAGATGTTTCTCGATGACGGTGATGGAGTGGTTTTGCGAGGAGAATCTGGCCCCTGGTACTCCCGGGAAACACGTCAATTCCATCTTTCCCGGACCGCGGCCGAGGCGCTGCTTACCAAGGTTCTCAAGGAGTACGGAGAAGGCTCAGGCAAGCCGCTTCAAGAAATATTCCTCCACTACCGGGCTGAGATTGACGATGAGGAATTCCGCGGATACAAGAAGGCCTGCCCGGATGGGGTTCGGCTGGTGGCTGTGAAGGTTAGGACACAGCGGGACCACCTGCGCCTCTACCGGGAAGGCTCGCGACCGATAATCCGGGGCTCTCTTCTTAGGGTCGGTCGGGAGGCTGCTTACCTTTGGGGTTCTGGGTTCAAACCTTGGCTCCAGACCTATGATGGTGTGGAAACCCCAGCACCACTTGAAATCAGGGTTCAACATGGATTCGCGGATATCGTCCAGGTCTCGGCCGACATTCTCGGATTAACGAAACTCAATTACAATGAGTGTCGGCTTGGTGATGCGCAACCTGTCACCATTGGGTTCTCAGAGGCCGTGGGAGAAATCTTGGTCTCAAATCCGGGCGCGAAGGGCGCTCGCTCCAGGTTCAAGTACTACATCTGAGGCCATTTCATCAAACGAGTAAGTGCTTCAGACTGCAGGAGAACATCGGCGCATCGCTCGTTCCCCTCTTCGCGAGGAACGAGCGATGCAGACCAGCATCCAGTACCCAACCGCCGATCGCCCCGCGCCGACCGAACACGCCCCCTCGCGCCTCCGGACCGTCACGGGAAACCGCTTCCCGCGCATGTGTTCATGCGGATGCGGCCGCCAAATCCCGCGAGACCCGGAGATCCGCCTCGTAGTGGACTTCGGCGCGCAGCGCCCCTACCCCGCCTATCTCCGCGAGCACTCGCCCGACTTCGGGAGCTTCCGCGGCCGACCCCGCGACCGCGTCGACCTCGCGTCGGTCCCCGGATTCGTTCCCGCGAGCGCGCTCCTGGCCAAGCCGGCCGAGGCGAAGCCCCCGGTCGAGCTGGACTTCACAACCGATCCCGCCCACTCCGAAGCGGACACCTCTCCGAGCGTCGAGGCAGGTCGCCCCTGGGCCTCGGGCCAGCTCGTCTTCAACGCTGGCTCGTTCGAGTCCGCGCGAAGCGGATTCGCGGACTACGCGAAGGACGGCGAGACGGGGGAGGAGCTCCGAACCCGCGTGAACCGGATCATCCTCGAGGACCTCGAGCAGAAGGTGCTCGCGCTCCGGGCGCTCCACGCCAAGTTCCGGGACATGGACGCGGGGGAGTCGTTCGCGGGGGTCGTCGCGCGGTCGCGTCCAGCTTAACCCACTCCGGGGGGCCGCATGTTTGAGTTCCGACTCCGCGTCCTGGATGTGCGGGAACGCGTCACGGACCCCCCTTCTTTTCTTGGGATTGTGGAAGGGGTTCCCCAGATTCTCGTCCATTCGACCTCCCCGAGTCAAGCAGAGAGGGATCTCACGAACGCGCTGGCCGAGCATCTCGAGCGATTGCAGGATCGAGAGGCCACACGAATCGACTGGGACGATTTCCCAACGGTGCGCTCGGCGCGACTCTATCTCGGAGGCCGGCTAGTATAGCATAAACCAGGTCGGCCGTTGAGTTCTATTGTCCGGGATGCCGGGGATCAGTCACGACGGGCCCCGATAGGGTGACCCCGGAGGGCGCAATCACGAAGGTCGTCGTTGAAAGACCGCCTCCCGGCGGAGGGGCGATTGAGAGAGCGGTTGGACCGGGTTTTCCTTTCCCCGGGGCCTTTCTGCGGAGCAACCATATCGCGCAAAACATCGAAAACCAGGCCACACGCTCCAGGTCCTTCCATTTCGTGCCAATCGGTTGGGGAGCATCTAGGTGGTGCGCAACTTGATTGCGGACGAACCTGCCGGTCTCGACCCACCGAACGTACCACGGCAACCCAGCTGGAACGTAAGCAGGGAGGGGCGCGTCCCAGAAGTTCAGGCAACTCTCCACGTCCTCCTTGTGCCCCTTTTCTATCTTGTTAAGAATATCGAATGCGACTTGCTCGGGTGGGCCGCCCCAGTCCTTCGAGGCGAGGCGAGAAACCACCCGGGAGTAGAACCGGAATGTACCTGTCGGATCCTCCGCCAGCCTAACGAGTTCCTCTGTCGTCGTGAGGAATCCGAGAAGTTGTTCCGCGAGTCGGCGGTTCATGAACTCGCCTCCCCGGGGAAAGTTTGCCAATGTTGGATCGTCGACGAGATACGAGGTCCATAACAAGTACGCCACGGTGAATTTCGCGGAGGTGCGCCTTGAGGGGTCCCGGAGAAGATAACCATCAATGTCGCCGAGGCTGAGGTAATCCTGGGCAGGCACACCCGACTCAATAGTGAATCTCGAAAGCCACCCGTCGATTGTTTTTCGAAGGGCTAGAACGTCCGCCCCGAGCATCTGATTCGGGTTCGGATCGAGGCGCAGCATGAAGGCCCCTGGCCGTTCAGTCGCTCCACTCGCCTGCCCTACTCTTGCGTAGGTTATGTTGTCCGAGAGGTCGCCAGCCTCCAGGAGAAGCAAACCCACGTCCACGTTCCGTAGACGGAGAGCCGACGTCGCGGCCCAGTAATAGTGGGCAGCCTTGTGAATATACCGGGGAACTTTCGGCAGCGCGCCCTCCCAATCCGTAGCGATCTTGGCTCCCCACAACATGACGTCCATCGCCGCCATATCCAAATGCTGACCCGTGAGGTCGAGCCATAGGGGGCTCAGAAGAGCCTCTTGGACCCTGTCGGCCGCGTCGCGAGACGCTAGAGTCCCGGGAGTTGCTAATTCGAATGCCCAGACTGCATCATAGACGTGTGTGAGAAGCGTCGATAGCTTGGGCACCATGAGGTCGAATCGCCCGCCGGCCCCGGCAAGGATCGGCTTTAACAGGTCAACTACTCGCGCGCCCCCCACCGTTATGTCTTCGCGCAGGACGGTGCGGTCACTTCCCCTGCTGAGATCGTACAGAATGCTCACATCTTGGAAGGTGAATGTTGTAGTCACCATGGCGGGTGTCCGGGACAGACCATGCCACCGGTGTGAATAAGGGCCTCCGCATTCGGCACCCCCGGACCGTCAGGCGACAACGATGCCAGAGGACAAGAGCGACATGCGGATCGTCGCTAAGCCGGTCGACCCAGGCTCTCCACCGGTAGGGCTCCGGCTCGCGAAGACCGTCCGGGGGCGAGACGAGAGCTTGTACATGTTCATGCTCCCGGGCGTCGTCCCCAACCCACTCAAGCTATCGATTCATCCGACTGGAGAAATCCATCTGGCGGCGAAGGGGGCCGGCATTATCACCCGGCTCGATGCGGACAAGCTCATAGAGAGCCTGAAATCGGGGTCCCTCGACTCCACTCTTTCGAATCTCCTCACGCCGAATCTCCCTCGAGAGCCGGCTGAGGGCTTCGTCGTCCCACCTGAGTTGATGCCTGAGCCGGGAGTCAAGGAGGGCGAGCCGCTGAAGGACGTCGACCTCTCGGTCGAAAGGCTTCTCGAGGGGATGACAAAGATCGACTTGGATGACCTCTCACGCCTCCCCGAGGCCATAACGTGGTTGCGGCAGCAGGGTCGCCTTCCGTTGAAAGCCACTATTCTGTTCGCTAGTAAGAGTTCAGACCGGCCCACGGTTTTCGTCAGTCTTCTCGACGGCCCGGCCGTAACCCTGCCCGAGAAGGTGCCTGACGGACTGCCCTTCCCCAAGACTCTGCAAGCCTTACTCGACGGGCTTCGGAACTACGGTGGGCTACTTCTCACGATGCCGGACGAGGCGAAGTTACGCAACATGGCGAAGGTTGTCGGCCTCGGCGACCTCTTCGAGGGGCTCGACCGACTTTCAACGAGCTTGGATGAGCCGGCCGTTGAGGCGAAACTTATGGAAAGATGGAAGGAGATCCAGCCGGGCATTGGTGGTCCCGCCAGGGCACTTTCTCGGGCCAAGCCACTTCGGCCCCTGTCGTCCAAGGGACGATCTAAAGGACCCGCCAACCGCGGTCAGAGAAGTTCGCGTCGGCGATCTCGTCCCGCGAGCTGATTGCCGGTCAAGTCATCGGCCGCCGCGCTAAGATCCACCCCAATCCGGAACATCGCTTGCAAGGTTTGTTCTGACGCCGACCCCTTCTACCTGTTCCGTTGCACGAGGGGCAAGACTGGCGATGCGCCTTCTCCCAGCTAATCGTGGAACGAGACGGTCCCGGCTCGTGAGTCAACTTGCGGCGGCGGGTTGCGTAACCTTCGGCTCGGGTCCGTTCGGTGGACATCCACTATCTGAGACTGAAGGGCCGTATCGTATAGATTTCCCCAGGCGACGCTCACGTTCCGTTCCGGACCCTCCAAGATGCAGATGACCCCGCAGCCACGACACATCACGTTGCGGTAAATCACGGGGGTTACGGCGTTCCGTCGGGTTAGTTCGACCAAGGCGCCGCAGGTTCGGCAGGTCGGATTGGGGTCCATGATACCTCCAACGAAGCTGTGAGAGATGAGCCTCGTGGTCGGATCATGAAACGGGTCGACTTACTGGCGCTCCTCGCATTCGGTCATCGAACGCGCGCGCCCCTCATGAAGGTCGCGCGGGAGAGGCTTAATCGCGAGATCGTATCGCTTCGGTGTGCTCACACTCGCGGAGGTCATGGATCAGGGCCTGTACTATCAAGACGTGCAGCAGCTCGCACGGGAGCACGGGCTCCCCGTCTCTCGCTCCAAGGACGAGCTCATTGATGAACTGGTAAGCTCGGGCGAACTCGACCCCGAAGAGGTTGTTGCATTCGTCGGCGTAGACCTGCTCCGAATCTTCCTTCAAGAGATGGGGCTCCCCTCCGGGGCAAGTCGCGAAGTCCTCGCAGCGCGATTGGTTGAGGCGCTGAGTCCTGAGCCCCAGCCCAAAAGCAAGCCCCGGAAGTCCCGGCCAAAGGCCAGTTCGGAGCCTCCGAACCGGTCGGCTAGTGGAACACCCACGCATGCGGGCATGGTACAGAAGGACTCGGACGGGGCGGCCGCGTCACCAATATCAACCCCGACCCCAATCACTCTTCAACTCAACGTCCCTCCTAACCCGCCGCCGATAGTGGAGGTCCACTTTCCCAAGCCCGAGCGACCCTCTGCGGCTTGGGGGTTCGCAGGAATACTGATAGCTGGAATCGTGGGCGTGACGCTCTACATTGGTGTAGCCGCCTTCGGCTTGGAGGGAGGGGCGATCGTGGCTATCGCAGTCGCAGCCTTTCTCGCAGTCGCCCTCTTGTTCACCGCAAGGTGGTGGGTTCCGTGGATCGACAGATTAGGCACGTGACCATTTTAACACCATACCCCCAAGCAGGAGCGCATATGCTATTTGAGACAGTATACTATCATAAATAGTATCACCGCTTCTCGTCGTTCGTGCCTAAGAAGATGCTTCAGCTCTTCGCCTGGAAGTGCAACCGCTGTGGTTACGAGTGGATCCCCAAGATTGCCAGCGAGCCAAAGCGATGCCCGGGTTGTAAGAGTCCGTACTGGAACAAGACTCGGAGGCAGGTCCGGGCTGCGCGACCTCTGAGGAAGAAGATCAGCCTAGGGCCGTGGACCTGGCGGACCTGAACTTGCCGCCACCGACTGCTCGCTCC
>Ga0181533_1005847_pt1 | contig 11521 bp, 8 predicted proteins | sample PEATcosm2014_Bin_45_FD_119772 | JGI IMG/M metagenome (GOLD analysis project Ga0181533, IMG submission 119772) | Peatland microbial communities from MTU Mesocosm Facility, Houghton, MI, USA - PEATcosm2014_Bin11_60_metaG | ecosystem: Environmental > Terrestrial > Soil > Wetlands > Peat | place...
AAGCCGAGGTTCGGAAATGGCAGATCCAGCATGAGTCCGTCGCCCATCTCGAGGAGGGACTGAAGACCATGCTGGAGAGACACGCCAGCACGTCCGAATTCTCAGACATCAAGATAGAAAATGCCAGCGACCCGGAGAAACCGCTCATCTATCGCTGCCACTTACGCGCGCCCGGCTATGCGCAGCGCACCGGAAAGAGGTTGTTCTTTGCCCCGAGTTTCTTCGGGCAGGGAGGCGCATCGCGCTTTCCGTCAAAAGAAAGAAGGTACCCGGTCTATTTCCACTATGGGTGGGTTGACGAAGACCAGATCACCATAGAACTACCCGCCGGGTTCCGCCTGGAGGAGCCGCGGGTGCCCAATCCGATTCCCATGGGGCAGGCGGGAGGGTACGAGGCTCACGCCCGTATCGTCAACAAAACTCAGTTAGTCTTCGAACGCCGCTTTGTAATCGGGAGGAATGGCAATTTGCTGTTGCCGGTTGCCTTGTATCCGGCGTTGAAAGAGGCCTTCGACAAGATCGCTCTGGCCGACTCGCAGACCATGGCGCTGAAGCAAGTGTCCGCGGATGGGAGTAACTGAGATGCGCCAACCGTGCACCTGGTTACGCGTGCGGCGAGTTCTAATTGCCGGACTGCTGGGCGCTGCAGGGCTGACTGCGGCCGAGCGGGCGCCGGACTGGCTGCGCGAAGCGTTCACTAGACGAGTCCCGGCTTATGAAGCCAACGTACCGGGCGTGGTGCTGCTGAAGGTGACCCATGTCACGGTCGAGGAAAGCGGCCGCATCGTCAAGAGCACCCGCGAGGCTATCAGGATTCTTTCGCGCGAAGGCCGCGCCGACGCCTATGCATCCGAGATCTACGAAAGCGGAACGTCCAAGGTCCGCGACACCAAGGCGTGGATGTTCGCTCCCTCGGGCGAACTACTGAAGTTGGGTCAAGAAACAAACTACGATCGCGCATATACCGCCAATGATTTCTACAACGATATACGCGTTCGCGGCATCGATGCACGCAAGCTGGCCGACCCCGGCTCAGTCTTCGGGTTTGAGATCTATTCGGAAGATCGCGCGCTATTCAACCAGTTCGACTGGTCATTTCAGAACCGCCTTCCTTCTCTGCTCTCCCGCTATGTCTTGACACTGCCGGCAGGCTGGCGGGCCGACGGTGTAACTTACAACTGCGTAGGGACGCAGCCGCAGGTGGAAGGTACCACCTACACGTGGGAGGTTCGCGATTTGCCCTTCGTGGAACCGGAGCCAGCCAGCCCTCAGTTATTCTCCCTTGTCCCCCGCCTGGCGATCACTTACTGGCCGCCAGCGGGAGCAAAGTCGCCCGCAGCCCCGGCATTCGCCAGTTGGCGGGACGTGTCCCGTTGGGTGACGGAAGTTACAGAGGCGCCGGCCCAGCCGGACGCTGCTATTGCGGCCAAGGCCCAGGCCCTGACTGCTGGCTCCAAGACTGAGCTACAGCGAATTCAAGCGATCGGCCATTTCGTGCAGGCCATGAAATATATCTCCATTCAAATCGGTGTCGGAAGAGGAGGCGGCTATCGCCCCAAACCAGCCTCCGACGTGCTGGTCAAGGAGTATGGAGACTGCAAGGACAAAGCCACGCTGATGCGCGCGCTGCTGAAGGCCGTCGGAATCGAATCCTACATTGTGCCCATCTATTCCGGCGACCGAAGCTACGTGCGGGAAGACTGGCCCTCGCCGCAACAGTTCAACCATGTCATCGTAGCAGTACGGGTCTCCGGGAGCACGGAGGCCCCCGCGGTCATCGAACACGCCGTGCTCGGGCGTCTTCTGCTCTTCGATCCAGCCGCCGGCAACACGCCAGTAGGGGACCTTCCCATCTACGAGCAAGGCGGCCTGGCTTTGGTTGCCGCGGGTGATCGGGGAGAACTCATCCGCATGCCCATGACGCCTCCGTCGTCGAACACCGTGGAGCGGGAAATTCGCGCGGTTCTCGACGCGAACGGCACGCTCGTAGCGAAGCTCCTGGAGGTCAGCCATGGCCAAACCGCCGCGCGGGACCGGACGGTTCTGCACGGCCGGTCGGCTCTGGAGTATCGGAAGGTGATCGAGGACTCGATTTCGGCCACCGTCCCTGGTGCTAGGTTTTCGAAGATCGAGCCGATAGATGCTTTCACGCAGGGCCGCTTCACGCTGGAGGCCCAGTTCGTGGGGCCAGGATACGCGCAGATCAGGGCCAATCGCCTGATGGTCTTTAAACCGGTGATCGTGGTACGTCGGAATTCGGTCTTTCTCACCGAGCGAAAGAGAAGTTACCCGGTGCTGCTGAATCCCGCGGGTTACCAAGAAACTGTCAGCGTAAGACTGCCTCCGGGATTCAAGGTGGATGAACTTCCCGACCCGGAGAACTTCGAAACGCCCTTTGGGAGGTACGCGGCATCGTGCCGGGCGAACCAGGGGGAACTCGTCTGCACGCGGACTCTGGAGATTCGTGCAGCGACCGTTCCGGTCTCCCAGTATCAAGCCGTCCGCGAGTTCTTCGAGCGCATATTGAACGAAGAGCAGACGCCAGTAGTCCTGGTGCGGGAGTAGCCGCTACCGGACAGACACGATCTTCCAATAGCCGCCTTGCTTCTGGAGAGCGATACGCATGGTGCGCTCGTTGAAGTAGGTCTGAGAGTCGCCCGGGTAGACTTGTTGGATTTTACTCCGACATTCGACGGAGGCGGATGCTCCGGCCATTTGGGGCCTCCCCGGATGCAGGTCGATGCTGACGGAGCGGGCATTTTGAAACGTGGCCCGCCACTTATCGAGGATCGCTTGGGGGATCGTAGGCCAGACTTCCTTGAGCAGCGCTTCATCCTTCTGTCCGATGGCGCGAGTGAAGAGAGCTAGCGCCTGTCCCACGCCCAATTGTTCCGCTTGCGCCAAAGCCTGCGGGGCGTGCGCCGAATCTGGGTATTGGCGCGCGAATGCCTGCAGGACGGCAGGGTCGCTCTGGTCGAGCGTTTCCCATGCGAGCTGGTCGCGGCTGCTCTCGACGGGCCGCTGCGTCGGAACGGCGTTTGTGCTCTCCGGCTGGGACATTGAGCTGGGAGCCGGTGCGGCCGGCCGCACCTTTCCACTGGGGGTGATCGTATGCTCCACGGTAGCCTTGGCGGGAGGGATTGCTTCAAGCGTGCGGGGCGGTTCCGCAACCCTTCGGGCCGCCTGATCCGGCGGCGGCCCCGGCGGCGCCGCCGGAACATGCGGGCCAGGAGCTGAGGGTGCCCGTGAAACCGCTCGTGCAGAATTCTCTGCCGCGTGATGCGCGACGAAAAACCAGATCGCTGCCAGCGGGAGGGTGCCCACAACGCCATACAGAAGCACCCTCTGGAGCTTCCGGTAGGGGCGAACGCGCGTTGTACCCCCGTACCCTTTGCGGCGTTCCTGGCGCGCCGCCCGCGCCTGCTTCCTCCGCTCCGCTTCCTCCCGCGCCAGCCGTTGCTGTTCGGCCCGTGCCTGCTCACGCTCCGCCGCCTGTCTGGTCCTCTCGGCCTCCTCGCGTTGCCGCCGCTCTTGCTCGGCACGCTCGGCGGCGGCTCTGGCTGCCTGGACCCTTTCCCGCTCTTGCCGCTCGCGCTTGGCGTCCTCCGCGGCCATCCTGGCTTTTTCAGTTTCCTCCCGCCGCCGCTCCGCCGCCAGCCTCGCCGTCTCGGCCCGCTCGTACTCAGCCCGCCGCGAATCCAGCGCCGTCGCAATCGCCCGCTCCATCTCATCGGCCGACCGCCAGCGATTCTCCCGATCCCTCTCCAGCGCCTTCATCACTAGGCCCGAAACATAGGGCGGGAAAGTGAGATCGGGCCGTGCACGGTCAAGCGGCATCGGCTCTACCTGTAGCCGCTGCACAAGCAACGCCTGTGTATTGTCCGCGGCAAACGGCAGCCTGCCGGTCAGCATCTCGTAGAGAACCAACCCGAGCGAGTACACATCCGAACGTCCATCCAGATCGCCGCCGCGCATGCCTTGCGCCTGCTCAGGCGAGGCGTACGCGGGCGTGCAGACGAAGTATCCGGTGGTGCCGGTCATGATGCCTGTGAAGCCCAATCCGGCGTCCTCGCGTACTTTGGCGATGCCGAAATCGATGACCTTGACCGATTCGCTGCCGTCCGCATTCTGGGCCAGCAGCAAGTTCTGTGGCTTGATATCCCGGTGAATGATGCCCTTTTGGTGCGCTGCCGATAGAGCGGAGCAGGTCTGCGCCGCGATCTTCAAAGCGAATTCGGGCGCCAGCGTCAACGTGTTGTTAAGCCGCTGCCGCAAGCTCTGGCCGTCAACGTACTCCATGACTACGAACGGCTGGTCGTCTTCAGTGTAGTCGGCGTCCTCGACGCGCACGATGTGCGGATGCTGAAGCTGGCGCATGACCAGGGCCTCGGCAAGGAGGCCTTTGAGTCCCTGCTGCGCGCCCGCGCCCTCGCTGGCGAGTACCTTGAGCGCTTTTTGCTCGTTCCAAATGAGATGCCGGGCGCGGTAGACCACGCCCATGCCGCCCCGGCCAATCTCGCTGATGATCTCGTATTTCTTGCGTATGATCGAACCCGGCTCCAAGCCGGCGGTGGAGCGCAAAGCGGAGCCGTCCCGCGGGCAGAACCCGACATCGTTGCCGTAGGCGGCCGAGCAAATGGGGCAGGCCTTCACTCTTGGTTGAGCTTAGCGCGTTGGGGTGGACGCGGCAACGGGCGCCTGCGTCGTGTGCGCGTGTGTCGCGGCGAATCTTGAGCCTCGATGGCAGCGGGGCGCGCAGGGGCACAACGGCGTCGGTGGTGACCTCCGGGGTGCAGTAGAGCCCGTGGAGGCGGGTGACAAGAATCTCCATGAATCCAGTTGTCCGTAACCTATAGCACAGCATATAGATAAAATCCTTGACGAAACACTATATGTTGGGGCATCATTACGAATGCGCGACAATCGAAGGAGGGAAGCCCGATGGGACAGCTTACCGTAGACCTGAGTGCCAAAATGGAGATCTTGAAAATAAAAGAACAACGGCCCAACCGCACGGGGGTCGCCTTCCCCCGCTATTTCACGGCTCGCCAGGAGGCCGGCAAAACGCCCTACGACGAAGTCCAGTGGGAGACCCGCACCGCCTCCATTGGCAACGATAAGGGCGTCGTCATCTTTGAGCAGCGGGATATCGAAGTCCCCGTGGACTGGTCGCAGACGGCCACCAACATCGTCGCCAGCAAATACTTCCATGGCAAACTGGGCTCGCCGGATCGCGAAACCAGCGTCGCGCAACTTGTGCAGCGGGTGGTCGACACCATCGCCGGTTGGGGCCACAAGGACGGCTACTTCGCCACCGAGCGGGACAACCAGAACTTCCGCGACGAGCTGGCCCACCTGATGCTCACGCAGAAGGCCTGCTTCAACTCGCCGGTGTGGTTCAACGTCGGCGTGAAGGAAGCGCGCGGCTACGGCTGGGCCTACGATCACGCGGCCGACGGCATCGCCAAGCTGGAGACCGGCGGGGGTGCCCTCGGGGCCCGGCCGCAATGTTCCGCCTGCTTCATCGTATCGGTGAAGGATTCGCTCGAATCCATCCTGGACTTGGCCAAGACCGAGGGCATGCTGTTCAAGTGGGGCTCCGGCACCGGCAGCAACTTGTCGTCGCTGCGCGAAGAGGACGCCATCCTTTCGGGCGGCGGACGCGCCTCCGGGCCGCTGTCGTTCATGAAGGGCTTCGACGCGTTCGCCGGCGTGATTAAATCCGGCGGCAAGACGCGCCGCGCGGCCAAAATGGTGATTCTGAATTGCGATCACCCCGATGTGGAAAAGTTCATCTGGTGCAAGGCCAAAGAGGAGAAGAAAGCCTACACGCTCGTCGAGGCAGGCTACGATTCCTCGCTCGATGGCGAAGCTTACAGTTCCATCTTCTTCCAGAACGCCAACAATTCCGTGCGCGTCACCGACGAATTCATGGAAGCCGTGACCCAGGACCGCGACTGGTGGACCAAGGCCGTGGTCGGCGGCCAGCCCGTGAAACGCTACAAAGCGCGCGACCTGATGCACCAGATCGCCGACGCCACCCACCAGTGCGGCGATCCCGGCATGCAGTTCGATACCACCGTGAACCGCTGGCATCCGTGCAAGAACACGGCGCGCATCAACGCCTCGAACCCCTGCTCGGAATACATGTTCCTGGACGATTCCGCCTGCAACCTGTCGTCGCTGAACCTGATGAAGTTCGTGGGACCGGGCGGTCAGTTCGACGTGGAAGCTTTCCGCCACGCCGTGGACACCCTGATCATGGCCCAGGAGATCATCGTCGATAACGCCAGCTACCCCACCGAGAAGATCGCCGGCAATTCGCACAACTACCGCCCGCTGGGGCTGGGCTTCGCCAACCTGGGCGCGTTGCTGATGTCCTTCGGCATTCCCTACGATAGCGACCAGGGCCGCGACTATGCCGGCGCCATCACGGCCGTCATGTGCGGGCAGGCGTACCTGACCAGCGCCCGCATCGCCGAATCCACCGGCCCGTTCCCAGGCTACGCGCGCAACACGGAGCCGTTCCTGGAAGTCATCCGCATGCATCGCGACGCGGCGCATCGCCTGCATGGCCGAATTCCGCAGGATCTCTCGCAGGGCGCGACGGAATGCTGGGACCACGCGCTGGAGATGGGCCGGCGCAACGGCTATCGCAACGCGCAGGTGACCGTGATCGCGCCCACCGGCACCATCGGCTTCATGATGGATTGCGATACCACCGGCATCGAGCCGGACCTGGCATTGGTGAAGTACAAGAAACTGGTGGGCGGCGGCGTCATCAAAATCGTCAACAACACCGTGCCGCAGGCGCTCATCAAGCTGGGCTACACCCCCGCGCAGGCGGACCAGATCGTCAGCCACATCGATGCCACGGGCACCATCGAAGGCGCGCCGTACCTGAAGCCCGAGCACCTGGCCGTTTTCGATTGCAGCTTCCGGCCAGCCAACGGCACCCGGTCGATTCACTATATGGGCCACCTGAAGATGATGGGGGCGGTGCAGCCGTTCATTTCGGGCGCGATCTCGAAGACCATCAACATGCCGGAAGAAGCTACGGTGGACGAGGTGATGAACGCCTACATCGAAAGCTGGAAGCTGGGACTGAAGGCGGTGGCCATCTATCGCGATAATTCCAAGCGCGTGCAGCCGCTCAGCTCGGGCACGGGGGGCAAGGCGGAGAAGGCGGCCGCGGCAAACAATGCCGCGGTTGTGGCGCCCGCCACCCAGCCCGTGGAGAAGGTGGTCTACCGGCCTGTGCGGCGCAAGTTGCCGGACGAACGGCGGGCCATCACGCACAAGTTTTCGATCGGCGGCCACGAAGGCTACATCACGGTGGGCATGTATGACGACGGCGCGCCGGGCGAGATCTTCATCACCATGGCGAAGGAAGGCTCGACGATTTCCGGCCTGATGGACGCCTTCGCCACGGCCATCAGCTTCAACTTGCAGTACGGCGTGCCGCTGAAGTTCCTGGTGGACAAGTTCGCGCACGTACGCTTCGAGCCCAGCGGGTGGACCGGCAACCAGCAGATCCCCTACGCCAAGTCCATCATGGATTACATTTTCCGATGGCTCGGCGCGCGGTTCCTGGGGCCGGAGTACGCGGTGACGGAAGCCGGGCAGACGTCCACGCTACGCCCCACAGAGCCCACCAGCCCGCAGCAGGAGCTGCCCTTCGCGCCGATGACCGCCGATGCGCCGCTGTGCGCGGAGTGCGGGTCGATCATGACGCGCAACGGGAGTTGCTATAAGTGCGGCAATTGCGGCGGGACTAGCGGGTGTAGTTAAGACCCCATCGCAATGAAAATGGCTCGGTTGACGCCGAGCCGTTCCATAACCGCAGAGGAACGGACGCGTGTTACCCGATTTCCCCGAGCAAAAAGCCAAAGTGGAGGAGCGCCTCCAGATCCGCATGGATCAACAGCGGCTAGCCAAGCTCGGCCCCTTTGGCGAATCCCCAGCCATCCGCGTAGCCGAGGGGGATCGCCTTATCTTCGAAGGCGAAGACGAAACCGAGCGGGAAATGGAATTCGGACACGCGGAGGCGGAGTTCAAAGTTTCGGTCGACGAACTGCCGACTATGACAATTGAGCAGCTTATAGCCAAGCTGGACAAAGCCGCAGAGGATCTTGCGAGGCAGCAGGTTGAGCGGGCGGTCGGCGTCTTGAACGAAGCGGTCGAGACCGTTGGAAACACTCTGCACATGCGGGGCGAGCCATTCCAAGCGGAGCATCTATTCAGGGCGCTTGAAAAGATTTCCATTGACTTCGACGAGTCCGGTCAACCGTACGTGCCAACCTTGCTGATGGGTCCCGACATGGCTGACCGCGCCACCGAGGTAGTCGGTCGCGTCACCTTGGAAGCAGACTTGCGCCGCAGATACGACCAGATAATTTTGCGCAAGCGCGAGGAATGGCGTGCTAGAGAGAGTCATCGAAAACTGGTTGGATAAGGCAAACGAACGTACCTTCGAGGTGCCGTTTTGCCATATGCTTGCCGCTGAAGGCCATACGGTCCTACACCTCACTCGCCACTGTGCTATGGAGATGGGGAAAGACGTGCTGTCCATCGCGCCGGACGGTGTCCCTTGCGCGTACCAGTTGAAGGGCCCACCGGGCGGCAGGATACGCCTTTGGCAGTGGCGGGATGAGATCGAGCGTCAAGTTTTTGGGCTCGTCACCGGTGGCATAGCCCATCCCTCCATACCCACAACTCTCGCGAATCATAGGGCATATCTGGTTACGAGCTGCGAACTGGAAGAGGAGGTGATCCGGGCAATAGAAGACATGAATAGGAGCTTCGTGCGGCAAGGGAGGCCAGACTGCCAGCTTCGGACCATTGTTCGCGGGGAGCTACTGAGGAGGGCGCGCGATCTGGAGACGAATCTGTGGCCTACCGATCTCCCCGACATTAAGGAGCTGCTCGAGATGTACTTGGAAGAGGGAGACGGGCCCCTACCAAAGACGAAGCTCGCGGGGCTAATTGAACGCGTAATACCCCAGACGGCTGAAGAACAAGCGCCCGGCAAGGGCAAACTGGATCGTTCGCTCGCCAGCGCCGCGGTCCTCTGCGCGCTCGCGCTCGCCAGTTTTTCGCTACGGTCGAACTTCTGGGCGCAGATAGAAGCGTGGACACTTTACGGCGGCTACGTTCTGGGTCTTGCCGAGCGGTACGGCTTGGCGAAGCACATCTGGTTACCCCATTTCGCCATCGCCGAGCGAGAGCTGTACATCCTCCTCGTTCGCCTCAGCGCGGAGTTACAAGAGCGATCTTATTTCGTGGAAGGATCGCCCATGACAGACGGGCTCGTGTACGGCCACCGCATGACAGTACTGATCGGCCTGCTGAGCGTGTTGGCCTTATGGCCGAGCCAAAAGGATGGCGACGAGAGAGACCACAATTTTATACGGGAGTTTTGCCAACGACACACCTCGGAAATGAGACTCTGGGGGGAAGGCGGAATTCCTTTCATCGTGGCCCGATTCTGGCAGGGCCGCCTTAACGATGCCACACCGGGTCCCGACCTCCTCCTACGGGACTTAGCCGCGCAGGTCTCCCGGGCAAATGCACCAAGGAGCACCAACGCGCTTCCATCGCCGTACTACGACCTAACCGACGCAATATCCCACGCACTCGGCATCGCGGAAGCGCCAATCAGAGAAACATTCGCTGGCCGGTCCTACTCCCTCGAAGGCTTGGTACACCTGTTTGCGAGGAGGATGTGGCGACAACAAATGCGGTTTCTCTGGCCCGACATTTCGCGCGTCCGGTTCGTCAGGTTCTACCCGCCGCAACCCGCCGATTTCTTTCGTTCGCGCTGCGCGCAGGGAATAACACGCGATGTCCAGCCCCACCAAACCCAGTCGTGGGGAGAACTCCTGCAACAGGCACAGGAGTCCGAGGGAGCGTGTGTGCCCGCATCGGCGCGCGAGTTTCCCGTCTTCGTGCTTCTATACCTGCTCGTCTGTCCGTACGGGATGAACTCCGAAGTACTGCGCTGGCTCGATGGCCACCTCGCCTAGAGCGGTGGTGGCACAATCCGCGTTACCGCAGGGAACAGGAAACGCAGCATCGGTCAGGAACGCTTCTAAGCCGCCGTATCTGACTTGACCACCGAAACCCTCACCCGATACCCAAACCCTGCCAGGATGCGAACCAGCAGATCGCTGGATACGTGATCGAGGTCGCCATTGAGAACCGCGGTAACTCTGGTTCGGCGAATTCTCACCCGGAACCGGCCAGGCGTGGCATTCCGTCCCAAGACGATTCTATCCCAAAACTGGGATGGTGGCGAGTCGCGCCGCTTAGTGTCCTAAAGTTGCGCTGACGAGGGCTTTGGCGCTGCCGTCTTCGGCGCCGGTTGCTGTGGCTAACTAAGCGCTCCCTTTAGCACCAGGGCCGGATCGGCTTTTTTTCTTGGGGTTTAGGCGCTGCTCAATTTCCTTGCGGGTTAGCCCGAGCGTTCTTCCCACCGAAAGAACAATATCTTCGGAGAGGTCTTTTTTCTTCGGGATCACGACAGGGCGCGCGAGGCCCGGTTTTGTCATGATGTAGTGATCGCCCCTCTCCCTGTCCCGGACACAACCCTCGCCTTCGCAGAGCTTGACGAGCTTCTTCCAATCAGTGGGAGGCACGCCGGTTTCTCGACCAGTCGTACTGCGCCGCTATGTAGGCTGGGATAGATACCTCGATATCCCGTTGTCTGGTTAACGCGTCCACTCCCTGCTTTTCAGTCCCGGTAGCCGCGAGACCTGCGGGCCAAGTGCGCTGTCCGTGCACGCCGATAACGCTGGAATCGCCAGGGACCGCATCCCCAGGCTGCAATCGATTGAAACCAGCCTCAACCAAGGCCGCGTCAAGCACGTTGCGGGAAATGCAGGATTCAAACCAAAGCTCGACCGCCTCCCGCAATAATTCCATGGCCTGCCGCTCAGTTTCCGCCTGTGTCATGACGTCAATGGGGGGGCACCAAGCTAGCCATACCGCACCCTTTTGGCGCGTGCATGCTTGCAGCTTCACTCTTAACTCGACAATCGAACGATGCACGAAAGGATTCTTGGCAGTGCGCGGCATTAGCGATCAACCCCTTTTGCCATCCTGCGTCGCTGGAAAAAACTTTTCACGGAGGGCGGGCCGCCGTCGATTCGAGAGGCACAGCCCGCTTTCATACTAGCAGGTCGGCACGCATGCCGGCTTGAGCGCCAGCGGGTAGAAGCTTCCCGGCCACCACCCCGCATTGACTGCGCAGAGGGATTCGATTGCGACCGGCCATTGGGCGAAACCGGAACGAGGTCCCAACATCCATGCCGGCCGGAAAGCCCGCGAAGAACGCCGCAGTGCCCCGCACGATCCGGCAAATCGGCCGCTACATCGTGGCCGACCCGCAGGTGTGTCACGGCAAGCTAGTCAAGGGCTTCGCCCTTGGTATCCCTGGTGGTGTCTGGAGGCGTTCATCGCATAAACTTCCAGGTAGTGACCTTGGAGGATAACGATGAACGCCTTTTACCAACACCACCAC
>Ga0181533_1005848_pt1 | contig 11519 bp, 11 predicted proteins | sample PEATcosm2014_Bin_45_FD_119772 | JGI IMG/M metagenome (GOLD analysis project Ga0181533, IMG submission 119772) | Peatland microbial communities from MTU Mesocosm Facility, Houghton, MI, USA - PEATcosm2014_Bin11_60_metaG | ecosystem: Environmental > Terrestrial > Soil > Wetlands > Peat | place...
ATGCGGGTGATACGCTCGTTGTCCTGGAGATTCCCGACGTGAATCCCGCGCTCGAAATCCAGGAACTCAGGGCGAAATCCCACGGCCACCCCCAACCCCGGAAGGACAACCGGCGCATTGCTGGTAGTGCTAACCCTTTGGGCCATTCTCGGCTACTTCCCGCCGAACTCCTGCTTGGCCTTCTCGGTCACGGTCCAGAGGTACACGCTTCGCCAATCCACATCGACCTTCTTGTCGGGCTCCCAGTCGCCCATGTCGAACTGGTGTGAGACGATGCGCGTCCCGACCTTCAAGTCCTTGAGCAGTTTCGGGCGCAGCTTCAGGTTGACCTCGGGCAGTAGGTACAGCGTAACGACCGTGGCGTCTTGAATGTCAGCGTCGAAGAGGTTCTTCTGGATGAATCGCACGCGGTCGGAAACGCCGGCTTGGCGTGCGTTTGCCTCCGCCTCCTGGATGCGTTCCGGATCTATATCCACCCCGGTGCCGCGAGCGCCGAACTTCTGGGCCGCCATGATCACGATCCGGCCGTCTCCGCAGCCGAGGTCATACAATATGTCTCCCTGTTTGACCTCGCCTAGCTTCAGCATCGTCTCGACGATCTCCGCGGGAGAAGGCACATAGGGAACATCTCGATGGACCCCTTCCTGCTGGGCGACCAACGGTGCTGAAACCAGAACCAGGCTGCACAGGACCTGGACAAGACAAGTCCCTTTGCGGTGCACGAAAAAAGCAGACGAGCTGGTCTTTGTCATGCTGAAGAGCTTACCACCGCGCCCGGGCCAAGGTCCCCGCGAGAAGCCCAACTACTGGCGCCACACCGCGAAGCGGCTGACCGCCGCAGGCGCAGCGTGCGTGCGGCTGTAACAGCGGTACCACCGGCTTCCCGGCGGCATGTGCGTTCGAATGGCACAGCCGACACGTGGGCGCCACATCAAGTCAAAACATAACGCCCGCCTCAAGCACGCCGCGGGCCTGGCTGCGAGTCATGCCCTGCGGACCGAATGCGGCCCCCGCCGCATAGCGGGTCGCCGAGACCAGGGAAAACTCACCGCGGATGAAGAAGCCTCGGTCTTGGAAGGTTGGCGTCAAAGTGAATGACCAAGCCCCGCTACCTGGACCGTACAGCAGGTCTACGCCTTGCTCACTGCCGTTCCCCGCACTCGAAATATATTCCCCACGCCAGGAGAGCGAGAAGTGGTGTTGGAAATTGTACGTCAGCAGGAGGGCTCCACCCCGCGTTACCGCGCCCCTCACCACGTCGGCCTTCGGATTGGTGGGAATATCGGTGTATTGAAAATAAGGCTGGATGTTCCACGGGCCCGTGGTGTACTTGTAGATGATGTCGTAGATGCTGCCGTTGTTCTGCACCGGCGTGGCCAGGTTACGATAGGCCGTCTGGCCGAGGTTCCCGCCCGCTTTAAAGGTCAGCGTATTCGCTTTATTCAGGGCGTAGGAAAGGCTGCCGGTCAGCCAGTTGAACCGGTCAGAGTAGAAGCCGTCATTCCAGCTCATCGAGGCCCTCAGCTTGCCAATGGTTTCATCCACTTGCACTCCGCGAGTGACGGCGTTTCCCTGATTCCACAACAGGCCGCGCTCGATATTCATGTTCTGGAAAGTGAAGGGGTACTCGGCGCCGATCAAAGTGGGCAGCAAGCCGACCAGGATCGAGAAGTTCTTCCCCGGCAACAGCTTCAAGTAGCCGATCGGCAGCGGCCCGTACAAGTCACGCACTGCATCGACAGTGGCAAAGTACGCTGTACCCAGGGCCGGAATGTTATAGGCCCCCACCTGCACATAGAGCTGCCACCAGCCGGCAGTCTTTTGAATGAACACCTGCCCGTCACTCAGGTCCACATGCATGGATTTATCCCCTAGAAGATGATTCCCTTGCGTTAACCCCAACCCACAGACGACGCCGGTGATGTCGAGAGTGCCAAAAGGCCCGGCGTTGAAGGTGGCGGGCGGCGCGGTTTGTAGCGGACCCGTAGTGGAAGGGGCGGGTAGTGGCTGCTGGGCAGCGGCCGACTGGGTGGCTGAGGGCTGTTGGGCCCTCATCGGAATGTGGGCCAACGGCATCCCTGCAATCACCGCTAAGCCTAGCAAGGCCTTCAGCGGACATCTGGAAGAATAGGTGGCGATCGTCACGTCCCACCTCCAACAAAGAGAGCAGCCATTAATCCAAAGCGGCCCCAAGATTGATTCAGGAACTTTCGTCAGGCGCAAAACCACTCTAGCGCGGAAGTCACCCGGGCCGCATCAGTGGGTCAGATCGTAGCTGAAATAATTCACCTCAATCTGATAAGCGAGCCTCGTCCGGGCACTGCCGTTGCCGGCGCGTGCCCTTGCATCCTGCGTGCCCTGGCCGTAGCGCACCCAGGGAGGATCGGCGAACTCTGGCGCCAGCGCGTCCGCACGTGCCGCGAACCCACGCGTCGCCGCGGGAAGGCGACGCGGTCGCGCTTGATCGCCTCGTTTGTGACGTGAGGTGCGCTTGAACGGAGCGCGCCATCGACGCGGCGGGCACCGCGAAAGTAGAAGAGCTGCAGCGCGCCGGACTCCTTCAACGGCCTGCGCCGGGGTGCGACGGCGAGTAGTCAACGCCGCCACGCTCTCGCAGAAAGCGCTGGGCCAGGCCGAGTCCGGGCGCGCCAAGCTCGTGACTGCCGCCGGCTACGCCAGCGCCAGATTCAAATTCTCAATCGCCTCGTCGATCTCCGCCGTATTCTCGTAACCAAGGGTGACGCAATCGACGCCCGCATTGTTGAACGCGAACTGCATCGCCGCCTGCCGGTCCTCACGCGTCGTGAAGGCACCTTCTCCCACCAGCTTCATGCTAATCACGCCCATTCCTTCCATGCGAACCTGCTTCACATGCGTGACCACCTCGCTCACGTTGTCCGCCCCGTCCGTGTCGTATTCCTCGCCGTCCATCTTGGTGCCCTTGTGGTTCATCCGGATCATGGCGATCTCAAGCCACTTGTTTCCCGAAAACCGGCGCAGCGCCGGCAGCCCGTGCACCGACGCGCCGAGCCCCACCACAACCTTGTTCGACTTCGCTTCCAGAATCCCGTCCTGCCACCGCACAGTGTCCGTCGGCCACGTGGCCACGTGCTGGTAGTGCATCAGCATCACGTCGAAGTAATCGGTATTCGCCAGCTTGCGCAACCCATCGATCTTCTCCTGCGGATTCACCCCTTCGCGCGTCGTCACCTTGGACATCAGCCGGTACGTATCGCGCGGAATACCCTGCAGCGCCACGCCCAGCATCTTGTGCATCTCGCCGTAAGTCTCGGAGGTCTCAAAGAAGCGAATGCCGCGGTCGTACGCGTGGCGCACCAGCCTCGTGAACTGATCCTGCCCCAACTCCCGCTGCGTTCGCCCGCCGAACGTCCCGGTGCCGAACGCAAGCCGCGTTACCTTGACGCCGGATTTGCCGAGCGTCACCCAATCCGTAGCTGACCCACCTGCGGCTCGCAGGGGCAGCCTTCCGGTTCCCGCGAGTGCACCAGCGGCGAGTCCAGTCTTCAAGAAACTGCGCCGAGAAAAGTGTGCCATCTGTCGCCCTCCAATGGGCCGTATCTTATCAGAATACGGACCAGACGCGCTGACGAGGAGCAACCGTTTCAACTGCCGCCGCAAGGATGTGCGCGTCCCGGCGCGCGCTTGAACCCCGTGCGCCTCCAGCGGCTTCCGCCGCGGTTCGACGGCGTATGGGGGGGGCGATTTTCAAAAGGGGACACCAGGGGACATCAAGTACGCCTACAATGCCACTACAATGGAGTGCCCATGAGAGGCGTCGTGAAAGGGGAAATCAATCTCGGCTACCTGATCTTCCTGGGTGCCACGGCAGCGTTGGGAGGACTGCTCTTCGGCTTCGACATCGCCATCATCACCGGCGCTGGGCCGTTCCTGGCCCAGCGCTTTCAATTGGGCGACTTGAGCCTGGGCTGGGCTTTCAGTTCGCTCTTGTTCGGCTGCGTGATCGGCTCGACGGTGGCCGGGCGGCTCACGAACCGGCACGGCCGGAGGAGCATTCTGTTGTGGGTGGCGGCGCTGTTCGCCGCCACTTCCATCGCCACCGGCGTGGCGCCCACCTTCATCACTTTCGTGCTGGCGCGCTTCATCGGCGGGCTGGCGGTAGGAGGCGCGTCCATTCTCTCGCCCATGTATGTGGCGGAGGTTTCCCCGCCTTCCGTGCGGGGGCGTATGGGGACGCTATATCAGTTGTCCATCGTGGTCGGCATATTGATGTCATATTGCATCAACTACCTGCTGCGCAATACCGGCGCAGCCAATTGGCGCTGGATGTTCATGACCGGCGTAGTCCCCTCGGCGATTTTCTTCCTGCTGTTACTGCGCGCGCCCGAGACGCCGCGGTATCTGTTTCTGGCCGGCCGGGAACGCGAGGGAGTGGCGATTCTAGAGCGCATCGCGGGCCGCGCGAGCGCCGAATTGGAGGCTGTCGAAATCCGCGCCAGCCTGGCGGAGAAGCGCCACGCCTGGGTCGATCTGCTGCGGCCGGGAATCCAGCGTGCAGTCGTGGTCGGCTTTGTGCTGGCCATCCTGGTGCACGTTTCCGGGATCAACACCATCATCGACTACGCTCCCGCGATTCTGCGCTCCGCCGGCTGGAAGCTCGATGCCGCGCTGTTTTCGACCTTTATGGTCGGGCTCAATAATCTGGTATTCACGTTGGTGTCGTTCTGGGTGATCGACCGCTACGGGCGAAAGCCGCTCTACATCGTCGGGTCGCTCGGCATGGCTGCCGCCCTGATGCTGCTCGCCACCGCGGTGGCGGCCGGCCGCTTCCAGGGCACGGTCGTGCTCATTCTGATCCTCGGCTATCTGGGATTCTTCTCGTCGTGCATCGGCCCGGTCTTTTGGACCCTGGTCTCGGAGATCTTTCCGAACAATATCCGCGGCACGGCCATGGCCGTCCCCGTGCTCACGCAGTGGATCGCCAACGCCGTGGTCGTGCTTTTCTTCCCGTACGCGTTCAACCAGATCGGCAAGGCCGTCACGTTCGGGTTTCTGGCGGCGATGGCCATCGTACAGGCCGCCGTCACCTGGCTATGGGTTCCGGAAACCAACAACAAGACTTTGGAGGAAATCGAGAGGGCTTGGGCGAGCGGCAGTGAAGAGCGCGGCGCCCGCCAAATGACGGGGCCGCCGACTTGACCGGGGCCTGAGGCTCGACCTTAGACTCAGTACACGCATTTCCGCGCTTCGCCTGCGAACGCCTCCAGCAGGGGCTGGTCGGCTTCGAAGAAGTGGTCCGAGGGGCTCAGAATATAGCCGCCGCCCGCGCCGGCCTGTTCGAAGCAGCGCCGGACTTCGTGGCGGGTCTCCTCGGGAGTGCAGCCTTTCAGGAAGTGAAATTGGTCGAACCCGCCGATCATGCAGACACGATCCCCGATGCGGCGCTTGGCTTCGGCTAGGTCGGCATCGCCGCCCATGCCGCGAGGTGTGAAGGTTTCCATGGCGTCGGGGTTCATGCCGGCGATGCGCTCTAGCAGTGGCATCATACCCCCGCAGGTGTGATAGACGATTCGCTGCCCGGCGCGGTGGGCGTCTTCGATCAGTTCGCAATCGTACGGCGCCACAAAGCGGTCGAAGATACGCGGTGAGATTACCGTGGACGAGGCGTCGCCGCCGCCCAGTTCGAGAATATCGTAGCGCGCGCCCTTCAGCGACCGCACGAACACGCGCTTGCGGCGCTGCAGGATTCTGAGGAACTCGTGTACCCATTGCGGGTCGTCGTGCGTGGCCAGGATCATCGCTTCGGTGCCCACCAGGCAGCAGGCGTCCTGCCAGCAGCCCGGTTGTCCGAACACGTCGAAGCAGCAGATATGGCCGCGCACGATGCCGCGCTCGCCCATCTCCTCGGCTGCTCGGTTGACCTCCGCGACGTCGCACTTCGGCGCCGTGGCAAACTCGGCAATCAAGTCGATGTCCGACCTTTGCCTGATCAATGGCTCCCGGACCCAGGCCGTATACCCGGCGTCCTCGATTGTCATGCTCAACTCCCGTCGCGGCGTCACGAAGCGATAGCGCGTGAGGTGTCGCGAGCCCTCGAAGCAGTCCGCGAACTCGACATGCCATTCCGGAGACGATACCCGCCGGCTCTCCAGGAACCCGATCTCGCCTTGCAGGGGGTCGGGGTACTCGCCGGTCTCGGGGGCCGGTATGTGCGGCACGGTCCAGAGGATGGCGTCCAGGCCGAAGCGGTCGAAGAACTCGCCGACGGAGATGCCGCCCAAATGCGATTCGAGGAAAGCGGGCATCACATGATGAGTGGTCACCGGCAGCCGATCCGGGGTTTGGCAACGGAGGGCATAAAGCAGGCGTTGACGGGGCGTCATGAGATGCTGTCTCCGTCGCTGATTGTCCCTCCTGTTCCGTTTCAACACAACCTGTGCTGCCGAAGGGGTCGAGTTTCCAAACCAACAGGTAGCCGAATTCTCTCGCCTGCGAGTCCGCGCGGGCAGGCGAGTCAGTCCCTGCCGCTGAGTTTGGCGCAACGCTGAGCGAAAGGCGCACCTCGCTGGTCAGGCCGATGCCATGTATCGGCTCTTATCTACAATCCGCCTCGCCAGAGGAGCAAACCTTCGAATTGCGGGATATAATTGCTCTTGCTTGCAGGCCAACCTTATTAGGTATCGTTCAAAGGAGACACGATGGTTAGTTTGGCAGATGCGCGAAGAGTGATTGCCGCGCCGGAAAAGAAAGCTGCTGAGATCGGCCAACCGATGAACATCGCGGTAGCAGACGGGGGCGGCAACATCGTCGCCCACGTCCGCATGGACGGAGCCTGGGTCGGCAGTATCGATATCTCGCAGAAGGCTTACACTTCGCGCGCATTCGATATCTCCACGAAGGGCCTCGCCGAGCACTGCCAGTCGGGCGGGCAGTTCTTCGGCATCCACGCCTCCAATGATGGCAAGATCATGATCTTCGCTGGTGGCATCCCCCTGAAGCGGGAGGGAAAAGTTGTGGGTGCGATCGGCGTTAGCGGCGGAAGCGGGGAACAGGACCATGCCGTGGCCGAAGCCGGCGCGGCGGCGTTCTAAACCTGCGTTCAAATCTCGGCGGGCGCGGCGAAGGTCGTCGAACTACGGCGCCACTCTCCCTCAGTGGCTTGTGGCGGCGTTCGACGGCGGATGGTCAACTCCCAGCGCGTTCGCCGCGAACTCCGGCGCCAGCCCGTCCATCCGTGCCGCGAGCCCGCCCGGCCTCGTGCGGCGCCGCCGGAAGGCCGCCGCGGGCGCGGGCGGGCGCTGCGTCCGCGAAGTGCGGAAGCCGGCTCATGGTCGAAAGCGACCTCGACGCGGCTCGACAGCGAGCGATCGACTCCCGTCGCGCTCGCCGCGAACTCGGGCGCGTCCATCCGCCGTCTGCTTTCGTGGAACGCGCGGCATCGCGCGGCACCGCCGGCCGGCCGGTGGAGTCGCGCTCGGGCGCCACGTCCTTGACCGCTGCGCGCCATCGACGGGGCGGAGGCGGCCAAGGGCGAACAGACTGCTATAGCCGCGGGGCTCCTTTTCAAGCGCTTCGCGGGCTTCGACAGCGTCTGCTTGACCGAGAGCCAGTTTCCCAGGCGGACGCCTTTGGATGCCACGCCCTTCACGCGCGTGATGCCGCTGGCCAGTTCCGGCGCCAGCAGCCCGTTGTCCGCCGCCTCCACCGCCAGTTTCCGAACAGCGGTGATCCGTACGTTGATGGAAACGGCGCCAAGGCGCCGCGAAACCTGTCGGCATGACTGGCTGGCTGCACTTTCGGCCGCAATACACCGGAGACGGTGGTTTTCAACCATCAGCACCGCCCAGACGCCGCATCAAGTCACGGTTGGTCAATAAGTTGGGTTTGGTCGGCAGCGTGCCTTAAAGAAAGCGTGAAGTGGCACCCAATTGGAGGTGCATCGTGAAGATTATCAACGTTCAGTGGGTTATTCGCCGGGCGCTTTGTCTGGTTTGTGTTCCGCTTCTGGCTGTCGGCCCTTTGGTGGCGCAACAACCAGCAGCTCCCGCGCAAGCTGCCGCACAACTCCTCTCACCGGACCAACTGGACACCCTGGTCGCGCCCGTTGCGCTGTACCCGGATGCCTTGCTCAGCCAAGTGCTGGTGGCGGCCACCTATCCGCTGGAGATCGTCGAGGCGGGTCAGTGGATGCAGCAAAATCGCAATCTACAGGGCCCCCAACTGGTGGATGCGGCGCGCCAGCAGAATTGGGACGCCAGCGTCCAAGCTCTGGTGGCCTTTCCGAACGTGCTGGTGACGATGAACCAGGACGTCCACTGGACAACGGCATTGGGCAACGCATTGCTCGCGCAGCAATCGGACGTGATGGCCGCGGTGCAGCGGATGCGCGCACGGGCGCAAGCTAACGGCAGGCTCTCTTCCACTGCGCAGCAGACGGTTACGACCGAGACGCAGGGCAGGCAGGCGGCCATTGACATCGCACCGGCCGATCCGCGGGTGATCTACGTGCCGGAATACGACCCGGCTTACGTCTGGGGACCGCCCGCGTGGGGCTACTATCCGCCGCTCTATTATGGCGGATACGGCTTTGGATTTTATCCAGGGATCAACATCGGACTCTGCTTCGGCGGTTGGGGCGGCTGGGGCTGGGGCGGTTGGGGCTGGGGCCCGAACTGGTTTGGCGGCTCGGTATTCGTCAATGGCGGCTTCTTCAACCGTTATGGTTACCGCGGTGGGTTGTACGCGGGCGGGTTTGCCGGCAGAGCGGTGTGGCAGCACGACGCGGGCCACCGTTTAGGAGTCTCGTACCCGAACGCTCAACTCGCGGCACGGTATGGGGCCGCATCGCTCACTTCGCGGAGCGCGATAAGATCGAGCAGCCTGAATTCCGCCCGATCGGCCGGCACGGGAAACTGGACCCGTTTTGGATCGGGGACGGCGTCAACGTATGGGAACCGATCGGTGACGCAGAGCGCTCGCAGCACGGCACCGCAGAGCGCAGGTGGCGCAAGCGGGGGGCAGTGGCAACGCCTCCAGGGTGCGCAAGGTAACCAGGCTTCGGAGCAGCGATATTCCGCGCCAGCACAGCGATACTCGGCTCCAGCACAGCGGTATTCGGCCCCAGCAAAGAGTTACCAATCTGCGCCGCGAATGTCCGCACCGAGCCACAGCGGCGGCGGTGGCGCCTCGCGCAGCTTTGGCAGCGGCGGCGGGGCGCGCAGCTCTGGTGGAGGCCATAGCTCGGGCGGCGGCGCTTCACACGCTGGCGGCCGGCGTTGACGGGCTGCCACCGGGTCTCGGAGTAAAGACGCGGAACGTGATGGTGCTTATCATGTTGTCAAGGATTGCAAGAGGTGGTTCTGAATGCCGAAGGCCGCACCAGTGGTGAACTGGCTGCAATTCGCAAAGCCCGCGCTTCAAGGCTCGCTGCAGGAGACCGGTCACCGGATATTCGAGGTATTCCAATTGATGTTCCGCTAATCAGAAAAGGCCTCGGGTAACACACCATCATTTACCGTCCCCGTTCAACCTGGAGGCTGAGGAGCAGTACTGTGAAAAGAAATAATGACAGGCGGTCGCACCGCCGATATGACATCCATCTTCCGGTTCAATATCGGGTTTCGCAGCACAGCACGATGCCGATTGTGGGTACGGCGACAACGTGCGATTTGAGCACTGGCGGGCTGAGCTTTCGCTGTCGCAGAATCCTTCCCGTGGGTTCGCATATCGAGCTTTCGGTCGAGTGGCCGGCGTTGTGTGGCGACTCACAGGCGATGGACCTGCAGGTGACCGGCAGCTGGCAGACCGGGCCGGGCTGGACGCAGCGAAGTATGCCGGGCATTCCCTACGGGCCGGGCACGCGACTTCCGCGGCCATTGCGGGAGCGTCGGAGCGGTCGATCACGAATCAGACCGGGCATCGGTCGGTTCAGATGGTGCGGCGCTACATCAGGGATGGGAGTCTGTTTAGGGAGAACAGCGCGGGGAAATTGGGGCTATAGGCGAAAATGGCGCTCGAAACCGCTCGCTATCTAATTGGGCCACTCCAGAGTTTCAGCCACAAAGTCCGACCGGCCTTATCTACTAAGCTGGATGCACCGCGTGCTCGATCTCGGCTAGTGGAAGCGGAGCATCCTGCATATATCGGACCATGTGGAAACTAAGGATTCGAACACCACCGCCGGCGCCGCGGTCAAGGTGACCAGAAGGGTGCCGGCATACGCAGTACGGTGCGCACGTATGTAAGGGTGGGAAACAGCAAAGCGCGCGCGAAAGTACCAAACAGCACCACTATCATCACGAACGCTGAGCAGATCAGGGTGGGTAAGACTGTTCCGGCGGCGATCAGGTAGAAGAACCATGTGGCCGGCTGGTCCGTCCGGATTACCGGCAGTTGCGGCTGGGAAAGATGGCTCCAGCTTTCGTGCGCGATCACCAGGCCTAACACAATCACTCCTCCCAGCATTAACAGGGCTAGTTTGCTCCCCCCTTCCGCAACCTCGGCACTGGCTCTAAAGCTCTAAACAACCCGATGCTGCCGATCCCGGTCTTCACGGCTGCCGCCGCGATGCCGAGCCGTTCCAGTCGGTTGGCGCGCGCCACCTTCACAAAAACCCTTTTAATCGCCCACTTCACCTTTAGGCGGTCGCGAACCCGTAGGTTATAGTGGATGACAAAACCCGCCAGCGAGAGCCCGCCGCAAACCGTCCGTGCCCACAGAAGCCAGAGAGGCACGGGAATGGTCGCCTCAGCCATCTGGAGTGTTTTAGAGGAACTGCCCCCCCCGTGGGAAGGCCGCTCCCTGCCTTCAAGCTGATTTCGGATCGGCTGATGATGTTCAGCGACTCGCCCGGCGATTTCAAATCATGATCCGCTCGATCTCATCGAGCGAGATCTGAACCGCCGCGGGCGAGCCGCCTAGCGCGAAAGAACGGAACCGCCGGAACTACTATTTATTTACAGCAACATACAACGGAACCTGGAACGGAACCTCGCTGGAACCGACCGGAACTTCCGCGCAGCCGGTTCCGTCAGGTTCCGCACTAGTTCCGTCAGAGGTTCCACCGTAAGGTATTGATTTGATTCGGTGGTTCCGCTGGTTCCGTTCTCCGCGGGGACCGGGGGCTGGCAGGGTCCACGGTTACGTTCCGCGGGGCGGTGGCCCCGCCGCTTTGGCCGGCCCGCTTGTCGCGACCAAACGGGTCAGTCCTCCGAGACGGACGTAATTCACGCAACTGGGCCGCAGGGTCCGAGCGTGTCTCAGAAAGGGCTCTGTGGGCCATCCTCGCCGCGTGGCGTCGGCTTCCCGAAGCCGCGCGGCAAACCAAAAGCCAGCAGGTAGCGTTCGCTATGAAGATGGCGCAGGCGCGGCGGACGCTACCGCGTCGGTTTGTCGGTGTCTTTCGTTTCTGGTTTCGCTTCTTCCTTGTCGTCAACGGGTTTGGAGGGATGGAGCTTGCGTATCTCTTTGGCTCCCTTCTCGGGATCCTCAGGCGTGACCTTGATCCCAGTTGCCATGGGTCCGGCGGTCCATTTGAAGTA
>Ga0181533_1005849_pt1 | contig 11517 bp, 6 predicted proteins | sample PEATcosm2014_Bin_45_FD_119772 | JGI IMG/M metagenome (GOLD analysis project Ga0181533, IMG submission 119772) | Peatland microbial communities from MTU Mesocosm Facility, Houghton, MI, USA - PEATcosm2014_Bin11_60_metaG | ecosystem: Environmental > Terrestrial > Soil > Wetlands > Peat | place...
GACGTGGGCTTTGTGCTATCCCACCCTTTCGCCCCAAAAGCGGGCGAAAGGATGGGGCACGGGCAGAATGGAAAAGGCCGGGAGTGGTTCTCCCGGCCTTTCCGTCTGATGAATTGAACTAGCGCAAATTGTGGGTTCACGCATAAAGTGAAAGCGTCGACCCTTATTTTCAAATCATTTCCAGGCTTCGAACCCCGATAAAGTGAAAGTCTTTGACCGCATAAGGTGAAAGTTTCGCCGTCAATTTACGCATAAAGTGAAATCTTCACCAGGCTACTTTAAGAAAAGAGTGCAAGACATTTATGATCAGTCACTTATGAAGGATGGGGCTGCAGCCGAATTGTCAAACGGTGATGATCAAATCGGACTTTGGAATCGAGAAAGAGTGATGGGTGATGAGCTTTCCCGCCGCGCCACACTAAGAGCTTATCCGTAAATAATCAGGATCTTTCTCCAGCAGATCAAGGCGGCCGCCAATTGCAATAAGGCTATGTAGCCGGCTTCTGTCTTCTCGAAGCCGACCAGCAGTTTGCGGTATCGGTTGAGCCAGGAGTGGGTCCGTTCCACCACCCAGCGGCGGGGTTTCGAGTCCGGGTGCCGGTACTTGAGCAGCCGTTCTTCCGCGCGCAATTTCACGCGCAGGTGATAACCGTGTTTGCGGGCGATTTTGCTCACCGGATAGCCCACATAACCTGCATCCAGGCAGAGATACTGCTGACTACTCCACGTGGCCTGAGGACGCGGGACCGCGATCTGAGCCAGGGTTCGATCCAGAAGCTTCGAGTCGTGCACGTTGGCGCCGCTGACGGCGATCGACAGCGGGACTCCACGCCCGTCGACGAGCAGACTGCGCTTGCGCCCTTTTTTTCCCCCTGTCGGTCGGGTTCCGACCTACGCACTGGGTTGCCAGCGGAGCTTTTCCCATCGCCCCGTCGGCCGCCTGCCACTGCCAGGCAATGCCATGCATGCCGTCATACTCGGCCAGCCCGGCCTCCCAGAGCTTCTGAAAAAATCCCGCCCTGTGCCAGGTCTGAAAGTACTTATGCACCGCACTGGCAGAACCGTACTGGCGCGGAAGCGCCTTCCACGGGCAGCCGGTGCGAAGAACATACACAATCGCGGCAAATACCTGTCGCGGCGGTATTGGTTTGCGTCCTCCTCCGGGTTTGCGCTGGTACGTGCAGCCACCTGACCGCGTGCGCGCCGGGACCAGCAGCTCGATCCTCCTCCACAACGCGTCCGACACTGTCCAGGACTTGATCTGTGCCATCTTGAACTGTATCGTCGCGCAAATCCGATCCCCGCCCGCAAGATTATCTGACGCGAGAATCAAGCTCGGCACTATTTACGGATAAGCTCTAAGCCTCGAAGCCCATTCACGAAATACTCATAATAGAAGCTTTCTCCCTTTAAGAAAACGCTTTACTAGCCCACAGAAACTCTACTAGCATCCATGAATCGGTCATCGGAGGCGAGTGAACGGGCATGGTAGTGACTGTGAATGGCATTCCCCTGGAGTTCACCGCGGGTGAACGCCCGATCGATCTGATCAATAACGGTGCAAAGCGTATCGGCATTACCGGACATTCGCGTTACAGCAAAGCATCACTTATCGCGATGGCATTTGATCGGCGCTTCGCTATTGGCTATATCAGCTCTTCGGGTGAGGGTGGCGCCAAACTCTATCGACATGTGTGCCCCACGCCCAGTCTTCATCAGCGGTCGTGCAACTGAGGACGATGGATGGGTCGACGCTAAAGGCATGTTTCTTGCGGCTGCCGGTGCAGACTCGGTCTGTCGGATACTTGGCGTCAAGGGGCTGGGAACCGACGTATGCCCACCGATTCTGACGCCACTCACCAGCGGGGCCTTGACCTTCAGGCAGCACCATCAGGGACATCCATGAGCGCCAAACTGGCCGTACTTTCTCGACTGGGTGCAGCATTGGCTGGGCACATGAGGATTACAAAGCTTCCGAGCTTGTCTTCTGTCGATGGGCGTCGTCATATCTGTCGGTGCCGGTCTCATCGCCTTGCCCGCGCCCTAGTGGTGATTTTCCTTGCGGGGAGCCAGACCTCTCAGGCGGGTTTTGCGCAGGCGATTCCGCATCTTTCCCATGAGCACGGCGCCACGCAAATCGTTGTCGACGGCAAGCCTTTTCTCGTCATAGGAGGAGAGCTTGAGAACTCATCCGCATCGAGCCTGGCTTATCTCGACACAATCTGGCCGAAAGCCGCTGCAATGCATTTCAATACAGTCCTGTCGCCGGTGTACTGGCAGCTCATCGAGCCGCGCGAGGGTCACTTCGACTTCCGCACCGTCGATGGGCTGATCATGGGCGCGCGCAAGCACAAGATCAAAGTCGTGATTTTGTGGTTCGGCAGCTGGAAGAACAGTATGTCCTGCTATGTTCCCGGCTGGGTGAAGCGCGACGAAGAACGCTTTCCGCGTGCAATGCGCTCTGACGGTACGAGCATGGAGATTCTGTCGGCATTGAGCCCCACTGTGCTGGAAGCCGATGCGACGGCGTTTGTTGCCTTGATGAAGCATCTGAAGGTGTTCGACTCTGCGGACCATACCGTGATCATGGTTCAGGTGGAGAACGAGGTCGGCATGATTCCCGATGCGCGGGACGCGAGCGAGGCCGCGAACGCCGCCTTCCTTGCTCCCGTTCCCGCCGAACTAACTGACTATCTCGCGAAGAACCGCGAATCGCTGGCGCCAAGGCTGAAAGATGCGTGGGAGTCTCATGGTGCGAAAGTGGGCGCAAACTGGCCAGATACCTTTGGCAGCGGCTCCGCCACAGACGAGCTGTTCACGGCATGGACGGAGGGTCACTTCACGGGTCAGGTGGCGGCGAAGGGCAAAGCCGTGTATCCGCTGCCGATGTACGTGAATGCCGCTCTGGTTCGGCCGGGAAGGGCTCCGGGGCAGTATCCGAGCGGCGGCCCATTGCCGCACCTGGTAGACATCTGGCGCGCGGCCGCGCCGGCGATCGACTGGTTGTCTCCGGATCTGTACTTTCCGAACTTCGTGGAATGGGCGAAACAATATGTCATAGCGGGCAATCCGCTGTTCATTCCTGAGACGGGCCGCGTGAACGCGAACGAGATGGCTGCCAATGCGCTCTACGCCTACGCGCAACTGAATTCGATGGGATTCTCAGTTTATGCTCCGGAGTTTCTCAAAGAGGAGGAGCAACAGAACCTTGGCAGTGGCTACGACGTCATCCGCCAACTTACTCCGTTGATCCTGGCGAATCAGGGAAATGGCCGGATGGTTGGTATCCGCACGCCCGCCCAGTTTGACGGAACGCAGGACCTCTCGCCGCAAACAATCGCGCTGGGTGGATACACCTTCAACGTTCGGTTCAGTACACCTGCGCCAATTTCGGTGGGAGCAAGGACAGAAACAGAGATCCCGGGAGCGCATGGCGGAGTGATCGTTCAGCTGGGGCCCGACGACTTTCTGGTTGCGGCAACGGGGATGTTTTTGACTTTTGGCATGAGCGGCAAAGGAAAGGGGATTGCCGGTATTGATGACATCTGGGAGGGTAAATACGTGAATGGCGTCTGGACGCCGGGGCGGAACCTGAACGGCGACGATGACAACCAGGGTCGAGACCTGCGGTTCCCGACCGGCCGGTTTACCCTTTGCCGGGTTCGGCTATATCAGTACCACTGAGCTACGGGCAATGGCTGAAGGTCAGCGAAAAGGGTAGGCATCAACGATTCTGCACGTCAGATGAACGGACGGCAATGCCCGCGTGCTCGATTTTGAAGTGGTAATCTTCATTGGCACGCACTCCATACCGTCACTCCGAGATCGGGGCGACGGCCCGTTTGCACATTTCGGTCCACTCGGTCGCTCAGGATGGCAGCCAGGATCGTTGTACGAGGTCTTGGGTACAGCGACCCTGAAACCGCCATAAAACCACGCCGCTCCCCAGCGCCTTACTGGAAAAACGTGGTGATGCTCGTCGCGGGAAGCGTGTAGTTGAATTGCCCGCCCGTGACCGTGACCGCCGACTCTGGCACTAATCCGGCAGCGGAAGTGCTCTGGGTCGGCGTCATCGAGGAAATCCCCGTAGGGGCGTCGCTTAACGTGAAGTTAATGTTCTGCGCGGTCGCGTTGGAGTTGATGGCCACGATCACGTAGTGCTGATTGCCCGATTGATCTTGGCCTGTGTAGGCCGAAATATAGACACCAGTGACCGGGCTTGCGGTCGCCGATGCGCGTACATAGCCGGGCTGAATGAACTTCGAGTACTGACCCATGATCTCGCCCATCGGCTGCAAGTTTCCGCTGTAGTCGACCAGGCCGCAAGTGCCGGCGGAGGTTGCACAAGTGCCGACGGATTGGCCGAACATTCCCCACCAGACATAAGCGTTATATTGGCCGTTGACCAGGGAGTTATGGATCGATAAGCCATAGGGGTTCAAGGCCTGAGCGAAGGTTAGTGTAGCTGAGCTCAAGGGGCCGAACTCGGTCATCCAGAGTTCTTTCGGTGTGTCTCCCGCAGGAATGGTGTAGGGGGCAGGCGAGGTTCCATAAAGGTGGCCGCCGATGATGCTGACGAGACCCTGCGCACTCGGGTCGCTGAGTGTCTTTGCGGCATCGACCGGGTTGAAGGTATCCGACTCCGGCATGATCAGCTTCGTGGAGTACGGGTCCGAGGTGATTGTGGTGGCGTAGCCTGCTACCCAGGCATCCATCTGGTCGGGCGTCCAGACGCACGATTCGTAAGTGACGTTTTCTTCCGGCTCATTCTGCATCGAGATGGCGTAGAGGTTGAAGCCGGCGTTGGTATTGAAAAAGTGGACGAAATCCTCCAGGTAGTTGGCGTAATTAGCATAGTTGGACGGATTCAGAAAGCCGCCGCAGTAACCGGCCCCTTCGCTGCAACTACTGTTGTATGACTCATTCCATGTTGCGCCGTAATCCGAGACACTGCTACTGCCATTCTGCTTCCAGGCGACCGGGGGCGACCACGGCGACGCAAAGACGATCGCATTCGGGTTGTTGATGACAGCTTCCTTACCGTTGGTCAGCTCATAGTCCCATTGGCTGGTTTCATATGGCAGGTTGTGGGCGCCGCCGCCCGCTGCCGAGCCCTCGGGATCGATGCGCACACGCAGGATACTGAGGTTGAGGCCGCTGGTTGGGTTGAACAGGGCCTTGGCCGCTCCTGTGGACATTTGTCCGAGCCACACCGACGCCCCACCGAAACCGCGGATGGTCTGATAGGTGGTTCCGAAACTCACTGCCACCGCTGCCGGAGTGGCGCCGGTCGTGAAGTTCCACGTGTAGTTGGAGGCCAATGCGGCGCCCGTGGCGCCCTGCGCTCCCGTGGTGATGGTCGCGGTGTAGGTAGTGCTGGAAGCCAGGGCTGGGGAAGGCGTGAACGTCGCCGTTTGCGTGCCGGTGTTGTAGGTGACTGTTCCCGTAGCGGCGGGGAAGCCCGTGGCCGTCAGCGTGAAGGTGGAAGTAGTGAGGGTCGCGCCGTTCATCGGCTCGCTGAAGGTCGCCGTAACTGCATTGGTCGCGAGCACATTGGTGGCGCCGCTCGTGGGCGTGACTGAGGTGACAGTCGGCACGGTAGCCTTTACGGTGGTGAAGCTCCACGTGTAAGGCGTGCCCAGCTGACCTCCCAGTGAGTCCGTGACGCTGGCGGCTATGGTTGCGGTGTATGTGGCGCCGTAGGCGAAAGCGACAGACGGAGTGAGGGTGGCAACAAAGGTGGTCGCGTTGTAGCTGACAGTCCCCGCCACGGCGCCGCTGGGCCCGGTCAGCGCAAATGTCGAAGGGTTGATCGTGGACGAGGTCATCGCCGCAGCAAATGTGGCCGTGACAGTTTGACCGGAGATGGCGACGCCCGTGGTCCCGTTGAGGGGCGTGACTGAACTGACCTGCGCTACCGGAGGTGGTCCAGTGGTGAACGACCAACTGTAGTCAGCTGCCAGCGGAACCTCTGGAGCCGACGAGGAGGCATAAACTCCGGTGGTGATGAGCGCCGTGTAGGTTGTGTTGTAGGCGAGAGGCGTCGACGGAGTAAAGGTGAAGATCGTGCCGGTGGTATCGGGGGCGATGGTTCCCGTTACGGATGCGCCGCCTCCCGTCAGCGTAAAGGTCGAGCCGGTGACGGTTGACGCATCCATCGCCTCGCTGAAGGTGGCTATGACGGTGGAAGCGATGGCGACGCCGGTTTGTCCGCTCGCGGGCGTCACCGCAGTAACTGTCGGCACCGGAGCTTGCGCCGTAGTGAACGACCATGAATCGACATTGGCCAAGGCGCTTCCCGTCGTACCCACAACTCCTGTGGTGACCGCTGCCGTGTACGTCACGTTAGCGGCGAGTGACGCCTTGGGCGTGAGCGTCGCGGTGAGGGTGGTCGCGTTATAGCTGACTGTTGCGCTCACGGGAGCGCCGCCGTGCGGCGTTAGCGTAAAGGTCGAAGCGGTGATGGTCGACGCATTCATCGCCTCGCTGAAGGTGGCCGTGACGGTTGTGTTCGCTACTACGCCCGTGCTCCCGTTGCTGGGCGTGACTGCGGTGACCGTCGGCGCCGGGCCGGGCGCCGTAGTGAAGGACCAGGTATAGGTCGCCCCAAGCGCGGTTCCCGCAGGATTCTGCACGCCTGTCGTGATGGTGGCGGTGTAGACGGTGTTATAGGCGAGCGGCGATGCCGGCGTAAAAACGGCCGTGGAGCTGCCCGCGCTATAGCTGACGTTTCCAGTTACAGCGGTCCCGCCCGCCGGCGTGAGCGTGAAGGTCGAGGAGTTGAAGGTCGTCCCATTCATCACCTCGTTGAATGTGGCCGTGACAGGCGCAGTGACGGCGACGCCGGTGCTCCCGGTGGCAGGCGTGACCGAAATAACAGCCAGGGCCGTTTGGGACGTTGTCACGGTATTGCTACCGCCGCATCCTGCAACCACCAAACATCCTGCAACCACCAAAGCTGAAGCTATGAGCCACCACGCCCCACGAATTCGCATGATAATCTTCTCCTTGCAAACATTCGGCGGCGCTCCCGCCGACGCACTTTGGTCTAATTGCTGGTGATCGTCACGTTGATCGTATACGGCAGAGACATCTGGTCTCCGTCCCCAACGTTGAGGGTCGGTTGATAGTTGTTATAGATCAACGGCGGGATCACCAAAGTCCCCGTCTGACTCGCGGTGACCGTAACCCAGTAGCTCCCAGTCGGCGTAACCCCGCTCGTTACTGTTGGTGCGCCGAGGGTCGTAGTGCTGCAGGCAGTTATTCCAATAAGAGTGCCGCCCCAGAGCAGTGCGTAAACGATCATCAACAGGTTTCGAAACCGAGTGACCTTTCTACGGAAAGTCAGGCCAAGCAAGCCCAGCCCGAAGATGCCTGCGAAAGCGATGCCGCCCCGATATGTTTTGAGGCTCGAGACGGTGCCCACGGGCACATTGGTGTTAATGGTCATTATGACGTTACCGGGACCCAGGCAGCCATCGCTCGCATTGCAAGGGGCTTTACCACTCTTCCCCACCACAAATCCAGGGGGAGGGCCGATATCGATGGCGCAATAAGCCGGTGCTGCCGCAGTGCTGTTTTGGCATAGCAAACCACCGAAGGGCGGAAAGGCCACGGTATTGTAGGGTGCTGCAAGGCTCCCCACCGGATAGGCGACGGATTGCGGGTCCTGCGGATTGGGAGTCGGATAGGTGAACGAGCACGAGGCGTACGCGGGCAGGCCCTGGCACTGCAAGGCGAGCGGCATGGCATAATTTGTACCCTGGGTTGGTCCGTCGTCGCGGGTAATATATCCATATCCCAGGACCGAAGTGAGGGTGAGCGTGGCCGATACCGACTTTCCTGGGGCCACAATGAGCGCTGCCGGGCTGGAGCTGATCTGCACCACGGGATGCGCCACCCCCCAGATGTTGACGGGCGCTGCCGTCGAGCTCTTGTAGTTCGGATTGGTATCGCTCGCGATCAGATCGCTAAATTCCCCAGAATACTGCGGAGTGAAGGTGAAATAGGCCATGAATACCGGAACCACCGCTCCGTTGATGCCGATGATGGGGGCGCAATCAACTGGAAACGGCGCGGTGTCGACGCCGTTCAATTGCCCCACGTTGATAATGGATGCACTGCCCGCTCCGCTGCCGCAGAGGGACCCGTTCGCCCCGACGTAGTTCACCGAGCCTAAGTTCCCACCAACCGGGCTCGATTGGCCTTCATAGGCGGCCGTGCCAACCATGAGATCGCCGCTGGTCGATGCCACAATCAAAGGATAGTTGTAAAGCCAATACTGGACCGAGCCGTCACTCCCCCAAGAGCCGACGCAGCCGATGCAACCATCAGCCGCAACAACAAGGTAACCCGGGGGGTTGCTTGCAGGCTGGCCCCAGTTATAGCTGGTGGTGCAGTTGCCCGGAGGGCCCGACGTGCAAGGGAGCGTATAAGGCTCCAGTTGTGTCGGGCTGGTGGGAGGCGTGTTGAGCGGGGAGGCATTGATCGTAGGCTCGATGAGCACGGTTGGCACCGCATTGGTGATAGCCACCGCCGCCGTGTTGCTGGAGTTGGCGTAGAGGTAAGTCTGATCTCCGTTGTAGCGTGCCGTGAATGAGTAGTTCGCGATGGGCAACCCGCCAAAGAGCATCCCCTGCGCTGTCGCTAGAGTCGAATTGAACGTCGCCGCGCCATTTACAAGCGGCGCCGTGAGCTGGTACTTGGTTGGCAGGGCTGGGTAGGTGATCGGCACATTGCTGCCGTAGACCACCGTCAGGGTGACGGATCCCGTGGGCGTGGGACTGCCGGACTTGCTGGGCGTTACGGTCACCGAAACTGGAACATTCTCGACGGTGCCGGTAGTGTTCGTCGGCGCCGTCACCGTGACACTGGCCAACGTTGGAGCCACGCCGGTGGCGTTTACTCCCACAGGAGCATTGGACACGTTGCCCTGAACCAAAACTTGCTCTGTCAGATTGCCTCCGTCGCCGGGAGCGGGGCTGAAGGTAATGGTTACTGTGCAGGTCGAGTCGACGGCAATCGTGTTTCCGGAGCAAGTGTCCGCTGTCTCGGTGAAATCGGCCACTGTATAGCCGGCTGCCGCGTTGGTGGGCTGGAAATAGTTGAGCACGCTGTTGTAGCCGGTCACCTTCAACGGCGCGTTGCCATAGTTCAGCAGGGTCGCGGTTTGCGTCGTCGACGAGCCCGCGGCCGGCGGGTCTTTAGCTAATGTTCCGAAATTGATACCCGCGCTTGCGCTGTTGAAGTTCACATCGAGCGCAGAGCCGTCTGCCACGTAGATATTGCCTAGAGAATCCAGGGTCACGGCGGTGGGGATGGTAACGCCGGTGGCCAGTTTTGTCTCGCCCGCGGCGTTCAGGGCGCCGCTCACGTAAGGGATACGAACCGCGCCGCCGGTTGCGGCGACCAAGACGGAACCCGATGGATCGACGGCCAGGCCGGTGACGCCACTTAGACCGGTAAGCACTTGCGTCTGGACTCCGGCCGGCGTGATCTCGTACACACTTCCGCCATCGACCACAAACAGGTCGTTGGAGGGATCAACCGCGATGGCAGAGGGCGCGCTGACCGCGGCGCCCGAGAGCGTGACGGTTTGAGTGGCCAGGACGCCGGGGAGGCTGGTATTCGAGCCGGTGCTAAAATTCTCCAGCTCATACACTTTCTGGTTGCTCACGTCCGATATATAGAGGTCGCCAAGGCCGTCGGCGGCCAACTGGACCTGGGCGCCGAGGCCGGTTTTCAGCGTGATCTGACCCTTGGCATTCAGCCCCGCGCCAGTATCGGATTCCGGCACTTCGTAGACGCTTCCACTATCGGCAATGAAAACATCGCCGGCTCCGTCTACTGCCACGCCGGTGGGAGCTTGCAGGCCCGTGCCCACGGAAGTTCCTGCCGTAGTCGATCCAGAACCCGAGGGGTACAGCTCCACCGCTTTCAGGCCGGAGTCGGCGACATACAGGTTGCCGGCGGCGTCCACGGCCATCTGGCTGGGAGTCTTGAGACTTTTGCTGGCGCCGATGGTCGACTGCGCAGCGGGCAGAACCTGCACCGACGCGCCTGTCCCGCTTCCGTTCAAGGGGATGGAAGCCAGCAGCGCGTTATTCGCGCCCAGCATGACCAGCGTGGCGGAGACATTGCCCACCGCCAGCGGGGCGAAGCTTACTGAAACCGGGCAACTGGTCTGGGCTGCGTATGGAGGCTGCAATTGGGTCGACAAGCAGGTACTTTTGGCGCTGGCGTTGACCGTGAAGTCGGGAGTGCTCTTGCCGGCCTCGATTACTTCAATCTTCGTCGGGGTTGTGCTGGCGTTGAAGGTGAAGGTCACCTGTTCCGAGGCTGGGGCTGCCCCTACCCCTACCGCGCCGAATTGGGCTGCGCTGAATGAGACTTCAGCAACGTCCCCGTAGCCGTTCGATTGCGTTTCGGTGGTTGAAACAACCAGGCCAGTGTTGCCAAAGAATGCGATTCCGCCCTCCGCGGTCACAGTTGTGAGCAGGAAGGCCGAGCTGGAAGATGTTGCCCCCTTGGGATACACAAAAACGCCCAGGGTGTTGTCGCCGATGTAAATGTTGCCCAGTGCATCAGAGGCCACTCCCGTTACTTGAGGCAGTGAAGGATCGATTCGGGTAAGTCCGGAATCCGTCGTCAGCCCGGTTTGCCCGGCGGGTATCTTGTAAGCGCCCGCCAGGGCGCCGGTTCCGTCCTCGACGAAATAGATGATGCCAGACGCGTCTCGAGTTACCGAAATCGGCGCTCCCTTCATGCCCGAAATGATCGTAGTTGGCGTGCCGGCAACCGGGGCAGCCCAGCCACCAGTGACCGGGATGTTGACAATGCTGCCGCCGGCAGTGGCGCCGGCCGGGCTGGTCGGGCTGGTCCCGACCACAAGGCTCGGAGAGGTTGAGCTGGTGTTAATGGCGATTCCCAAGGGCTGCTTTGTGGTTCCGAAATTGTAGAAGGTCTGCGCTGTGCCGCACACGGTCGCGGAAGTCGGGGGGGGGCCGGTATTAAGCAAGGCCAGTGCTGGCCAGGGATTTGCCGTCGTACCGTAAGGGTACATCAGGATGCAGGAGCCGCCCTCAATATATAGGTTGTTCGCAGGGTCGATGGCGATTCCAGGAGTGACAATCGCGCTGGAGGCTGAGACGTTGACGGGGGTACTGGCTAGTCCACTTGCCGCAACGAGAATGACGGCTTGTCCACCGCCGGCAGGAAACTCATACAGCGCCCCGTTCTTAGCGTCCACGGCGAGCACGTCTCCAAAGCTATCGGTAGCCACATTCGCAATGGTGCCCAGAGTCCCGATGGTGCACGATGACGCGCAGCTGGAGTTGGCGGCAGTAGCATGGTTCAACCCGGCGGCGAAACTGGCAATAGCAGCCGGCGCGGTCTGCGCCTGGGCTCCCGCGCAGAGGCATGCGGCCAGGAACACGACCGTCAGCGTAAATCCGGAGAACCGGCACAGCGACATGAATGACTTATTGAACATGATATGTCTCCCTGGAAAACTCATAC
>Ga0181533_1005851_pt1 | contig 11516 bp, 7 predicted proteins | sample PEATcosm2014_Bin_45_FD_119772 | JGI IMG/M metagenome (GOLD analysis project Ga0181533, IMG submission 119772) | Peatland microbial communities from MTU Mesocosm Facility, Houghton, MI, USA - PEATcosm2014_Bin11_60_metaG | ecosystem: Environmental > Terrestrial > Soil > Wetlands > Peat | place...
CGCCTTGGGGGGCCTGGGGCAGCGCCGGTCCGGTGAACTGCACCGCTGGGCAGCCGAGGCGGAGGCGGGGCGGATCATGGCGGCAGAGTTGCCCCGGCTTGGTTGGAACGAAGTGGATTTGGAGGGGTGCCGGAGGGACGATCCCGACAAGCTGGAGATCGCCGCACGCTTTCGGCGCCAAACGGCCCTCTCCGTCAAGGAGATCGCTGCGCTGATGCGCCTGGGCGCCTCGAAAGAGGCGAGCCGCAACCTGCACATCCGCGTGGGGCGCGGCTCGCCGCCCGCTACAGGCCAAGCGGCGCCCTGGGTGAGGGGACGAAAGGTGGATGCCTCCCTTTTTTCGGGTTTTGTTTTTCCGGGCTTGAAGCCCGGAAAAACAAAACCCGAAAAAAGGGAGGCAGGGGTGTGGTGGCGTCCACCCAGGGCGGCAGCCCGCCTGCGCTGCGCTCCGGCGGGCTTTGCCCTGGGCTGATATACACTGCCCCTTTGGGGCAGAAGTGTGCCGCGCTCTGCGCGGGAGAATTTTGAATTTGGGGGCAGTACGCGGGGCGGCGGCCCGCCTGCGCTGCGCTCCGGCGGGCCTTGCCCTGGGCTGATATATACTGCCCCTTTGGGGCAGAAGTGTGCCGCGCTCTGCGCGGGAGAGTCTGAATTTGGGGGCAGTACGCGGGGCGGCGGCCTGCCTGCGCTACGCTCCGGCGGGCCTTGCCCTGGGCTGATATATGCTGCCCCTTTGGGGCAGATGAGTGCCGCGCTCTGCGCGGGAGAATCTGAATTTGGGGGCAGTACGCGGGGCGGCGGCCCGCTGTGCCGTGGGGCGCAGCTCGGGTTCACGGAGCGGGTCTTGCCGGGCAGCCGATGCCCGCGCAGGATGGCACAAAGCGGGGACGGTGGGAAGAGAGATTTGGGGGAGGTCGACAAAGCTGAGATGGGCCGCCTTGGTCGTTTTCGTTTTTTTTATTTTTTTCCGCACTTTTCCGCACTTTTCCGCACTTTTCCGCACTTTTCCGCACTTTTTGCCGCGCGGAGGAGCATGATAAGGTGGGTTTGTGCTTTGGTTGGGGCCCTCGGGCGGGCGGGCGGGGTCGATGAGTTTGACGGCCTGGTCGTAGAGTTTATGGGCCTCGGGGTGGTCGCTGAAGGCCTCGGATAGCGGGAGAGCCAACGGGCGAGGGCCCATCGGGAAACCGAGGTCCCCTGCGGCTGGGCAGGCAGGGAGGGGACTTGAGGGTTGAGGGTTGAGAGTTGAGCACCGAGGTGCCTTGCGGTTGGGCAGGCGGGGAGGGGGCGGCGGCGCGTGGCTCGGGGGGCCAGCCGGGGTTCCTGAGCCACTCGACGGTTTCGGGCAGGGTGTGCCGGGCGGCGTAGTCGGCGACGGCGGCTTACTCATGATGTTCGTGAATCTCGTTGCGCTGACCGGACGCCAATCGGCATACCCCTTTGTGTGCCCCGCTTGAGCATGATGTTCGTGAATCTCGTTGCGCTGACCGGACGCTCCACCATCAGCCTTCCATCGTAGATAATGCTGAAGATGCCATAGGGCGTCGGAAGCTCCCTTGATGCCTTGGCGCTCCTCATTCGAACCACTTTCGGCTTCAGCCCCAGGGCCCGGGCCGCCTGCGAAATCCTCTCCACCGACTTGGCGACATACGGGCACTGATCGGCAGCCAGGATCGTGAGGCCCTTCGTGTGTCTCTTCAATGCTCGCTCCCTGTCCACGATGAAACGAGGATCAGGCGCTGTTGCCTTGAATTTCTTGACGAGTAGCTCGTACGGCGGGGAGCTATCCACCGGGATAAAACCGGCTTTGATGAAGAAGTCACTTCGTGCCATGAAACTATCGGAACTGGTCACCACGGCGACTCCTCGGCACTTGCTTTTCCTCGCGTCCCTCAGACAATCTTCCAGCAGGACAGCGCCGAGTCCTTTCCCCGTGTGCTTGCTAAAGACCATCAAGCAGTGGATGACAAGGTAACCCTCCGCCTCGACGGGTCTCCACGCGTGACTGCCAGGGGCATACTCGATCATCCCGATATCACCGAATTCGCGTGAGCGGAGCACCTTGTACCTCAGGCCTTCCGCGTAGCGCTTCTTGAGCCAATCAGACTTGCGACGATGTCCCTCATTCTTGCCGGCCTTGTTGCCGCACAAACCGCATGCGCCGATGTTGTCCGCATTGGTATCGACAATCTCGTACTCTCTCATCCTGATCCTCCATAGTTGCTGGTGTCGTGTGGGTTACTGGTAAGAAACTGCTTTTTTGCCGCCCCGCCGGTTATTGACGCTTCGCGGGGGAGGGAGAATTGGTTTCTGGCCACGCTCATTACGGTCGGACGCTGCCAGAAGAGGACCAGAGGGTCAAGCGGAGAGTTTTGCCGGTTTTTGATGATTTTGGCGCACGGGAGGTGGCGGCCTGCAACTCGACACCCAGGCCCTGGCTGCCGGGTGCCCTGCTGGCCCGGATCGACAGCGGGACGAGCGCCCTCTCCGGGTTTGGGGCCGCGCCGGTTTCCGAACCAAGGGACTGCCCATCTACGGTTTGATCTCGCTCCTTGACCCCGCTCCTGAACGCGCCCACGCCCGTCAAAGCCAATGGGCTTTTCTACGGTCTGACCCCGGCCCGGCGTTGGACCGTTCGTGGTGCATCTTGCGAACGCAGGAGGCTGGCTGGCTTGATTCTCCAACATCGCCCCCCCCCATTGCCTCAAAGGAAGCGGTTTGCCTGTCCCGTCGAGGGTCAGCGGTATCCCGGCAGAACACGACGCCGGGCCGAATCAGTCTGGAAAGCGCAATAAGTTGTCCGATTTATGGGCTTGCGTTGCCGCATCCACCGAGCGCAGTATGGTTCACAAACCAACGTTATGAACAGAAACATGTTAATGAAACTACCGGTTGCCTTAATGAGGCTAGCGGTTTTTTTCGTGGCATCCTGCTCAATCGCCTCGGCCGCACTTGTCATTACATTTGACGATGTGCCAAACGGTACCGCTCTGAATTCTTATCAAGGATTTAACTGGAATAATTTCTACATATTCGACACACGGACACTGCCATATTCTTATACTCTCGTGTCGGGGTACACCCATGCGGCCATTTCGCAGCCCAACATTGCTTACAACGGCGGTGGCACTCCTGCAAGCTTCTCCGCCGCGACGACTTTCAACCTGACATCGGCATCCATCACTGCGGGTTGGAGAAACGGGTTGAATGTCGAAGTCCAGGGGTGGAATGGCAGCACAGAGCTTTATGACAACAACTACACGGTGAACACAGCGGGTCCAAGCTTGATTAACTTTAATTACCTTGGTATTACGTCCGTTGACTTCATCACCTCTGGCGGGACCGACGCCGGGTTCGGATATTCGGGAACTCAGATGGCGATTGATAACATCACCATTAATGGGGCCTCTGCCGTCCCTGAGCCATCCACAATCATCTCTGGCCTTGGTGCTCTAGGCTTTGTCTTAACGTCGTCCTTGCGTCGTCTTCATCGATCCAACTCAGTCAGCATGGGTGGGGTCAGATCAACTGGCCCAACCGCTTGTGCGGCCTTCTTGTTGGGTGGCCAATGCCCCCTCAGCCCGTCCCTCTCCCCGAGGGAGAGGGGCTAGCCAGGGCCGGCTCTCGAACATTCGCGCGTCGTTGGGTTCGTCGGCAGTGCTTGTCTGGTTCTTTGTGCGGAGAGCGAAGATACGGCCTGTTTGAATGTCATTGGCGGTTCTCCCTTCCAGCATTGGTGGCCGCGTGGACCACTTCGGCGCTTGCGCTTGGGTCAAAAGGCGCCCATGACGGTTTTGGCTTGGGATCCGGCGAGTCGGCGTCATGTTGCCGAACCTGGGCGGGAAAAGGACCTTCCGGGGAATTGGGGAGCTGGTCGGTGCGCAGCCCTTCAGCCCGGACAATTCGGGGCGTTGCCTGGGCCAGTCGCCGGGTGCGGAAAGAGGCTTCGAACGAGAACCCCGGTCAGTTTCAGCGCGTAACCCCCAAGGCCGGTTTGTCGAATTTCACACCCTTGCGGAGGGCGTGGTCAACCATTTCTGCGACGTAGCGGCGGCGTTCCGCAAGCGGCAGGAAGTTGACACTGGCCATTTCCTCGCCAAAGGCACGGACATGGAAGTCGTAAGCCACGCGGTGGAGGTGATCCAGGACGTCGGCCGCAAGCCAGTCGGGCGTTGTCTTTGCCTCACATCAACGGAGCGGGTGAAGGGAATCGAACCCTCATCTCAGGCTTGGGAAGCCCGCATTCTGCCACTGAACCACACCCGCTGTTGTCGGCCCATTGCTTGCCATATTCGCCGTGGTGACGCACCACTCATTCTTCGTGTTGGGCATCGTAGAAGGCGTCATGTCCGAGACGGCGACGGCCATACGTTATTCCCCGGTATCCTGTCTGAGTTCCTCCAGGTCGTGGTTTAACATGGAAGCCGCCCCAAAGGTCAGTCGGGCGCGGGGCATGCGGCGGCCCATTCCGTGTTCGGGGTGGGACCGAGGTCGAGGTCCAATTGTCCTCCTTGCAGGACTTCTTTCTGCCGAATCCACCAGCGGTTCAGGGGCTGGCCGTTGAGCCGGGCCGATTGGATGAAGCGGTTCTGGCGTGAAGAGTTCCGGGCCAGGATAGTGAAGTTCTTGCCGCCGTAGTGCTGCCCTGAGAGGTGGAGCACTATTTTAGGGTAGAGCGGGCTGGCGATTTCATAAATGGGACTGACGCGGCAGCCGCCATCAGTCTGAAACAAGCCGAGGGAAGACATCACAAACCACGCGCTCATTTGGCCCTGGTCCTCATCGCCCAGGTAAGCATCGGCCGGGTTATGGCCGTAGTAGGCCCCCAGGATCGCCCGCACCCACTGCTGGCTCATCCAGGGGCGCCCGGCCCAGTTGAAGAGCCAGGCGGCGTGCATGGTCGGCTGGTTGCCCTGGTTGATGGGGTAGTCGGCAAAACGTTCGCCTGCGGCGTTGAAACGGGTGGGTGCGGATTTCTCGAAGGCCTCGGTCAGGCGGCTGATGAACCGGTCACGGCCCATGGCTTGGACCAAACCCGGCACGTCCTGCGGCACGAACCAGGTGTATTGCCAGGCGTTTCCTTCCACAAAACCCGGCGTGTGGTACGGGTCAAAGGGAGTGACCCATTGGCCGTCGGCCTTGCGGGGCCGGGCAAATCCGGTCTCCGGATCGAAGACGTTTCGCCAGCTTTGGGAACGTTTTAGGAACTGCTGGGCGAGATCGTTGCGTCCGAGGGCGAGGGCGAGTTGGGCGACGCACCAGTCGTCGTAGGCGTATTCGTAGGTGTTGGAGCACCAGGCCCGGCGCCATTCGCCTTTGACCGGGCCTTGCACGACCGGCCCGTCTTCGGCGACGTAGCCGTACTTGAGGTAATTCTCGAGGTTCTCGTTGCCGACGGCGCCGCCGCCGGGATACAACTGCGGAAGGGTCGTTTGCATCTTCAGGGCTGCCTCGAGCGCTTTGGCGGCGTCCAGGCCTTTGATTCCGTGCTGGCAGGCGGCGACCATGAGGGGGATCTCATGCTCAGCCACCATCACGCTGATATACTTCAAGCCCCCTGGGCCTTTGGAAAGCCAGCCGCACTTGTCATAGAGCTGGAGTTCGGATTTGACCCACCGGGCCGACCACTCGGGGGCCAGCAGGTTCATCACCTGGTTCAGGTTCCAGAAGGTCGTCCACAAGGCATCGGAACCGAGCATCACGGCGTCCGGGTCGTCGAGCTTTTGGCGGCGCCCATCCGGATCGATCCACTCGCCATTGACGTCGCTCCAGGTGTTGCGGCCGCTCAGGGCGCGGTAAAGGTTGGAATAGAAGCGGCATTTCTCACGGGCGTCGGAGGTGGTAATCTCGACGCGCTCGAACAACTGGTTCCAGAGGCGGCGCTGGTTGGACACGACGGCTGCAAAATCCCACCCGAAGGGCCGGGCCAGCTCCTGCTCGAGGTTTTGGCGGGCGTTGGCCACGCTGACCAGGGAAATACCGGTGCGGACCAGGACCTTTTCGCCGGCAGCCGTCTTGAATTCTACGAATGCCCCGCAATCGCCCGATTCTCTCAGGTCTTGGGCGTTGGTAACGACCTGTTGGCCTTGCCAGCCGCCCAGGCTGTCAAACGGGCGGCTGAATTGGGCTACGAAATGGAGAGTGTATCGCTGATCGCCGTTGTAGGGGAGATCCGGCACATCGGCGCGGATGGTCCCTGAAATCTCCGCGGGGCCGGTGCGGTGCGCTTCGGCGTCCAGCACGTGCATCTGGTATTCCGAGGGAACCAGGAAGGCGAAAAGCACCCGCGCCTGGTCGCTGGCGGGAAAAGTGTACTGCTGCAAACTGGCGCGGGTCGTCGCGCCCAGTTGGACGCGAATGCCGCTGTCCTTGAGGAGGACCTCGTAGAAGCCGATGCCGGCTCGCTCCGTGGTCTTGTCGAAGCGGGAACTGTAGCCGGCGCCGTCGAGGCCGGGTTTGGTGCGAAGCGGCCCGAGCGCCGGCATCATGCCCAGCCCCGCCATGGTCCATTCGTGGATGTGGCTGAAACAATCAATCGCCTCGATGGAGTACTCGTAGCCGGCGCACCAACCTTGGGTCTGGTTGTCCGGAGAGATTTTCACCATGCTGAAGGGCATCCACGGTCCCGGGGCGATCATCCACCGCGAATGGGCCGTCCCCTTGAAGATGTCCACGTAATCGGCCGGGGTGGCGGGGGCGGAGGCCCGCAGCGCCAAGCGGGCCTCGTGCAGCAATTGACCGTCGGAGCTAATGCGGACACGAGTCATTTCACCGGGGGGCGAGGCAGGCGCCGGAAGCTCGAGGACTTGCAGGCCGGGTTCGATGTCCGGCTCCTGGGTTTGAGCGCGCTCGATTTCCACCTTGAGCTTTCCGCGCAAGCCCGCGCGGAACAGTTCTACACGAAGCGTGGCCGGCGACTGCCGGCTGTCTGAGACCGCGTAAGGGGCGGTGGAAACGGATCGAATGACGGTGCTCGCCGCCGGGGCCAACCGGCACTCCGCCGGGGCCTCCAGACACAGCGCGTCAAACATGAGCCAACTGCCGGCGGCGCTGCGGAGGGCGATTTCATTGTAGCCCAGCCGCAGCAGCGAGGCGGGAAACTCCACGCGAACCACCTGCGGTTTGGCCGAAGTCATGTCGCCGGGCAGAGGGTCATGGCTGCCGCCCGGGCGCAATTCCTGTTCAAAGACCGAGCCATTGACCGTGATCCGCAGCCTGGGCGGGTGTTGAAGCGGTGTTTCGGCGACGTTGATCGTGAGGGCGCATTGGCCCGCTGCCGCCGTTTGCGCCAGCACGAAGCCGATCGGCAACGTGTTCATTTGGTCCCATCGCCCGTTGCCGCTGCTGCCGCCCCAACCATCCAGTGGTCCCGGCAGAATGCAAGGCCAGTCAATCTCGGGCCTGGAGAGGCCGATGTAATAGGCCTGATCCGGACTGCCGAACCGCTGCAGGAAGGCCGCGTAGTTTGTGGGCGCCAGGGCGAACTCAGCGGCACGGTGGCCGGCCTGGCCAACCCGCCAAAGAGGTTCGAGCGGTTCTGCGCCCTGACCGGCCAAAGAGGCCGCCAGGGTCAAGAGAATGGAGCCTGTGCCAAACGGTCCAATTCCGGACCTTTGTCGAGACCTTTGTCGCCAACTTTGTCGAGCCACGGCAAATCCGACAAAAGTCGCGACAAAAGTCGCGACAAAGGTTGCGACGAACGTTCGGGGGAAGGTTGCAAGGAAATCATCCGTTCGCCGGGCTTTTGTGATGGTCATGTTGGAGGCCATTCTGTGCGGCACCGCGGACGGGGCGCAAGCTCAATGATTGGCTCCAGGAACCTCGACGGCGAAGAACTGGTCAGGAAATCGCTGGCAGAGGTTACTCCAGGCCGTCTTGAACAGACCGGGATCCAGCGGCTCGAGCTGTGTTCCGCCCCCGGCGATGCGTCGAGCCGAGAAAACCTGGGCCAGCAAGGTCAAATCTTCCATGGACGAAGCCGCATTGGGCAGCGGGCAGATCTTCGCCGTCCCGTCGTCACTGGCCGTTAGGAGACGTGTGCCGTCGGGACTGAAGGAGGCGGCGTTGATGCGGGCAAGGTGCAGGCGCAGTTGCGCGATGAACTCGCCATTGGCGGCATTCCACACCCGGGCGTTCCCATCGAGGCCCGCAGTCAGAACAAAGCGGCCATCCGGGTCCGGGCTGAACTCCGCCCTAAGCACAATGCTGCCGTTGGCGATTGGAGGCGTCAAAGGTTCGCCCGTGCGCACATCCCACACTCGCGCGGTTGCGTCCTCCGAACCGGTGATGAGCCGGCGGCCATCGCGACTGAAAAGGGCGCTGTAAACCAGGTCGAAGTGCTCAAATGGGCGGCCGAACGGCTTTCCGGTGCGCGCGTTCCAAATGCGCGCGGCAGCCTTCTCGAGCGTACCCGCGCCTCCGGACGCAGTGGCGATCAACTTTCCGTCGGGACTGAACGTGGCGCCGAAGATGAGCGAGGAAGTATGTTTCATGGGGGGCCCCAGCCTGGAGCCGTCCACCGGATTCCAGAGCTGGGCGGACCCGTCGGCAGCGGTGCTGACGATGGTTCGTCCGTCGGGGCTGAATTCAGCGTGGAGCGCTGCGTCCCCATGAGGCATGGGTTTGGTCACTGCGCTCCCGGTGCGAACATCCCACACGCGGACCTCGCCGCGCCCGGCCTGCTTGGGGTCGCGCTCGGTGGAGAAGTCCCGGAAAAGCAGGCTGCTCGCAGCGTTTAAATCCCGGAAGCTCCCGCAAGCCGTTACCACACGCTCCCCCTTTGGGTCGAATGCCGCGTGCCAGACGTTGTTGCTGTGGAGCAGGCTGGGGCCGACCTGCATCCCGGTAGCGACCTCCCAGATGCGGGCGGTGCCGTCCGTGCTGGCGGTAACGACCCGTTGGCCGTCGGGACTGAAGGAGGCGTGGTTGACCGCGCCGTCGTGGGTCAACGGGGGCGTCAGCGGTTTGCCGGTTTGAGCGTCCCAGACCCGGGCGGTCCGATCCCTGCTCGCGGTAACAATGCGCCGTCCGTCCGGGCTAAACTCGGCATAGAGGACTTCGTTGGTGTGCCGCAAGGTAATCACGCCCGGCGGCCCGAGGGGCAACTCCCACTCGCGGACCATACCGTCCATGCCGAAGGTGACGACCTGTCGAGCGGAGGCGCTGAAGAACGCGCCAAGGATAAAGTCGCAGTGGTTGAGCATCGCCACTTGGGCCCCGCCCAAGGGCAGGCTCCAGAGCCGCGCCGTCCGGTCGAAAGCGGCGGTGAGGATCGAGTGCCCGTCCTGGCTGAACACGGCCGTCAATACGCCGTCGTCGTGTTTGAAGGGTGGAAACATCTGCCGGCCCGAACTGGCGTCCCAAACGACGGCGGTGCCATCCATACTGGCGGTCAGCACTTGTTTGTCATCCGGGCTGAAGGTGATTTGAAAGATGACGTTTTCGATTCTTCCTTGCGGGTTATCGACGGAGCGCAATCGCTCGCCACTGGCCACATCCCAGACGTGGAACTCACCGCCCGACTCGTCGGAAGCGGTCGTCACGAGCCGCAAGCCGTCGTGGCTGAATTGCGCATCCAGCACTTGTCGTCCGTGGGGCAACGTCGGCGTGGTCGGTTCACCGCTTTGGACGTCCCAGATTCGGACGGTCTTATCCCTGGAACCGGTGGCCAGACGGCGCCCATCCGGACTGAAGGCCACGACCGTGACCCATCCCTTATGGGCCAGAATCGGCCCAGGCTCCCCGTCCTGTTTCAGGTTCCAGATACGGGCCATCCCCGCTTTACTCGCAGCAGCCAGACGAGTGCCATCAGGACTGAATGCCACGTCAGAAACGACTCCGTCCAATTTGAGGGGGGTCAAGACCGGCTGACCGGAAGCCGCTGCGCAAATTTGAATCTCGCTGACCGTCTTTCCATCGATATCGCGGCACGCCACCGTCGCTACCTGCTGGCCGTTCGGACTGAAGACCTGGTATCGGATTCGACGGATGGGAGGCCGTCCCCCGCTAAAGGTGAGCCTCGCAACGGCGGCGCCGGTGCCGGAATTGGGCCAGACGCGGAGGTCTGCGCCCTGGAATCGATTGGTTACGGCATCCCGGCCACTGATGCTGGCGAGCAGTCCACCGTTTGGACTCAATTGAGCGAGCCACACCGGATTGGGATGAATCCAGATCTTCTTCAGATGCGGCATCTGCTCCAGGAGCGACCCGAGACGGATGCGATGCATCTCCTCCTGGGCCGGATCGCCTTCGTCCAAGCGGAGGGCCTCGGTGTACCACAGCAGCCCGCCGGCCTGATCACCCTCGCGGACCAACCGCGTGCCATTGACCACATTCAGGCGGACCAGCCGTTGCCGGCTTTCGTTGGCCTTGCGTTCGGAACGCTGCCAGAGGGAGGTGATTCCCCCGAAAGCCACCAGACCCAGACACACCAGAGCGGCCGTCAGAGCCGCGACCACGGGCTTGCGCCGCACCCATTTGACCAGCAGCTCCCAGGTGGCGGCCGGGCGAGCCCGGATCGGTTCCAGTCGCAACCAATGCTCCAAATCCTCGGCCAGAGCCTCAGCCGAGCCGTAGCGGCGCGCCGGATCCTTATCGAGACATTTCAGGCAGATGGTCTCGAGATCAGGGTCCACGCCGGGCGCCAGGAGGCGAGGCTTGATGGGATCCTCCTCGATCACGTTGTGCAGCACCTGCGCTATGCTGTCTCCGGAGAAGGGAGGGCGTTGTGTAATCAGATGGTAGAGGATCGCCCCCAGGCTATAAATATCCGCCGCTGTGCTCAGGCGCTTGACGTCTCCTGCCGCCTGCTCGGGCGCCATGTAACCCGGCGTGCCGAGGATCGTGCCGCTGAGCGTGAGGTCACTTCCAGACTGGATGCGGACGGCAAGCCCGAAATCCGTGATCTGGGGCGCCCCGTTGCTGTCGATCAGAATATTGGCGGGTTTCAGGTCCCGGTGGAGGATGCCGCGCTGATGCGCGTAATGGACGGCCCTGGCGATGGAAGCGGTCAAAACGGCCGTCCCCCGCAGGTCCCGCCGGAAATTGGGGATCAGGCTCGAAAGGCTCTCGCCCTCCACCAGTTTCATGCTGAAGTAGTGGCGTCCCTGGTACTCGCCGACTTCATGGATGGGGACGATGTTTGGATGCTCCAGACCTGCGGCCGCCTCGGCCTCCCTGCGGAAGCGCTTGATGTCCGTCTCGCTGGCAAATCCCCCTGCCAGGATCATCTTGAGAGCAACCTCGCGACCCAGACTGACCTGCCGGGCTTTATAGACCACGCCCATGCCACCTCGCCCGAGTTCCCCAAGGATTTCATAATCGTGAAAGCGTCGGAGCGACGGCCCTATCTCCGGCGACGCTGCGGGGGAAAACCCGCCGGGGTCAAGGACGGTCGGGCCCTCCGCGCCTTCAGGTTGAGCCTCGGAGGGGAGGGGCGGCTCCATGCTCGGGGATGGTCCGCCGCCGTGCTCTGGGTCGGCGGCCGGTCGGGCTTGAGCCACCGTGGTTTGGGCGGC
>Ga0181533_1005854_pt1 | contig 11508 bp, 7 predicted proteins | sample PEATcosm2014_Bin_45_FD_119772 | JGI IMG/M metagenome (GOLD analysis project Ga0181533, IMG submission 119772) | Peatland microbial communities from MTU Mesocosm Facility, Houghton, MI, USA - PEATcosm2014_Bin11_60_metaG | ecosystem: Environmental > Terrestrial > Soil > Wetlands > Peat | place...
ATGGCCTGTTTGAACAAATGTACAGCCATTCGGTTTCAAACATCATCCAGCGGGGAGGAACTATCCTGAAAACAGCCCGCAGCCAACGGTTCATGGAACGTGAAGGACGTGACCTGGCTTACAAGAACCTTAAACAATATAATATTGATGGCCTGGTCGCTATCGGAGGGAACGGTACCTTCACCGGTGCAGGTATTTTTGATGAGGAAAATGACTTTCCCATCATCGGGTTGCCTGGGACAATCGACAATGACCTTTACGGGACTGATGCGACAATCGGCTACGACACTGCTATTAATACTGCTGTTGAAGCCTGTGATAAAATACGGGACACGGCAACTTCCCATGAACGTTTGTTTTTTGTAGAAGTGATGGGCCGTGATGCAGGATTTATTGCACTCAGAAGTGGAATTGCAGCCGGTGCGGAGTTCATTTTGGTGCCTGAGACAACCACTTACATTGACAACCTCACCCGTTTGCTAAAGCATGACTGGCGAAAAAATAAAACCTCAGGAATTGTGATCGTAGCTGAAGGAGATGAATTCGGAGGAGCCTATGCGGTTGCAAACAAGGTAAAAGAAAAGCTTCCGGAAATGGATACCAGGGTCACCGTACTTGGACATATTCAGCGCGGAGGAGCTCCCAGCGCTTATGACCGGGTACTTGCCAGTACGCTCGGTTATGAAGCTGTCAATGCCCTGCTGGATGGACAAAGAGGGGTCATGGTAGGGATCATCAATAATAAAATAGCTTTTACACCTTTTGAAAAGGCCATCAAGCATCATAAAGATATCAATCTCCAGATGCTCGAGATGTCGCGCATCCTGGCATTATAGACAGTTTTATACCTGTTGATTTGGATCAGTATTCCAGATTCGCTGAAGTTCTGTTACCCTTGCCGGTCAGCACTTTTACCTATGCCATTCCCGATGAGCTGGTTGAGAAGATCGTGGAAGGTGGAAGAGTCCTTGTACAGTTTGGAAGAAGAAAGATCTATACCGCACTGGTCGTCGGGATCCACGACCGCAAACCCGAGGGCTATGAGGTAAAGGCGATTCTTTCCGTGCTTGATGAGGGCCCCGTCATTTCACTGACACAATTGAAATTCTGGAACTGGATAGCAACCTATTACCTCTGCCATCCCGGGGAGGTCATGAATGCTGCATTACCGTCGGCTTTTAAGCTTGCCAGCGAGTCAAAGATCATCCTTAACCCTGATTTTGGTCCTCACGGGGAAGAGCTGAATGAAAAAGAAAGCCTTCTTCTGGAAGCATTATATAACCGTCCGGCCATTGAGATTGCCGAAATTTCAAAGATAATAGGCCAGGTGAAGGTGATCCCCGTCATCAAAACAATGCTGGAAAAAGGAATCATCCTGATGGAAGAGAAAGTTCCTGAAAGATACAGGCCGAGGAAAGAAGTATATGTCCGGCTGACTGAAGAGTACCAGGATGAGGAAAAATTCAGGGACCTGTTTACACAATTGGAAAAGAAAGCAAAGAAACAGCTGGAATTGCTGATGTCATTCCTGGTCCTATCAAGGCAAAAAGATGATAATACACCAGAAGTGAGCCGTACCGGGTTATTGAAAAGTGTCAAAGCCAACTCTTCTGTCCTGGAAGGACTAATCTCAAAGGGTGTCCTCGAAGTTTATGAAAAAGTAGTGAGCAGGATAGAAGGAGGGGAAAAAGTTGCAGATGTCAGTTCCATTGAATTGACGGACTTTCAGAAGAAGGCATATGATGAAATCCACAAGGCCTTCTTAAATAAAGATGTCGTATTACTCCATGGGGTCACCTCGAGCGGGAAAACAGAACTTTATATAAAATACATACAAGAGACACTTGAACAAGGCAAACAAGTGTTGTACCTCTTGCCTGAAATTGCATTAACTACACAAACCATCAGCCGGCTGAAGAAATATTTCGGAGAGAGGGTAGGCGTTTACCATTCCCGTTTCAATGAAAATGAACGGGTGGAGATCTGGAATAAGGTACTGATGCACGGAAAACCCGGCGCCGGGACATCATCTTACGATATTATACTTGGAGCGAGGTCTGCTGTCTTTCTTCCATTTTCAAATCTTGGCTTATTACTTGTTGATGAAGAGCATGATTCTTCCTTTAAACAATATGAGCCTTCTCCACACTATAATGGACGCGATGCGGCCCTGTACCTTGCACATCTTCACAGTGCAAAGACCATTCTGGGCTCGGCGACACCTTCCATAGAGAGTTATTACAACAGTCAGGAAGGAAAATATGCCCTGGTCGAAATGTCTGAACGTTACGGGAATATGGAAATGCCTGAGATCAATGTGGTGAATCTGAGGGAGGAGATACGCTGGAAAAAGATAAAATCACATTTCACTTCCGTGCTGGTCAAACAACTTGAAGATGCTCTCGGGAAAGGTGAGCAGGCAATCATTTTTCAGAACAGAAGAGGTTTTTCTCTCCGGCTTGAATGTGAAACATGTGGCTGGATACCGGTGTGCCGGAATTGCGATGTGACGCTGGTCTATCATAAGCAAAACAACCAGTTAAGATGTCATTATTGCGGTTATACGAGATCTGTCCCGGAAAAATGTCCTGAATGCAAGGGGAACTCATTAATGATGAAAGGTTTCGGTACTGAGAAAGTAGAAGAGGAACTGGCTATTCTATTTCCGAAAGCAAGAATTGCAAGGATGGACCTTGATACCACACGCACAAGACATTCTCATCAAAAGATCATCAATGATCTTGAAGAACGGAAGATTGATATCCTGGTCGGCACACAGATGGTCACCAAGGGACTTAATTTCGATAATGTGAGCACCGTCTGTATCCTGAATGCCGATAACATGCTTGGCTTTCCTGATTTCCGCGCAGCTGAGCGGGGCTACCAGTTAATGGCACAGGTCAGCGGGCGATCGGGAAGGAAATATAAACGGGGGTGTGTCATTATCCAGACTTACAACCCGAAACACCCGGTGATCCTTGATGTGGTAAATCATGATTACAGGTCGATGTATGAGCAGCAGCTGGTCGACCGGAGAAAATTTAAGTATCCGCCATTTTATCGTCTTATCCTGGTGAAGATCAAACACAAAGATCCGGAAGTACTGAATAAGGCTTCTGATGAACTGGCCAAACGGCTAAGACTACTGTTCGGGAACCGGGTCCTCGGTCCGGAATATCCTCTCGTTTCCCGAATAATGAATTACTACCTGAAACAGATTATAATAAAGATTGAACGCTCAGTTTCGCAAACCGAAATTAAAAAGAGACTGATGCTGGAAACCGGGGAATTCAGCAAACGGAAAGAATTTAATAACCTCAGGCTGATCATGGATGTCGATCCACAGTAGTGTCGATCACAAGGAAAACATCTTCTTTATCTCTTTTCATCAGGTAATTTTCCCTGGCAAATCTTTCAATTTCTGAAGTATCGGAAAGCAATTTTTCGGAAAGTATGGAATCTTTCTTTATCTCTTCCAGGTAAAAACGCTTTTCTTGTTTCAGGTTATTAAGTTTCTCCTTGTATTTCATCCGGTTCAGCAAGCTGCTGTTATCGAAAAATACCATCCAAACCGCAAACAGAAGGAGGGTGATAGTGTACTTGTTAACCAGTATTTTTAACATCTTTTTCAACCTTTGGCTAATTATTTATTATCAATTATCCATTATCAATTATCAACTTCTTTTTCAGGTAATTGTATATTTCACTCTGTGACCTGATTTCCGGACCATTGGTTCTTTTGTATTTGTTTGCCTCCCCGGGGCCTATGATCCTTGCCTTGACATTATCATTTAGCTGGATATTCAGAATGTCTGACAGTTCCTTCCTGATCTTCTTATCGTAAATGGGGCATGCCACCTCTATACGGTTATCAAAGTTTCTGACCATCCAGTCAGCAGAGGTGATAAAATACTGAGGATCGCCGCCATTAGCGAAAACCAGGATCCTCGAATGTTCCAGGAAACGGTCGACTATGCTGATGGCTTCAATGTTTTCGCTCAGACCTGGCTGGCCGGGGACAAGGACACAGATCCCCCGGATGATCACTTTGATCTTTACACCTGCCTGGCTTGCCTTATACAGCTTTTTGACAATGGTTTCATCAACCAGGTTATTCAGCTTGATTATGACCCATGCCTCTTTGCCCCTTCTGGCGTTTTGGATCTCAATACTTAAGAGGTGCAGGAAATGATTCCGCATAAAAAAAGGAGCCACAACCAGGGTTTTGTATTTCAGGGGACGGTAATTTGCTTCCATCTGGTGAAAGGCATTCGCCACATCGGCTGTTATTTTTACATGTGAAGTCAGCAGGCTGTCATCGGCATAAACATTGGCAGTATCTTCATTGAAATTACCTGTGCCGATATTGGCATAAAACACATCCTTATTATTTTCCTTTCTGCGTATAAGAATTAGTTTACTGTGAACCTTGAATCCGGGTATACCCTGAATAACCTTTACTCCTTCTTCCTGGAGTTGTTCCGCATAGTAGATATTTGCCTCTTCATCGAAACGTGCCTGCAATTCCAGGAAAACAGTGACATATTTCCCATTTCTGGCTGCGTTGATCAATGCATTTATCACGCTTGAATTTTTTGCAGCCCGGTAAATTGTCATTTTGATCGATCTGACCTTAGGATCGATGGACGCCTCCTGCAATAAGTCTATGATATACTGAAAGGACTGGTAAGGATAGTGAAGCATGATATCCTGTTTCTTTATTGCAGCTATTATACTCGTATTTGGAGGAAGGTCCTTGTGCCATAAAGGTACCACGGGTGTATATTCAAGGGTCTTGGATCCAAGATTGGGAAACTTCATAAAGTCCTTGAAATTGTGATATCTTCCCCCACCACGGATCGGATCATCCTTGCGGATATCAAGACGTTTAAGGATGGTTTTCAGTAAGGCCTCCGGGATGGAATTATCGTAAACAAAACGAACTGGATTTCCGCGTTTTCGTTGTTTCAGACTATCGATCATGATCTCCAGGAAGCTCTTGGAGACATCGGTATCTATGTCCAGCTCTGCATCTCTTGTAAACTTCACGGTATGGGCACTGAATGAATCATAGCCGAAAACGGAAAAGATATCTGAGAGGCAGTACCGGATCACATCATCAAGAAGGATGATGAATTTTTTAGTTCCCGATTGCGGGAGAATGAAAAACCGTGAAAGAGTCTTGGTTGGCAGTTCGATCAAGGCATAGTCGGCTTTTGCAACTTTGTTCTTCTTCAGGGTCACTGCAAGATAAATGGATTTATCACGCAGTGATGACATATCCTTCAGATTGTTTATCATCATCGGGAAAAGAAAGAGCCGGACTTCTTCCTGAAAATACTTACGGATCAGTGTGCCCTGCTGTTCTGTCAGTTGGGTCTCGTTGATTATGAAAATATCCTGATCGCTTAATTCATCCACGATTTCCTGGTAGATCCGGATGAAATCTTTTTCCTGTGAAACTACGATGTCATTGATCTCTTTCAGGACTTTCCTTGGATTCACCTCGAAAGTGTTATGCAAGCGATCCACTTTGATCATCCGGGTCAGTGTGGCAACCCTGACACGGAAGAATTCATCCCGGTTATTGGAAAATATTCCAAGGAATTTAAGCCGCTCGATCAATGGGTTACGCTGATCAGCGGCCTCCTGTAAGACTCTGCCGTTGAAATGCAGCCAGCTGATTTCGCGATTGACAAGTGGTATTTTATCAACTTTTACCATGATCATGACAGGAGTTTGGGATACATTATAAATTCTGTGACCGGGTCGACAGAAGGGACAGATTCCCATTTTTGAGTATCAAAAGAAACGCAAACGATGCCACTGGTGGGTAACAGCTCAATTCCGGGATGAAGGAAAAGATTTGCCAGGTTGGTGATGGAAGGATTGTGGCCGATGATCATCAGTGAATCTATTTCATTGGATGTCGCATAGATGAGATCGAGGATCCGGTCATAATACCCGTCATAGATCTTCCGCTCAACCTGGATTTTGTCTTCCTGATATCCTATTCCGGCGGCTACCAGCAAAGCTGTCTGAAAGGCACGTTCGGCAGGACTTGAGATCATCAGGTCGATCTTTATGCCACGATCTTTCAGGAAACGAATAACCTTCCGCGTTTTTTTGATCCCTTTATCCAGTAACGGACGCTCCATGTCTGATCCTCCGGGTTCTTCCCAGGAAGATTTTGCATGACGTAGAAGGTACAGTCTTTTCATTGTTGTATATGCTCTGGTGGCCCCCGGAATTTTCAATAAGCAAACAACGGGAACTCCTTCATCATCTCATTCACCTTCTTTTTAGTCTTACTGATCTTTTCTTCATTTTCAATGTCACAGATCACTTCATCTATTAATTCCACGATCAGCGGCATCTGTTCCTCTTTCATTCCGCGTGTAGTGATTGCAGGGGTCCCGACACGAAGTCCCGAAGTCTGGAACGGGGAGCGGCTGTCGAATGGGACCATATTTTTATTCACTGTGATGTCTGCTTTCACCAGGGTGTTCTCAACCAGCTTCCCGGTGATTTCAGGAAATTTCTTCCGGAGATCGATCAGCATGAGGTGATTGTCAGTGCCGCCCGAGATCACATGGTATCCCCTGTCGACAAAACATTGGGCCATCACTGCGGCATTTTTCTTTACCTGGATGATATAATCCATGTATTCATCCGATAATGCTTCAAAAAAGGAAACGGCTTTAGCAGCGATCACATGTTCCAGCGGGCCGCCCTGGACTCCTGGAAAAACAGCTGAATCAAGAAGCGCCGAGAACATTTTTGTTTCACCTTTTGGAGTCTTCAATCCCCAGGGATTTTCAAAATCCTTACCCATCAGGATCATACCGCCACGCGGTCCGCGAAGTGTCTTGTGAGTCGTGGTGGTGACCACATGACACCAGGGAATCGGATCGTTCAGCAAGCCCCTGGCAATAAGTCCGGCAGGATGTGCAATATCTGCCATCAGTATCGCACCAATCTTATCTGCGATCTCACGCATCCGCTTGTAATCCCAGTCGCGTGAGTAGGCTGAAGCGCCTGCGAGGATCAGCTTTGGCCTGGCTTGCAGCGCCAGCTCTTCCATCTTATCATAGTTGATCGTCCCGGTTGCTTCCTCTACCTTGTATGCCACCGGTTTATATAAAATCCCGGAAGAGTTGACCGGTGAGCCGTGAGACAGGTGTCCCCCATGTGAGAGGTCAAGCCCCAGGAAAGTATCACCCGGCTTTAAGACTGTCATCAGGACAGCCATGTTTGCCTGTGCACCCGAGTGGGGTTGTACATTGGCCCAGTCAGCATTGAACAACTGTTTGGCACGATCGATGGCCAGTTGCTCGGACATATCGACAAACTGGCATCCCCCGTAATATCTTCTGCCGGGATATCCTTCTGCATATTTGTTGGTCAGGCAGGATCCCATGGCTTTTAATACCTGGTCGCTGACAAAATTTTCGGAGGCGATCAATTCAATACCGCTTGTCTGGCGGTTCAATTCTTTTCTGATGATACTGAAAATCTGAGAATCTTTTTTCATATTGAGAATGTATTAAGAAATTCGGGTATGCTGGAAGAAAACTTGCGAAAGCATGGACAAAATTAAGACTTATTTGAAATAATTTGACCATTTTTGTGGTTAGAATCAATGAATGGTTAAAACGTTTAACCTCACACTCAAAACTAATTTGCTTAATCCAAATCCATTAGTTTCAATATCCGGGATCAATTGATTGAATCTATCGACACATTAATAAATCACTTTGGTTTTCAGGCCCATCCCCGGAAGTCAACTTCATTTTCATTTATGAATGATCAATTATCAGAACACTCTGAAAAGTCTTCTTTTCACCGCAAAGTCGCTAAGACGCTAAGTTCGCTAAAATTTATATTGTTGATATTGAACTTTTTAAATCATCGCATCTTGTCCAAACAATTTTATAATGAGTCTTCAGAGGAGACTCAATTATCAATTATCAATTATCAATTATCAATTTTAACCCTTTTCTTTTTCTTCTTCTCTTTCACGGCCTTTGCCCAGCTTAGTGCAGGTGCGAATGACACCATTAATCCCGGTGTTCCGGTCAACCTGAACGCTACCTATGGAGAACCGGGGGTTCCTGTCGTTCTTGGCGATGATAATGTCGCAGGTCCTTTTCCGATCGGTTTCAGTTTCAGGTTTTTCGGAAATACTTTTACTGAGTTTTACGTCGCATCCAATGGCTGGATGAGTTTTAATGCGAATCCTAATTCCACAGGATTACGTGACCCCGAGCCGGTGCCAAATACGATCAGTACTTATCCAAAAAATGTCATCATGGGGCCATGGATAGATTTAGTGCCGGACACCAACGATACTTTTGTGTTTTACCTTAGCACAGGTGTGGCTCCCAACAGGAAACTTATCGTGATGTGGTGCCAGGTTCCCATGTATTCCAATCCTCCATCTGAATGCGGAGATTCAGTCGCCACTTTCCAGATCATTCTTCACGAGGGAATAAATACTATCGAGGATCAGATCCTGACCAAAAAAAGCTGTCAGGCCTGGTTTGACAACCGGGCGACTATGGGAGTCGAAAATGGAGACGGCTCTATTGGTTTTGCAGTTCCGGGCAGGAATAATACTTCATTTACGGCAAGCAGGGAAGGCTGGTTATATACTCCCATTTCCGTTGATAGCTTTGCAATTACATCTGTTCCTTTTCATCTGGAACCGATGGTCCCCGGAAATAAAATCGTGTATAACTGGTATGAAGATGCAAAACAAATCTCATCAAACCCATCGGTCACCGTTACACCGAAAGAAACAACATGGTATGATGTTTACCTTGATCTCTGCTCAGGGGAGATCCTGAAGGATTCTGTCCTTGTATTTGTCCGGAAACCGATCCCTAATGCTTTTACGCCGAATGGTGACGGACTGAATGATAAATTCAGGATCTTCGGGACCCCACCTGAGAATATAACGGAATATAATTTCAGGATATTCAACCGTTGGGGAGAGGTTTTATTTGAAACGAGTGATATAGAAGATGGCTGGGATGGTACTTCCAAGGGACAAATCTGCCCTGCAGGAGTGTATGTCTGGGAGATCTTTTACAAGGATAGCAAGAAGACGAAGATCAGCAATAAAGGAACAGTTATGTTGATCAGATAAGACGAGAAGTCTATCAAGTTTATAAAGTTCATCAAGTTTATAAAGTTTATCAAGTTCAGAAGGTATTGATTTTTTAGTTGATAGAGTTTTGGGGTTGGGGTTAAGGAATATAAAATTTACGGGATTGAATAAGTAAATATATCTCTAATTCGTTGATTTCAGGTTTTTTATTTTTTAACTTTGATAAAAAATAGGATAATGAAACCTGAAACCATGTATAAAAGGGCAGTTATCCAGGTTTGTTTGATCCTTTTGCCCATTATTGTCTTCCCCCAGTGGTACTGGCAGAATCCATTACCACAAGGTAATTTCTTATATTCAGTTTTCTTTACCGATTCCAATAATGGTTATGCGGTTGGAGATTTGGGAACTATAATAAAAACAACTGATGGAGGAACAACCTGGACAATTTATTACTCTGGCTATGCTACTTGCCTACTTTCAATATTCTTTACCGACAATGATACTGGTTATATTGCAGGACAAGATCTAAATACAGGTAATGATCTTATATTAAAAACAACAGATGCAGGATCAACATGGAATACAGTACTCTCTGGAACAGGATATGGAGTATATTCAATTTTTTTCCCAACTGATAATGTTGGTTATGGTGTTGGAATGTTTGGTGAAATAGTAAAAACAACAGATGCAGGTATCACATGGACACATCAGAATTCAGGAATTACTGATGATTTACAATGTGTTTATTTTACGGATCAAAATAACGGATATATTGGAAGTGAGTTAGGGATTATTTTAAAAACAAATAATGGAGGAACAACCTGGGATTCAGTGACAACTACTCGTTGTAATTTGTCCTCTGTTTTTTTTACTGACGCAAATAATGGATATATGACAGGTGATTATATTTATAGAACCATAAATGCAGGTGTTACATGGACTCTTGATATGAATGGTTTAGGACAATATGATGGGAACACATTCCCATCTATTTTTTTCACAGATCAAAATACAGGTTATGTTGGTGATGGTTCAGGGGATTTCTTTAAAACAACAAATGCCGGCGCCACATGGAATTTTAAATCTGTTGCACAGGAACAAGGTTGTCAAGCTATGTATTTCACAAATGCCAATACTGGCTATATGATAGGTGGTGCAGAAATATCTCAAACTTTAGATGGGGGTTCTAACTGGAATCAAATATCATATGGAACAAATAATGGAGATGATTTATATACAGTTTTTTTCCCTGATGAAAGTACAGGATATGCAGGAGGTGAAAACGGATTATTTATGAAAACCACAAACGGAGGAGCGGATTGGTCATCTAATTATGTATACTGTCCAGGAGGGATCAACTCATTATATTTTACTAGTGTAAACAATGGATTTCTTGTTGGTGGTGAATATATGTCTAAAACGACCGATGGGGGTACGACATGGACTCAAATGCAAAGTGGAACAACCATGGGTCTGAATTCCATATTCTTTACCAATGCAAATACAGGTTATGTTGTTGGAGGAGACGAAAATATTTCGGGGTACACCAGCAGCGGAATTATTTTAAAAACGACAAATGCAGGCGTAACGTGGACGTCAACCTTAGTAAGTTATGATTTAAACTCTGTTTATTTCCCCGATTCTCTTACAGGATACGCGGCAGGGATGGATTCTTCCTGTCCAAATGGAGTTATCGTAAAAACTACTGACGGAGGCTTAACCTGGCATAAATTACCAGTCATGCCTGACCAGTGGTTATATTCCGTTTTCTTCACAAATGACAATACAGGATATGCAGTAGGATATGAGGGAGTTAGTCTGAAAACTGTTGACGGAGGTGCAACCTGGACAAGTTTGCATATTCCCAGTGGGAGCATTTTATCTTCTGTATTTTTCATTACACCTTCAAAAGGATATGTTGTCGATTGGACTGGACATATTTTTTACACTACAGATGCAGGTTCAACATGGATAGGGGATTCAAGCAGAACATGGAATTACCTAACTTCAGTATTTTTTACAGATAGTACTACGGGTTATGCCGTAGGTGAAATGTCAACCATATTAAAAAAAGGATATGGAGGGATAACCTCTGTTGAGGAACACAAACAAGCTGGTACAAGTTTCACTATTTACCCAAACCCGGCAAATAACGAAATAACAACTGAAACAGGGTCAACCCCAGCAGTAAGCCAACTATCAATAATGAACATGAACGGACAGCAGCTCATTACAAGACAAATCACATCACCCAAAACTCAAATAGAGATAAGCAATCTGCCAAGCGGCGTTTATTTTGTGCGATTGACCAATGATAAGACGGTTAAAGTGGGAAAATTTGTTAAAGAATAAAGCGGACGGGATGATGAAGGGGAATTAAAAATTAAAAATTA
>Ga0181533_1005858_pt1 | contig 11504 bp, 13 predicted proteins | sample PEATcosm2014_Bin_45_FD_119772 | JGI IMG/M metagenome (GOLD analysis project Ga0181533, IMG submission 119772) | Peatland microbial communities from MTU Mesocosm Facility, Houghton, MI, USA - PEATcosm2014_Bin11_60_metaG | ecosystem: Environmental > Terrestrial > Soil > Wetlands > Peat | place...
AGGCCGACGCCCTTGCCGCTCCGGGTCGGCGCGAAGCACAGGACATGCTCCGGCCCGTCGTGGCGGAGGTAGCTGCGCTGATAGCGTCCCAGAACCACGCCGTCAGGTCCGAGCAGGCCGGTTTGCTCGATCTCCCTCGACTCCGCCCATCGCGCGGAGCCGTAGGTCTCGACGTTCTTCGCCTCGCGGGCGCGCCAGACGGACATGCCGATCGCAACGCCCGCGGCAATGACGCCGCCCGACGCGGCGATATACGCCCCTTCGTCGAAGATCGTAGGCGCATAGGCGTCGTAAGCATACCACCACCAGAAGAAGGCCGGCGGCGGGTAGAAGGGAAAATGCAGAACCTCGAACCATGGGCGTCCGAGCTCCGGCTGAAATCCGAGGCGCCAAGCCGTCCACTCCGTCGCGGTCCAGATCGTCAGCAGGACGATGGCGAAGACGGTAATGACCTGGCCCCAGAGAATCTTGGTCGCGGACATTGCAGCCTCTCTTTTCAGGGAGAAGCAGTCGGTGACTAATCCCATGGATTGCAAGGGTCATGAACCTGCCGTAGTGGTTTGGCGCATTAGCGCGTTAAAATACTGGAGGCAGCGTAGTCGTGTCCCCGGTGAGCGACGGCATGGTCGTCGTTCGGCCGAAGTAAGAGGCTTGAACAACCTCCTGCCGGTCGAGGCAGGCGGGCGGGTGCCAAATGCGCCATGTTGTGGCAGACAATGCCGCGTTCGAAACAGCGCCCAAAGGAACGCCTATGGGGTCGATGGTTACGCTACGCCTTGGGCGCCTCGAAGTGGATTGGGGAAAGAACGAGTTCTTTCGCAATCATTCGCCGCTGTTCGACAAAGCCGACCTCGGCGACGCCGAATACTTCTACGCGCACGACGAAGTTGTCGTGCAGCCGGCCTATGTCCGAAAATTGAGCCGCATCATCCCCCGGCTTGAGTTGCTCGGATTCAGCCTCGATGGCTGCCGGACGGCCTATGCGGAAGCACTTCGGCACGTGCCGCACTATTATCCGAAGGTTGATATTGACTTCGACACATTCCGTCAGGCGCTGTGCGCCGTCGATCTCGACCGGGTCCGCAACGATGAGTATGACGGCGACTTCGACCTTGGCGAGTTTGCAAAATACGTCTTGAGCGACCCGGAATTCAGTCGCGTCTCGGCCGCCCTTTCAGGCGGAGTGACGCGCGACGATGGCGCCTTTTTCGAGAACCTCGATCCTTACCTGATCCTTCGGTTGTTGGGCGAAAATGCCGCAAATCTGGAGCGCGACCTCGTTTGGGGAGTTCACGACGTCATCGAAGGCGGCTGGGTCGAGAATGACGAGGTGTTCGAATCACTCGCCGACGAGAGAAAGTTCCTGATCGTCACCGAGGGCTCGACGGATTCCAATATTCTCAAGACAGCGCTGCCTCTCGTCGCGCCGGATGTCGCGGACTTCTTCAACTTCGTTGACATGAAGGACAACTATCCCTTTGCCGGCACCGGAAACCTGGTGAATTTCTGCAAGGGGCTGGCGGCGATAAACGCACAGAACAAGATCGTTGTTATCCTGGATAATGACACAGCGGGGCAGGAAGCCCTGCAGGGCCTACAAAGCCTGAAGCTACCTCGCAACATGCGGACGGTGTCGCTGCCATATCTCGACGCGTTCAGCCGCTTCCCGACGCTCGGGCCGTCCGGCGAGGCCGTCGAGGACGTGAACGGGCGCGCCGTCGCCATCGAATGCTTTCTTGACCTCGCCTTCGGGCCGCGCGAGCCCCGCGCAGTCCGCTGGACGGCCTTCAATCCGCGCCGTCAGGCCTATCAGGGCGAGCTCGTAGCGAAGGAGCGCTACGTCGCCGCCTTTTTCCAAGATGTTACTAAGGCGGACTACGATCTGAGCAAGCTACGCTTCTTGTGGGAGCACATCCTCATAGCCTGCGCGGCAGAGGCCATCCGGTGAAGGTGACCCCACCGACGCCCGAAGAGGTTCGCAGTGCCCTCGGACTGCCATGACAGAACCGCGCTTCCTGGACCTTTATCTACAATCCGAGCCCCCGGTTTCTCCCGAAACCCCAGTCGATGCCGCCATCGTCGCGGGCGACGCCGGAGACGTGGCGCCCGAGCTGCTTTTCGAGGGATGGCGTCCAAGGCACGAGCTGGAAGCCGAGCCCGTCATCGATCATGGCGAAGCGGCCGGAGGCGAGTGCGAAACGCCGACGGTAGGTTCCGGCGACATACTCTCCAGATGCGGCGGCATTGAACAGCTGACCCGTTTCGGCAGACAGCCGTTCCCCGAGTGACTCGACCTCTCGCCGCCGGAGCGTGCCGATCAGATTCTGGGAGAAGACGATTCCCTGCGCCCGGCGCTCGGCGAGCCCCTGCTCGACGAGCTGCTCGGCCCGGCGTTGCATCGCGTCACGAACTTCGGTGCCAAAGCCGGTCTGGCCAAGCGGCGTCGGATCGCGCGCGACCGCTTGGCGGTCCAGCCACGTCGCGCCGCTGGCCGTCACCTGGTCTTCAATGGCGAGGTCCGAGCGCACGGCCAGCGCGATGCGTCGCCGCCCCTGCGCGTCATCGAACTTGCGCAGCTCGACGATCGACCCCGGCGCGCCGTCGCCGGCGGCGTCGAGATCGGGGAGCTTGATGTGATGGGTGCGGCCGTCCACGCCGTCGACCACGGCGTAGGCCGTCCCCTTCAGCTCGTCGTCGAGACCGCGATCGACCAACCGGCCCGTGACGGGCGCGTCGAGGCTCTCGCCAGCGAGGACGTAATTCGCGGTTGCGCGCTCGATGCCGCGCTCGGTCAGGCCGCGATGAATGCGCTTGATGATGTCGCCGCGTTCGCCGAGTTCGCGCAGCGTCGTCTCCGCCGCTTCGTCCATCGTCCACTGGCCGGGTCCGACCTGGTGGGCGAGGCTGAGGCTCTCCAGACGCCGTAGTCGTCCGACCTTGAGCGCGTGGAACTGGTCGGGCTGGCGGCTCGCGTCCGGTGCGAAGTCGATGACGCCATGCCGGTCGCCATCGCGAACAAGCTGCCGGTCGAGCTGCGTCCAGCGTTCCGCTTCGACCTGGCGCTCGAGCGCAATCTGAATGTCGCGGTCGGTGCGCGGCCCCAGCTCCTGCGTGACGAGATCCTGGGCGCGGGCGCGCATCCCTTCCTTGATGTAGTCGCGCGATATGACCAGGTCCTGGCCGTCGTCGGCGACACCGCGCACGATGATGTGGACGTGCGGATGCTGCGTGTTCCAGTGATCGGCGGCGACCCAATCGAGCTTGGCGCCGAGATCCTTCTCCATCTGCCCGACCAGCTCGCGAGCGAACACCTTGAGGTCGGCCATCTCCAGCGCGTCCTCGGGCGACACGATGAATCGGAAATGATGACGGTCCTTCTCGCATCGCTCGGCGAAAGCCTTCGGGTCCGCGTCCTCGGTCTCGGGACCGAACAGCTTGGCCTTCTCCCCGTCCCGGGTGACGCCCTCGCGGCGAAGGTAGCCGAGATGGGCTCCAAGCGGCGCCGAACGCGGCGTGTGACGGACGACGCGCGCCTTCACCGTCACCAGACGAGACCGGCTGGTCAGCAGGTGGTTCGCCCGCACGCTGGCGACGCGTCCGCGCCCGAAGGTCGAACGGTTCCCGGACTTCAGCATGACTTGTTGCGAGACGCCGCCGCCTGCGCGTTGCGCGGCGGCGAGCGCTTGAGCGATGAAGGGCTTGGCGCGCTGGCTGCGCGAGGAACGGATGCGGCCAGGCCGCGGGTGGAAATCGCTCTCGTCAGCCATCGCCGGCCTCGGCAATGTGCGGAAATGACGGACAGAGCAACATGTTGATTATCGCTCGCACATTGCGCGCCGAGGGCGCACATTGCGGGATCGGCGAAAAACGAAAACAAAAACAACCAACCGACCGAGCCGCACCTTGCGCTCTTTTATCTCGCCCTCCTTCGGTCGGTTGTCGGGGATCTCGCCTGTCCGCTCGCCCGTTTTCGCTCATCTGCGCCAACGCGCGCTCCAGTGAGCCGAGACGGGAGAATGGGCCTTTCGGCTTCAGACGAGGTAAAATGCGCGCAATCATGGCTTCCGTCCTGACGAAGAGCGCGCAACGAACAGGCCTTTGGACTGCGGCGCGATCGCCGACACGTCACGCACTCCGACGCCGCCAGAGGCATCGCGCGAGGATCGATCTGAAGCCCTTTGATCTCCGGCCTGCGCGCTATCCGAACGCATGACGAAGAGCGACGCCTTGGCCCAGGCGAGCCGAGCGACAGAAGCGGTGAGAACGGTGGGGTCGACGTCGCCGCCGTCGATCAGCGGAAGCAATTCGGCGACATAAGCGAAGGTCTCCGCCGGCAAGGGGCGGCGGCGATTGCGGTAGTCCTCGTAGCGGCCAGGTCCCGCATTGTAGGCCGCGAGGAAGCCCGGCGATCCATAGCGGTCATGCATCTCGCGCAGGAATGCGGCGCCCGCCAGGATGTTGTCGCGTGGATCGTAGGGATCGCGTCCGAGGCCGTAGCGAACGCGCAAGGCCGCCCAGGTGTCGGGCATGAGCTGCATCACTCCCATCGCGCCCTTGGGCGAATTCGCACGCCGATCACCGCGGCTTTCGACATGCATGACCGCCCGAATCCAGGTCGCCGGAATGCGGAAACGCTGCGCCGCCTCGCTCACGAAAGCGCTGAACGGATCGCTCGCCGCCCGCACGCGGGTCGCCGCCATCTGCGCATGCGCTGTAGCGACCGGAGCGATGACCGAGATCACGCCGGCGACAATCAGAAACGCAACACGAGCGTATGCCCGGCTTCCGCTCTGGCGCGAGCGAGCCATCGTGCTCGCCGCCGTCAAGGGCAAGGCGCGAGCGCCGGCCAAAGGCCGCCCTTGACCGCGGCTGCGCGCGACGGCCGAGGCGTCCCCGAGCGGGGCGGAGGGATGAGGCGGTCTTTCCGCGAACAGAGGGATGGAGCTTGGGCGCGCCATCCCGCGCGCGGTGAGCAGCTGGAAGCGCACGAGTTCAATCCCGCTCGCTGCGCTTCGGCGGTCGGTTCCAGTTCAGGATCCACGCGGACTTCTCGTCGCCCGACTGAAAAAGATTGGCGCGGATCGGCTGCGTCAGCGACGGATCGTCGATAACGAGCGACACGTAATCGCCGGCCTTCTCGCCGGTGCGCTTCCAGCCGGCGCCGATCTCCGGGCCGTCGGCGTCGCCGAGATGGATGCGATAGTCCGGCGCATTCTCCGCAACCGACGGTTCGGTCGGAACGAGCGTGAGATTGTGGCAGAAGTAGAGCGTGCGGATGCGCCCGGCGAAGCCGGACTTGTCGCGGGTGAACTGACCGATCTGTGCCATGGCAAGCCTCCGTGGTTGGCGGTTGGAACGCGGGTCATTCGGTGGCGGCGCGCCACACGAAGCGGCCATCGCCGGCTTCGTCGGTCCACAGCGGAACCGCGCGAGCGACGATCGAAGTGACGGGAAGCGGACCGAAATACCGGCCATCCAGGCTGTCCGGTACGGTCGGGTTCATGAGGAAGACTTCGCCCGGCTGAAGCGCGCGGCAGCCGCTCCAGCGCGGCAGTGGGCGACCAAGATGGTCGCGGGTCTGCGCCGCGCCGACTTCGACATGATCGATCGCGACGGCGTCGCCCGCCCGGCACACGGTCTGCCCGGGCAACGCCATGACATGTTTCAGGAGAGGCACGCCTTTCGGCAGGAAGCCGCCATCGGCGAGGTAGCTCGCGATGGGTTCGGGCGGACGGACAGCGACCAACTCGAGGCTGCGAAGCGGTCCGACCGGGCGCAGCACATAGAACCCCGTCGGCGTGCTGGCGGTGGCGTTCCAGATCAGCCGTGGCGCGGGGTGAAAGAGCGCCAGCGCGCCCGCCGCGAGCAAGGCAAAGTACGTCGCCATGACGTAGCCGAAGCGGCTCATGGCGTAACGCTCCGGCGCTTGAGCCACGCTGCGTGCTGCTCGCGTGTATACGCGCGCGGCTCGTGGCCGACAGCGAGTCGGTTGTGGAGGTGGCGCCAGTATTCCGGCGCGACGTCGGCGGGATCGATTCTGAGCGCCTCGATCGCGTCGATTGCCCGCAGCGCGCGCTCGACCTTTGGCCAACTGTCGACGCGCAGCAGGATCTCGCCGCCCGGACGAACGAAAGGCAACGTCTGGAAGCGTGCGCCGGCCTCGACCGTGCGCACGATGTCCATCCGCGAGATGATCGTGCCGTAATCGTTCGAGGCCCAGCGGACGAACGCGAAGATATTGTTGGGGGTGAAGCTGGCGATGCTGCGACGGCGGTCGAGGATCTTCTCCTCGGCGCGGCGCCCGAACCGTAACCAGTGCTCGATCTTCTTCTCGATCCAGGTCAGCTCGACATGGGTGAGTGTGACGGCGCGCCGAGGCGATGGCGGAATGACGTGCTGGGGCGAAGGCTCGTTGTCGTTCATGAGGGTTCTCCGGGATCGGCGGGGAATTCGCGCGCGAGGAGCTCGCGCAACATCTCGGCGACGGTGACGCCGCGCCGGAAGGCGGCGACCTTGATGCGGCCGCGGAGCGTCGGGGTGACGTCGATCGTCAGCCGCGCTGTGAAGGCCGAAGCGTCATCGGCGCGACGCGCATGAGCCTCGGAGGCCTTGATCCAGCTCTCCGCATCGCTGGGTCGCGAGGCGAAGCCGCGTCTGGTCGTGCGCTCGGTCATGGCGCGATCCTCGCGACCTCGGCGGCGAGCGCCGCGATCTCGCGGGCGGCGGCGCTCTGCTCAGCAAGTTCGAAGACCAGGCGGCCCGATTGCGCGGCGTCGGCGAAGGCGACGCGCTGGCCGACGGTGCTTGCGAGAACCGGCGGATCATGATCGGCCAGCGTCTCGGCCGTCTCGCGGGCGATGACGGTGCGAGCGCCGCAGCGGTTGAGGACGAAGCGCGCGATGAGCTGCGGGCGATAGATGCGCGCCTCGCGGAGCAGGCTGAGCATCTCGACCGAGGCCCAGCCGTCGAAAGGCGACGGCTGGACTGGGATCAGCACCAGATCGGCGGCGAGCAGCGCTGAACGCATCAGTCCGGCGACGCGCGGCGGGCCGTCGATGACGACATGATCGGCGGCGCGGGCGAGGTCCGGCGCCTCACGATGGAGCGTGTCGCGCGCCAGGCCGACGACGCCGAAGAGTCGAGAAAGATTTTCTCTTGCGCGCTGCTGCGACCAGTCCAACGCCGAGCCCTGCGGGTCGGCGTCGATCAGCGTAATGTGTCTACCCTGCAGCGCCCATTCACCGGCGAGGTGCAAGGCGAGCGTCGTTTTGCCGACGCCGCCCTTCTGATTGAGCACAGCGACGATCATCGCTTCGCTCCTGGCTTGCGACCGAAGGGCAAGGACGGCTGTCTTTCTGGATGATTGGAGACGGGCGCGGCGGCCCTGGCTCGCTTGTCCCCAGATCGCGCGGGCTGATAAAAAAAGTTAGATTCTAAGTTAGATTCTAAGTTAAGCGCCGAGATTGCTGTTTCAGGCCAAAGTGTTAGCTGCGGTTTGCACGCCCGAAGTCCCGATACCGCCACGCCCGAAGTCCCGATAGGTGGAACGCCCGAAGTCCCGAGGCTGTCCACAGGGTTATCCATATGGCCTGTGGATAAGTCGGTGGGCATGATGCGCAGCAGCTCGTGCTGGCCCTCACGTTCTACGAGCAGTCGGTAGCCTGGAAGGGGCTGGCGGGCGGCGATCCGGCGCAGGTCGAAGGCGAAGTCGGCGAGCTTGGCGAGGCTGCCAGACTTTTGGTGAAGGTGGGCTATCTCGAAAAGCCAGCCCTTGGGCTGATGGCCGGCGTGCTTGCGGGCGACGCGATAGAGCCAGCGCTCGATGCCGCCGGTGAGCCGGAAGTAGGCCGGGTCGATGGTGAGAACGAGCGAGCGATCAATGACGCCGCGGTAGAACCAATCGGGGAGAACGAATTCCATGCCCTCGACGCGGCCGTCGCGCGTCGTGCATTCCTCCCACTCGTTGATCCAGGAGAACTGGTGGCGCCGCCAGTGCTCGCCATTGCGGATGTTGGTGCGGATGACGGTCGCCTGCAGGCGAGAAAGCGCGCCTTTCAGGAGCTTGTAGTCGCGGTTGCCGGTCTGCCGGCCGATCGAAGTGAGAAGCTGGTAGGGCGTGAAGCGCAGAAAGCGTGAAGTCTTGAAGCCGAGGTTCTCGGCCTCGACGAGCTGGCTCGCGGCCCAGATGAGCACATCGGCGTCCCATATGGTCGCCATGCCGTGCTCGGGCACGGCGTAGACCTCGACCCGGATATCGCCGGCCTCATAGAGGATCGGCGAGATGCGCCTGGTCTTGGCGAGGGAGAAGAACGGACGCTCCATCAGGTCGCGCTGGTCGCGCGGGCTGGCGTCGCCCGTGGCGACGACGAACGGGTCGAGCTTGCTGCGTTCGCTGACGTTGATGGGGTGGCGCGACGACATGGGCGAGCGTCGCTTCAGCGGTGCGCGTTGCTGGCGGCGCGGGCCTCGACATAGCGAGGGTCAGACGTGGAGCGGCAAGCCGCCTGGTCCGCCCAGGCCTCGAGATCGTCGATCGCATAGACGACGCGGCCGCCGAGCTTGCGGAAGGTCGGGCCGCTTCCGTGGCAACGGTATTTTTCCAGCGTGCGCGGCGAGAGGCCGAGAAGGCGCGCCGCCTCATGTGTTCGAAGGAAGCGCGCCGCGAATTCGGCAAGTCTGGCGGACATGAGCGATCTCCGTGCCGGTCGCACGCGTCGTGGGCAAAGCCGCGGCGTGTATGGACGAGAATGGCGGAGAAGGCGGGCGAAGGGGGTGGACGAAGATTCGAGCTTCTTCCGTGTCCCCCCTCGCTGGGCCGACAGGCCTGTTGGCTTGCGGTTTAGAGGGTTGGACGCAGTGAATGGGTTGGTGTAGTGGTCGAAATCTAAGGCTTGGTTCCCGCGACCCCGAGCTGCTCAGGCGTTTGCCGTTGGACGACTCTTGACCCAAGGCAGAAATTCGAAACGGCAGCATTTGGAGTACGCCGGCCCCAGCCGACTGCTCGGTTTGCGTGACCAAATTCGCCGCCGCGGGCCTTCAGGATGGCCGAAATGGGTGGTCAAGCGAACCCTCGGGAAAGGCGATCTGAGAGACTTCTCTGATTGGGGTCGCAGGCGTCAAGCCGTCCTGTCCTGATCGTAACTCTCTTTTTGCTCGTCTCATTCCCGTGGGTCACACGCTTCTCTTCGCGGTCGGCGCGAGGCCGCCGCATGATGGGGTCAGAAAGGCTAGGCGTCTCAATCTGTTTCACGACTTTGCCGGCTTTTGCCTGCAGGTTCGAGACTCTCAACGAGATCACCTTGCCCATCGTCCCCAAGGGAACGATCCGGATCGCTCTTTCGAGCGAATGCATTGTGTTCTTCTGCGCCCTCTATGCTCGGCTCAGGCGGCGGCGCCGATTTGCGCGGTGACGGGCTCCCTGCCAAAACGGAACGCGGCGCCGTCTATCCACATACGATGCAGGATGACGGCGAGCTTGCGCGCCACCGCCACACGGGCGCGCGCCATGCCGCGATGTTTGGCGATCTTCATGCCCCAGGCGCGAAGGCTCGACCATTTGCGGCTGCGCGTGAGCAGCGTGTGGGCCGCTTCGTAGAGCGCCGTGCGGGCGAGTTCGTCGCCGCACCGGCTGATCCTGCCTTGTATGTCCGTCTCGCCGGACTGGTAGCGGGCCGGCGTCAAGCCGAGATGCGCGCCCACGTCCCTCGAGTGCTGGAAGCGGTCCGGTCGGTCGATCGTCGCGCGGAAGGCAAGCGCGGTGATCGGACCGACGCCCGGAACGCCCATCAAGTGGCGACAAACCTTCTCCTTGCGGACGACGTCGAGCACCCGCTTCGTCAAACGAGCCAGTTCGCGCAGCATCGTGATGAGGATTGCCAGAAGCGGTTCGACGAGCGGCGTCACCTCGGAGTCGCCGCCGGCCAATTCGCGGACGCGTTCGACAAAATCCGCGCGGCTCGGCGTGCCGAGCTTGACGCCAGCTTCCCGCAGGATCGCCCGCACCACGTTTTCAATCGACCGCATTTCGTTGAGGATCGTGCGGCGCGCGACCAGAAGCGAGCGCCATAGGCGGCATTGCCGGCTCTTGACATGAACCTGCCGGAACCAGCCCGTCCGCATGATTTGAGCGAGGGCGCGAGCGTCGTTGCGGTCGGTCTTGTTCGGCATCGTCTTCATCGCCGCATTGGCCTGCCGGGTCTCGATGCAGATCGCGGGCAAGCCGGCTTTCCGCAGCCCGTCATGCAGCCACGACGTCAGCGAGCAGGCTTCCAGTCCGACGCGCTCCAGCGTCAGATCCGTATCTCGCAAAGCCCCGACGAGAGCCTCCGGCTCACTTGTGGCGCGAAGCTCTTTCACGATCCGACCCGTCTCGTCGACGATGCAGATCGAAGTCTCTTCCAATGACACGTCCAATCCGGCAAAATACTTCATGGCTGCTCCTCCTCGATGCTTGTGGCGATTCGACACCGACCACGTTCTCACATCCTGACAGGAGCAGCCGCCCACCTGGGAGTAGACCCCAATCACCCCATCTGTTGCTGAGACCGGCGCGAACTTTCGCGGCTTCTGCTGTCGGACCGAACCCAAAAGCTATACATCGCGTTCGATATTTCGCTGCTCGCCCTCACTCGGAGGCAGCTGACCAGCCAGTGCAGCCGTGATTTTCTCGTAATTCTCTTGCACGTCAGCGATTATCGTCTCGACCTCGGCGATCTCGTCGGCGTGCTCGCCTCGCCACGCCTCAAATGCCTCGCGCCACTCACGCCGAGAGTGCATGGGGAAGCCCTCGTCGATCCTACTGCGATGGAAGCCGCGGGCTGACGAGGAAACATACATAGCGTGCTGGTAGGCGCGCAGCCTATCCATCCCGCTCTGGCGGAAACGACTGCGAGCAGTCTTTTTGACCGAACTCATAGCTTCAAGAATCAGCAGGCCGGCATAGTGGTCGCGATCCGACAGGTCTTCTTGGCCACCGTCGCTCCATATCCTGCGACTATGCGGGTACCAGAGCCCATCCGGCATCTCGAAAAACTCGACGGGCTTCAGCATGAAGTCGTCGGGCGAACTTGAGATCGACACCTCGAAGTAAGTCTGGTCGCGGCCGTAGGAGTCAAGCCAGTGAATTGATAGCGCCTGGACTTGCGTGTCATCGAACAGGATACCGCCTGGCCCCTTCAGCCCGTCCAAGATCGCCTTAGCGTAGTTGTCCACGTCGGCCGTCTCGTCGGTTTCCAGCACCGTTTGCACGTCCAAGTAGAGAACGATGTCGAGGCGGACCTCATTGGTGTAGAAGAACTTGTTCTTCAGTTCCGCCTGGATCACGTCTCGGAATGCCGCGCGCTTGACCCCGCCAGCCGCATAGGAGATCGGGGCGAAGCCGAATCGATGCTGCCAATCGCCGAACATGGGGTTCAAGCCGACATCTGCGCCTTTTCGCTCGCGCTCAATCGCGTCCTCTGAATGCATGGTTTTTCTCACATACGGTAAACCAGATCACGCGGCTA
>Ga0181533_1005860_pt1 | contig 11500 bp, 10 predicted proteins | sample PEATcosm2014_Bin_45_FD_119772 | JGI IMG/M metagenome (GOLD analysis project Ga0181533, IMG submission 119772) | Peatland microbial communities from MTU Mesocosm Facility, Houghton, MI, USA - PEATcosm2014_Bin11_60_metaG | ecosystem: Environmental > Terrestrial > Soil > Wetlands > Peat | place...
ATCCGGAAATAACCCCTGAGCGGATGCTGGAGCTGAAAGAAATACTGGACGAAAGGGGATCGGTGACCCACCAGACGACCCACCGGCGCAGGGACGGCACCACATTCCCAGTCGAAATCACTGCCAACATCCTCGATTTCAATGGTAAGAGATACGGCATCTCATTTGTCAACGACATCACCGAACGCAAGCGGGCCGAGGAGGCGTTACGGGAGAGCGAGTCGCGCGTAAGGCGGAAACTGGAGAGCATTCTCGACCCCGAGGGTGATACAGGAGAGCTGGACCTTGCCGATATTATAGATGCGCCGGAGATCCAGGCGCTCATGGATGACCTCTACCGTAACACAGGTCTCAAGATGAGCATAATCGATCTCAAGGGACAGGTGCTGGTGGATGTGGGATGGCAGGATATCTGCTTGAAATTCCACCGGAATCACCCCGAAACCCTGAAGAAATGCAATGAAAGCGACACGATTCTTACTGAGGGAGTTCCCCGGGGAGAGTTCAAGACTTACCGGTGCAGGAATAACATGTGGCACCTCGTGACCCCGATCTTTGTCGGCGGAAGACATATGGGGAATCTCTTCATGGGGCAGTTCTTCTTCGAGAACGAGGAGCTCGATTACGACCTTTTCCGTGCACAGGCAAGACAGTACGGCTTCCCCGAAGAGGAGTACATCGCCGCCCTTAAAGCCGTCCCGCGCCAGAGCGAGGAGTGCGTGAACAAGGGGAAGGCCTTTTTTCTGCGGCTCATCGACATGTTCTCCAAGCTGAGCTACGGTAATATCAAGCTGGCGCATTCATTGGCCGAACGTGATCAATTGACGGCAACGCTGCGGGAGAGCGAGGCTCGGCTCAAATTAGCCATGGACCTCGCTAAACTGGGTGCATGGGAATATGATGTTAGTACCGGTCTGTTTTCCTTCGATGATCAATTCTACGCACTGTACGGCACGACCGCCGAGCGGGAAGGGGGGACGCTGATGCCTGCGGAGGTCTATGCCCGTAAGTTCATTCCCCCTGAAGAATCCGCTATCGTTGCCGACGGGATCGCGGAGGTACAGGCAAACTCTTGTATGCAACTGGAGCACAGAATCATCCGTGCCGATGGGGAGGAGCGCTTCATTGTTGTCCGTGGCGAGGCTGTTTTTAACCAGGAAGGTCGTTTTGTCAAAATAAGAGGCGCCAACCAGGATATCACCGGGCGCAAGCGGGCTGAGGAAGAGATCCTCGAAAGCAGGGCGAAATATCAGGCAATAGTGGATGCCTTTGATGGATTGATCTATATCTGTTCGCAGGATTATCGCATCAAATTCATGAACAGGAGGTTAATAGAACGTACAGGATACGATGCGGCGGGTGAATTCTGCTATAAGGTGATGAATGACCGGGATTCCGTATGTCCGTGGTGTGTTAACGACCGGGTGTTCGCGGGTGAGACGCTCCACTGGGAAATGTTCAGCCCGAAGGATAAATGCTGGTATCATGTGGTGAACGTTCCCATTCCTCATGCGGACGGTTCGATGTCGAAGCAATCCATGATGTTGGACATTACCGACCGTAAGATGTTCGAGGAACAGCTGCAGCAACAGAAACAACTGTTGGAAGAGTTGAACAGGACCCTGGAGGAGAGGGTCCGGGACGAAGTGGCCAAGAACCGGGAAAAGGACGTCATGCTGATCCAGCAGAACCGCCAGGCGGCCCTTGGGGAAATCCTGGACCACATCGCCCACCAGTGGAAACAGCCACTTTACAGCATATCCCTGATAACCTATCTGCTCAAGGATAATGATTCGCTAAAAATGGAAGAAGTCAATGAAACTGCCGAAAAAATACTTGTCCAGGTGGACAACATGTCCCAGACCCTTAACGTATTCAGGGATTTCTACAGGCCTGACAAGGAAAAATCTGTATTCCTGATTAAGGAGAGCATTGACAGGGCCATCTCCTTTATCATTCCGGCGCTGCACTTTGAATCCATAAAGGTTGAGGTTGAAGCGGATCCCGGCCTTTCGGCGCTTGGTTATCCGAAGGAGTTTGCCCAGGTGATCCTCAACCTTATAAGCAATGCGCGGGATGCCTTCAAAGAGCGGAAGGTGGAGAAGCCGAATCTGGTTATAAGAGCATTCGCCGAGGAAAATATGGCCGTCGTCACGATGACGGACAATGCCGGAGGGATCAGCGAAGCGAACATCGGCAATATCTTCGACCTGAACTTCACAACGAAGGAGTTGAGTGGCGGTACGGGAATCGGACTTTACATGTCGAAAAATATCATCGAGAGGCATATGGGTGGTATCCTGACAGCCGGAAACGTTGCTGACGGGGCGCAGTTCAGCATAAAGCTCGGGATAGCCGGTTCCTGAAACGAATGAAGGGGCAGGTCTCAAGACGGCATAAAAATTCGATTTCTTCGCCACATGTACGATGCTGAGACCGGACCTCTTTATGAGTTGTAAAACGCAGACAGGCTCTTAGAGATTATGCGGAGAGAATTATTGACAAATCGGATGATTATGGCGTAATAAGGACAATTTCATTGCAATTGATTAAATGTCTTTCCGGGGGGATGCGGGATGTTGAACCACTGGAGTTATGGGGTATGAAAAAAGGCCGTTTCGGTCAGCCAAGTGTTGATTGAGGCGGCTTTTTTGTTAAATTTAGAAGTTTGTCAATAATAAAGATGACCCCCTATTTCCTTTGACCCCCTATTTCCTACTGGCAATGGCGATCCCTTGCGTTTTGAGTGCGGTTTCAATCTGAGCAATGGCTTCTGAATGGATTACTTTTGACATTTGATTATCTCCTTTGTTTTTAGTGCTCCCGAAAAGAAAGGGAATAAAATGGACAAAGATTCTAAGAACTTTATTCAAAACTCACTCTCCGGGCTACTTGTCGGAGTTGTTGTAATTTACCTTGATAGAAATGGACTTACAGCACCGAGTTACGTAGTTTTTGGGCTATATCTGCTTTTTATCATCGCCGTTTGTATCAAGGAATTTATGTCCCGTAAAAAACAAGCTGATCCTGTCGAACACCCACCCCAAAAACAACCGAGTAATGCCGAACCCAACAAAATAAAGCAAACCCAAGAAGAAATAATGCACAAACAAATTATTCTCTATGTTCTGAAACTGCGTGGATTCAACGAGACAGCTAGTCCAAAGAAAATTGCTGCTCTCATAGAACAGGATGTGGGAATTATTTTTGCGCATATGATGAAACTCCATAATGACCAGTACATGACTTTTCAAACGGGTGGAGCAAGTCCAACAATAGAAACTGATTTTTTCTTATGCGGCAAAGCATCTGAAATAACAAAAGGACTTGTATAACCAAGCGCAACACCGGCCCAGCCGGTGTGCTCTCAGCGTTAAAAAATAGATCATTATGTGGGGCATTGAGTGTATCCATGCAGAAGAAAGGTTCTCCCTTTGTTCAGAAGGTGGCGTTATGTCTTTGATTAAAATTGACTCCCGAAATTATGCATCTCTATCATTTCGTTTTGCTTCATTTCTCCTCTTTATCCTGGTATTCGCCTTAACCTTAGTCGGATTAGCAGGCTGCTCGGATAATTTCAAGCTGGTTGCTTACGATGAAGGTCGGATTTGGGGTACTGATGATCCGTGGACAGTCCTCGATACACCTCATCCGCCTCTTGGAGCGAAAGAGGAAGCTGTCTGCAAGGCTGCGATGTCGAAGCGGTCCGTCAGCACGGACTGTGTGTCAGCAATCCCACTTGTCTACGGAAACAAATATGTGGAGGTCGTAGCTATCGAGGATTTCAAACCTGCTAAAGACCCAATGAGACCGAAAAAAATTACGTCGTATCTGGTATTGATGGGTAAAATCGCAGCGGTCTCGTCGAGTGTCCTCGAGCCATCGCCAGACGAAGATTATGAGATGACGCTTTTCAAAGCCGCTAGAGGTGCATCCCTAGAGAGCGATGCAGCTGTAATTATCTACAACAGGCCTGACAGGAATCTGACAGTCTCCGGTACACCTAATGGCAAATGCTCGATGAAGGTCAAAGTGATTGATGGCTTCAACTCAGTTGGAGACACTTTATCGACTCGTTTCATAAATGTTTGCGGAGGCGAAGATATATAAATGACTAGGTAAATGAGGTAAATGGGTACGGATTTATTTAGATCAAACAAGGGGTAATGCGGTTCCCAACCACTTGGACCTTCCTAAAAACCCGGCAGGTCAACGGCTGACCCGATCACCCGCCTTGGGAGCGTGCGATCGGCCGCGGGGGCCATTCGACTTGTCAGAAAGGAAACTCATGGGAAGAAAGATTGTAGGCATTGTGTTGTTTAACAATATAGAAATCCTTGATTTTTGTGGTCCTTTTGAAGTCTTTTCCGCTACCCGCCTAAATGAGGAGAAACGACGGGAGGAGCCATCACCATTTGAGGTGCTTTTAGTCGCTGAGAACAGTGAGCCGATTGTAACAACCGGGAACATGAGAGTTATTCCTGATTACACTTTTAACAGTTGCCCCAAATTGGATATTCTTTGTGTACCCGGAGGTTGGGGTACGCGCCATGAACTCAAGAACCCTGCAATGCTTGATTGGTTACGCAAACGTGCAGGCGAGGTCGAAGTGCTCTCCTCAGTTTGTACCGGATCGATGCTTCTGGGATTTGCCGGTTTGCTCGATGGGCATCATGCAACAACCCACTGGCGCTCGCTCGACTGGATGCGGGAGTCATTTCCAGCAGTATCGGTCGAGTACGATAAGCATGTGGTAGAGGAAGGCGCTCTATTTACCTCGGCAGGCATTTCCGCTGGTATTGATATGGCTCTGAAAGTGGTAGCCCGTTATTGTGGAGAGTCAATTGCCCGAGCAACAGCCAAGCATATGGAGTACCCATACCCTGACAATAATGCACGCAGGATTTAGCTCAGAGCTGAACAACGGGTGCTGCTGTGTAACCCGCAGACCCCTTGAAACGTTGGGCGAAGGAAAAGCATGGAAAACATAAAGACTGATTCGGGGCTGGTCGCCTATTGCGGGCTCTACTGCGGAGCCTGCCAGAAGTATCTCAGTGGAAAGTGCGAAGGTTGCCAAAACAACGCGAAAGCCACGTGGTGCAAAGTTAGGTCCTGCAACATAGACCGACGCTACTCATCGTGTGCCGAGTGTGTTGATTATCCAAATGCAAAGGAATGCAAGAAATTCAACAACGCGGTCTCAAATCTAATCGGTTTTGTGCTACGTTCTGATCGGGCGGCCTGCATCACACAGATCAAAAATCTTGGCTTGCAGGGCCATGCGGAGAAAATGGCTGGCATTAGGAGACAGTCAATCAAACCATGACTGCTGACCCAGGCGTTGGGCACCATAAACCGTTTGCTTGACATTTGAGATAATTCCTACCATAATTAAATTGTAGGAAATAATTGAGTAGAAGGAATAGATATGCTCACTGTAAAAGTTCTCCCCAAGGGGCAGATAACATTGCCGAAAGAGGTGCGTCAGAAGCTTCATATTCAAGTGGGTGACACTCTGCTGATGGATGCGGATGGGGATCAAGTTGTTTTCAGGAAGGGCAAAACCATCTTTGATTTCAAGGGGGTTCTACCCAGTATGGGAATGACGATTGACGAAATCAGGGAAAAAGGGATAGCAGGCGGAGTGGATGCTGATGAATAGGGCGTTTATAGATACCAGTGCCATACTTCGTATGTTGGTGCAAGATGACGATCTCAAGGCTAAAGCAGTCGAGAACTTGATTCGAACCGCACCGGAGAAAGGTCTTGTGTTGCATGTCATTTCGGTTACCATTCTGGAGATTGTCTGGGTTCTGGAGAAAGTCTACAAATACCCAAAGAAGGCTGTGCGAGAGCTTGGCGAGGCGATCATCAATACTCCACAGCTCAAGGTTGAACATGCGTGGGTCTTTCTGAACGCCCTTAAAGTCTATGAGTTAAAGAACGTGAAATTTGCTGATGCGGTTATGGCGTTTTGGGGCATGGACATGGGAATCACCACAACCTATACCTACGATGAAAAGGATTTCAAGCGGATAGAGGGATTGACTGTACTCAAGCCGTAAGGTTGCGCCATTAGACCTACACGTTTTATAAGTTCTGAGGGAACAGAATAGTTGTCAGTCAACAGAATATGTGTCAGGGCTACACATTTTAAAAGAATCGGAAGCCCACTGATAAAGAGAAGTTTCCAACCATCGGCACGACCGGCCCTAAAAACTGGCCGGTCAACTGAAGCCCCGTTCGCCGGCAAGATAATAATATTTACAGATTTCCGGGCAGCTCAAAAAACCAGTTATTATAAATGGAGGAAGCTATGATTGTTGTCACTACTGAAAATGTTCCGGGTTATCAGGTCAAGGAAGTCAAGGGGCAGGTGTTCGGATTGGTTGTTCGCAGCCGCGGACTTGGCGGGAATATTATGGCAGGTTTGCGTTCACTGATCGGCGGTGAGATCACCGAATACACTCAGCTTCTTGAAGAAGCACGCCGGCACGCAGTTGACCGGATGGTGAAAAACGCGAATCTCATGCATGCGAATGGCATAGTGATGATGCGTTTTGATTCCTCTGAGATCGGCCAGACCATGAGCGAAATAGTTGCCTATGGCACGGCCGTAATCCTGGAAAAGCAAGGATAAAGTGCATGCTTCAAAAGGGATTACTTGTACTCGCTATTGGGCTATTGGGAGTCGGCTCGGTGCTGTTATTGAAAGGGATTGTACCCCCGGCATGGCATTTATTGGTCTGGGGGATGATTTTGATAATTGCATTGATATGTGAACGCTGGCGCTATCGAAACCTCGGAAATCCTGCTTCCGGAAACTGGCAACGAACAGGGGAACGTTTTGAAGATCCCGAGACAGGGCAAATCGTTGAAGTGCTGTATAATCCGGATAACGGCGAACGCCGTTATGCTGCTGTTTCCAGCCCGAAAGTCCCTCCGAAAATGTAATTCGCCCCTCCGAACCCTCTTCAACACATTTTTACAATTCGACCATCGTTCCGACTGAAGTTCAAAATCTGTACATAAGTTCAAATTATCAACATCAAAAGGAAGCCCCCGGACGAAATTCTATCGTAACCAGCCGGAATTGCGCCCTTCATATTTGGCAACGATATTGCTCAAGCAGTAGAACCAAGCCGCAATCAAACGATTACGTTGTTGGCATTGTCGGGGACTCCTCAACGTACAATTCATGTATGCCTGCGTCCTCCCCTCCTCGCCGCCTAGTACTCATTTTGATTGCAACTCGGTATGAGAACCGAATTTTCTCCCCTTCTGAACAGAAACGGACGTCTGTTCCGGAGGGGAGGATAATTCTGAGCAACGGGCGCGATCAGATGCAACAGGAGAGGTCAATGGAAAGTCTGGTTAAAGTGGGAGCGGTAGGTGAGGTGCTCTTCAGGTCAAGGATAATAACAGAAGATGACATCCGCCTGGCCCTGGAGGAACAGGGCCGCTCCGGGTGCCGTTTCGGTGAAGCCCTGGTAAAACTTGGGATTGTTGATCAGGAGGATATCGACTGGGCCCTCTCCAATCAATTGGACATACCCTATGTCCAACTCAATGAGCAGACCATTGACCCTAACGCCGTCAAACTGGTTCCCAGGGAGTTGGCTCGCAAATACAATCTAATACCCATCATACGTACTGAAGATGAGCTTCATATCGCCCTGGCCGATCCCCTCGACAGGGCCGCAGTGGAGGAGGTCGAAAAAGTAACCGGCTGCAGCGTTACCGTCTCCATGCCGATGATCCGTGAACTCACCGAGATGCTGGATTTTTTCTACGGTCCCGCAAGGGATGATGTCTCTTTCGGATTTTCATCCGCATCTTTTTCCGAAAGCATCCTGGAGAAGATCAACTCGGACAGCAGCGGGACACGCATGCTTGAGCACCTGATCGTATTTTTCCTGCAGAACGGCATCGACTCGGTTTCGCTCCAACCCGCAGCCGCGGATGTGCGAGTCTCGGTACGGAGCAACAGGTTATTCCGGGAGATTGGCCGTTTTCCGCTCAGCTCCTACCCTGAGCTCCTCTCCTACATTTTGAAACTTACCCGCTTCGACAATTCCGGAGATATTGCAAAGGAGGGGAAGGTCGTCTTCCGCTTCCGGGAGTGCGATGTTGTACTCCGTATATCCATGATCAAGGCGCAGGACGGAGATTGTGTCACCATCCGGTTATGGTCTAAAGATGCTTTCCCCCCCGAACTCGACGATCTTGGGCTGGATATCGCTACGGTCTCCGGATTCCGCTCCCTGATGGAGATTGACAGGGGTCTTGTCCTGTTCTCATCATGGAACCGGTATGAGCGCAGCCGTCTTCTCGACCTTTACCTGGATGAAGCCGCCACAACCGGAAAGAACGTCATGCTCCTAGGCGAGGATATCGGCAGGGGGAAAAAGAGCTTCCCCCGCATTCCCCCGGCGAATGGTCATTCGGAAGGTCTGGAGTCGCTTATGACGGTTCTCGATGACCATGACCCGGATATTATAATGCTTGAAGACATCACTGACAGCCGCTCTTTTCTTACAGCCTGGAAGTCGGCAATGCGCAGCCGGATAGTTGTTGCAGGGATATCGTGCAGCGGTCTCGGCGGCGCCCTGGATTATCTCCTCTCCGAGCGGCGTTTCAACCACTCCGTTATGGCGGGGATCAGGGGGATAGTCTCCTGCTGCGGGATAAGGACGCTCTGTCCTCATTGCCGCGAGAGCCATCCCGATGCCGGCAGGGATATGGAACTATCCCATAACGATCTCTATCATCGTGGAAAGGGATGTGCGGATTGCGGCTTTTCAGGTCTGAACGGAATGAAGTACCTGCTGGAAGTTGTAAACATTGACGCAGCCTTCCGTGACTTCTTCGAATCGGCAAGGGAAAGCGCCGATCTCCTTAGCCGCATTTCCGGAAACGGTTATGGCAACATCGACGGTCAGTTGCAAGGGCTATTGCGCAAAGGCGATATCTCACCAGAGGAATACACTGCGGCAAGGGTCCAGTATTGAGATACAGGAGACAATCCAAATGGCACGAATCGACGCACTTTTCAGGATAATGCGGGAACAGGGGGCTTCCGACCTCCATCTATCAACCGGCTCGCCCCCCATCTTCCGCCTGCATGGGGAGATAACCCGACTTAACGGCAAGCCGCTGCCCCATGAGGAGCTTAAGGCCATCCTCTTCGAAATCCTTTCGGAAAAACAGCGAAGCGATTTCGAAACGAGACGCGATCTTGATTTTGCTTACGAAATACCGGCCTTTGCCCGCTTTCGTTGCAACCTCTTCATGCAGCATAAGGGGATAGCCGCAGCATTTCGCATCATACCCGCCAATATTATGACCGCTGATGATCTGGAATTGCCGGAAGGTGTAAGGAAATTGACGCAGCTGAAAAAGGGGCTGGTCCTCGTAACCGGTCCGACCGGTTCCGGCAAAACAACCACACTTGCGGCCATGATCGACCTGATCAACTCCACCCGGAAGGAGCATATCCTGACCCTGGAGGACCCGCTGGAATTCATCCACGAAAGCAAGCAATCGCTTCTCAACCAGAGGCAGATCGGCGAGCATTCGGACAGCTTCGCCGCTGCCCTGCGTGCGGCGCTCAGGGAGGATCCGGACGTTATCCTCTTGGGAGAGATGCGCGACCTGGAGACAATCAGCCTGGCAATGACCGCGGCAGAGACCGGCCATTTGGTATTCGGCACACTCCACACCGGCTCAGCGGCAAAGACCATAGACCGGATCATCGATGCATTCCCCAGTGACGGCCAGGAACAGGTGAGGTCAATGCTCTCCGAGTCCATAAAGGGGGTCGTCTGCCAACAGCTCCTGAAATGTGCCGACGGAAAGGGGCGGGTGGCGGCTATGGAGATCATGGTGGGGACACCGGCCATCTCCAATCTGATCCGTGAAGGGAAGACCTTCCAGATACCCTCCATTATCCAGACCGCAAAGAAGGATGGGATGCAGCTCATGGACCAGAACATCCTCGATCTCATGAAGATGAAGCGTGTCACCCCCGAAGAGGCCCACCGCTGCGCCCAGGACAAGAAACAGTTCGAGCAGCACCTTTCGCAACCAACTGTGGACGCGGTAATATAAAGTTACTGCATTGCTGCTCACCCCTTTCCCCGTGCGGTTTCCTACTGGTTTCCGAATGGAACAATGTTCAAAACAATAGAAGGCAAAACTTTATAGAATATCCCCTTGCTTTCCTGATAAAAAAGTAGGAAAACAAAATGGAAAGTTCAAGGGAGGCTGAATATTGTTATCGGAGCGCGAGAAGAAACAGTTGCTGGAGTACCAGCGCAACGAGATTACAGAATATAATATATACCGTTGTCTGGCGACGATGCAGAAATCTCCGGAGAACGCCCGGATCCTCGAACGTATCGCGGAGGACGAGAAACGGCACTATGAGCAGTGGAAGGGGTACACCGGTGGAGATGCGCCGCCCGATTGGGGCAAGGTCCGGAAGTACTGCTGGATCAGCCGGATATTCGGCCTTACGTTCGGAACTAAGCTTATGGAGCGCGGCGAGGCGGGCGCCCAGCAGTCGTATGCCGCTCTCCCCGCGGAAATCGGCCATGCCGGAACAATCGCCAAAGAGGAAGGAGATCACGAAGCCGCGCTGCTAGACATGCTGGACGAGGAGCGGCTGCGTTACATCGGCTCCGTGGTGCTGGGGCTGAATGATGCGCTGGTCGAACTGACCGGGACTCTGGCCGGGCTGACGTTCGCGCTCCAGAACACCCGTCTCATCGCACTGACCGGTTCCATTACGGGGATCGCCGCCGCTTTATCCATGGCATCCTCGGAGTACCTTTCAACCAAGGCGGAGGGCGCGGACTCGCAGCCGCTGAAAGCCGCTTTTTACACCGGGGTCGCTTATGTCGTGACCGTTGTCCTTTTGATCCTCCCCTATCTCGTCCTCTCCAATTTCTATGTGTCATTGGCGTGCACGCTGCTGACCGCCGTCATGATAATCGCATTATTCAACTTCTACATCTCGGTGGCAAAGGACCTGCCGTTCAAGAGGCGTTTTGCCGAAATGGCGGGATTGAGCCTCAGTGTCGCCGGTCTGAGTTTCCTTGTGGGACTCGCGCTACGGCTCTTTCTGGGGGTAGATGTGTAGCCGTCCGCCGAGCATCCCATAGACCCCCCGCAGCAAGCCCACCATGCGTCGTCGCTCATCGACTTTCACACAACTCTTGGATGCAAAGCAAGGCAAACAAATAACACACGTGATAAGCTAAAGATTTTGATATTCTTCCCGATAATAACTAAAGGGGAGAATGATCGTGATCGTTGATGCAATTCAGAATCTGGCCCAGATATTCACTAAATCTTCGCAATTTGCCACGGGTGATGCGGGTCGGGAGGCGTCTTATCAATTGCAGTTGACCCCAGGCCAGCAGGTGCAGGCTGAAGTTCTGGCCAACCTGCCGAATCAGCGGTTTCTGGCGAGGATCGCTGGAGAACTTTTTAACAT
>Ga0181533_1005862_pt1 | contig 11500 bp, 8 predicted proteins | sample PEATcosm2014_Bin_45_FD_119772 | JGI IMG/M metagenome (GOLD analysis project Ga0181533, IMG submission 119772) | Peatland microbial communities from MTU Mesocosm Facility, Houghton, MI, USA - PEATcosm2014_Bin11_60_metaG | ecosystem: Environmental > Terrestrial > Soil > Wetlands > Peat | place...
CCAGTTCATCTGAGGATCTGAGTTCCCACACCAGACAGGGATTCCATTGCGCCTGACATAGATTACGTGATTGGGGACGGTTACGCAGTAGACCTTCCCCGCAAAATTGACCCATGATTCAGTATAGCCGTACTTCCTGACCGTCGACGGCGTTACGCCATGTCGATTGCGCCTTATGAAGTAAACGACCCAAGCAGCGTATCGTGACCTATAACGCGATTCATTCAAGGATTTCAGAGGCGTCCCTTTCTTGCTGCCGAGTTTGTAATAGGCGGAGAAGCCCACCTTGAGCGCCAACTCTTGGAGGTCGTCGCGCAACCGCAAAGAGGTCGTTGTGGAGGAAAGGCCTTTCCCATTCCTGCCATATACGTGCCCATCGCCTTTGAGGTAATAGTTCAGGAATATTGACAGTAGATCTTTCGACAGCGACATGATTTCGCGGGGAACGAACTTCTCATGAGACTGCCCGAATTGTCGAAGATAAGTGAATAACTGGTAGTTTCTTACGCGAACCTGATAGATTTTTGGTCGGTTCTCGAGAACTACGGGATGATACCCCAGTTCTTTGAGGATGCCCACCATTTCAGACACGAGTGACCAGTCTGAATTGCTGAGAACGACACTGTAGTCACCACCTTCCCCCAAGTTTGTGTGTCCCTCGGCAGTCCACAAGCCGAGGAACTTCAACCAGGGCTTTATGGGTAAGGGTCTTTGCGATATCTTCCTGAACCCAGAGTAGAACCTACTTCCGTGCCTGATCTTGACAGCCGGGAGAACGAAGTCATTGGATGGCACGCCTTCCCAAACACCATCCTTCCTGAAGGTCTTCGATCTCCCGAAAAGATACTGCGCCTCTTCCAATCGGAAGGGTTTTGGCCCTCGCGAGCCAAATTGAGTTACGAATAGCTTGTGGTTGGGAGTGACGAGAAGATCAATCCTTCTGGTTTTCAACCGGTACATCTTGCCGCGGTAGCCGCTGTTGATTAGGCGAGTGGGTTTCTGAAACTCTATCTTGCCCGACGCAGCGTTCATCGAACAAATGCCGTCGTCGTAAGTCAGATCCTTAAACTTCTTCCAACCCGCCTCTGTTAGGACTTCGGTCAACCCGTCATAACAAGATAGCCCGGTTTCGATGGCGAAGATCTTCGTCGCCTGGTCTTGGTAGCACTCCTTGAGGGAATCGAACCCTGACCTGCTTCCGAAGACACCAAACCACGGGGTCCAACTGTGCGCGGGGATCACGACAACGCCATCGGACACTGAAGTGACCTGCTCCACGAGCTCGGCCGAATCGATTCCTTTCAGAACCGGCCTGCCGTCGGAGCTCAAGTTTCCCCTCTTTGAGAGGACCTCGTTGATTTGAGCCACGACCTCGAGTTCAGGAGAATAGATCAGGTGATGAACCTTTCGCGTCTTCGCTTCCTGCTCGTAGACCGTGCTGACCTCTCCGGCCAGCATCCAGGTCATTCCTCCGTAGGAGTACAGCCCTGTGCCCGGGATAGGCTCCAGTTTCTCTTTCAGCTCAGCGAACCACTTCGGATGCGTGAAGTCTCCAGTTCCCAGAAGGTTTAGGCCCTTGACCTTGGCCCCTTCCGCCAAGTGTTCCAGGTCCATGTCTTTGCTCGTCGCTAGGGCGTACTTCGAGTGCAGCTGGAGGTCTGCGACTACCCGCATCGGGCACCACGAAACAACGGCGCCTAATTAAGAGAGCAAGAGTTGTCATGAGAGGAAGCGGATTCCTCTACGCCAACTTCAGAAACGTGGAGACGAAGGGGTAGGCCGTAGGAAGAGATGGCAAGGCTGGCCCGGCGGTTCTTCGAAGGATACACGCCGAGTGTCGCCAGAGCCCTTCTGGGGACCGTCCTCGTGCGGGTCGTAGACGGCGAAAGACTCTCGGGGATGATTGTGGAGACCGAGGCGTACAGGGGAGCCAAAGACCCTGCCAGCCATGCCTACAGCGGAAGAACGAAGCGAAACGCCGTGATGTTTGGTGAGGCAGGGCACGCCTATGTGTATTTCTCCTATGGGTTTCACTGGTGCCTCAATCTGACGACGGAACCTGCGGGCAGGGCCGGAGCCGTCCTAATCAGGGCGGTCGAGCCGATTGAGGGCCTGGAACAGATCCTGAGGAACAGGGGCCTCGATTCGGATGAACATGCTACAGACGGGCCAGGGAAGCTTACCCAGGCGCTTAGAATTGACTCCGGTCTAAACGGTGAGGATTTGGTCACATCTGACAGGCTCTTCGTGGAGAAGGGGAAGAAGGTGGAAGAAGGTGGATCGAGTTCGAGAGTTGGAATACGACGAGGGGTTGAATTCAAGTGGAGGTTCTTCGCCAGGGGGAACAGGTTCGTCTCAAAGACGAAACCATCAGCATTCCACAGAACCCATAACTAAGGCAGGGCAGAGCGCAGGCTTTGTGGGGTCGTCGGCTAGTCTGGTCTAGGCTTTCAGCCTTGGGCGCTGAAGATCCCCGGTTCAAATCCGGGCGACCCCACCTCAGGTTTTTTCTACTGAATTTCAGTTATCATATCGTTAAATACAATTGACAATGACCTTCCGAGAAGGCTTGCAGGCAGCTCCTAGAAGGGTCAAGACGATATACAGTGTGATTGCGTCTCCCCAGAGACTGGAGATACTGAGGATACTCAACATCAAGGGGCCGCTGACCTACAGCGCCCTGAAGACCCTTGCCGGCTTCAAGTCGAAGAAAGAATCAGGGAAGTTCGCGTACCACCTCAGGAAGCTGGTCAAGCAGCTGCTGATCCAGCTCAACAGGCAGGAGAGAAAATACACAGTCACAAACCTGGGCAGGCTCGTCCTCAACCTTACGCGTCAAATCGAGGAGCAGTCGCTCGTCGAAAGTGGGAAGCTGTACGTGAGGACGTCCCATCAGACGATGGAGGAATTCAACGCTAACAAGATCCTTCAGTCCTTGGTGAAGGAGGCTGGGATGCCTGTCGAGCTGGCGCAGAAGATAACCAGCGAGACCGAGTCGAGGCTCTACAAGTTCCAGACGCAGTACCTGACCGCGCCTCTCATCCGGGAGATAGTCAACGCGCTCCTGGTGGAGCACAGCATGGAGGAGTACAGGCACAAGCTGACGAGGCTCGGCATCCCGATCTATGACGTGACCCAGCTGCTGGGGAAGGCCGGCGACGACGGGAGCAACGTGGACTCGCTCGTGCGCCAGACCGGGAGACAGGTCTTCTCGGAGTACCTACTGCTGGAGCAGCTTCCCAGAGATGTCGCCGACGCCCACCTCTCTGGAGACATTCACATTACCAACGCTGGGACTTGGGGGCTGACCCCTGACACGGTCTTCGTTGACCTGTTGTCGGTGAGGAGCGGCGGGATGAACCCAAGGGGAAGAATCGTCAACACGTCGATGATTCCGAGCCCGGAGAACGCGGAGAGAGCCCTCAACATCGTGCTCAACATGGCGTCGATGCTCTGCAAAGAGGCATCCGACGAGGTGACGTTTACGAACTTCCTGCAGTACCTGGGCCCCTTCTGCAGGTCGCGCGGGAAGAGGGAGATGGAATCTCTCTTTCTGAGGTTCTTCGAAGTCGTGAGCTCCCCAATCGCCGGAGCCGATGGTCCTGCAATCAGCCTTGAGCTGAACCCCTACAGGCACGACGACGTGGGCAGGGACGTCCTCGACAGGACGCTCGACGCCGTGCTCGGGGCATACCGGAGCTTCGTGGAGGAGACGCCCAGGCCCGACATCAGGCTGCTACTGGCCAAGCCGAACAGGGTCGACGAGACGAAGACGCTCAAAGACGCCGCTGCCATCATATTCAACGGTGGCAGGATGGCATTCTTCCTATCGGACCAGAGAAGAAGCTTCCTAGGTCTCAGTGCGAACGTCCTCCCGCAGGAGTCGCAGGCGGACAATGTCAGCGTGCTTCACGGGTTGAGCCTCAACCTTCCCAGGTTGGCGTATGATTCCAACCAGGACGAAACGTACTTCAGGGCAAAGCTGGCCATGCTGATCGGCGTCGCGTCCGAGGCGCTCTCAACCAGGAGAAGACTCATCGAGAGGACCCTGAAGCGGGGCCTCTTGCCGTCTCTCTCGGCTGGGTCGGACGCTGTGACGTCGGACACGATGCCGCTCATCATGAACCTGGTCGGTCTCGAGGAGACCTTGGCCAGTCTGATCAGAGACCCGACGATGGCTTCGCGGTCTGAGCTCGCCGAGAAGATAGTGGAGACGGCAAGCCAAGTCGCCAATGACAAGTCGACCAGGATAGACCGACTGGGTGTTGCGATGCTCGAACTCGACGGTGCACTTAGACTGGCAACGCTCGACTCCGAGAAATACGGAAAGGCGAACCTCCAGCCGCTGCAGAAGGGCGCCTACACCCAGGCCCCCAGGCTGCTCCTGGCGGACCTGGAGAGTCCTGAGAAGATGGACTACATGACAAGGCTGGCAACGGGCCTCCGCGGCGGGCTCTCTGTGACACTCGACGGAAACGCGGAAGATGTTAGGGGTGTCTACAACCTGATCCTGAATGCGACGCCGAAGCTCCCGTACTTCAAGGTCGACAGGACCATATCGGTCTGCAGGAATTGCGGCGCAAAGTTGCCGCAGAACGCGGCCCGGTGCAGGAGATGCAAATCAGTGGCCACGATCCAGTATTCGACAGCCGTCTAGCTCGAGCGAACGAAGTCAACATCCTGTCAAAAAGATTCCACTGCCGACTGTTTCATGTCGCCTAGGCCCCTCACGGGGCCTTGCGCGGTTGTCAACTGCGAGTCAGCCAAGGGTGAGATATATATCGTCGGAAATGGGGTCGCGGCCAAGGTTATGACGTCAATAGTCGAAGAACCACGTGACTCTCCGAATGCCGGAGAGCAAAGCGGAGGAGAAGTGAAGATTCCCTCGGAGACCCTCGCCGCGTTCGGAGGAGATGAACTGCGGGCAAGGGTATTCTACGAGAAGTACGCATTGAGTGACCAGCAGGGAAGGCAGGTAGAGAAGGTCCCAGACGATATGTGGCGCAGGGTGGCGAAGGAACTAGCCTCGCCGGAGAGGGACGAGGAAAAGAGGAAGGAATGGACCGCGAAGTTCCACTGGCTGCTTCAAGATTACAGGTTCGTCCCGGGAGGAAGAATTCTCTTCGGGGCTGGACAGACGAGGAAGTCGACTCTATTGAACTGCTACTTCTTTAGGATAAGGGAGGACTCGATTGAAGCGATCTTCGACTGGTGCAAGGAGGCGGCGAGGACATACAGCTTCGGCGGAGGAGTCGGCACTGACATCTCGGTCCTGAGGCCCAGGGGAGCCCCGGTCAACAACTCAGCGATCTATAGCTCGGGCTCTGTCTCGTTCATGGAGCTCCTCTCGACCACGACAGGAACAATCGGCCAGGCAGGAAGGAGGGGTGCCCTCATGATCACGATAAGGGTCGACCACCCGGATGTGATGGACTTCATCAACGTCAAGAAGGACCTGAAGAAGGTAAACTACGCCAACATCTCGGTGAAAATCACTGACAACTTCATGAGAGCGGTGGAGACCGACGGAGACTTGCTGCTCCACTTCAAGAACGAGAAGGTGGAGGTCAACAGGACCGTCATGGCCCGAGAAGTCTGGAAGTCGCTCATCAGAGGCGCGTGGGAGACGGCCGAACCCGGCGTGCTCTTCTGGGACACCATAAAGAGGGAGTCGACGACCGAATACGGCGGCATGGAGGTGCAGGGGGTCAACCCCTGCAGCGAGGAGACGCTAGAGAACTACGGGTGTTGCTGCCTAGGCTCCGTCAACCTCAGCGCCTTCATCCAAGAGCCCTTCACGGAAAGGGCCAGCATAGACTGGGATTCGCTCACGAAGGCGGCCCAGTTCGCCGTGAGGTTCCTCGACAACGTCCTCGACTACAATGCCGAACGGCACCCGCTCCACCAGCAGAAGGACGCCTCTCTTCGCAGCAGGAGGATTGGAGTCGGCATCACAGGACTGGGCGACATGCTGATCAAGCTTGGCCTGAAATACGACGAGGACTCAACAATCGGGTTCGTGGATCACCTGTTCGAGAGGATCAAGCACGTGATCTACGACTATTCGACCGACCTCGCCAAGGAGAAGGGGAGCTTCCCGGCCTTCGACGTCGAGAGCCACCTGGCCCAGCCGTTCATCTCGAGGCTGGACGAGAAGGTCAAGGAGAAAATCAGGACCCAGGGAATCCGGAACGCCGCGATAACGACGATTCCGCCGGTGGGCTCGGGCTCGATTCTCGCGGGCTGCTCCAGCGGAATAGAGCCTGTGTTCGCCCTCTACTATACGAGGAGAAGCAAGTCGCTCAGCGAGACCGAGTTCAAGGTCTTCCATCCGCTCGTCGGGGAGTACATAGCTGAGACCGGCGCGAGGGACGAGGAACAGCTGCCGAACTACTTCGTCACGTCACACCAGATCAAGCCTGAGATGAGGGTCAGGATGCAGGCGACCATTCAGAAACACATCGACACGGCCATCTCCAGCACAGTCAACCTGCCTCAGGAGATAACCCCCGAAGATGTCGAGAAGATCTACCTCCTCGCCTGGAGGATGGGATGCAAGGGCATCACAGTCTACAGGGAAGGGAGCAGGGAGGGGATTCTAGAGACGGCCAAGGTGGCCAAGAAGGCCGAACAGCCGAAGACTCCCTTCGAGAGGCCGAGGATGATGGAAGGTAGGACCCTCAAACTGAAGCTCCCGCAGGGAGGCCTGTACCTCACGGGCAACCTCGTGAACGGCGAGCTGAAGGAGGTCTTCGTTACCCTTGGTAAGCAAGGCGGGGACGAGAAGGCCGACGCCGAGGCTCTGGGGAGGCTGATCAGCCTCTACCTGCAGCACGGAGGAGACGTCAAGAGCGCCATATCCACCCTGAAGGGGATCAAGGGTAAGTACGTCTCGTGGGACGAAGGCACGCAACTGCTCTCGATTCCGGACGCTATCGCCAAGGCGCTCGAACTCCTGACCCTCAACCACGTTGTGAAGGAGTCGGAGGTCCCACTGCAGCCTGCCGCAGCGCGGCAAGTCCCGCAGGGAGGGACGTGCCCCGACTGCCACGAGAGCGCACTGATCTTCGAGAACGGCTGCTACAAATGCACCAACTGCGGCTACAGCAAGTGCGAGTAGGAGCGACGGGCCGGGTCGCTCTCGCCCTCCCAAACAATTTTTACCGCTCCCAGGCCCCGGCTGCACGTTGAGCCGAGCCAGAGGAAGAAGGGCTCTCCTCGTCGTGGCTCTTGCCACCGCCCTAGTAATCACCCCGCTCGTGCTCCTGGGCGTCTATCTTGGCTACTTCGTCGGGGACGCGGTAGGATATTCGAAGAGCGTCCTCGTGATAGCCTTCTCGACGGCCGGGTTTCTGGCTGGGATGGCGATACTGTTCAGGGTGATAAGATGGGTCGTTGCCTGGACGGACAGGTCTAGGGGCTGACCTTCTTCAGTGTGGCTGACTTTGCCTTCTCGAGCTTGGACTTGAGGTCGGCCACGGCCTGTTTGTGTGCTGCCTCGACCTTCTCGGCCGCAGCGTTGAACGGTTCGTCGACTGTTTCTTCGGTCATTCCGAGGCCTTCCTCTCCAGGACCTTCTTTACATGCTTTAGCCTGGTGAACTCCTCCCTCTCCCTCTCTTCGAGGGTCTGCTGGATGTAGCGGATAGAGTCCTCGTACCGGGGGATTATCATGTACTCGAGCGCGTTCAGGAGGCGCTGCGTCTTCTCGAGCTCCTTCGCGAGCCTGAATATCGCGTTCTCGAACTCCGCGGCCCTGAAGATTGAGGGGAGGACTTTTCTCATCTGCCTGGAAGCCCTGTCGACGGCCACGTTGGTGTCCGCGAAGCCGTAGGTCATTCCCACCTCCTTCTCGGAAAGCTTGATTGAGGGTACGTCCACGCCGACGACCCTGCGGACAGTGATGTCGGCCTCCACCATCGGCGGGGTATTTGCGGCGATCCCCTCGAGCCGGAGCGGACCCAGCTTGAAATACGCGTCGTAGAGCGCGAGGTAGGCGTCCGAGAGGGGCGGCGAGATTTCATCGCGTGCCGCTGCCGCCTGCTGGATTATCTCGTCGAGGCGCTTCAGGAGGACTTCCCGCTTGTCGTCGAGGACCTTCTTCACCCTGACCGCGGTCTGGAGCCTCCTGCGGGTGCTGATCAGCTCGATCTTCGTGGGAAGGACGTTGGAGCCGGACGCTACGGACATCTCTATCCAGCCGGCTTGCCCGTGACGTAGTACTTCTGGATGAACTCTTCCTTGATGTTGGTGAGCTCGTTCTGCGGGAGTACCGAGAGAACCTCCCACGCGATCCTCATGGTGTCCCCGAAGCTCCGGTTCTCGTCGTAGCCCTGGTTGAGGTACTTCTGCTCGAACGCGTCGCCGAAGGCGAGGTACTTCAGGTCTGATTCTGTCAGACCCGACTTGCCGACAATCTCCGCCAGAGCGCGCAGCTCGACTGACCTTGCGTATGCGTTGTACAGCTGGTTGCCCACTTGCTGGTGGTCAGCCGGCGCCTTGCCCTGCTTAATGACTTGGCCCAGAGCTGGGCCCATCAGTCTGCTGAGGCTTGAAAGCAGGTAAACCGGCGGGTAGAGGCCCTTCCTGAAGAGATCCCTCCCGAGGAATATCTGGCCCTCCGTTATGTAGCCTGTCAGGTCGGGGATCGGATGAGTCACGTCATCGTTGGGCATCGAAAGGATGGGCATCTGGGTGATGCTTCCCTTCATGCCCTTGATCCTGCCGGCCCGTTCATAGATCGTCGCGAGGTCCGTGTAGAGGTAACCCGGGAAGCCTTTCCTGCCGGGCACCTCTTCCCTTGCCGCCGAAATCTCTCTGAGTGCCTCGCAGTAGTTCGTGATGTCGGTGATTATGACCAGAACGTGCATACCCAGCTCAAAGGCTAGGTATTCTGCCGCCGTGAGGGCGACACGTGGAGTGATGATCCTCTCGATGGCTGGATCGTCCGCGAGGTTCAGGTACAGGACGCTCCTCTTGATCGCGCCCGACTCTGCGAGTGTGCGCTGGAAGAAGGCGGCGTCGCTGCTCGAGACGCCCACGGCGGCGAAGACGACTGCGAACTCTTCGCCTTCCCCCGCCACGGTTGCCTGCCTTGCGACCTGGGCGGCCAGCATGTTGTGAGGCATGCCGGCTCCCGAGAAGATCGGAAGTTTCTGACCCCTGACTAGGGTCAGCATGCCGTCGATGACCGAAACGCCGGTCTGGATGAGGTCGGTCGGGTACGCCCTCCTCTCGGGGTTGATCGGCGCGCCGTTGACGTCGAGGAAGACCTTGGGGACTGGTTCGGGAAGACCATCTAGAGGCTTGCCCAGTCCGTCGAAGACCCTTCCGAGGAGCTGGTCAGAGACCGGGAGTAGCATCGTGTGGCCCAGGAAACGTGCCCTTGTCCCGCTGATGGACAGACCGGAGGTCCCCTCGAAGACCTGGACGACGGCTTTGCCGAAACCGGTCTCCAAGACCCTCGCGAGCCTCCTCTTGCCTTCGGTATCTTCTATCTCGACCAACTCGTCGAAGGCGGCTCTGTCGACGCCGTCGACCACGAGAAGCGGTCCTCTGATCTCGGCCACCTTGCTGTACTCTAGGCCTGAGGACGACCTGCTCACGCTGTCTTCGCCTCCTGCAGATTCGACAGGTTTGCGAACTCGTCGAACATCTGTTGCCCGAGCGACTCGAGCTTGCCGAGTTCTTCGCTCTTTATCGCGAACTTCGCCCTTAGCATCGGGGCAATCACTTGCATCCCCCTTATCCTGGGCAGCGGCACGCCGCTCCTCAGCGCCTTCAGCGCCTCCCGGTGGTATTGCACGAACATCTTCATCATCCTGAACTGCTTTTGAGGGCTGCAGTAGGCGTCGATGTCATCGTACGCGTTCTGCTGAAGGAACCCGATCTGAATCATTCTTGCGACGTCTAGGATCAACTTCTCCTCGTCGGGCAGGGCCTCGGGCCCGAGGAGCCGGACAATCTCCTTGAGTGCGTCTTCACGCTGGAGGATGGCGTAGGCTTCGGCTCTCACCGAGAGCCACTCCTTGTCGACCCTCTCCTTCCACCACTTGCTTACAGACTCGATGTATCCCGAGTAGGAGCTCATCCAGTTGATGGATGGGTAGTGCCTCGAATACGCGAGCCTCGCATCGAGGGACCAGAAGGTCCTGACAAACCTGATCGTCTGAGAGGTAACCGGCTCTGTGAAGTCGCCTCCGGCCGGAGAAACGGCGCCGACGAGGGTAATCGAGCCGGTCCTTGATGGCGTGCCCAACAGGTCGACCCTTCCGGCCCTTTGATAGAACTCAGCGAGTCTCGATGCGAGGTAGGATGGGTAGCCTTCTTCGGCCGGCATCTCCTCCAGCCTTCCGCTGATCTCGCGAAGCGCCTCGGCCCACCTGCTGGTCGAGTCGGCGACCAGGACGGTGTCGTACCCCATGTCTCGGTAGTACTCGGCCATCGTGACCCCCGTGTAGATGCTCGCTTCCCTGGCCGCGACCGGCATGTTACTGACGTTGGCGATGAGGATGGTCCGTTCCATCAGCGGCCTGCCACTATGGGGATCGATCAGCTCCGGGAACTCAACCAGTACTTCGGTCATCTCGTTCCCCCGCTCCCCGCAGCCGATGTGGAAAACGACCTTGGCGTCAGCCCATTTCGCGACAGAATGAAGAGTCACAGTCTTCCCGGTCCCGAACGCTCCGGGTATCGCTCCCGTGCCTCCCTTCGCCATCGGGAAGAAAGAGTCGAGGACCCTCTGCCCCGTCATGAGCGGGATTTCTGGGTCGAGCCTCTCTCGGACGGGCCTCGGCGTCCTGACTGGCCACAGGTGATAGAACATGAGCTCGTGCTTCTTGCCCGCCTTGTCTTCAGCGACGACCACAGTTTCGTCGATCTTGTAGTCCCCGGCCTTCATGACGTCCTTCACCTTCGCTTTCGGCGTAGTCGGCGGAGCCAGTATCCGGTGCTCGATCAGCGGCGTTTCTTGGACGCTCCCCAGGATGCTCCCGCCCTCGATCTCGTCCCCCTTCTTGACTGAGGGGACGAACGCCCACTTCTTGTCGAACGGTATCGAGTTGGCCGAGACGCCCCTGGTGATGAACGCACCGGCCTTCTTTGCGATTACGTCGAGCGGTCTCTGGAGGCCATCATAGATCGTCCCGATCATGCCGGGCCCGAGGGTAGCCGACAGAGGCTGGCCCGTGCCGAGGACGGGCTCACCCGGACGCAGGCCGCTGGTGGACTCATAGACCTGGACGAAGGCGATGTCGCCAGTCAGCTTAATCACTTCCCCGATTAGCTTCTCCTCGCCCACCTGAGTAACTTCGTTCATCTTGGCAGCCGACATCCCTGAAGCTTTGACAGCCGGCCCCGAGATCCATTCGATCTTTCCCTTGACTGCCAATAAATTCTCTTTGGCCCTCCTGACTCGGGCTTATAATTTCTTGGGCGGAGCGAACGGCAGACCGCCCAAGATGGTTACAGGACGGGTGGCCTCCGGCCGTCTTGGGCACGGC
>Ga0181533_1005869_pt1 | contig 11485 bp, 8 predicted proteins | sample PEATcosm2014_Bin_45_FD_119772 | JGI IMG/M metagenome (GOLD analysis project Ga0181533, IMG submission 119772) | Peatland microbial communities from MTU Mesocosm Facility, Houghton, MI, USA - PEATcosm2014_Bin11_60_metaG | ecosystem: Environmental > Terrestrial > Soil > Wetlands > Peat | place...
AGAGGGTAGGTCTGTCACAAATGCTTTTGGCGACCTAAAAACCACGCTTTTCCTGGGATTTTCGCAGATCATCACTCTCAAAATCGCCGAAAACCGGTGTGAGTAGCGAAAGTCAGGTTAGCGTCCATTAGCGGTTCAAAACTTGATCTTCCTGCAGGCTGGGATAGCGAGATGGCGCGAGATGCGAAAAAGCAACCAGTCGTCGAGAGTGCGGATTCCAGTGTCCTTCGAGTTCGGACTTCGGACTTCCTCCGGCCTTCGTATATCAGGGGCAATATGGGCGAGCGTTGCGGGCAAGAGCACCAGGGGACGCCGGACGCCCAGGACCAGCGGGGTGGCCACCGCCATGGAAACCCGCAAGTCGGGAGGACGGCAGAGCCCGAAGCGGGCGCTCCATTGGGAGCAAAGGGCAGCCAGACGCTCATTGAGGGCTGGTTGAGCCGTGTGCCGGAGGCGGCGCGCGCGCCGCAGGTCCCCAACCAGCCGAGCGCCAAACCAGCCCACCCCCAAACCCCAGACCGCAAGGAGCAGCGTCGCGGCACTGGGCGATGGCCTCGACGGAGCAGGCCGCGCGGCCGCGGCCGGGGAGACCTGGGGGACGGTCTGAGTAGATTCGGGCGGTATAGGCAAGGCTTTCGATCTTCGCGCGAATGTCGCCTGCACGGTTGGCGTCGGTGCGGGCCCCGGCGAAGGCCGGGCGGCAAGAAGGGGCAGGCGGATGGGGGAGGCCCACACAAAGGCCACCAGGAGCTTGAGATAAGCCAACCGCCAGAGCCACACTCGGGCCTGGGCGGGAAGCCGGCGGAAGGTGCGGTCCACGAGCCAAACCAGCAACAGGACCAAGCCGCCCTGGCAACAAGCCCGGCCCATCGCCTCGATCCACAGGCCCGCTAGGCCGTTCATTTGGGGGATACAGGCATTCATCAATGCTCCTCGTTGGTCCGGGCGCGGAGTTCCCGCACCAGGCGTTGCAGTTCCTCAACTTCCTGGTCGTCCAGGTCCCCCTCGTCGCACAGGTAGGCCACAAACGGCGAGACGGAGCCGCCGAGCGTGTGGGTTACGAAATCGCGCACCAGGCGTCGCAACAGGTCCGCCTGCGGGACGCTCGGAGAATAGAGAAAGACCCCCTCAACTTTCTTGCGCTTCAGGAAGCCCTTCTTCCGCAAGCGCTCCATCACGTTGAGCACCGTGGTGCGGACGTGGCCTTTGGTGGCGGAGACGTGCGCGGCCACCTCGCGGACGCTCAGCGGATGATAGTCCTGTATGTAGCGGAGGATGTCCATTTCCGCCCGGCCAATGTTCGGCTGCTGCGCGAGTCGCCGTTTCATTTCTGACGATAACTGTCGTCAATGCTTTTTTTCACGTATTTTGTAATCGCTCGCCGGCGGCGCAAAACTCACTCCAACTCCGCCTGCTGGCGCTGGAGCGACAGGATCTGGCGCCGCACCCGCAGTTCATCTGCCTCACTCCCTACTCCCACTTCCCGCCGCTGACGGGTCACCCGCTCCAGGTCCTGGAACAAGCGGATCTGCTGCCCGATCAGCTCTTTGGTTTGGGCGGTGTCCCCTTCCAAGTCCGCTCTCTTGCGCTTCAAAGCCAGCACATCGATCTCCGCCTGCTGATACGTGTCGAAGGTTGTATTCCCGGATTCGTACTGCCTGCGGGTGACCTTCGCCAGCCCTTCGGCGACCTGGATCTCATCGGCCAGGAGCTGGAGGACGCGCTCCTGCTTCTGCCGGCTCGATGGCCCCTGGTTGCGCTCGTCCCGGCTTGGGGCCACGACGATGTTGGCGTTCGTCGCGCCGCCTGGCAGTCGAGATTCTGCCTGAGCCACGCGCAGCCTCGCTTCGGCAACTTCCTCCTCCGCCCGGTCACGCTCCTCCTCAGAAACGAGTTTCTGGTCGAACATTCTCGAAACCCGTTTGAACTGGGTTTGCGCGAAAGCCAGCGTTGCCTTGGCGGCCTCCAGCTCGGCCTGGGCCCGGTCTGCGGGGTCGCTTGTGGCCTCGGCCCTGAGCCTTTGCACGTTGAGCCGGGCCTGCTCGACTTGCTCGGCGGTGACGGCCTTTTCGGCGCCAAGCCGGGTCAGCCGTTTAAGCTCGGATTCCGCTTGCTGGAGCCGGATGCGAGCGGCTTCAGCCCGGTTGCCGTTCAGCTCGGCTTGAGACAAGGCCACGTCGTATTGCGCCTTCTCATACTCCGACTCGCTGATCTGGTTTTGTCGGTGGAGCTTGGCAGCGCGCTCCAGGCCCCGTTCGGCCATTTGCAGGCGAAGGCGTAGCAGGTCTGCCTCCGCCTCCAGCGAGATGGCCGAGGCGTTCAAGGCGTCGATGACCTTGACGACCCTCGCCCGAGCCGCATCAGCGGACGCGCGGATCGTCACGTTCACATCCGGATGGGTCTGCCGTCTTAGCTCGAGTTCCTTCCTGAGCGCGTCGAGAGTTATCGCCTTACCGTCGAGGGTCAACGAACCGTCCTTGGCGATCCCCACCGTCGCCTTTTCGACGGCGGACGGAGGGAGCTTGACCTCCTGCGCCGTGGCGGTCGGATCATCTGCCCGCCCGCCGGGCTCCTTCTCCTCCGCCCCACGCAACATGGCCACCGGGACGACCACGCAGAGCGCGGCAGCCAAGGCCAGCCACGTCAGCGTTCGGGTGAGGCCGCGCCGGTTCAACCGCTCGTTGAGCACGGCAACCAATCGTCCCTCCAGCCGCGACGGACGCGCCATCGCCAGTCCGGCCGCGCCCCCGCCGCGCGCCGACGCAAACTGCGTGGCGACGCGCAGCACGTGCTCGGCGTATTCCGACGCGCGCACGCCGCTGGCCAGCACCAGGTCGTCGCAGGCGCGTTCGCCTTCCGCCTCCAGGCGCCGGGCCGCCAGCCAAACCAACGGGTTGAACCAATGCAGCGCGCAGGCGGCCTCGACCAGACACTGCACCGCCAAGTCGCGCCGCTTGACGTGCGCCAGTTCGTGCAGCATCACCGAATGGAGCTGGCTGTCCTCCCACTCAACGGCTTCGGCCGGCAACAAAAGGCGCGGGCGCCAAAGGCCCCAGATCATCGGGATGGTCCTTCGGGCGTCCAGCCGCACGTGCACGTGCTGGCGAATGCCCAGGCGCTTCCGCGCCGCCTCCAGCATTTCCGCAAGCCTGGCGTCGCGCGCCACCGCGCATCGCCGGGTCGCCCGCGACAACAACCAATAGGCGGCCAGGAGCCGCACGAACAACAGCGAACAGCCTGCGGCCCAGGCAACCGGCAGCCAGTCACGAACGTACAGCGGGAGCCCCGGCGGCGCATCCGGGCGCGCCGCGGGACGGGTGGGCGCAATCATCGTCGGCGGCACGGAGGGACGCCCGCTGAAGTCAGCGGGACCCATGGCCGCCTTCACGGACGATGCGCCGGTCGCAGGCGCCGCAGTCCAACGAGGCAAGACGCGCCAGCCGGGCAGCAGTGCCGACAATACTGGAAGCACGAGCAGCGCCGCGATCGCAAACACCCATACCAAATGCCGCGTCGCGGCTGAGGCACGGTAAAGGGCCAGTGCGGCCAAACCGGCCGCCACGAGCAGGGCGGCCCCTTTGAGCGCGGAATCAATCAGCAGCGGCGATGCCGCACCCAGCAGCGTGAGCAACACGATCATAGCACGGTTCATCTAACGGCCCTCCTTTCTGGACTGCTCGATAAGCTTCACCAGCCGGTCAGCTTCCTCCCGGGTCACCTTGCTCTTGCGCGACAGCAGGTGCGCGGACAGCGCTTCCTCCAGCGAGCCTCCAAAAAAGGTCTCCAGCACCCGCTGGAACGCGGTTCGCCCGGCCCGGTCTCTGGCCTCGCGCGGCCGATAGACCACCTCCCGCCCCTGCCCGCGCCGGTTGAGGTGCCCTTTTTCTTCCAGGATGTGCATCATGCGCCGCACGGCCATCGGCGTCGGCGGGTCGGGCAAGGCGCAGCAGATTTGCCTCACCGTGGCCTCGCCCCGGGCATAGACGATGTCCATGATCTGGCGTTCACGTCGGCTGAGTTGCGATGAATTTGGCATAGCATTTCGTTTGTGCGCTAAAATATTAACGCTTTCCGGAAAGCGATGCAAGCGAAAAATCGCTAATTTTTTGACCCACGATTGAGCTCCGCGTGATTTCATTTCAGTTCCGCCAGCTTGGCTTCCAGTTCCTCGAGGGCCGGGGCTTGGTCGGCCAGGAGCCTGAGGGAGCGGCGGCAGGGGCGTTGCTCGGCATCGATCAGCACAATGAGGATCGGTTTGCCCTTGGGCGTATCGGTGGGTGCGAAGCCAAGTGAGCCCAGGTCGGGGAGGGGTTTTCCTTTTACAGCGGCCAGCGGGGCCTTGGTCGGCGGTGGACCCGGCTGTCTATTGCTGCACTCGGAAGAACATCTGCGGCTGGGTGGGGTCAACCGGGTTTGTGTACGGGCTTGCGGCGTTCGTCACGATTCCCCATGGCCCCGCCAAATTCGTTGACTGGCTCTCGATCGGCCCACCCATGTCGCCGCCAATCCCGCCACCGAACCCGCGCCGGACCGCTCATGCCCCCGACCGTAACCCCGGCTGCGTCCACGACCTTGACTTGCGTCGGGTATCCAAGCTGAAGCGACACATTGAGAAACTCGACCTTCCAGAGATCGTTTGCATCACGCACGCGGATATTCGTCCTCTTCATGCCGGGAGGATAGGCGAAGGTCCCGATAATGGCGGTGTATGGCGCTTCCGGGGTTTCAGGATAGATTATGCGCCCCTCACCCAGGACTCCCGATGGCGCATCGAACTCGAGTATCAGACTTGATCCGGTGTTTGTCCCCCCGCGGATTCGAAAGACGATTTCGCGCATTTCTTTCCCTAACGCCCACGATCGGTCGCCTGAATTACGGGCGAAGCTCTCGTGGGAGATCGAGCCATCGGGCCGCCACCAAGGCTGGTTCGTAACCGACGGATGGAACGTCAACGCCACGAGTTCCACGGTGCCCTGCGGAAACCTGGCGGCGAACGGGGTGCTCTTAACAAGCCGGGCTTTAGAGCTCACAGTCTCAGGATTGTCAGAATGACTTCGGAACATTGTTACGAGCGAAATAGCGAAGATGGCTAACGATGCCGCGGCGGCAACCGCTGCCACCTTCCATTTCCGTACGCTCCCGGAAGGCAGTGGCTGAGCAGATGACCCGTCCGCTTGCTGGTTCACCCGTCGCCATATCCATCGGGCGATCAGGAAATCGAGCAATGCTGAAACCACGGCGAGCGCAAGAAACACCATCAAGGATGTCTGTGGGATGTCACTGCTCCAAGCCGTGGCACGAACGAATCGAATCGCAATCGAGAAAACACCAAAGACCAGAGCATTGAGCAGCAGCAGTGGGAAGAGCAGGGCGTCAAACACCGCCAAGCCCAATCCGCCAAGGCGTCCTGCAGACCGGCGGATTTGCCTGACGGCGACCCACCCGAGAATCGTCATAGCCACAGAACCAATGAAGCCCATTAACAACTGCGTGAGCACAAAGCCCGCCTTCGCCAGTATGGTCATAGCGGCCCAGTGGCCCACAGGCTCCTCCGACAAAATCGCCAGCCAAATTCCCGCCAGCGCAGGCCCCGCCGCGCAACACGCGCCGACGATGGCCATGCGCGAGAAGCGCGGGTTCGGGAGCGCACGCGCTTCGCGTGCTGCCTTCGACGCCTCGTCGAACGCTTTCCGCGCCATTCCGGTTGGCGGGGCGTCAACCGGTGCAGCCGGGGCGGCTGCGCTCCCCGGGGTCGCCGCAATCGTCTCCACGTCGCCCTTCACTTGGCTCGCCGGCGGTCCCCGCCGCAAGAATCCACGCCACAGAACCAACCCGCCCGCGAGCAACCCCAGCACGAAACCCGCGGCGAGTCCAAGCAGGATGTCGGACCCTGTGAAGCGGAGAGTCATCTCGAGCATGTCGGCCGGAGAGTCGTGCTGCTCGATGCGGAAGGCGCGGAGCTCTTCGGCGATGGTGTTGGCTATGTCCATCGCTTCTTCCGGCTCCTCCGGCCGCTTGCCAAAGACGCCGACTTGGATAAGCGTGCCGCCCTCGGACCGCACGTCGAGTCGCCGTTTCAACAAGACCAGCGCTTGCGCCTTGGTGAGTTTCAGCCCCAGGTTACGTTTTCCCCAGCGCTGGTCCAGTTTTCCCGAGCGCTCGTCCAATTCAAGCCGGGCGATGACCCGGCCAAGGATGACGTCGGATCGGATGAGATCCATCATGGTTGCGGTAAACCTGAAGTGCGCTTCCACCGGGCGTCCGGGCTGCGATTTCTGCTGGCAACTAATGACAGCCACCACTTTCCAACTTTCTGCCCGAATCCACGTAATGACCGTTACGGTCCCTGCGACGAACAACCAGACCAGAACGCCCACAATCAACGCGGCCCGCAAGCGGCCGCGGGTAGCCGCCGGGCGCGCCAGCGATGGAGCCGCTTCCGTGCCTGGGGAAGAGGCGCTTGAAATGGATTCCACCATCGTCTTGACCTCGCTGACCTGCTGGTAACGCAGTTCCGGCTTCTTTTCCAGTGCGCGCAGCACTACCTGGTCCAACCGCACGTCAATATGCATCCCGCGCATGCGAGACGAAGGCGCCTCAATCGGCTTGCCGGGCAGTTCGCCGGTGAGCATCTGGTAGAAGACGACGCCCAGAGAGTAGATGTCCGCCCGATGGTCCACCTCGGTGGGATGTTCCCGCTGTTCCGGCGCCATGTATTGCAGGGTGCCCATCACCTTGCCCGCTTCCGTAAGGCTGGCAGGGGCGGCTGGCCCAGCCGTCCGGTCCCCTTCGCTTGGACGCCTCGGCGAGGTGTCCCCACCCTCCATAATTTTCGCCAACCCAAAATCTGCCACCTTCACCCGGCCCTGCCGGTCCAGCAGGATGTTCTCCGGCTTGATGTCCCGATGAACGATCCCCTGGTCGTGGGCGTATTGCAGCGCATCGCAGATTTGCGGCACGATGGCCAGCGCCTCACGGGCCGAAATCCGCTCCACTTCCAGCAGATGCCGCAGGCTCATCCCATTTACAAACTCCATGAGGAAGAAGAACAGCCCGTCGGCCTGGCCGAACTCGTAGATCGTGACGACGCCGGGATGGTTCAACCGGGCCAGTGCCTTGGCTTCGCGCGTAAAGCGTTCAGCGAAGGCCGGGTCCTTGCCGATGCCCGGCGGCAGGATTTTGAGGGCCACGACGCGGTCCAGCGCCTTCTGCCGCGCTTTATAGACCGCGCCCATGCCGCCCTGGCCGATGAACCCCAGGATTTCAACTTGCGGAAACAGCCGGGCCACCTCTTCCAGCGAAGGGGCCACGAACGGGGCTGGCCCGCCTTCCGCCTGGCTATCGGGCCCGAGGTCCACGCCGGTACCCAGGCCAGCCCTGAGCAGGCACTCCGGGCAGAGCCCGTCTGGCGCGTTCGCCTCGAGTGGCTTCTGGCAGCCCGGACATCTTCTTTTCGTATCCATGACAGTCAATTTACCCCTATACACTACGGATTAGACGGAGAACGTTACAGGCGAGGCAAAGGGATGTTCAACGCCGGGCCATCACCCGAAGCAGGTGGCGCAACTCCTCGTCCACCTCCTCCGCCGAGGCTACCGTATGGGCAATTTCGGCTTTCAGGCCCTCCCGATACCGCTCCCGCAAGCGGCACGCCGCCACTCTGGCCGCGCCTTCAGACATCCCCAGTTCCGCCCCCAGGGCGGCATACGGTTGCGTGTCCCGGCTCCCGATCAGGCAAGGTTCCAGCGCCTGGAACAGCGCGCCCTTGCCCTCCCGCCCGTAATCATCGCGCACTCGGCTGAGCACGGATTCCAGCAGCATCAACGCCCACTGCTTTTCGAAAACCTGCTCCGGCGTGCGCATGTCCGCCAGTTCCCGGGTGTAGCGGGTTTCGGCCGTGTCCAGTTGGAGCGGAACGAACCGCACCTGCCCGCCCCGCTTGAGCGTCCTGACCTTGTCCCATTCCTTGGCCAGGAACCGTTTCATGGCCATCAAAAGGAAGGAGCGGAACCGCCCCTTGTGCCGGTCGGCATGAGCAATCCAGTTGTGTTCAAGCAACCGCGCGAAGAACTCCTGCGTCAAATCCTCGGCATCCGGCGGCGAGTGCCCGCTCCTCCGCACGAAAGCGTAGAGGGGATACCAATAAGACGAGCAGAGACGCTCGAGTGCCGCCGCCGATTCCGGCGAAGGCCTCCCGCCCGCCGCCAAGACCGCCGTCCACTGCGTCGCCGGGAACATCCGGGGACGGTTTTCTGATGTTGCACTATCAGCCATTGCTATTCACTCCAACAGGTGGTGCAAAAGGCCGCCCCGGTCGCGTCCGGCCGCGGCCTGGTTGCGGAGGCAGATTCGGTCGTCATGCGTGGCGGCATCATACCCATTCCTGCCGTTTTTTGCCAGAGAGGTTCCAGGTGTGGCGCTTCCGGCCAAGCGCCGAGGGCCAGGCCCCGGTCCGCAAATAAGGCAGCAACCGCTCCTTGAGCCTCGCGCGGGGCTGAAAGGCTGTTCGATATGAAGAGTGAGGAGCGCCGAAGAACTGTTCTGGAGACCTCTAGAGGCGCGCACATGAGCCTGGTGGTTCGCGCCCATCACCAGGAGAGGGCCCGCACCCCGCGCTCTCCCGTTGATTAGTGCGTCGTGCCCATGCCCTACGGTCTGCCGGCCGAAATCGTTACAGCCGGCAGTTTGAAAGTTCCAGCCCACACAGGGTAGCCCAGCGGATGGACCCGGTTCGTTGTGGGAGTGAAGGTGCCGGACAGGAAAAACACATTGGTGCCACGGGCTGGGATATGCCAGGCGCGGCGCCCCAATTGAATGGTCAAGCCGTCGGACCCGGATGGCGACGACGGGTTGCCAGGGTCAAGGGGAAACTTCACCTCGCCATCGAAGGGCACGGTGATCCAGCACGACCGAGGCGCCGGGCCTTGACTGGCGGGGAGGCTCGGCACGAGGGCGCCCCGCGCGTCTCGCAGTTCACATTGCAGGTTCTGACCCGGATCGAAATAGACGGTGAAGGGAAGGCCATCGGGGGACAAGGCCAAATGCTGCAACTCCATTTCAATCCGCGGTGATCCTCCGCGGGAATTGTTGCGGCGGTCCCACGGCCACGAGGCGAGCAGTCGCCCGCGGAGCGTGCGTCGCTTCGGAGGCCCCGCCGCCTCGGACCAGTCGCCCACAGTCAAGGGCGGCGTGTCCGTGCCAGCCTCAAGAGTCGGGGTGGTTGCCGCGGGAGGTTGGGCGATGGGGCGGGGGCCGCTGAGAAAAGCCACCGCGTCCACCTCCGGCTCGTTTTCCGGAGTCGCGGTCTCGGGACCGGAGGTGGTTGTCGGTGGCGGTTCCACGACGGGGCGGGAGTTGGTGAGGACCCTCTCGGCGGTGTCCGGGACGATTTCCTGAAGGGCAAACCGCGCCCAATAGCCATCAGGGCCGGGCTTGTCGCGCATCGCCAGCAACTCCGGCACGAGTGGCTTTGCGCGGGTGGTTGGTCCGGGGAACGGGAGGGACTTATGGATCTGTTCCACAAGATCGAGACTGTGCGAAAACCGCGGCTGGTTGCCCTGCTCCCAGGGGAGGGGCTCCTTCCAGTCAACGCATCGCAAGGCATCGAGCACTGTGCGGGTGGAGTTGGTGCCGCTGGCCGCGTCACGGCGCAGGGAGGGCTCGGCGTCCTTGGCCGCGGGGCCAAGGCCCACGAACAGTTGCGCAATCTGCTCCTTCAGGAACCAGGAGGGGGTGAACAAAGGCGAGGCAGACGCTTCGTCATATAGCTTAACCAACTCCGGCATTGCGAATTCCAGCCGGGGACCCATTTCCAAAAAGGCCCGTATCGCTTCCTCATGGAGAACCCCGGCCATCCGCCAGTGGAACTTGATGAAGTGCTGCTTCTCGGTCAACTGGACGAGCTTGAGTTTCAATGGCGAGTCGGTGGCGCGCAACATGCGCACGAGCGTCGGGATCGCGTTCGTGCCGCAGGCGCGCACCGCCCGGCGGGCATCCCGCCTTGACGCGCCGGCCAACCATCGGCTCAGGGGTTTTCCCTCATAGACCGGTTCCCGCGCGGGCAGGCTCGACACGAGCAACCAGGCAAACCCGCCCAGAATGGCGGCAAGGACCGCGACTGTAATGCGGCCGCGTTTGCTCATGGCTTGGGAACTCGAAGCTCGACTGCCGGCAGATCGAGCCGTCCTTGCCACGCGTGCGCATCCGGCGGACTCGGATGATCGGTGGGCGGGCTGAAGGTGCCGGAGAGAAAGTACCTGTTCGTATCACCCTCCGGGGCATACCAGCTTGGGCCCCTGCTCATCTCGATGTGCAATCCGTCCAGGTTGGGGCTGCTCGAACTCAAAGACGGGCCGGCTCGCAGCCGCACCGAGCCGTCGATCGGAACGGCAGCCCAATACTGGCGGGTCCAAAAATAACCGTAGGCCAAAAGACTGGAGAGTGCCGTATTATCATTATTCGGCCGGCAGGGCTTGCCATGCGCATCGCGTAAATCGCACTCAAGGCCATCGGCAAGGGCGAAATACACAGCCACGTCTCTATCCCTCCGCGACGAGAGGTTCTGCAACTCGAGATACACGGGGCAACTGCCCCGAAATTCCATCCCGCTGAGGCTGAAGTGGGGCTTGTCAAATACCAGCAACCGCCCGCGCAGAGTGTACCCGGCTCGGTCCGTTACAGGCCTCGACCAACGGCCCACCCCCAAAAGCACTCCGCTCCGGCCGGCCTCCAACGTGAGCCCTTTGCATTCGGGTGAGTTCGGGCCGCTCTCCCCGCCGGGGTTCGGAGCGCCGCACCCGCATAGAACAGCGGCAATCAAGAGCGCCGATGCGATGGACTTCATGGCCCTGTGGCTTGCACAGCAGTTTGGAGTTGATGCTGCGCGCCGCCAGAGCTTGCGTCAAGGGCCTTCTTTCAAGCTGCGCATGGCCCGCCTGATCCACGGAATAGCAATCAAAACCAGCGGCGGCGAATGCCTCGGCGAAACGAAACAACATTTCCTTTGAGCCGCCGCCCCCGTGGGCGAGCAGCGCCTTTGGATGCGGGCCGGGCGTCGCGGGGAAAATTCGAAGCGCGGGTGTGTTTGTAGTCAGCATTACTTTCTCGACGCGAACGCCCGGCTCGATCATGTGTGAGAGTGCAGCCCCTGCGCCCACGCTGATGATCGCCGCCACAACAATCCACCGATGAGCGTGTGCCTTCATTTGTTTAGAAACTCAATGGCTTCCGTCAATTTTGAGTTACCCCTGGCACATTCTCGGATAGACGGGAGCATCGCGGCGGCTTGAAGGGCCGACCAGCCAATGAATTTTGCCAAAGGCGCATTCATACGTTGGTTTTTCGACCGGCTTCCAACCTCGGTTCCAGCCAGCGGAGGACGGGGCTTATCAAGCCTGTCAAGCATAAGCTGAGGCTGTTGTGCCCGTGCGGCAGCCGCCAGATATCCGGCTGCTCCCATAGTTGCCAAAGTTCCTCGATGGGTTCC
>Ga0181533_1005872_pt1 | contig 11485 bp, 8 predicted proteins | sample PEATcosm2014_Bin_45_FD_119772 | JGI IMG/M metagenome (GOLD analysis project Ga0181533, IMG submission 119772) | Peatland microbial communities from MTU Mesocosm Facility, Houghton, MI, USA - PEATcosm2014_Bin11_60_metaG | ecosystem: Environmental > Terrestrial > Soil > Wetlands > Peat | place...
GCCGACTTCGTGCGGGTGGAGCCCGATCTCGAGGTGACCTCCGCCGCCGCGGCCACCGCCGCGGAGGCCGTCCTCGGCGGCAGGGGAGCGGTGCGGGCCCGCAGCGTCCAGCCCCGTCACACCCTGGTCCTCGACCTGCGCCGGCCGGAGGAGGAGCTGCGCGGCGAGATGCTCTCGGGGCGCCGCCGCAGCATCAATGCCGCGGCGCGGAAGGGCATCACCATCCGGCGCACCCGGGAGGCGGGAGAGGTGGAGGAGTTCATCCGGCTGATCCGGAGAACGGGGGAGCGGAACCGCTTCGACCCCCACTCCGACGCGTATTACCGCACCGTGTGCACGATCCTCTTTGACCGCGGGGCGGCGTCGCTCTACCTCGCGGAGGTGGAGGGGGAGAGCGTCGCCGGGGTGATCGCCTTCGAGTCGCCCACGACCGGCTACTACGCCCACGCCGCCGACGACCCCGAGCGCTCGCGCCAGATCGTCGCGGCGGCACCGCTCGCCTGGCGGATCGTGCTCGACTGCCGCGCCGAGGGGCGGAGCACCTTCGACTTCTGGGGGGTCATCCCCGACGACTCGTCCGATCACCCGTGGGCCGGGTTCAGCCGGTTCAAGAAGACCTTCGGCGGGCGGATGGTGACCCGGCCGGGAACCTTCGACCTGCCGCTGCGGCCGCTGCGCTACCGCGTCTACCGGGCGGCGCGCGAGATGCGGGCGGCGCGGCGCGCCGGGCGGAGGCCGGCCGCCCCATGAGACCCGCCAACCGCGCCGAGATCGACCGCTGGGACGACCTGGTGCTGGCCAACCCCGACGGCGGCAGCATGCTCCAGGCCCGGGCCTGGGGCGAGTTCAAGCGCGACTGGGGGTGGCGGCCGGCCTACCTCGTCTCCGACGACCCGGCGGCGCCGGTGGCGACCCTTTTCCTCCGCCGGCACGTCCCCGGGCTCGGCTGGCTCTGGTACGCCCCCAAGGGCCCGGGGGTCACCGCCGCGCACCAATTGGCCCGTGTCCTCGCCTCCCGAGACGCCTTCGACGGCGCCTTCTGCGTCCAGGTGGAGCCGGAGCTGGCCGACACCTCCGCGAACCGGCTGGCGCTCAGCTCGCTCGGGTTGCGCAAGGCCGAGGACGTGCAGATCTCGCGGGCCACCGCGGTCGTCGATCTCGCCCCCGACGAGGAGGCGCTGCTCGCCTCCTTCCGGCCGAAGACGCGCTACAACATCCGGCTGGCGGCCCGCCACGGGGTGCGGGTCGACCCGATCCCGTGCGGCGTGGCCGGGGTGGCGACCATGTACGCGCTGATGGCGGCGGCGTTCGAGCGCGCCGGGTTCCCGCTCCGCCCGCTCGCGTACTACTCGGCCTACTGGCGGCTCTTCGAGGCCAGCGGTCAGGGCCAGCTCTTCGTGGCCCGTCTCGGGGACGAGGTCCTGGCCGGCGCCTACGTGGTGCGCCTCGGGGACCGCGCCTGGTACAAGGACGGCGGCTCGGTCACCCACCGGCACGAGGTGATGGCGCCCCACCTCGTCCAGTGGGAGGCGATGCGCTGGCTGCGGGCCGAGGGGGCGCGCAGCTACGACCTCTTCGCGGTGCCCACCCAGGAGCAGCTGGCCACCGGCAACCACCCCCTCGGCGGCCTCTGGCAGTTCAAGGCTGGCTTCACCGCCGACGTCCGGGAGTTCGTCGGGACCTGGGACCTGGTGCTCGACGAGCGCCGCTACCGGCTCTGGCGGCGCGCCGGGGAGCCGCTGGCCCGGCGGCTGCGCTGGCGGCTCCGCCGCGACCTGCTGTACTGAGCGCGGCGGGGTGAGCCGCGCAAGGACCGAGGGTTCTCCTCGCGCCCTAGCGCTGGCGCCAGATCCGCTTCATCACCACCCGGGCCAGCTTGTCGGGGTCGTGGTGAGAGCTGATGTCGATGCTGACGACGTCGGCGAGGATGTAGCGGACCGGATGCTCCTGAGCCCTCTGGCGGTCGAAGATCACCCGGTTGACGCCGGCGCGCCGGGCCGAGGCGGGCAGCGGTGGGGTGAGGTTGCTGTTCACCACCACGTAGTCGAAGAGATTGCTGCCGACATGGGCCTCGATGGCCTCGAGGTGCTCGCTCACCGTGTAGCCGACGGTCTCACCGGGCTGGCCGGCAACGTTGCAGACGTACACCTTGACCGCGGGGCTCGCCCTGAGCGCCTCGATCATGCCGTCCACCAGCAGGTTGGGGAGGATCGAGGTGTAGAGGGAGCCGGGACCGACGATCACCATCTCGGCGTTGAGGACCGCGTTCTCAGCCTCGGGGTTGATCGGCGGCGCGGCGGGCTCCAGGAAGACCCGGTCGATGCGGCCGTCGCCCACCGGGACCTTGGACTCGCCAACCCGGAGCTCCGCGCCGACGTTGGCGCAGAGGACGACGTCTCGGAGCGTGCTCGGGACGATGGCGCCGCGGACGGCGAGGACCCGCGCCGACTCCCGGATGGCGTGCTCGAAGTCGCCGGTGATCTCGGCCATGGCCATGATGAAGAGGTTCCCGAAGGAATGGCCGCCCAGCTCGCCGTCGCCGGAGAAGCGGTGCTGGAAGAGCTCGGTCATGAGCGGCTCGGTCTCGGCGAGGGCGGTCAGGCACTGGCGGAAGTCACCGGGCGGCAGCACCCGGAACTCGTCGCGGAGCCGGCCGCTCGAGCCCCCGTCGTCGGCCACGGTGACGATGGCCACGATGTTGCCGGTGTACTTCTTCATGCCCCGGAGCAGCGCGGACAGCCCGGTGCCACCGCCCATCGCGACCACCCGCGGGCCCCGGGAGAGGAGCCGGTAGGCGTAGAGCTGCTGGACGAAGCCGCGCTCCCCGGTGCCGCCGGGCAGGAAGGGCCCGAGCACCGACTTGCCCAGGAAGTAGAAGGCGACCCCGATGATGGCCACCCCGATGCCCAGGAAGATCAGGCCGCGGACGGAGCGGGGGAGGAACTGGAGGGTCAGGTTGGAGACAAAAGAGGGGAACCGGTAGTTGGCGTAGTAGATGTCGCGCAGGACATAGCCGATGGCCAGGGAGACCATCACGATGCCGACCATCAGCAAGAGCAGCCAGCGCTTCACGTGCAGGCCGGGGGTGAGCAGCCGGGTCAGGTTCTTCCCGGGTCGGAACCGCGCCAACATCCTTCGCGGGGATTGTCCCACCCCACGCAGCAGGCCGCGCGGGATATCAGCCCGGCTCCCCGCCGCCCAGGAGCGCCTCCAGGTCGACGAGATCGACTCCGCCGCGGCGTGAGGCGGTGCCGACCAGGTCGGCTTCGAATCCGCCCCTCGAGAAGAGGACGATGCGGGCCCCCTCCACGCCGGCCCCCACCTGGCGGAGGGCGGGGAGCCCGTGCTCGACCAGGCCGGCGAGGACCTCGCCGCCCATCGGCCGGCTCTGCCAGTGGCAGGCTCCGACCACGGTGACGGCCGATCCCCGGGTGCCGACGACATCGATCTCCTCGCCCGAGCGCAGGCCCCGGCGGCGCAGGTCGTGGCGGGCGAGCCCCCACCAGGGGGCCACGGCGCCGGCGATCTCGGGGAACCTTGCCCGCACCCAGTCCCGGCAGATCTCCTCGAACGCGTCGGTCACGTGCCCCGCCAGCGCCGGGGCGACGGTGCGGTCGTAGTGGTTCTCGGGCCGGAGCCCCGCCTCCAGCTCGGCCTGGTAGGGAAAGACGAACCGGAACCAGAACCGGACGAAGCGATCGGCGATCCGGTAGCGGCGCCGCCGCGCCGCGGGCGGGGCGAGGGCCGGGTTGGCCGCCTCCACGATCCGCGCGTCCTCGAGGAGGCGGACGTACCGGGAGGCGGTGGACTCCTCCACCCCCGACCGGTTGACCAGATCCGTCCACTCCAGGCTCGGCGCCAGCGCCAGCGCGGCGAGCAGGGAGAAGTGGAGGGCGAGGGTGCCGCCGAGCTCCCGGGCGAGCACCGATCGCACCTCGTCGAAGAGGGGCGCCAGCGGGTTGAGGACCTCCTCGCAGAGCACCGTCCTCAGGCTCCAGGGACGCCCGACCCGGGTCAGGTAGAGGGGCATGCCACCGGCGACCGCGTAGCGGACCACCTGGTCCGCGGGGACCAGGCTGGCCAGGAATCGCCGTGCCTCGGCGAAACGGTGCGGGGACAGGCGCAGGGATTCGACCCGGCCCTGGAGGGGCGCCCCCTCCGCCACCAGCGCCTCGAGGTCGGCGACCTGGGACCCGCAGAGGGCCAGCCTCACCCCCGCCTGGGAGCGCGCCACCTCCACTGCCACCGCCGTCAGGGACTCCGCCCCGCCGCTCACCGGGGCGAGCAGGGGGTACTCGTCGATGATCACGAGCCGGGGCGACCGGGCCGCCTGGCGGAGCAGGACGCCGAGGAGGGTGCGCACGTCGCCGGCCTGGGCGCGGAAACCCAGCGAGCCCTCGAGCGCCCCCGCGAGGTGGGCAAGCTGGTCGCCCTCGGCGCGGGTGTCGCAGGTGAGGATCTGGGCGTCCTTGCCGTGGGCGAACCGGCGCAGCAGCCAGGACTTGCCGGTCCGGCGCCGGCCGTGGACGAGCACGGGGAGGCCTTCCCGAGCCCCCTCCCACCACCGCTCGAGACGGTCCAGCTCGGCCTCTCGACCGAGGAACGCGTCGCGGTTCGGAAAGGTATAGGTAGGCACTACCTGCAGATTGGTAGTCTACCAGTCTGCAAGTAGTACTGCCCTTCCCCCTACCCCAGGGTGAGACGGGGCACCGCACTGGGGGCGATCGCCTCGGGGGCCGCTCCGGGAACCGGCGGCGGAAGGCCCCGCGGGCGGCGACCCATGCTCACATAGACCCCGCCACCGCTGGCGATCGCCTCACCGTCGAGGCAGTTGCGACCATCGACGACGAGCCGCCCCCGCATCAGCCCGATGACCCGGCCCCAGTCCAGCTGCCGGTACTCCGGCCACTCGGTGACCAGTCCGACCGCGTCGGCGCCGGTCACCGCCTGGTAGGGGTCGCCGACCAGTGTCGTCCGCGGCAGCAGCGGACGGGCGCCGTCGATGGCCACCGGGTCGGTGGCGACGATCTCGGCTCCCAGGTCCTCCAGCTGGCGGACCACGTCGAGGGCCGGCGCCTGGCGCATGTCGTCGGTGTAGGGCTTGAAGGCGAGGCCGAGGATGGTCACACGGCGCCCCTCCAGGCTGCCCCCCAGCCCGCGAAGGAGCTTTGCGGTGAACCGCCGCCGCTGCTGGCTATTGACCTCGATGGCGGCCTTGAGCAGCCAGAAGCTCTGGCCGTGGTACCCGGCCGAGGTCTCCAGGGCGCGCACGTCCTTGGGGAAGCAGGAGCCGCCCCAGCCGAGGCCGGCGCTCAGGAAGCTGCGGCCGATGCGGGGGTCGAGGCCCATCCCGTCGGCCACCTTGTCGACGTCGGCGCCGGTCAGCTCGCAGAGCTGGGCCATCTCGTTGATGAAGCTGATCTTGGTGGCCAGGAAGGCGTTGGAGCCGTACTTGATCAGCTCGGCGCTGACGCTGTCGCAGAGCAGGCGGCTGGTGTCGTGACCACCCAGCAGCGCCGCCACCCGCTGCACCACCGCGCTGTCCTCGCCGCCGACCACCACCCGGCTGGGATTGCGGAGGTCCTCCAGCGCAGAGCCCTCGCGAAGGAACTCGGGGAACATGACGAAGGCGATGTCGTCGCGCGGGCAGCCGCGGGCAAGGGCGCGGGTCGTCCCGGGAGGCACCGTGCTCTTGATGGCGATGACAGTCCCCGGGGAGGCGTGGTGGACGGCCTCGTCCACGGCGCCGCGCACCTGGGAGAGGTCGGCCTCGCCCTCCGGGGTGGGCGGGGTGCCCACCGCCACGATCACGATCCCGGCACCCGCCACCCCCTCGCCCATGGTCTCCACCGCCCGCAGCCGGCCCGTAGCGACCACCGCGGTGAGGAGTTCGTCGAGGCCGGGCTCGTGGATGGGGCAGCGCCCCGCCGCCACCGCGGCCCGCCGCTCCGGGTCCACCTCGACGACGCGCACCTCACGACCCGCCTCGGCGAGGCCGGCCGCGGTCACCAGGCCGACGTAGCCGGCGCCAATGACGCAGACGATGCCGTCGTCGCCTTGCTGAGCCATGGTTCGGGACTCTAGCCGCATCGGCACCGGCCGCCGCGCCGCGCGGGCGGTGCGGATATGATCCGGCCGCGATGAAGGAGAAGGTGCTTCGGCTGCGGCCGCCCGCGGCCGCCACCGCCCTCGTCCTCTTCCTGGCCCTGACGGTGGCGGCGATGTGGCCGGGGCTCTTCTCCGGCCACGACACCATCGTCGGCAACACCGGCGACCCCTCGTTCTGGATCTGGAACCTGACCTGGGTGCCCTTCGCCCTGGCTCACCACCTCAACCCGCTGGTCACGAATTACCTGCACTACCCGGGCGGCACCAACCTGATGTGGAACGGGACCATCCTCTTCCCCGCGCTGCTGCTGGTCCCGGTCACCGCCCTCTGGGGGCCGATCGTCAGCTACAACGTCCTGGCCGTGCTGGGGGTGAGCCTCTCGGCCTGGTGCGCCTTCCTGGCACTGCGGCGCTACATCGCCGGATGGCTGCCGGCGACGGTGGGCGGGCTGCTCTACGGGTTCAGCCCGTTCATGGCCGTCCAGATCACCGGCCACGCCCAGCTCTTCATCGCGGTCTTCCCGCCTCTCCTGCTCATCTTCGCGGACGAGCTGCTGGCGCGGCAGCGGCGCCCGCCCGCGCTGATGGGCATCCTGCTGGGGGTCGCGGCGGCGGCCCAGCTCCTCACCGGCGAGGAGGTCCTGGCCATGACCGCGATCATGGCGGTGCTGCCGCTGGTCGCCCTGGGGATCATCCACCGCGCTCAGGTCCGGGAGCGCATCGGGCACGCGGCGCGCGCCGCGGCGTGGGCGCTGGGCACCTTCCTCCTGCTCGGCGGCTACCCGCTCTACCTCCAGTTCCTCGGCCCCCAGGTCGTCCATGGAGCGCTCGAGGGGATCGACACCTACGTCGCCTCCCCCGGCTCCTTCGTCAACCCGTCGAGCTTCGAGCTGATCGGCGGGCATGCGACCGTGCTCGATTCGAGCGTCTACATCGGCGTCCCCCTGCTGGTGCTGGCGGTGGTGATCGTCGTCTGGCTGCGCAGGCGGACCGCGGTGGTGGTGGCGGCGGTGGCGCTGGCGTCGGCCATGGTCTTCGCGCTGGGCGGCCACCTCGTCCTCCACGGCGTGGGCACCCGCGTCCCCCTGCCGTGGGACGTCATCGACCACCTCCCGGTCCTCGACAACATCCTCCCGGTCCGGCTGATGCTCTTCGGTTACCTCGCCCTGGCCGTCCTGCTGGCGGTCTTCCTCGACGCGGCCCTGCGCCGGGGACGCGGGTGGACGGCGGGAGGGCTGGCGGCGGCGGCCGCCGCTCTCGTGTTCGTGATCCCGGCGCTGCCCCTGCCATCGGGTCAGTACACGATCCCGGCCTTCTTCACCGACGGCTCCGTCCAGCTGCTCTCCCGCAGCGGCTCGGTGCTGATCACCCCCTACGAGGGGCAGGTGCCGGAGGCCTGGCAGGCCCTCGCGGGGATGGCCTTCCGAACCCAGGTCGGGGTGGTGTACGCACCCGGCCCCGGCGGCCACATGGAGGGGCCGGACCTCGATCCGCTCGGCCAGGAGCTGATCGAGCTCGACAGCCTCGGGCAGCCGGCCCCGAGCGCGATCCCCGCGTCACAGCGTCAGACCTATGTGACCGACCTCAGCGCCCACGATGTCGGCAGCATCGTGGTGGGACCGTCGAGCGGCCAGGACCAGGTGGCCCGGTTCTTCACCGAGCTGCTGGGAACCCCCGGGGTCAGCACCGGAGGCGTGGTGGTCTGGTTCGACGTCCATTCCTGAGCGGACCACGCTAGGATCGGGGGCCATGTCCGGGAACGCTCGCCCGCTGCAGCGGGTCGTGGTGACCGGGGGGGCCGGGTTCCTCGGCTCGCATCTCTGCGACCGCCTCATCGGACGCGGAATGGAGGTGGTCGCGATCGACAACCTGCTCACCGGCAGCATGGACAACGTCGCCCACCTGCTCGGCAACCCGGCGTTCAGCTTCCGCCGCCAGGACGTCACCGAGCAGATCGACATCGAGGGGCAGGTCGATGCGGTGCTCCACTTCGCCTCACCGGCCAGTCCCGTCGACTACGCCCTGATGCCGATCCAGACCATCAAGGTGGGGACCCTGGGCACCCACAAGGCCCTGGGGCTGGCCAGGGCCAAGGGGGCGCGCTTCCTGCTCGCCAGCACCAGCGAGGTCTACGGCGACCCCGAGGTCCACCCCCAGCCGGAGACCTACTGGGGGAACGTCAACCCGGTGGGCCCGCGCAGCATCTACGACGAGGCCAAGCGGGCCGCCGAGGCGTTCACGATGGCCTACCACAACCACCACGGACTGGACACCCGGATCGTCCGGATCTTCAATACCTACGGTCCGCGGATGCGCCGGCACGACGGACGCGCCGTGCCCGCCTTCCTGGCCCAGGCGCTGGCCGGCGATCCCCTCACCGTCTTCGGCGACGGCTCCCAGACCCGCAGCCTCTGCTACGTCGACGACCTCATCGACGGCATCGAGCGGCTGCTGGTCAGCGATCGTGCCCTCCCCGTCAACATCGGGAACCCGAGCGAGATCACCATGCTCGAGCTGGCGCGGCTGATCCGCGACCTGTGCGGGAGCCGGAGCGAGATCGTCTTCGAGCCCCTGCCGGTCGACGACCCCAAGCGACGGCGACCGGACATCGGAGTGGCCCGCGAGGTGCTCGGGTGGGAGCCGCGAGTACCCCTGGAGGAAGGCTTGGCCCGGACCATCGCCTGGTGGCGCCAGGGCGGCAACGGCCGGGCCGCGCCCGACCCGGCCGCCGGGGACGGCGCCGCGTTGGGTTAGGATGCGCGGGCCCATGACCGCCCCGTTCCTGTCGGTGCTGATGCCGGCGCTCAACGAGGCGCGGACCATCTCCCAGGTGCTGGACGCGGTCCTCGCCTCCCCCGTCGACCTCGAGGTCGTCCTCGTCGACGACGGCTCGACCGACCGGACCTGGGAGCTGATGCACGCGTGCGCCAGCGCCGACCCCAGGGTCCGCGCCTACCACCACGAGGTCAACCGGGGCAAGGGGGCGGCGATCCGCACCGCGCTGGGGCAGGCGCAGGGCGAGGTGGTGCTGATCCAGGACGCCGACCTGGAGTACGACCCCGCCGACTACCCGCGCCTGCTCGAGCCGATTCTCAGTGGCAAGGCCACCGTGGTCTACGGCTCGCGGGCTTTCTCCAGCCACACCGCCTACTCGTACTGGTACGTGATGGGCAACCGGCTGGTCACCCTGGCCACCAACCTCATCTACAACTGCTACCTCTCCGACATGGAGACCGGCTACAAGGTCATGCCCCGGGAGGTGGCCCTCTCGCTCGACCTCCAGGCTCGGGGATTCGAGCTGGAGCCGGAGATCACGGCCAAGCTGCTCCGCTCCGGGCAGAGGATCTACGAGGTCCCCATCAGCTACGCGGCGCGCTCCCGTGCCGAGGGCAAGAAGCTGACCGCGATGGACGGTGTGCGGGCGGTCGGAGCCCTGATGCGGTATCGCGCGTGGCGGCCCCAGCGCCGGCGCTGATCGCGCCATGACCGCCCAGCCGGCGGCGGAGACGCGGTCGGGCGTGCCCCCCGGCTCCGCCGCCCCGGTCGAGGTCCACGCCCATGGGGCCGGGCGCCGCGGGGACCGGAACCTGGCGCTGGCGGCGCTGGCCCTGGCCCTCTACCTGGCGCTGGCACTGGCGGCGATGTGGCGCGGGCTCTTCACCGGGCACGACACGATCGTGGGCAACGCCGGGGACCCGTCGTTCTTCATCTGGCAGCTGCAGTGGGTGCCCTTCGCGCTGAGTCACCACCTCAACCCGCTCCTGACCGACTACCTCCACTACCCGAGCGGCGCCAACCTGATGTGGAACGGCGGGATCATCCTGCCGGCACTGCTGCTGACACCGGTGACCAACCTCTTCGGCCCGGTCGTCTCCTGGAACGTGCTGGCCCTGCTGGGCATGTCGCTCTCGGGCTGGTGCGCCTACCTCGCCATCCGCCGGTTCTCCTCGTGGTGGGTCGCGGCGGCGGCCGGCGGGCTGCTCTACGAGTTCAGCCCCTACATGGCGAGCCAGATCGTCGGCCACGCCCACATGTTCGTGGCCGTCTTCCCGCCGCTCGTGATCATCTTCGGCGACGAGATCCTGGTCCGGCAGCGCCGCCGGGCCTGGCTGATCGGGGGGCTGCTCGGCCTCGCCGCCGCCTGCCAGCTGATGACCGGGACCGAGGTGCTGACCATCTCGGTGCTGATGGCGATCCCCGCGCTCATCACCCTCGCGATCATCTTCCGCTCCCAGATCCGGGCTCGGCTCGGCTACGCGCTGCGGGCGGCGGCCTCCGCGCTGGTGGCCTTCGTGGTGCTGGCGGGGTATCCCCTGTACATCCTCGTGCTCGGGCCGCAGCGGCCCGGGGGAGCCCTCGAGGGGTACGGGTTCGTGGCCCGTCCCGAATCCTTCCTGATCCCCACCCACCAGCAGCTGATCAGCGGGCCCGCCAGCGTCTTCGACTCGAGCGTCTACATCGGGGTCCCGCTGCTCATCCTGGCGGTGGCCGTGACCATTCGGATGCGCCGCCGCGCGGTGGTGGTGGCGGCGGCGGTGACCGTCGCCTGCGCGATGGTGCTCGCGCTCGGCGGCCGGCTCACGATCCACGGCTCGGCCACCCGGATCCCTCTCCCCTGGCTCATCCCCGCGCACCTGCCGGGGCTCGAGAGCCTGCTGCCGGTCCGCCTGATGGTCGCCGGCTACCTGGCGCTGGCGGTGATCGTGGCCGTCTTCCTGGACCGGGTGCTGGTGGCGCCGCCCCGGCTGCGGATCGCCGGTCTGGCCGCCGTCGCGGTGGCGCTCGTCCCCCTCATCCCCACCCTGCCGATCGTCGCGACCCAGCTGCCGATCCCCGCCTTCTTCACCGACGGCTCCGCGCAGCGGCTCCCGGCGACCGGCTCGGTGCTGATGACCCCCTACGGGAACGACCCGAACACGGACGACCCGCCCGAGCTCTGGGAGGCGATGTCGGGCCTGGCTTTCAAGACCCAGCTGGGCAGCGTCTACACGCCGGCGGGCGACGGTGGGCATCTCATCGGCCCCGACACCGACCCGCTCGGTCAGGAGCTGCACGCCGTGGGCGATCTCGACCAGGCGGCGCCGGCCACCCTCTCCGCCTCGGTGCGCGCGACCTACCTCGGCGACCTGCGGGCTCACGGCGTGACCACGGTGATCGTCGGACCCTCGACGGGCGAGGCCCAGGTGGTGCGCCTGATGACCGAGCTGCTCGGCAGCCAGGGCACCAGCACCGGGGGCGTCGTCGTCTGGTACGACGTGACGGCCGTCGACGGTTGACGCCGGCGTGAGCGCATCCACCGAGCCGGGGACGCCGCCGGACCCGCGCGCCACCCCGCCCACCCCGGGAGCCGCCGGTGCCCGGCCGGACCGACGGCGGC
>Ga0181533_1005875_pt1 | contig 11478 bp, 10 predicted proteins | sample PEATcosm2014_Bin_45_FD_119772 | JGI IMG/M metagenome (GOLD analysis project Ga0181533, IMG submission 119772) | Peatland microbial communities from MTU Mesocosm Facility, Houghton, MI, USA - PEATcosm2014_Bin11_60_metaG | ecosystem: Environmental > Terrestrial > Soil > Wetlands > Peat | place...
GCCATATGGATTCAGGTAAAAGCGTTGCAGGAAAGCAATCGAAGCCGAGTCATTTCGACGCAGCGCCCTTCCTCGTCGCCGCGGCGTCCGTTTTCATCACCCCGGAACCCGGGATGAGCCACGGGGAATTGACCTCGGAGACCGGTTCGACGAAACTGCGTCGGCCGCCAAATAGCTGCGCAAAATCAGAAATGCAGCGGCGTCGCGGGACTCGGCCGCCGCCAAGGGGGCCTTGACCCGGCGCCGCGGCCCGGAGAGTCAAATGAGCGAACATTGGTTTATTTCGGGCGCCAACCGCGGCATTGGCTTGGAGCTGACGCGCCAGCTCGTGGCGCGCGGCGACCGAGTGACCGCCGGAGTACGGAGCGAGGAAGCGCGCGACGCGCTCGCCGCGCGGCTCGCTCCCCAGCATGCGAAAATAGATGCGGCGGTGTTCGACACGCGGGACGATGACGCCATACGGGCCGCCGCCAAGTCCGTCGACGCTCCAATCGACGCGCTCGTCGCGAACGCGGGAGCCTTCGGGCCCTCGCCGCAGTCGGCGCTGGACGTGGATTTCGCCGCCGCGCTCGATCTCTTCAACGTCAACACGCTCGGACCACTGCGGCTGGCCCATGCCTTTCTGCCGCAACTGCGCCGCGCCAAGAATCCGCGCGTCGTGCTGATGTCGAGCGCGCTCGGCTCCATGGCGACCGTCGATCCTCCCACCGCGATCTATTCGGCGACGAAAGCCGCGCTCGACAAATTCGCGCAATGCCTCGCGGTCGAGCTGAAACCGCTGGGCGTGACAGTCGTCGCATTGCATCCCGGCTGGGTGCGCACGGATATGGGCGGTCCCAACGCGCCTCTCTCCGCGCCCGAAGCTGTCGCGGGAATCATCGCGACGATCGACGGGCTCGGGCTCGAAAACAGCGGGAGTTTCGTCGACTATCGCGGCCAGGCGGTCGCCTGGTGAGCGCGCTCCGCCGCCTAATCGCGTAGCGAGGCGATGACCGCCTTCGCCTTTAGCGTCAACGCCTCGCCCGCCCCCAGCGTCATCAACCGGCGCGGCGCCGCTATGTCGAGCACGGCGGCGACCCTCGCCGGGCGCGGCGATAAAATGAAGATTTTGTCGGCGAGCGCGATCGCCTCGGCGAGGTCGTGCGTGACAAGCAATGTCGTCACATGAGTCTCGTCGATCAGGCGCGCGAGCAGATCGCGCAATTCGAGCGCGAGCGCGGCGTCGAGCGACACCAGCGGTTCGTCGAGCAGCAATAGGTCGGGCTTGATAGCCAAGGCGCGGGCGAGCGCCGCGCGGCGGGCGAGGCCAAGCGACAATTGCCGCGGAAAATGCTCGGCGTGCCCGGCAAGACCCAAGGTATCCAGCAGCGCCTCGATCTCCGCCCTGCTCGCATGCGGCGCCGCGATCTGGATGTTGTCGGCGACGCTCCGCCAGGGCAACAGCCGCGGCTCCTGAAACACCATGCCGAGCCGGCCATGATTGGGCAACGCGACCTTCCCCGCGAAGTCGTGGTCGAGGCCGGCGACGATGCGCAGCAATGTGGTTTTGCCGCAGCCAGACGGACCGACCACCGCGCCGGCCTCGCCACGCTTGAGGGTCAGACGCAAATCCTCCAGCGCGCGCCGCGGCCGCCCGTCGGCTGAAAGATAGTCCTTGGACGCGATGGCGACCTCAAGCAGCATCGGAGCGCCAGCGCGAGACATGCCGTTCGAGCGGCCGCACGACAAAGGTTTCGACGCCCAGCATGATCGCAACGAAGGGCAAGGCGTAGGCGAGCAGCAGACGCACGTCGAACAGCTGAAAGGCTAGGTTGATCTTGAAGCCGACGCCATTGGAGCGGCCCAGCAGTTCGACGATCAGCACGATCTTCCAAACCAGGGACAATCCCGAGCGCGTCGCCGCGGCGAGATAGGGCGCAAGCTGCGGCAGCACGATATGGCGCAGCCGCGCCTCCAGCGGCAGGCGAAAGACCGTCGCCATCTCGTCCAGCGTGGGATCGAGCGACCGAGCGCCCTCGCGCGCCACCACGACCGCGCCGGGCAATTTGTTTAGCGCCACGGCTCCAATCGCCGCCGCTTCCGTCAGTCCGGCCCAGATATAGGCCAGCACGATCACCACCAGCGCCGGCAAATTGAGCAGCACGACAAGCCACGGATCGAGGATTTTGTCGGCGAGGCGGTTGCGGCCCATCAGATAGCCGAGCGCCGAGCCAAGACTCATGGCCAGTGCAAAACTCGCGGCGACGCGCGCCAGCGTCGCCGCGAGATTGACGAAGAGTTCGCCGGAGCGCGCCTCTTCCAGCATGATCAGCGCGACGGGCCCCGGCCCCGGCAGATGACGCGGATCGGAATACTGCGCGCCCGCCTGCCAGAGCAAAATCATCGCCGCGAAGGACGCCAGCCGGATCAATTGATTTCCCTGGCCTTATAGAAGACGCCCGCATCGAGCGATTTCGCGGGCCCCACCAGCTTTTCGCCGCCGATTTCGGCGAGCACGGCGAAGAGTCTCGAGGCGTCCAACTCTTGCTCCTCGAGCGTTCCCTTAGGGCCGCCTTCGATATAGCGCTTTCGGTACAGATCGAGCGTCGCTTGGTCCTTCGCGCCGATGCGCGTAGCGGCCGCGCGCCAGGCCTCGTCGCTGGAAGCGATGAGCGCCCTGGCTCTTTTCATCATCATCGAGAAACGCTCCAGCGCGTCCCCATGCCCGTTCGCGAAGCCTTCATCGAAGACATAGCCCGTGACGATCGGCTCGCGCCGAGCGCCCAGCGCCTTTTCGACCTCGGTCATTTCAATCGCCCGATGGAAACCGCGCGCCTCGAGGTCGAGCGCGAAATTCCAGAACTCCAGCACGGCGTCGATTTCACCCTGCGCGGCCTTCTCGGCAAGCAACGGCGGCGCGCCATAGACGATCGTCGCGGTCTTTTCGAGATCGACCCCCTGCTTCAAGGCGAAGGCCTTGAGCAGCAGCCAGCTCTTGTCGAGCGCCCCGCCCGCGACGCCGAGTTTTTTGCCGGCGAGATCCTTGACGCTCTTGATCGCCGCATCCCTGCTCATCACCGCGCCGATGCCGGTCGAGGCGGGATAAAATCTCAGCTTGGCGCCGCCGGCGCGCTCGCGCGCCACCCATAGCCAGTCAGAGACGATAATGTCGGCGGAGCCGCCCTGAAGCGCGATCTTGCCGGCCTCGGTCGAGGCGAGTTCGGTAATTTTCAGATCGAGCCCGGCCTCCTTGTCGAGATGGAGGCTCGAGACCGCCGCCATCTCCCAAACAGTGGTTCCAGTCGCTTGCAAAGCGAGACGAAGCGTGTCGGCCGCTAACGCGGGCGGCGCGGCAATCGCGAGAGTTGCAAGCAGGGTGGCGAGGAGGCGCGGGCGCATGGATAAATCCTTTTGGCGAACGCATGAAAGACGCTTGAAAGACGCTTGACCGCGATCAGCGTCGGATCGCGTTCCGCAATCCTCTAGCGCAGGAAGCGGGCGGCGTCGATGCATCCGGTTCGCCGGCGTCTCGATGGGAAGACGAATCGGCGTCAGCCGATGTCACGCCTGATCGCGCGCATGGGCGGGGCGCAGTCGCCTCGCCGAGGGCGGCAATACGCGCGCGAGGGCGTTCGCGATGCGCCCGCCGAAGCGATGGAAGAACACCCCGGCTCCGATGAGCGCGACTCCGAGCGCCGAAAGCGCGAAGGGGAAAAGAATTGAATTACGGAAAACCTCGTCGGCGAGATGACCCAGATATAGGGTCACGCCGATCGCGCCGAACGCGGCGTAGGCCCGTCGCATAAGGAACAGCGACAGAAAAATCAGGACGACGTTGACGAGGCAATAGATCGCCTTTCCGAACTCCGCGCCGCTGTGCTGCTCCGTCAGGCCGCCCCAAAAGGCCATGAGGCCGAAAAGATGCAACCAGAAGGCGAAATCGCCGCCGCGCCAGCGCCGCAGATCGACGGCCCAGGCGGCGATCAGCATCGCGGCGCCGAAAGCAATGCTGACCGACGCGCGCTGGTCCCAGGTGAAGCTCTCCACTCCGGCGATCCATGGCGTCAGGTCCATCGACATGAACCAAAGCGCGAAGGCTATAATCATGACGAGAAAGGGGAAGGGAAAAAACGCCAGCGCCAGCAGCGCGGCGACGATGGTCCCCGATTCCATCGGAAGCCAACTCGACTTTATCCAGACGTAAAAATCCCGATAGGGAACGGCGTCCGTCGGATCGTGGCCCGTCATCGACTGAACCGCATAGACAAACAACGGCGTCATGCCCACCGCGCAGGCGATCAATAGCCCCCCCGGCGTGCGCAGACCGCGCCATTTCCAAAGATAGGCGCCGGCGAAAAGGAAGACGACCGCGTAGCCGATGGAGGTGGCGAGCAGCGCCTTCGCGCCCCAAAGCCCAAAGGCGTTGGTCGAAAACATCCCCATCGCGCCGAGCACGATCAACGCCCCGAAATACCAGAGCAGATTGACAAAATCGAAGCGCGAGGGCGCTTCGATCGTCGGCGCCGCAAAAAAATCGACCAGTCGCCGATAAGTCGGCGGGTCGATCACCCCGGCGTCGAGCGCGGCGCGCAGATCCTTGGGAGCGGGAGCGGGGGAAGCCATGCGGCGATCCTTTTTCGAAAGCGGCTGTGGTTGACCAAGGACGGCTGGAGCGGGCATGCTCGCAAATCCCGACTGTCGCTCTGGATTGAAGCGCAAATCATCATTTCAAAGAGTGCGGCGCCGCACAAGGGACGCCGCCATCGAGCCCCCACGCGCGTTCGTCCCGCGACCCGCTTGGCGAAACATTTGACACTCGCGGCCGCATTCGCCAGATAACCCCGGGATAGTCGGTCGCCGCCCGCTCGTCCCTCCGAAAGCCGGGAAGATCCCAAAAAATGCAGCACAAGCCCAACGGCCTCACTTATGCCGAGGCCGGAGTCGACATAGACGCCGGCAACAGACTCGTGGATCTCATCCGTCCCGCCGTTCGCGCGACGCGCCGGCCCGGCGCTGACGGGGAAATCGGCGGCTTTGGCGGCGTCTTCGATCTCAAGGCGGCGGGCTTCGCCGATCCGCTGCTGGTCGCCGCCAATGACGGCGTCGGCACCAAGGTGAAAGTCGCTATAGAGTCGGGACGCCACGATGCGATCGGCGTCGATCTCGTCGCGATGTGCGTCAACGATCTCATCGTGCAGGGTGCCGAGCCCCTGTTTTTCTTGGACTATTACGCGACTGGCAAATTGGCCCCGGAGGCCGCCGCATCGGTCGTCAGAGGCATAGCGGAAGGCTGCCAAATCGCCGGCTGCGCCCTGCTCGGCGGCGAGACTGCCGAAATGCCGGGGCTTTACGCCGAGGGCGACTATGATCTCGCGGGCTTCGCCGTCGGCGCGGTCGAACGCGCGAGGTTGCTGCCAAGGCAGGTCGCGGCGGGAGACATTGTTTTCGGCTTGCCTTCGTCGGGCGTGCACTCCAACGGCTTTTCGCTAGTCCGACGCATCGTGGCGCGCGCTGGCCTCGCCTGGGACGCGCCCGCGCCGTTCGAGGCGCGCGGGCTCGCCGAGGCGTTGCTGGAGCCGACGCGCATCTATGTGAAACCTTTGCTCGCGGCGCTTAAGGGGACGGACAAAATCGCGGCGCTCGCCCATATCACTGGCGGCGGCTTTCCCGATAATCTGCCGCGCGTCTTGCCCAAGGGCCTGGGCGTCGCGCTCGATCTCGCGGCGATTCCGGTTCCCTCCGTGTTCCGCTGGCTGGCGCAAGCTGGCGGCCTCGCGCAATCCGAAATGCTGCGCACCTTCAATTGCGGAATCGGCATGGTCGTCGTCGCCTCGCGCCAGGGCGCCGGCGAGGCCGAGGCCGCCCTGCGCGCCGCGGGTGAAAGCCCTATGAAGATTGGCGAAATCGTCGAGGCGGCGGAGGGGGAGCGCGTCCTCATGAGCGGAGCATTGCGTCTGTGAGGCGCTTGCGCACGGCCATTCTGATTTCCGGTCGCGGTTCGAACATGGACGCGCTGATCGACGCCGCGCGCGCGCCTGACTTTCCGGCGGAAATCGCCCTCGTGCTCTCCAACCGCCCGGACGCCCCAGGTCTCGCGCGCGCTAAGGGGCTGGGCCTGGCGACGGCGGCGGTCGATCACAAGATTTACGCCGGACGCGAGGAGTTCGAGCGCTCGATGCAGATTTTGCTCAACACCTATCGCATCGACTTCATTTGCCTCGCCGGCTTCATGCGGCTGTTGACGCCCTGGTTCATCGGCGCCTGGAGCGGCAGAATGCTGAACATCCATCCTGCCCTGCTCCCTGCTTTCCGCGGCCTTCACACGCATGAGCGCGCGCTGGCGGATGGCGTGAAGATCCACGGCTGCACGGTGCATTTCGTCGTTCCGCAAATGGACGAAGGCCCCATCGTCGCTCAAGCGGCGGTGCCGGTCCTCGACGACGACACGCCGCAAAGCCTCGGAGCGCGCGTCCTGGAGCAGGAGCACAGGATATATCCACTGGCGTTGCGGCTCGTCGCCTCGGGCGCGGTGCGCGTGGAGGGGAACAGGGTTTTGGGCGCGGCGACGCGCGCGGAGGATGTGTTGCAGTCGCCAAGCGCGATGGCGTCGAATTAATCGGGCTTCGCGACGCTTTCTTGCGCGAGCGCTTTGGATCGCGCTTCCTCTCTCAGCGCCGCCAACGCGTTCCGGTTCAGGCCGTGAGACCACAAGTTGGAGAATTTGAACCCGGTTTTTCGCGACCACCAACATGCGGCGTAAATCAAAAGGAGAAGCGCGAAACTTATCGCGGCCCAAGGCTCTTCGAAATTAGAAGCTGCGATACCATTCCAAGGACTTTAACGAAAAATGAGCCCACGGCACGACCCTCCGACTAACTCCCGCCGCGCGGCTGATTCAGTCGAAACTATTTCGCGCGGATTAAATCGCGATATGGCGCGCCGCCGCAGCCTCGTGAAGACGCGCCGTCAAGAAATCGACGGCGCCATTGGCCGCCGCGAAAAAAAAAAAGCCCCACCCGACAGGTGTGCGTCGAGCGGGGAAGTTAGGGGACTCCACGCGAGGGGAGACCATCCGCGTGAAGTGGGTTGCGCCGAGCATTCGGCGGTCGGTTAGGCCCTCGCGCCATCCCGGCGGCGCGAGGGCGATTCAGTTCAGCCCTTGCGCGCCAGCGCCTTGACGCCTTCTTCACCCAGAAGTTCGCGCAAACGGCCAAGGATTTGCAGCGTCACACCGAAGCAGCCCAGCGCCATCCAGCCGAAAAACGCGAAGCCCCAGTGCAGCGGGCTCGCGAAGCCTTCGTCCATCCAAAAGCCGGTGTGACCCCATTCGTTGAAGCCGATATTGGGGATCACCATGAAGGTGCCGACCACGAAAATGGCGAAGGGCAGCGATGCGCCCTTGGAGAAACGCGGCAGGCGCGTCGCCGCGTAAATATAGGAGCCAAAGCCCAGGATCGCGAACAACGGGTAGGAGATATAGAAAGTGACGATGTTACTGGGCGTGAAATCCGAGTCGCGCACAGCAGTCATATGCCAGACCGCCGTCTGTTCCGTGAAGAAGCTCAGGCCGATATAAAGCGCGAGCGCGAACACGACGAGCCATTGCACGAGCACGAAATACCGACGCGTCTCTTCAATCGGCGTGATGACGTCGAGGTGACGATCGCGCGTGCGCCACAAGTAGCCGCCGACGCCAATAGCTCCCAAAATCGAGGACGGTATCGCGACAAACAGCAAATTTCGCCAATAGAGCTGAAACTCCGGCGAGAAGGAATCCAATCCGTCGCTGAACCCGAAAAGCTGTTCGTAAAGTCTCGCCAGAAGCGCGAAGGCCAGCACGACGCCCGCCCCGATCCACAAGGTTTTTAGACTGAACGGCGCTTGCGTGGCCGTCGTCGCGCCAGCGCCGCTGGCGATTTCGTTGATGCTCATGTGATCTCTCCAATTTCAAAAATTTAGGGTCCGACGCGGCGACGCCAAGCGCCGCCCAAAGCGTCACGAAAGAGCGCGTCCATCACACGCGGCGCGCGAACGCGATCACGTGGAAAAACAACCAGTATTTTTCGGTTGTCGCGGAACTTTCCGGGCTACGCCTAACGCGCCGGTTCCAGTTCCGTTTCGTTTGTCCTTGCGAAGCTATGCCTCGGCCGCGCCGAACGCCGTTCTCGCGGAACGGGCGACCGCCCCTTGGAAAGGACAGGAAATCAAATGTGTGGAAATGGTGGAGCGCGTGGCGACAATGGTCCGAGTTCGGAGGCGCCGCGCAACGCCCCTAAACGATATTGCGACGACGGAAAGCTCGTTACGTCGGGATGCCGCTCGACGCTGCTCGCGACGTCGCGAGCCGAGGGTGTGAACAACACGTTGACGTGCAGAATACAGCATGCGCCGTGCTGATGGGATTTCGGCCCGATCGGCGATCCCAAGGGCGCCGAATCGCCCTGCCGCGCACAGGTGAGGTCGAAGCCTGACGCGGGGTCGGATCCCGGCCCGCTGGCGAGCGCGGCGCCGGCGAAAAGCATTTGCATCAAAAGGACGCAAACGGACGCGAGCGCTACAAAGGCGCTGGCCTTTTTCACATGCGTGCCGCTTCGCAGGATCAAAATGGAACCCCTCTTGGGAAGGTGAAACTATGCCTCGTAGCCGGTATGGTCAAGACGTCATCCACCTTTCGGAGGAAGCTGTTGGCCCCCGGCGGCCGTGGCCAGCCGCCGGGGAGGTCGTATATCGCGCAACGCTCGAGCGGGGAGGCTGTCAAAAGCGCCGCGCACGTCGACGACCTGTTCGAATAAGGCGCCAATGCCGGCGCGAAAACTCAGGCGAGTTCAACTTCTCCCTGTCGCGTTCGCGCCCTGGGCGCGAGTCCCAGCCAGCGGCTGACGCCCGGCGCGAAGCGACGAATGAGGCGTTCCGCGAGGAGCACGACGATCAAGGAGACGCCGAGGGTCGGCAAAAGGACGCCGAGCGCGACAACCAGCGCCACCACGAATGTCGCGAGGCGTGGCGGTTGGGCCAAAGCCGGCGGCGCCCCGAGCGCGCCTTGTGGACGGCGACGCCACCACATCAGTGTCGCCGAGACGACGAGAACGAGGTAGCCGATCGCGGTCAACAGACCGAGCAGCTGGTTGAACCAGCCAAACAATTGCCCTTCATGCGCGGCGACTCCAATGCCTACGACGCGGTCGATCAAAGCGCGATCGCTAAATGTTTCCCGCTTGACCTCCTCGAAGCTTTTAGGATCGAACTCATATGTCGCGCGCAGCGAGCGATTTTGCGCGTCCGAGCGCGCGATCCAGTTGGGCTTCCTCATCGAAGGCGGCGAAACCAGCACGGGATCGGCAAGTTTTAGCGGCGCGACCTGCGCCGCGATTTCGTCGAATCCGACGATCGGCGCTTGCTTGCCGCCATGCCCCATGTGTCCGGCATGCTCGCCCGCGTCCATGCGGTGTTCGGCGTGTTCGTCGGGGGCGTCGACTTCGCCGCGCGCGGGCGGCGCGTCACGGAAGTTTTGCATTCGAACCGCCTTCTCGCTTGCGGGCCCGGTCGTCCAATCCTGTCGGACCTCCCGCGTCTGGCCGAGGCCGCGCGCATATTTGAAGCCCTCGCCCCAAACCTTGGTCCAGGGGAGCGCGGAAATCAGGAAAAACAGGGCGAAGACAGATAGATAGAAACCCGTGACTCCATGCAGGTCGCGCAGGAAAATTCGTCCGCCGCCGGACAGCCTGGGATAGAGCACGCCGGCAAACCGGTTGGATGAGCGCGGCCACCATAAATACAGGCCCGTGATCACCATGACGATGGCCCAGGCGCCGGCAAGCTCGACCGCTATCGCCCCGGGCTCGCCGATCAGCAGCTCGCCGTGCAGGTCGTGCATGATCTGACTCAGCCGGCCTTTCTGCGCCTGCGTCTCGATAATCGCCAAGGTGTCGGGACGAACCAGGACGCGCAATTCCCGCCCCTCGGGAGTCGTCAAATGGACGCGCGCCGCATCGGTCGGATCGTCGCGCAATTGCAGCGCCTTCAGCCGCGCGCCGGGATTGGCGGCGAGCGCGGCCTCCACCTGATCGTCGAGCGACCTTGGCGCGTTCGTTAGAGCGAGATGATCGAAGCCGCGGTCAAGAAAGGCGTCGATTTGCGGCTTGAAGAGATAGACCGCGCCGGAAAGACTAAGCACCACGATAAAGGGCAAGCAAAAGAACCCGGCGTAAAAATGCCAACGCCAGACCAGACGGTAAGCGGCGCCCATGTTGGCCGGCGCCGAAAGTCCGTCGATTGGATGGGTTATGAGGCTCATCTTGTTTCCCTTTGGTCGAAGCGGACGCGGCCCCCGACGTGTCGACGGGGGCACGCTGCGGCGAAGCCTTAATGAAAGACAAATTGCTGATTGGCGGTGAACGACCCGCCGGGCGGCGGCGGAACGTGAACCGACGCCAGTATCTTGTCGACTTCCGAACCCAGCGCGGGATCGGAGGCGCTGATGATCTTGTGCGACACAACCCGACCGGACGCGCCGATTGTGAAGCGAACGCTCAGATTGCCATGCAGGCTCGTCTCCTCGGGCGAATGACGCCTGATTTCGGCGGCGACCTTGCGCGCATAGGCTTTAGGGTCGGCCTTCGACTCCTTGGCTTTCGCCTTACTTTGCTTGTCATGCGCGCCGATTGCGGACGAAGGCTTGTTCCCCGCCGCGGACGCCTCATCGCTCTCTTTGGCGTAAGCCGCGCCAGCAAACAGCATCACGGCGAAAACATAGGCTGTGACTTTCATCTTCACACACTCTCTCTCGGTTAATTTCATGCGTGGTTTGGACTATGGAGACCAGGAGGCCTCCAAGGCTAACTGACCTCGGCGGCGCCACAAGACATCGGAGTCGACGAGATCCACTCGCCGCGACTGCATTGAATGTTCAGGCGTTTGGCGAGCGGTCGCTTCATGCGCATACCGCTGCAAGGCCAACCGCAAACCGACGAGCCGCGCGGGCGTGATCGCGGCGATCTTCGCCAAAACCGCGTTGGGCGCGGAGATATCTTCGGCGCTCATCGCGCTCCATGCGAAGTGAGCCGCCAAAAACGCCGCGATAAGCGTCAAGGCTCTCTGATACACAAGGATTTCCGTTGTCTGACTGGTTGCGCCGCTCGATAGCGCGTCAAAATGAAATTCGCGCGACGCCACGCGCCGCAATATGCGTCAGGAGAAAATCGGAGGCGCGCGCGATGACCAACTGCTCGCGAAGCCCGCGGCAAGTAGGCTCGCTGCGTCGACGCTCCCGGAACTCGCCGATGCGGGAGCCTCGCGGAAAGACGGCGCGCCGCTCTTGGCGGCCAAAGCCGAGTTGTCGAACAGCGACGCGGCCTGCCAGAAAGCGCAGGTTAAACAATTTTGGCTCATCCCGGGTTCCGGGGTGATGGGGCGACGATTGCTTCGACGAGCGCCGTCAGCAGCGCTTTTCCACGTTTTCTGGCGTTGTGCACGAACTGGAAGAACGCGAGATAGAGCGGC
>Ga0181533_1005877_pt1 | contig 11470 bp, 14 predicted proteins | sample PEATcosm2014_Bin_45_FD_119772 | JGI IMG/M metagenome (GOLD analysis project Ga0181533, IMG submission 119772) | Peatland microbial communities from MTU Mesocosm Facility, Houghton, MI, USA - PEATcosm2014_Bin11_60_metaG | ecosystem: Environmental > Terrestrial > Soil > Wetlands > Peat | place...
TGACCGCATTTTATCAAGCATTTCTATAGCTTTTTTTGGATCTATCTTTCCCGCATCTATACCGATAAGGTCCTCAAATCTGGGCACAACTTTGAGGACTATGCCTTCGCCTGAGTCTTGCACGGTTATTTTCATTCCCTGTTTTATTCCATATTTGCGTCTGAGGGCAATAGGGACTGTGATTTGCCCTTTGCGGGTTACAAGCACTTCTTCCATGGTTCAACTTCAACCTTCAAGTAGTACATTGCAGCAGGTACAACTTAACTATTACTGTTGCTCAAGACCAATTTTAAAATTAAAAGCCGAGTCCCCGTTGAATAAGAGCCATTTTTTCCCTTCAATTATCTTTAACCCTTGCCTTGATATCTTTAACCAAGTAGCCGCCACAGCCACGATGACATGATCTGTGCACTAGCTCTAGCAGCGGCATGCAGCATGCAAATGTCCCCTTCAGGCGCAGGAGCCGTGATGCTTCCACATTCTGATAAAGCTAAGCTCGATATTCTACTCTTTGAGAAAAGAGCAGTTTTTCAAATTTATAAGACGCTTCTTGCATTCATATCCAGTAGTGATCTTTGATGGCTAAGACTGTACATTTGGATGAGGAAGATCGTAAACTTCTTGCTGAAACCAAGCAAAAGCTAGATGAGGCTACCAAGCTTATGGGGGAACTGATGGAAACCTTCGAAATTTTAAGCGACCCCGAAATGGTAAAAGCCATAGAAGAAGGGCAAGATGACATTAAAGCTGGAAGAGTAAAAGACTTGCGCACGCTTCTAAAGGAAGACGTCTGTTGAAACCCAAGTACACGGTTGTTTTGTCCAGGCAAGCAGAGCATTTCTATAAAAGATTAGAGGAAAAAGTCAAAGGTCAAGTTCGAAACTGCCTGATTAGTTTAGAAGAAGACGCTTACGATGGAAAACGACTCCATGGAGATTTAAAAGGAAACAACAGCATGCGCGTGGGAAAGAGCCTGCGCATAATCTATAAGGTCTCTGAAAAAGACAAAATTGTTTATGTTATAGCCATAGGTCCAAGAAGAAATGTCTATGAATAGAACTCTTAAGGAAAGAAATGGTTTAGGCTACGGTTACTTCTTTTTCGCCAAACACCTAAAAACAAAATGGCGATAAACTCAACGTCAACTGCTCAAAGCAAACACTACGCCAAAAACGGACACTTACAGTTCAGCCACCCGCAAGACAGCACGACTACGTCACATGGACGCTGGCTCTGGCAGTTTCCCGCAGCAAGCAGTCCCCTATCAGGAGAAGAAGCCGTGATGCTTCCACACTCAGAAAAAGCTAAGCCCTTGTTCTACTCCTTTTTAATATTTAGGTTCGCCAGGTTTGTAAGTTGAGTTAAAAGCAAGGGCAGGTGCCGATTAAATAGGCATCAGAGTTGTTATGTTTTGGACCTTGACGTATTTCCCAGCTTTTGTTTTGAGTTCTTTATCTTCTGTTATGAGTTGGAGTCCTTTCTCTTTGGCGAAATGAATGTAACTTGAATCGTAAAAAGTGAGTTTCTCACATTTGGCTATTTCAATAATTTTTTCGAAGCTATCTGATTCGCTACTTATTCGGTCGATTTTTGTCAGAATTGTTCCAGTCATTCTTTGTAGCGTTTTTGCGGCGTCTGGTGTTAGCAGCTTTGCTAGTACGCTTTCTTTCCAAATCGCGTTCCCAACTTCATAATAGGTTAAATCAAGAATACTGGAGTCTTGCAGGCATTTAATCGTGCTTTCAGGGTTGGCTTTTTTGATTAAAAGCATGAATGCGCTTGCGTCTAGCAGGTAGTGTTTCATCGCTGGTCTCTTGATTCCCTTATGGCTTTTACGATTTCGTCGTCTGGAATCTTTTCCAAGACAACTTTCATTTGAGTTACGGCTTGAGCTAGTTCAGCGTTTTCCCGTTTCTTGACTTCATCTTCGAGAGCTTCTCTAACGGTTTTACTGACGTTTATTCTATGTTTTCGTATTTTTTCTTTCAATGTCTTCTTGACTCTAACAGTAATTACTTCTGACATACGAGAATTGTATATACAATAACCGTATATATAACACTATTGGCATGCTGCCTTCTGCGAGTAACAGCTTTGCCAACAGCTAAACGAGCAGCAATACACTTACGCCAAAAACGGACACCTACAGTTCAGCCACCCGCAAGACAGCCATGACCACATGATATGGCTGAAACAGAAGGGTCAAGGAAGTTCATTTAGGATGTCTAAATATCTTGTTGAAAACAAAATAGTTTTATTTGTGTTGCAATGAAACACTTATATAAAATCAAGTAATTACTACTATGATAGTAAATGCGAGTAGAGATGCAAATAAGATGCAAGTAGAGATGCAAATAAGATGCAAGTAGAGGGATGCGAGAAATTAACCAAGGCTAATATAATAATTATATATGGCCTCTCTTCAGAAGATGCCAAACTTAAGACTAAATTTCATGATGAATTATACGGTAGAAACAAAGATGGATTTCTTTCTAAAATACCTCATCGAAAATTGACCGATGGCGTAATAGAGATCTCTCAAAGGAATCTTGAAGAAGTTAAAACTATCTTTGAAAAGTACCCTGTAAATTATCAACTCAGAATTACAATTCCTGTCAGAGATACTGAGCAAATTCTCCAAATTACTAAAACTATTGAAGACCCTTACGAGAAGGCGCTGGGATTAGAAGCAGTAGGTTTTAGCAAGTTTATGATCGATAAACTTGAAAAGATAAGTAAACAAGAAATGAAAAAAGAGGACCTTTTGGATGAATTGCTTGCAATCAAAGATACAGTACAGAAATGGATAATGTTACATCAGGAGGAACCGTTAGCGGCAGCATTCTCTTATATGTTTAAAGCTTTAGAATTAACTGAGGGAAAATCTCCTGATACCATAAGAAGAGACGTTTCAAGGATAGCTGAATCTCTTAAGCACTGGACTATTGGATATCAAGTTTTTAAGGAAAGCAAAGATACAGAATCAATTGATGAAGTCTTAAAGAAATATAAAGCCAAAAAAGAAGAACTCTAAACGTTCTTTGGCGTTTTATAGTAATTTACAAAGAATTTTTTGCCAAGAATTGTAACGCCAGTCATTGCCCTCGAAGTATTTGGCGGCTCACGATTCTCAATCACCGCATAGTCATCCACATTCACGTATTGATCTCTTTCGTCCATAACTTCGAGAAAGTCCACTGTAGCATAACCAGTCTTCATTTTGCCCAATGCGCTTTTCAGCCAGCCAATATTAGACCTAACTTGCATGTAAGGAGCGTGACCGTGCTTACTGAAAAACAGGATTGCTCTCTCAGCGCCATCTAGGACGGGATCATCAGTTAGCCAACAAGTAACGTGCCAGTGCGTCCGCGTTTGTATATCGACCACTCTGTTCTCTTTGAGAACATAAGTCACTGGCTCCCAATCCTCCACACCATCGCCTTCCCAATCATGGTCCCAACGAAACCAAAAAGTGAAAAAACCACATTTACCGTCCATCTTAAGTACAGCGCTAACATCCAAAAACCTGTCCACTCTTGGCGGATTCTCATCCCTAAAGTTAAAAACAAACGCTACTGGTTTCAATCGGTCGATGAGGGCGTTCAATTCATATACCAATTTATTCTACACCGCCAAATTCTTTGCAAGCCATCCATAAGCTGCTTAAATATCAATCAATTCGTTTATTTGCTTTTTTATGACGGTAGGCTTCTTAAACAGGTTATAAGAGCTTTTTACAAGGAATCTATTGCCAAAACAATTTTCAAAGAATGTAAAGATTCAAACTGAAGTACCTACTGCTAAAGCTAAACTTAAAGAACATTCCCTTGCACTAAGGGTAAACTTCGGATGAAATAGTATCCAAGTTTCTTTTACGGTCGCAACATTAAACACGCGCGTACTTTGAATATGGAGAAATAGAGCAGAGTTTTCGGGGAAAAAAGTTAAGTGGAGTAAACAATATCTTAATTGTGGGATTTCCTTGGAATATAAAGGAGAATCCAGAATAGACGAGTGTTACGAATGTGTCGTTAGGAATAGAGATTTCTCTAAAAAGAAGGTATTTCAGTGTGTAATTTTTGTGATAAATGGCTTTGTGAAAAGCACATTGAACCTAGAGTATCGTTTATTCCAAATTTTAATCCCACAAACTATCCACCACAAATAAAAGTGTTATATGACCAAGAGTACAGACGCCAAGGTGGACACCCAGATTGGAATTTTAGCCGTAAAAAATTTGAAGATCTTGATATTGAAGAAAAGACACGAAATGAATTGATAAAACAAGCATTGATAGAATGATGAATCCTGAAGGGTCTTTTGAAGAGGATACTGATGCAAACAGGCAAAAAAGAATTGACATGATTCTTGAGCAAGAACGCGAATTCAACGAAAGAAAAGAAAAAGAAAACAGCCAAAAACGTCCAACCGTTAGTAAAAGCACGATAACATATGGCAATAAATATGGTCATCATTACATTGTTCCTGAAGAAATTTATTCAGCAGAACCTTTTCGTGAAAGATTGAATAGTGCTTCCACATTAGCAGAAGTAGAACAAATCATTGATGACTATAAGAGACATAATCGAAAAGAACCTGAACAACCTACAATAACAGTGACTCCATGTGTTCCCCGAAAGCCTTATCCCCAAACTGTTGAACCTACAGAAAAAAGAAGAAAAGTTGGTAATAGGAAGGCTCTTCTCGCCGCTTTACTCGCAGTTGTTTTGGTAGCATCATTAATTTTGCTTAGTTCGATAAACAACCCATCATCTCACACTAATTCACCTTCTTCAACGCCAAATACAAGCAACGGTCAAGAAGTCTTCACATTATACCTTCCAGGCGTTCTTGATAATTATGCTCTTTCCTTAATCAATACAGATAGGCAAGCAAATGGCTTACAAAATATAACATTAAGCAGTATTAACTCTGGGCAAGTCCATGCTGATGACATGCTCAAAAACGGTTACTTTAGCCATTGGGATATGAACGGTTACAAGCCTTATATGAGGTACACATTGGCAGGCGGTCAAGGCGCAGTTGAAGAAAACATTGCTTGGGAAGGACAAGCAGGTAGTAGCGTTAGCATAGATGTTGAGTTGACTCTTAAAAACATGGAATGGCAAATGATGTATAATGATTCAGCGGAAAATTGGGGTCACAGAGACAACATATTAAATCCCTTGCATAATGAAGTAAGCATTGGAATTGCATACGACTACAATAACGTGTATTTTGTGGAAGATTTTATAAATGACTATATTTCATGGAACCAACTAAGCGCCAATAGTAGCCAAGTCATAATGCAGGGAACAACCGAAACGCAAGGACTAAACATAACACAGATTGATGTTTTTTATGATAATCCAACACCATTGACTGTAAACCAATTAGGACAAGCACCATACGAGGATGGCTATGATATGGGGACATATGCTGCCATAGTTGTACCTCCAGCCCTTCCAGACTATAATTATGATTGGAGCGGAACAAATGTAACGGGTATAGTGGCAGATAATTGGAACCAAAACGGAAATAGCTTTCAAATCAGCTTCTCTTTGTCACAAGCCATAGCGACTTATGGAAATGGTATCTACACTCTTTGTATGGAAACGAGTACAACTAACTCAATACCGGCTGATTCCCTTACCACTTACTCTGTTTGGATAAATTAAAAGCTTAGAATATCTGCGCGACCTTTTACCAACGAGTCCTAAAGCCGACCAGTTTTTTAGAAATAGGCTGAAACTACCGTAAATCTCTACCAAAAGATAAACTCGTAATCCAACCAGGAGTAATTATTATAAATAAACCCTTTCCAATTAGCTACCATGACATATGTTAGCAAAGTGACGACTTACTATTTTATAGACAAAGGCTTGTATATAACAGAAAATCATGCTACATGGCCATTTTATTTTTGCTTAGCTGTCTTTTTATGGTTAGCAATTGCTTCTTCTTTTTCATTCATTAACTGGATAATTGCGCTTGTGTTAGGTGTCGTAGCTGCCATTTTTATAGGTTTAGCGATTAATAGTTTGAAGCCCATAGATGCCATTATTCATAAGAAAACAATGATTCCTTGGACTTCCGTGGAAAAAGCTGAAATGAAAGATAGGCATGTAAAAATATTTCTAAAGAACGACCCAAATAAAAAAGCTGATTTGGTTCATGACAAACGTCCCTTGCTTATAGAATTTGATGTTGCTAAAGACCAAATAGTAGAAAAAGAGCAAGTGTTAAGTTCAAGGCTTGGAAACAAATTTGTCATTATTATTTAGATAAAGTTTCTAAAAAATTAATTAACAACATATGAGTAAATAGAGAAGGTCAAGGGCTTGCAAGTTGGCAATAAAAATAGAAAGAAAATCAGAGCAACTTACAACAATTCTTTATGTTAAAACCGAGTCGAAAAATGAAAATGAACCAGCTCAAGTCATAAGCACCTTTAACCCAACAGAAATCGACAGGTTAATTGAAAGAATTGACAAAGTTATACAAAGATTAGGGAAGTGACCATAAACGTCGTTGCTTAAGCAATTAACACCAAGTTTGAAAGATGCAATAGACTGGTTCAAAAATCTACCCAGCGAAAAACAGACAACCATAATAGTTGATTATTTTAAAGACGCAAGCAAACTTTCAAAAACTGAAGGCGAAAACTTCCGCATAATATCTACCGAGATTAGCCATGCGCTTGCGTTAGCATCTAAGGTTGATGTTATCAAAAAAATGGTTGAGTTAGGCATTGATGATACATTATCAAGTCTCATAGTTGAAAAAATTAGTAAAAATCAACCAAGTTTGCAATCATGTATACTTGCTTTGAGAGATATACCAGACGAAACATTTGATGATTTAGTTTTTGAAATAATGGCTAATTTCTTCTTGGATTGGAGACAATTTAATCATGCTGAAACTGCTAAGAGAACTGGAACAAACGTTTACCTTGTTCAGTCTGCTATCATATTTATCAGGGATGGATTTGTCCACAGCAATTTACGAGGGAATATATCGGTTGAGAGTTTTAAGCAAATACTGTTAATCAATTGGAAATATCCACCATCTAAAGTATCGGCTTTATTAAAACACTATGAGAAATACAAAGACCAAATTTACTATAGTCTTCTGTTCGGAACGCTCCAAGATACAAGCTTTGAATTGCAAAAATTAAGTCAATCGTTAGCTGAAATTTCTTTAAACCTTAAAGAACTTTTACAGTTATTGAAAGGTGAACCTAAGAAAACTTATGTTACGTAGTCCGTGACAAAATAATTAACAGCATCTTAGACACAAAAACCTAAAAGCAAAATGCATTTTCCAACATTCCAACAGTTGGGGGCTGATTCTGATTCGTTAAAATCGTGAAAATCTAAGTTAAACACGCATTTTTTTATGCAGATGATATTTATAACTTGGCAAATCAATAGTTGGAGGTTAATATTTTCGAGACCTCCGAAGGCACGATGATGGCTAACACTCATGCGGCAACAATCTTGCAAATATTACAGGATATATTAGCCGTGCCTAAACTGGTTAAACCAAAAAACGACCCGTTCGAAACCTTAGTTGTAACGATTATTTCACAGAATACCGCTGACCGCAATACTGCGAGAGCCTTCGAAAACCTCTCGAAGCAGTTCGAAGTAACGCCTCAAGCATTATCACAAGCCGAAATAAGCAAGATTGAAGCCTGCCTTCACGTTGGCGGTCTCTACAAAAGCAAAGCCAAAACAATACAAACAGTCTCAAAAATCATTCTCGAAAAATTTCAGGGCTCACTAAAGCCCATTTTATCGTTGCCTCTTGAAGAGGCTAGAAAAACGCTCATGGAGCTGCCTGGAGTTGGGCCGAAAACGGCGGATGTTGTCTTGCTCTTCTCTGCAAATCAACCCACCATTCCTGTGGATACGCATGTGAATCGGGTGTCGAAACGGCTTGGTTTAGCGCCTGCAAAGGGCGGTTACGAGGAGGTGCGTTTGAGTCTTCAGTCGCTTTTTGACCCGAAAGATAACTTGGCGGTCCATTTGCTGTTGATTGCGCACGGCAGAAAATACTGCAAAGCAAGGAAGCCACTTTGCCCAGAGTGTCCAGTGAACACTTATTGTCCATCGAATTGTTTATGGGATAAGCATGATTAAACTGCCAAGCGAAGTTACTGAGTATTTTCCCTACATTAGTGTGCGGCCACATCAAGATGAGTTCATAAGCACAGTTTACAACGCTGTACACGATAGACGTTCTGTTCTGATTGAAGGCAGCAACGGTTTGGGAAAAACAATTTCTGCCCTTTCCGCTTGCTTACCAGTAGCCGTAGAGAGAAACCTGAAAATACTGTATGTTGCGCGGACTCACCGCCAGCATGACCGCGTGATTGAAGAGTTAAGGGCAGTTTTTAGGAAGCATCAAGTTACAGGCGTTTCTATTCGTGGACGCAATGAAATGTGCCTTAACGTTTTCGCTACGAGAGGCGCTTTTGATTCAAAATCGTTGATGGAAGTTTGTGAGTTATTGAAGGCAAAAAGCAGATGCCCATACTACGTTAACGTGGATGAGCGAACATACGATTACCTTTTGCTTCAACAGCAAATAGCTGCTCGACCGTACATGGCGTCTGAAATCCAAAGCATCTGCAAGAAAAAAGAAGTCTGCCCATACGAACTTGTCAAATCTGCCCTATCTGACGCTAAAGTTGTTGCACTAAGCTACCTGTACGTTTTCGACCCTGTGATACGCGCGGCTTTTTTGAAGAATCTTGAAACAGAGCTACAGAAAATCATTCTAATCGTTGACGAAGCCCATAACTTGCCTGAGACAGCTATTGACATCTCAAGCAGCACCCTATCTCTGTTCGTAATGAAACAGGCAGAGCTGGAAGCAAACAGGTTCAATAACAGGGACATTGAAGATTTCGCGCACTTTTTCAGAATTGAAGTGGAAAAATTAACCGACAAGATTAATCGAGAGGAAATAATTTCTCCAGACTGCATTATTGAAATTATTCAAAAACAGGGAAACATTAGTGATCCAAAAGAATTTTTTGAGCAATTCCACGAAGTCGGCAATTCTGTAAGGAAAAGTTTGTTGGCTGAGGGAAAAAACCCACGTTCTTACATTCATGCGATGGGCGAGTTCATGCTTAAGTGGCTGGAAACCCTAGGCGATGCTTCATTCATTAATGTCGCAAGCAGATACTTCAACAAGGAAAACAATAAAACAGCAAAGCTCGAAATAGTTTCGCTGGACCCCTCGAAAATTACTGAACCAGTTTTCTCATCCACTTACGCTAACGTGATAATGTCGGGTACACTTCAGCCGTTGGAAGCCTACTCACGCATCACAAGACTCCCAGAAAACACCGTGAAATGCATTGTGCCATCGCCGTTTCCGAAAGAACATGTGTTCTCAGCCGTTTGCCTCGGCGTCACAACAGCCATGGAAAAAAGAACCCCCACCATGTACCAGACAATCAATCAACGGATAAACGAGGTTGCACAGAATACTCCCACGAACACTGGAGTTTTCGTTGCCTCATTCGAAGTACTAAAAGCGCTGCTTGCCGAAGGCTTAGAAAACGTACTAGAAAAACCGCTGTTCCACGAGCGAAAAGGCATGACTTCTAAAGCAAACGAAAAAATGGTCTCAGACTTCAAAGCATGCGGCGACCGAAACGGTGCCGTGTTCCTTGGCGTTCAAGGCGGAAGAACCTCGGAAGGCGTGGATTTTCCAGGCAACCAAATGAATTCCGTAATAGTCGTGGGGGTTCCGTATGCCACGCCGACGCCGAGGGTGAAAGCACAGATTGATTATTACGAGAAATGTTTTCCGGGGTTTGGTCGCGAATATGGTTATGTTTTGCCCGCTATGAAAAAAGCTTCTCAAGCCGCAGGAAGACCAATCAGGACATTGGATGACCGAGGAGCCATAGTCTTTTTAGACTATCGCTTTGCCACAAATTACTGTCGTGGCTTCCTCCCGTCATGGATAAGTAATGGAATGAAAACGTTACCTAACGAAAAAAATGTTTTAGCCAGCGAAATCAGCAATTTCTTTAAAATTCAGTCTTGAATTTCCTGTAACTTCTCGTTTAGGATGACTTTTCCAAAAACAAGCCTCTGCGGCTTAGCTGAAACTGCAGTTTGAACTTTTAACGCTTTCCGCATCTGGTTAATTTCACGCAAGACACCGATCCCTAAGAATTTGCTTCCAGAACCGTATAGCCCGACAAGTAGCCCCTTTTCTGGCTCTTGATACTTTGGAAGAGCCTCTCTTGGTTCAATTGTCACTTGGCTTAATGGATAGCACTGAAGTTTTGCGTCTTTCATGTACTTTGCATAAGTCATTTCGCGCAGGCTTTTGCGTTTTTCTGCGCTCCGCTGATTAAGAGAAGAAGAGGGCTTGACCATAATCACTGAAGTGTTTTCCAAGTTAGCAATAAGAGCCGTAAGTTCATCTTCAACTTGTATGCCAACTATGATGTCTGGCTTTAATTCTTTGACTAATTGCGTTTTGTAGCTTACAGCAATATCGTCTGTAACCCAACCATCAGTATTAACTACCACAAAATCAATGGGTCTCTGTAAAATCTCAGCCTTCATAGCGGCTAAGCCTTCAATTATTTTGGCTATTGCCATCATCGGCGAGGTATCACCCACAAAAAAAGCGTTCTGCAACTTCAAATTGTCCAATTCTGTTACTGGCTTGGAAATTATCGCATAACCCACGGTTCCTGAGGGACCAATGTCTGATTGACCTAAATCGCCGTCTAAAACAGCAACCCTGCATTTTCCGTTAACCAACTTGTTTACTAAATAAGTGCAATAACTGCTTTTTCCAGAATCAATTTTCCCCAAAAGCAAAACAACCACAGGCTTCTTCTGCACGCTCAAAATTGCTTCAAGAGGTTTATTCCATGACTCTGGAATTGTGCCGCCCTCAACTTCTTCAATGCTTGCGTTTGGTCCTAATGAAACATCAAAAACTGCTTTTTCAAGGACAAAAAATGGCAGGCGCTTTCCTTCACGAACAACAATTCTTACTGCTTGTTTTAATTGATAACCGAACATTTCAGCCTTGCCAGAAACAACACACACAGATGCTGGACCATCCACTAGCAGTGTCCTATTGGATTCAACTGTTTGTTGCAATCATCTTCCTCCTTGGAATAGTATAGCCTGTTCTTCCAGCAATCCGTATGGCTGAAGAAATATGCCTGATTCTTCGGCTGCGCTCGTTCTTTTTTAGGGGTCGGTTGGTTCCTGCCTCACTCACCACTTCCAGCACCACTGCAGACGGCAAAGCATCATCTAAGGCTTCGACTAACTCCTTGTAAACAGGAACACCATTCCCAATTTTAACGGAAACGCTTGTCACTGTGGAATTAACGTTTCTTATTGTCTTAATTATGCTGTTAATTACCTCTTGCGAGCTAAAGCAGTTGCCTTCCTCAATAACTTTTCCATCGGCA
>Ga0181533_1005887_pt1 | contig 11452 bp, 8 predicted proteins | sample PEATcosm2014_Bin_45_FD_119772 | JGI IMG/M metagenome (GOLD analysis project Ga0181533, IMG submission 119772) | Peatland microbial communities from MTU Mesocosm Facility, Houghton, MI, USA - PEATcosm2014_Bin11_60_metaG | ecosystem: Environmental > Terrestrial > Soil > Wetlands > Peat | place...
CCGACCCAGCATGGCCAAAAAGGCATCCGAAATTCAAATCGAAAACGGCTCGTTTCAACAGCAAACCCATGAATGAAAATAGCTTAGCCCAAAATCAAAATTCAATGACCGGACAGTTCTGACCACTAACCACTTGCCACTGACAACTGCTTTTCTGAGGCGACAGGAACAACAGGGGCTGGGGGGTCGGGGTTAGGGACAAAGTGACTGACAACTGATCAGTGAAGACTGCAGGCTGTCGGGGAGCGTTTCGGCAAAAAGATATGAAAAGCGAAGGTCTATGTTGATAAGTTATTGAAAACAAATGAGAAGAGATCGGTATATTTGTAAGTTTATGAAAATAAATGAGTTAATATGTCTTGTGGCTAGCTATAGCAGGATATAGTGGGGATTAGCGGATTATCCACAATAAAGAGCCGCAGATGGGGTAATGGGAAGGGTAGGTCGTAGGTGGTAGGTCGCAGATGGGTCGAGAGCAAAGGCCCTGCACATGCCATCTACCACCTACGGCCTACCAATCTAGCGCCCGGCAGAGTTGGCGGCAGCGCGAGTGATCGATGGCGCGCTAATGGGAACATCAACCTCGAGGTATGACGCGATGGGGAGAGTGCCCCAGTGCGCGGGATGGAAAGTCCAGCCCCGCAAAGTTTCGCATGCGGCTTCGAACTGCGCCTTGCCCATGGACGGAACCTCCATGTCGACTACCTGGCCCTGGTCATTGACCAGCAGGCGCATATGGACTACATCTCCCCGATGCGCGTCCTCCGGCCGCACCACCTGGGGTGGTTTGACTTGGCGCAGAAAGTCTCGTTCCGCCTGCCGCGGCGTTAAGTCTGTCATCGAGTGCTGCAAGGAAAACTTCAATTCCACGGTCGTAATGAACCCCGACGGCCCCGAGGCGGTGGCCAGCGGATGGTAGATCCACCGGCCCGCCGCTTTCAGGGCTGACGCCGCGAGAATGGCGTTTCCTTGCAGCACATGCGCTTTGGCGACCTTCCCCGTGCCGTTGACGGTGAGTTCCACATGCACATTCCCCTGAAGGTAATTGACCTTCGCCACGGGGGGGTATTCCGGCGACGGTTGAGCCAGGACCAGCCTCGCGGCTTGCTTGCGGTCAATGATGACCGGCACGGCATTCGGACCAGGAACGTTCTCCTGCGCGCACACTTTTCCCCCTGCGCAGACCATTGCCAATGCGAGGAGGAAAAGGCTGTGACGGTAATGCCGGAACTTAATCATCGCCTTCGAAAATCACCAAAGCCACTACGTAACGGTCAGAGTGTGAAATCGAAACTGACATCCGTGTGACCCCCAACTCCCGAGCAACTTCTTGCGCCCGGCCGGTCAAAACCAATTCGGGTTTGCCACTCGGCTGGTGAACGACTTCCACATCGAGCCAACGAATACCGTCCCGCCAGCCGGTTCCCAAAGCCTTGAAAGCCGCTTCCTTGGCTGCAAAGCGCGCCGCATAGCGCTCAGCGCGGTTTTTGAACTTTTCGCAATAAGCAATTTCCGCCGGAGTAAAGATTCGCTTGGCAAATCGCTCCCCGTGCCGTTCGAGGCTCCGCTCAATTCGCGAGGTTTCGGCGATATCCACTCCGGTTCCGAAAATCATCGTCAGGTGGTGCGCTTACCGGGATAAGTTCATATGAGTTGGGATTTCCGTGTTGTCGAACTTTAGCCTGCCACTGTCAAGCCCAGCTTCCTTCTTGTTGACAATATCAAATCGTTGCCCGGATTGCAACGCAGCGGCGGGCCGGTTGCCGCCGGTGTTGTGCTATATTCGAGATTTGGGCAGGCAAATTTTCAAAATGGTGTCACGGGGCGGCCTCGGCTGGCTTGAGTCGGTTCGGCTGAGCCAATTGCCGTGGTTGGTGCATGCGTTCAGCACGCGGCGGGGAGGTGGCAGTCCGGCCCCTTGCGCAGGACTTAACTTGGGATTCACCGCGTCCGACCGGCATGAGCGCGTGGAACAGAATCGCCGCCGCTTCCTCGATCAGCTCGGCGGCAAGGATTTCGTGCCCGCCTCAGTGCGGCAGGTTCATTCGTCCCACTCGTATCTGGTCACTCGTGACCGCGCTGGCCAACTGGCCTATCACTTGCCCGGCATCAGTGTTTCTGCCCCTGCCATGACCACCACGCCGGCCGGAGACGGGTTGATGACCGCGGAGCCCGGCATCCTTTTGACCATCCGAATTGCCGACTGCCTGCCGCTGCTGCTGGCGGACCCGCAGCGGCGTGCGGTGGCGGCGGTCCATGCAGGTTGGCGCGGCGCGCTGGCGCGGGTCATCGAGAAAGCCGTAGGGGATATGCGGCGCGCTTTTGGTTCTGATCCGCAGGACCTAATCGCGGCGCTGGGGCCATCGATTCGTGCCTGCTGCTACGAAGTGGGCGAGGAAGTTGTGGAAGCCTTTCACGGGAGTTTTGCGAACGCTGATCAGTTCTTCCGGCCGCTGCCTAATTGCCCCGAGGCCGGCACCGATCGCCATTCGATTCTCTTCTTGAGCGCCTGCCCACCTGGGCACGCTCCCGAGCATGTTCCCGCCGCGCGCCTCGATCTAACCGCCGTGGCCCGGCATCAGCTCGCGAGCGCGGGGGTCAAGCCTGAGAACATCCTGGTCGCTGACTATTGCACGGCGTGCCGCACCGATCTCTTCTTCTCCCATCGCCGGGAAGGTGGGCGCACCGGACGGCAAGTGGCGGCGATTGGAATTCGGGGATAGTGTGAAATAGGAGTGGGACAAGGTCCGCCACAGCGCGCAACGCGGAGACGGGAGGGGGCAAGGCATTCTGCCGGGTCCGGCGACCGCTCTGAATTCGGCCAATTTGTCTATGAGGGGGGACGATTCATGGGCGACTAAATGTCCTCCGCACACTCTCTACCCTCTCCCACCCTCGCGGACAGCGGGGCTCTGCCGCAAGCCTTCCAGGCTGAGTTGCCCGCAGGCGGCGCGGATGTCCTGACCGCGAGAAATGCGAATAAATGTGGGAATGCGGCGGTCCGTGAGGATTTTTTGGAACGCCACCACGCGCTCGAACCTGGGGGCGCGGAAGGGAAGTTCCGGGCCAGTATTGTACGGAATCAGGTTGATCTTAGCGCGGAGGTCGCGCAGGAGGTCCGCCACGCGTCGTGCGTCGGCGTCCGCATCGTTGAATCCTTCCAGCAGGACGTATTCGAAAGTCAAATGCTCCCACGGGCGCAAGGGATAGGTGCGGCAAACGCGCAGCAAATCCGCCAGCGGGTATTTTTTGTTGATGGGCATCAGCGCGCTGCGTTGCTCGTCGTGGGAAGCATTGAGGGAAATGGCCAGCTTAGGGCGCATCGAGTCACGCGCCAGTTCTTCGATGCGTGGGATAATGCCGACGGTGGAAACGGTAATGCGCCGCAGCGGGACGCCCACGCCTTTGGGATCGGCGAGAATCCCCACCGCTTTTATGACCTGCGGCAGGTTCAGCAGGGGTTCACCCATTCCCATGAAAACCAGGTTGAGCCGCGCGCCGCGAGCCACGTTCTGCCCCGCGGCCACCGCCAGCAATTGTCCGATGATTTCCCCTGCGGTCAGATTGCGCTTGGCCCCCAGCAAGGCCGTGAAGCAAAACCGGCAATCGAGGGCGCAGCCCACCTGGCTCGACAAGCAGAGCGTGGTGCGTTCCTCCTCCGGCATGTAAACGGTCTCAACCATATTGCCGTCTTGGAGCCGGAAAAGGTAGCGGACGGCGCCGTCGCGCGAAGAAAACTCGCGCTCGACTTGCGGATAGATGATCCCCTGATGGGAGGCGATGGCGTTGCGGAAATCGCGGTTGAGATCGGTGAGCCCGGCGAGGTCGCGAACGCGGCGGACGTAGATCCCGTGATAGATCTGCCGCCCGCGATATCGCGGCTGGCCGAAACTCACCGCCAGATTCTCCAGCTCTTCAAGGTCGAGCCCCAGAAGATTGCTGCTATGTTCTTTTCCAGCCATATTTCGCCTGTTCCGCGATTGGGTCGATTGGATGTAGAGGCGGCGGAATTTATCCCAATCTTATCGGCAGCCGCCATTTGGTCCGTCAGTTGACGGATAAACTCGCCGCCACAACAGCAAATTGACCTACTCCCCTGGTTTCAAATAATGTTAACACTTGCCGCACGGGAGGTTCAAGGTTTCGTGGGGTTCGGGAGCGAAGAATGAAAATGCGCGAAGCGCCTTGGAGTGCGGCGGCTCGACGCCGCCTTTGTCTTCGCCCTCGGCGCTATTCCAAGGCGGCGTCGAGCCGCCGCACTCCAAGGCGCCTTCGGCGCAGCTATTTTCGAAACAGCGCTGCAGTCGCCGAATCTTGTTGACAAAAACGCCCAATCAGAAATAATCCGTCCAGACGTCTTTTGAATTCAGAAAGGGAAAACATGAGCCCTCGACGCGCCAATCCGGAACTTGCTGACCGCCGCCGCGATGCCCTGGTAAGGGCGGGATACGCAGAGATTTTGGAGAAAGGGGTTCAAGGGACGACCCTTGATTCCGTTGTCGCCCGCGCCGGATCGAGCAAGGGCGGCGCGCTTTATTATTTCCCCACCAAGGAAGACTTGCTCAGCGGAGTCCTGGAGTGGCTGCTGCGGCAACTGAACCGAACGCTGGATGAAGTCCTGCAAGCGCACGACTCGGCGCGCGGGAAACTGGTTTCGGAATTGGAAGTGCTGTTTCACAGCGCCGAGGTAAACCGCAAGCTCTACCTCGTCTTTTTTGATTTTGTAGCGTTGGGCACGCGCCAGGAACGATTCCGCTCCCTCCTGGGGAGTTTCTTTGAGGCCTGTCATCGTCGCGATACCGAGATTGTTGAGATGGGAATTCGCGAGCAGCAGTTCCGGCGCGTAAACCCCCCGGACGCCGCCGCCACCATCCGCGCGTTGGTGGATGGGTATTGCTTGCAGTGGCTGCTGGGGCCCAGCGATGCGCCGATAGAAGCCTATCGGGATCGCTGCCGCGCCGTCTTGGGTGCGTACCTCTTGCGCTGAAGGCGATTACACGACGTAGGTGGCAGGTCGCAGGTGGTATGGGGGACTTGCCATCAGGTAGTTCGTAGGTCGCAGGTGGTATGTGGGGGCGCACGTATTGCAATTTTCCCCGTCTACCACCTACCACCTACGACCTGCCATCCCCATTACCCTATCTGCCACCTACCACCTACGACCTACCATGCGTGCCTTTCACCCAGCAAGTGTAGCGCGGACCTGTTTTAGCCCCGCGGCTTTTTGTTTTGAACAAGGGACTTCCCGCAGGTGATTCAGGTGCGTGTGTTCCAGTTCGCCATCGAAGAAAAAGCGCACAGTCACGAAAGCAGTGACCGTGGCTCGACGCCGAGTTCAAAAATGCACAGGCCGTTAGCCCCAAAGGCGAAAAGGCCACGGCCCAGCAGGTTTTCGCGTACGACAACCGACTTCAGTTCTCCGTCAGGTCCAGGATGAAGGTCAGGTTGTGGAAATTACCATACCGGTCGGTCCCTCCGAACACGATGATGCGCTTGTTGACGGAGTCATATCCGATGCCGCCCGCACAGTTGGCGCCAGGCGGCGTCCCATACTGTCCGACCTGGGTCCACCTTGGAGGTGTAGGAGAAAGTCCGTCAGCGTTGGTGAGTTTCCACACGTCTCCTAAATAGGTCCAGGTTTGAGTTGAATTCGACCACGACACACCCCCAAAGACGTACATGGTATTTTGCGCTGAAACATACACGGCTGAGTGTTCACTTCTCCCGGGTGGAGGTGTACCCTCCGGTTCGAGTTGGGTCCATTCCGGGGTTCCACTTTTTCCGTTCGCATCGGACAGTACCCAGACGTCGTTGTAGTCGGAGGCGTTGATTGGGCAGCACGTGCTGATCAATTCGATTCCCCCAAAAATGATCATGCGATTGTGCGTTTGATCGTAGACGGCCGTGTGCTCCTGCCGGATGCCGGGCGGCCCACCGGATGGAGCAAGTGTTGTCCAGGTTGGCGAGGTACCGCTGGCGGGGGATAGGACGTTGGTGTCGTTCTGGTCATCCCCCCAGAACCCCCCGCCGCCGCCAAACGTGATCATGCTGTCGGTTTTCGAGTCATAGACAGCACTTTGGCCATCTCTCGGTATGGACGTGCTCGGAGAGCTCGTCGACCAGGCGGGTGTTCCTCCCAAGCCATTAGCGTGGCTCAGCACGTAGACGTCACCGAGGTCGGGGCTACAGGTTGCCGAGCATCCGCCATAGACAATCAGTTCGTTTGCCTTCGAATTGTAGACGACGGTGGCGAGGGCGTTGATCATAGGCGTGGTTCCCGTGGGTTCGAGCTGAGTCCATGTCGGCGTGCCACCTAGTCCGTTAGCATTGGCCAGCACCCACACCTGATCCGAAGCTAAAGTGCTGTTTCGCGGAAAGAAAACGATGAGCCGATTGTTTGTGGCATCGTAGTTCGACACGTTGTTTCCAGTCGGCGGTGAACCACTGGTAACAAGCTGTGACCAGGTTTGCGCAGTGACCGATTTCACGGGCATGAAAGACCATGCCAGTAGCACAGCAATCAGAACCTGCAATTTCCTATTCATTTCAAATTTCCTCCTTAGAAAAGATTGGCTGCTTACGGCACCACCAGACTCAAGGCCCAATGCGCTGAAGTTCTGTGCAGTCGTTTGCACTCCCTAAGCGTTGTAATCCTCCTGTCGCGGGGAGCGATTGAGCTCAAAGGCCGCTTGAGCGCGGACTTTCGCCTTCAACTAAGCCGGAATTTCCGTTCTCCGTTCTCGACTAGCTTCCACCTAGTAACGCGAGAAATGCGGCGAAAAAGGGCCATGTCTGCGGTGCCCTGCCGTAGCCAGGCGTTCCGTCGAAGTTCGATGGGCTTCGAAAGGACCCCTCACCCACCGCCTTGCGGTCCCCCCTCTCTCCTCGGAGAGGGCTGTGGTTTTGATTTCTATCCCTCTCCCTTGGGAGGCTGTCTCAAAACTAGGTATTTTAGACTTTTGCACAGCGTAAGTCATTGATTATTCGTTCTGAAAACCGTGATTTTTCCAGTTCTGAGACAGCCTCCTTGGGGAGAGGGGGGGACCGCAAGGCGGTGGGTGAGGGGTCTCTTCGTGGGTGATGTAGGCATAGCTCTGGAGGTATACGATAGCCGGGACCTTGATGTAGCCCTGCTACCGTAACTGCCGCGGCATTGCGTTAACTGGAAAGCCGATATACAATCGCGCAAACAATTGAAGGGGGGGAGCGCCGTGTCAGATCCCGCGCCGGGAGAGATCACCCAGCTACTTATTGACCTCGGGAAGGGTGACAGAGACGCCGAGGCAAGGCTCATCCCTCTCGTTTACGACGAGCTTCGTCGTTTAGCCAATCGGTACATGCGGGGAGAGCGTCCCGATCACACTTTGCAGCCCACGGCGCTGGTGCATGAGGCTTATCTGCGGCTGATTGAGCAGGAGAGGGTGGCATGGCGGAATCGGGCCCATTTCTTTGGCGTAGCCGCCAAGTTGATGCGCCGCGTTCTGGTGGACCACGCGCGCGCGCGCCTCGCGGCGAAGCGCGGCGCCGCCGAGCCGGCGGTCCACTTGGAGGAAGGGTTCGTCTTCGCGGAAGAACGGTCCGGTGAATTCGTCGCCCTCGATGAGGCCCTCCAGCGCCTGGCACAATTCGATCCGCGCCTCGAGCGCATCGTGGAACTGCGGTTTTTCGGCGGCCCTTCGGTGGAGGACACGGCTGAGGTGCTGGGAATTTCGACCCGAACCGTAAAGCGCGACTGGAATGCGGCGAAGATGTGGCTGTACGGGGAAATGAGGCAGAAAGCAGCCGGCGCTTGATAGTCGAAACTCGAAAATCGAAACTCGAAAACGGGTAGAAAATGAAGATACAAGCGCAGTTCTCCCCGGAGGGGAGGAATATCATTAGCCGTAGGTGAAACCTGCGGATCGAGACGGCGATAAAAAGAACCGCTCGACCCTGGGGTCGAACGGTTCGGCCCCGCGCAAATTGGTGGTAGGGACGGTTCGCGAACCGCCCCCACCGTCCACTATCCCGTTGGATGGGTTTCACTTACGGCTAATGTTATTGTCTCCCTTTGGGTGACAACGGTAATCGTCGGTGGTTTTGGGCGAGTAGCGGTGCATTGCAATACCGTAAATTCTTGTTTTTTTGGCAAGAATTCTTCGGATTCGGCGCCTCCTTGTGCCACGGGCGTCCCGCCCGTGCCCGAGCACGGCCAAGATGGCCGTGGCACGTCTCTGGTTGCGGCTCCGCCGCACTGCGCTACCCGCTTATCATTGGTTACGCCTCATGACACCTGAACGATGGGAGCGAATCAAGGACTTGCTTGAGGCTGCTCTGGATCTGTCGCCGGAGGAGCGGCCGTCTTTCCTCGACCGGGCCTGCGAAGGTGACAAGTCTCTCCGCGCCGAAATCGAACGCCTGCTTGGCGAGCATGAACAGGCGGACAGCTTCCTGGAGAGCCCTCCGTTCCCAAGTCCCACCAGTGTAAGTGTGCCCGAGAGCAGACGAACCTTTACGGAATCGGAGCTCGTGGGTGATCGTTTCAAAATCATACGGTTTATCGGTCAGGGGGGAATGGGTGAGGTTTTCGCGGCTGAGGACATGGAGCTTCACGAGCGCTTGGCGCTGAAGACTTTGCGGCCGGAGATTGCAGGCGACCCACAGGCCCTCGAACGCTTGAAGCGGGAAATCCATCTCGCTCGCAGCGTCGCCCACCCGAACGTTTGCCGCGTCTTCGACCTCGGACGCCACCACAAGCCCGGCGGGGGCGAGGTGTCGTTTCTCACCATGGAGTTGCTCGAAGGCGAGACGCTGGCGGAACGCTTGAAGAGCATGGGGCGAATGACCACCACGGAAGCGTGGCCCCTGGTGCAGCAAATGGCGGCGGGATTAGACGCCGCTCACGAAGCCGGCGTCGTGCATCGCGACTTCAAGCCGGGCAACGTGATTGTGGTGTCAGGTTCCAATCAATTCTCTACGGAGACCTTGGTCGACAGAACCCCCTCACTCCCGGCCCCTCTCCCCCAAGGGGGCGAGGGTAGAGTTGATTCAGAACTACCACCTTTTGGGCCTGGTGGGGTAGTAAAAGTACGAGCCGTCATCACCGATTTCGGCTTGGCGCGCGCCGCCAATGCCGCCGCTGGGGACCGCTTGACCGGATCAGTGCCCGGCATCCTTGGGACGCCCGACTACATGGCTCCGGAGCAAGTCGAGGACGGCCCGATCACGCCCGCAACCGACACCTATGCGTTAGGCATAGTGCTTTACGAGATGGTGAGCGGAGCGCTGCCCTTCGACGCGGATACGCCCCTGGCGAAAGCGGTTAAGCGCACCAAGGAACCGCCAGCTCCGTTGCGCGCGCATGTGCCTGGGCTCGACTCGAAATGGGAAGCCGCCATTCTGCGCTGCTTGGAGCGTGATCCGGCCGATCGATTCGCAAGCGCATCCGATGTGGTGGCAGCTCTCCGGGGGGAGTCGGTGCCGCGAAAGATAGGGCGTCCGCTTCGAGGTGAGCAACTACGAGTCAAGCCCCGCGCGGCGCTGTTGGCTGCGTTGCTGGTTGCCGCTATCGGTCTATCCTTGTGGTGGGTTTTGCCGCGAACGCCCCCGTCCGTGCCTGAGCTTTCGAATGAAATCGCCCTCACCCAGGACGGCAGGGATAAAGGGTCGTCGGCGGTCGCGGACGCTTCCTGGCTCTATTTCGAGGAAAGGGTTGGCTTTTTTGAGCACGGAATCCTCGCCAAAGTGCCTCTCTCCGGTGAGCGGAGACAGGAGATTCAAACCGGATTCCACAATGTTCACCTGCTGGGTATCTCGCCTGATCGGTCGCAGTTGCTGGTGGCGAAAGTCGAGTCAAACTACGTGGGCAAAACCCCCACCGATACCGTTTGGCTTCTGTCCACTTCAGGCGGCTCACCGCAGCCGCTGGGCGAGGTGGCCAGCAAGGCGGCTGCGTGGTCGCCCGACGGTCGGCGCATTGCCTACGCAAAGGGAGGTGAGCTCTGGGAGGTGGATGCTGACGGGAGTAATCCTCGCCGGATGGTCCCAGCTCACGCCCTGATCGACACGGTTTTCTGGTCGCCTGACGGAACGCTTCTGAGATTTCAGACCTCCGACTCCGCCATCTGGGAGGTGCGCCCGGACGGGAGCGGCTTCCGGAGATGGTTCCCGGGTTTGGATTCTGAGGGTTTTATCATTTCCCCACTCGGTTGGACACCGGATGGAAAGTACTTTGTGGTTGGGCGAAATGACTCGACCACGTGGCTCTTGCCGGAGAAACCTGGCTTTCTCGCAAGGATCAGCAGCAAGCCGATCCAACTGCTCTCGGGGCAACGTAACCTGGTCTGGATCTCCCCTGACGGCAAGAAGGCTTACTTGACGGAGGGCGGCACATCGCGGTTCGCGCTTGTGACTTTCGACCCGCAAGTGAACGCCACTATACCGCTCAAGGGCTTCTCGGGGGTGTCGGCGCGAGACCCATCGTTCTCGCGTGACGGCAAGTGGATCGCGTACTCGAAGGCCGATACTTGGGAACTCCTGCGGAGCAGGGCCGACGGGACAGACAATCCTCGGCAGTTGACGTTCGATCCCCTTGAAGGCCACCTCCCGGCGTGGTCGCCCGACGGCAGGGAGCTTGCATTCATGGGAGGCGCAGGCGGCGAGCGGACTCGGATTTACTTGATATCGCCGGACGGTGGGAACCCGAAGCCGCTTGTGCCTGACAATGTGTGGCCATTCGACCCGCAAGCCCCGGACAGGTGGCAAGGCGCGCCGACCTGGTCGCCGGATGGTACCCGGATCGCCTTTGGGGAAAACGGCAACCATTTCCCCATACCGCCAACCTGCGCCATCCATATCTACGATCTCCACACCCAACGCCTCTCAAACCTGCCCGGCTCGGACGGGTTGTGGACGGCACGCTGGTCGCCGGACGGGCGCTACTTGGCGGCGACAGCTCGCGACAACGAAAAGCTGATGCTCTACGACTTCAAAACGCAGAAGTGGTCGCAACTGGACCACGGTTTCATCGGCGATAATCCTGCCTGGTCGCACGACGGGAAGTACCTGTACTACATGAAGCCCTACGCTGACCCTCCTGCCATGCTCCGAATACGCGTACCCGGCGGGAAGCCGGAACGCGTCGCTGACTTGAGCGTGCTCGCGCAACGCCCAGGAACCATCATGAAGTGGAGCAGCCTGACTCCGGCAGGCGCTCTCTTGCTGATCAACCACGACTCTGACCAAGAGATCTACGCCTACGACCTGAAGCTGCCGTGAAGGCTTCGCGACGCAGCACGGGCGTGAAAAAACAGCGCCCCTACGAGTGCTTAGCGGGCCACGGTCAGTGCCGTTCTGTGGAGTGAACCCCAAAAGTGAGACATTCGTGAGCCCATAGTCTATACAGGGAATGGAGGAAAACGGATGTCGGAGAAGCAGACGAGGCGGCGGCACAGTGAGGAGTTCAAGCGGGAAG
>Ga0181533_1005891_pt1 | contig 11445 bp, 11 predicted proteins | sample PEATcosm2014_Bin_45_FD_119772 | JGI IMG/M metagenome (GOLD analysis project Ga0181533, IMG submission 119772) | Peatland microbial communities from MTU Mesocosm Facility, Houghton, MI, USA - PEATcosm2014_Bin11_60_metaG | ecosystem: Environmental > Terrestrial > Soil > Wetlands > Peat | place...
AGCCGGTCCTGGATGTATTCGTTTAATATCTGTTCTTCACTTATGAAACATTTTTTACTTGGAGGCTCTTCTTCTTCATTGAGCTCCGCATGGGTTACGCCCGATTTTTCGTTGTGAAGTTTTTCCATTTCATTTTTAAGGTTAATAAAAACCGAAAATCTCTGCCCCGCATCTTTGAATAATGTTCTTCGGTGTAAAACATTGACGATCCGATTTTTAGATTAATAAATTAATATTACATCCGTGAAAAAAAAACCACAGATTTTGTCATGCAAAGAGGTAGATTTTTTCCATACATTTGACAAAGGTACAAACTTTTTTTTCAACAAAATATTGTTAATAAATCAACCTTGTTTTTACGATCATGAAATTATTCTTTAGGCGCATGGGACAAGGGAATCCTGTAATTATATTACATGGATTACTTGGACTTTCAGATAATTGGGTTTCATTCGGGCGGCAATTGGCCTTGGATTTCGAAGTATTCATTCCTGATTTTCGCAACCATGGCCAATCTCCGTTTGATCCTGCATTCAATTTCCCTGTTCTTGTTGAGGATCTTGTCGAACTGATCAACGATATGGAGCTAAAAAAGGTGATTATAATCGGACATTCTTTGGGTGGAAAAGTCGCAATGCTATTTGCCCTTGAGAACCCTATTTTGCTGAATAAATTGGTAATTGTAGATATCGCTCCAAGGAAGTATCCTCCAAATCTTGAACACCAACTGCTAATCGATGCAATGTTAAAAGTCGATTTTTACTCTGCACATTCCAGATCAGATATAGAGAAACAACTAGAACCAAATATTCGCAGTCTGAAATTGCGTCAATTTTTATTGAAGAACATCTATTGGAAAGAAAAAGAAACAATGGCGTGGCGTGTTAATCTTCCCACTCTTAAGGAATCATTGCCTTTTATATTGGAAGAAATTATAACAAATAAAAAATGCCTGAATCCGGTGTTGTTGGTGCGGGGTGGATTATCTAATTATGTTAAGGATGCTGATATTTCTGAAATGATAAGATTATTTCCAAATACTACGGTCAGAACCATTGCAAATGCTTCACACTGGGTTCATGCTGATGCACCAGGGGAGTTCTACACACTGGTTCATGAATTCCTCATTGCCTGATCAGTATTTTGAAACTTCGATGGAAGAAACAGCGGTTTTAATAATGATATAGATCTTGGCCTTACTATCTTTGAAGTTGTCAGTTTGATAGACGTGATTCCCTTTATTCTCAAATCCCTCCAGGGTCTTGCTGACAAGGAAAGATTCAGAGGTAACCTGACATCCGGCCGTTTTTGGAAAGGAAACATGAATAGAGGAGGCACCGGCATTGAACTCCACAACAGTTTTATAATTCTTGTCCCCCAGCTTTACATTCATAGAAGTAGCACCGGCTTCAAATTTTGCAGTATCAATTTTGTAGTTGCTTAAATCAAAATCGGCATCTGCGGCACCAATATTCATGTTGAGGTTCCAGGCAGGTTTAGAATTAAGTTTAATATTCACTTCGTTCTTCCGGATGTTATGCCGGGATGTGCCTTCCTTCAAAGTCAATTCGATTTTCTTATTGTTGCCGACGTCCTTCGTTGTCAATTCATAATTCCCGATATCACCGCTTTTGGCAAAAGATAAAAATTCTGAGGTTTCGCCATTTATTTTAAAATTACCTGCGGCAGCATCCAGACTCAGAATACCTTTCTTTGCAAGCGAATCATATGGAACGTAAAGGTTTTGATCACTGAAAGCTTTAGTGTTGTTGTCATTATCCTCATCATTCCATTCCCAGCGAAATGAATGATCGGGATGGCGGAAATGCCAATACCAAGGGCGTCCTTCAGGCATATGATTAATGATCAGGAAGGTAGAAACCAGGACGACTCCCAAAAGAATGTACTTGACCATATCTTTCACGGGTAAAATTGTAATTCCCCAGAAAAGAAGAATTAACGGCCAAAGCCGCCAAAAAGAGAACCAGCTAAAGTGTATAATACTCAGATTATTCAGAATGAACAGCATTCCGATTGCGATAAGGATCAACCCCCAAAAAAGATGTTTGTATTTCATGATTATTTAATTTACAGGATTTTTTTGAATGCTTCTTGTCTGTCAGGAAATGCACGCTATAACCAGGGAAGAAGAATTTATGGATTGTGTTTTCTTCCCGAAAAATTGTTAATTAAAAGACCGATTCCGATAACTACCAGAATAATGGGCCATAAATCCCCGAAACTGACATTTGGAATAAATTCATCGGCCAGGAATAAAGCACCAAGTGTAATCAATACCAGGCCACCAATCAGGTTTCCACGATCCCTATGACGGTGTGGAGGATAATGAAAAGGATCATCTTTCGACTTTTCCTGTGAACCCTGGGGTTCTTCATAAGAGGATTGTTTGTTTTCCATAGTTGGGGAATTTTGTGATTGAGAATAATCAAAGGGCTTTTCTGGTGTTATGATCCAGAGAATGATATATGCAAGAAGACCACCTCCTGCCGCGATGATAAGTACCAGAAATAAAAGACGAATGAGAATTGGATCGATGTTAAAATATTCGCCAAGTCCACCACAGACCCCGGCAAACACTTTATCTGTACGGCTCCGGTAAAATCGTTTTGGTTCCATAGAATGAGAATATTGTTTTTAGTTGGCCGTTAGACGAAAAGGAAAGTGCAAGGTTACAATGGGGTTCTTTATTTTTTTAATTGACTACTTCTTTTTTCTTTTTGTATATCTTTTTAGAGAGCTGAACGCTGATCTCATAGAGTGCATAAAGCGGGAATGCAATAATGAGTAATGAGAATGCATCCGGACTCGGAGTTATCAATGCTGCAATGACCAGGATCAGAACAATAGTGTGTTTGCGGTATTTTGACATGAAAGCAGGTGTCAATATCCCAATTTTAGTTAATACCAAAACTAGCACGGGAAACTCAAAAATGAGTCCCATTAACAAAGTCATATTTGTAACAGCACTTGAATAAGAATCAAGGGCAACCTGGTTGACGACAGATTTGCTTACCTGGTAGTTCCCCAGGAAATTAACCATCAGCGGAACCGCCACAAAATAGCTGAATAAGACTCCTGAAAGAAACAAAATGGATATCACCAACACAGCACCACGGGTGTTTTTACGTTCTACATCAGTTAATCCCGGTTTAATAAACCTCCAAAACTGCCAGATAATATAAGGTGAGGCAACAATAAACCCTGCAATGATTGAGGTGGTCATGTGTGCCATGAACTGACCAGTCAAGCTAATATTAATCAAGTGAAGGGAAGAAGTATCTATACATAATGATGTAATGCCCAAGAATTTTCCGAGCTTACATAAAACACGGTAAGTAATGAAATCTGAGTTTTTCGGAGCAAGAACGATATAATCGAAGAGGATGTGTTTAAAACTGAAAGCTACGATTGACAAAAGCAGAATTACAACAATAGCGCGAATAAGAACACTCCTGAACTCATTCAGATGTTCCCAGAATGTCATTTCTGTATTATCTTCCTCGGTCTTCTTTTTCATGGATTTTCAAGAAACAAATATAGAGATAAAATAATTGACATATCCTTAAAAATCGGTCAGAAAGTGACTTATTAAATTGAAAAATGAGGATATAGATATATATGATTATTTTTGCAGATTAGTTCATATGTTTCGTGACCTTATAGATCTGACTACCAATAAAAAACTACTCTATGAATATGGAAATCACATTTGCAGGAAGAAAAAAAGTCAATGCCAATTTTAACGGACATGTACTTAAAACCGATCAACCTGTCATCTCTGGTGGAGAAAATTCAGCTCCTTCGCCTTATGAACTCTTTCTGGCTTCTATTGGAACATGCGCAGGAATTTATGTAAAATCATTCTGTGACAACAGGAATCTTCCAACAGATAATATTAAACTCGTCCAGTCGATTGAATACAGTGCCGAAACGAAACTACCTTCCAGGATATGTATTAAGATTCAGCTACCTGATGATTTTCCGGAAAAATACAGGGATGCCCTTATCAATGTCGCTGAATTGTGTGCGGTAAAAAGGACAATTGCAAATCCTCCGGTCTTTGAGATCCGGTGGGAATCAGTCTAATATTATAAGCTGCAAGCCAGGAATCATTTGGGAAAATCCAGCGAGAACAGATGTCTTGAAAAGAGAAGTCAGGAAATGTCAGCCGGCGGGAGTCTTGTCTTTACCGGGTTCATTTTTTTTCTCGTCAGTTTTTTCAGGTTCTTTTTTCCCGCTTTCATTCATCTCGTCTTCAATACCCTTTAAACCTTCTTTGAATCCTCTTACACCTTTTCCGATGCCTTTCATGAGCTCAGGAATTTTTGAGCCGCCAAAAAGTAAAAGAACAACCAACGCGATAAGAATAATGTCTTGGCTGCTGAAGATATTGGCAATGATGAATAAATTATGCATTGAAATCAATTTTATGGATTGAGAAATGAAATACAAAAATAGTAAATATTCGGATAAAATCATTTATTCCTTTCTTAATAACAAACAAGCATCCCCATAACTCAGAAACCTGAAATCATGTTCCAACGCATATTGGTATAAAATCTTCCAATCCTGTCCAATGAAAGCCGCCACCATCAACAATAAAGTGCTTTGAGGCAAATGAAAATTTGTTACCATCCCTTTTACGATTTTAAATCTGTAACCAGGAACGATCATTAAAGCAGTTTCACCGGTAAACTGATCACTCCCGGATTTTTCCAGGTAAGTCACTAATGCAGACATCGCTTTTGGGCAGGGGATATTCTTGTTATAGACCGGATTATAAGGATCCCATTGCTGAATCGCTGGATGACGCTGATCTCCATCGATTATAATTTTTACACCAAGCCAGTAAAGACTTTCCAGCGTGCGCACAGTTGTGGTTCCTATTGCGAAAACAGATTTCTGCATGTTGCAGGTCAGATCTTTGATGATGGAGAACTTGACAGAAAATTTTTCTGAATGCATGATGTGCTTACTAATATTTTCTTCACTGACCGGTCTGAAAGTACCGAGTCCGACATGCAAGGTCAAATTTTGAAAAGTAATATGTTTCTTCTTCAGGGACTCCATCGTTTGTTCTGTAAAGTGAAGCCCTGCAGTTGGGGCTGCAACCGATCCTTCATTTCTTGCATAGATGGTTTGATAACGACTTATATCAAGGGACGTGGAAGCCCTGGTAATATAAGGAGGCAATGGTACCATTCCGGCAAGTTCCAGAATTTCCGAAAATGTCATCTCAGAAGGTTCCCAGGAGAAATTAATGGAGAAGCATCCATCGCCAAGATTTTCTTTTTTTTCAGCCCTTAGAATGTAAGATCTCTTCTTTATGACAAATGCTTTTTCAAGAATCCCTTCTTTCCAGCGTTTTACATTCCCGACCAGACACTTCCATGTGCAGGATCTTGTTTGTGCAAAGGAAGCTTTAATTTCCGTTACGGGAGAAAGAGGCACGAGGCAAAAAACTTCGATGGTTGCCCCGGTACTTTTTGAAAAGATCAGCCGGGCATGGATGACTTTGCTATCATTGAAAACCAGGATACTATTACCGGGCAAATAATCATCAATTCTGGCAAAGATCGATTCCGAAATTTTCCCTTCTTTCCAGATAAGGAGTTTCGATTCATCTCGTTTTTCCAATGGGAACTGGGCAATCCTTGATTCCGGAAGAGAATAATCATAATCTTTAATATAAATCCTGCCAGGGATTACCATGATTATTTTTTGACAAAGATAGAATTTTGATTGACTAAGGATGAAAAACAAAAACCCCTTTCATGGCAAGATGAAAGGGGTTTTAACCATGAACAAAATAATCCTATCTTTTATCTGAATTAAAGAAGGTAGGTTTATAGGTGATCATGATATATGCAAATTGACCCATTCTGCCGGTACCTGGCTTCAAATCATCAAGGATTTCCCGGGTGCTTGACTTCATATAAAGGCAATATGCAGCATTCAATTCAAGGTTTGAAGTTGGTCTGTAAATAAACATCAGATCAACTTCAGAACCGAGGTTCTTACTGACAGATTCGTAAGGAATCTTGGTCTTGGCTGGAAGATATCCATAGGGCAGGCTAAACCACCGGTAAGTTGCTTCCAAAGAGGTTTTTTGTGAGATATCAACTGTAGCCCTGCCGTAAAGATCGTTTAATCCATTGTGCAATGCATCTTGCCCTAGATAAGTTTGATACATATCCATGTAACCATAAAAATTGTGGTTGGAACCAAATAGAGTAGAAAATCCATGATATGTCTTTTTTAACTCGTTAGTGTCAGAAGCATTGTTGCCACTTAATTCATCGTATCCTACTAACAGAGTGAGAGGTTTAACTACACGGTAAGAAACCCAGGCACCAAAGAAATAAGCACTGATCTGATGCCCATCTTTGTAATGACCTGTTTGGTAAAACCCATTGCCAAAAATACTAAGGTTCTTCCAATAAAATCCCGCCGTACCGCCAACAGTTCCACGGCCGTAAATAGTCAGATCGTGAGTTACAGTCTCTGTCTGTGCAGCAGTTTTGGTGCTGAAAGAGCCGACAGTATCTTTTCCATTGGTGACCCATGTGATGACAGTCTTGCCGGGAATAGTGTAAGATGTATTTGCTTCCTGATAGGCGTCGACAATTCCAAGTACAGAAATAATGAGCTTGTTTTTGAAAAATTTCATCTGATCGTAGAGATAGCTCATATATTTATAATTCTTTAATGTATAATTCGTCAGAAATGCAGATGCCGGGGAAATATTATTGATTGCAATTCCATAATCTCCCACATAATTAGCATTAGGTACACCCCACTCCAAGTTAACTATATCATGAGTTGCACCCCATTGTTTCCAGTTGGATAATCCGATAAGCCTGCTGTCATCATAGACCAGTCCCATACGACCAACTCTGACAGCAAAGCTATTTGTAAAATTATAGCGGAGCCATCCTTCATAAATATTAATAGTATTCTTTGTTAAAGTATCTGAAGAATAGGGCTCTTCCCCAAATACAAAAGCTTGTTGAATTGAAAACCGTGTCTGGATCTTGTCACTGTTGTAATCAAAAATGAGACGGTTCCTGCCCAGTATTGTGCCATATGCTGTCATGGATGAATCACCCAGCTTTTGGTAACCATCCCTGAATTCAGCCCTGGGCCGGAATTCACCTGAAATTGTAAATTGCGCAGTTGCGCTTCCTGCAACCATGGATGCAAAGAGAAAAATGCAAATGATTCTTGTAAAGATTGTTTTCATGTTGATTGGATTTGGTTAGTAAATTGTGAAACAAAATTAAAAAAGTTTTAATGCGACATGTCATTTAGTGCATATCGGACATTATTAATTTTTAGGTACTTTTACATTTTTATTTTATATCCGGGAAAATGAAAAAGTATGTTCCCAATGTATTGACGACATTGAACCTTATATGTGGACTTATTTCCCTTACCCTGGTTCTGCAATACCACCACTTGGCGGGGGCGGGGATTTTCATATTTATTGCCGCATTATTCGATTACCTCGATGGCACAGCAGCGAGAGTGCTGAAGGCATATTCTGAATTGGGCAAACAACTTGATTCACTGGCCGATCTGGTTTCTTTTGGCGTTGCTCCGGGGTTGATCGTTTTCCAATTACTCTCATTACATTGCACAAATGGCTGCAATATCCTGGAACAGTGGAATATCATTCCCTATCTTGCATTACTTATCCCGGTTTGTTCTGCGCTAAGATTAGCCAAATTTAATATCGATCTCCGTCAGGAAATAAATTTCATCGGGTTACCGACCCCGGCCAATGCTATATTTTTTGCATCCATTCCGATGATCCTCCAGATCCAATACAGGATACATACTTTCATCAAATTGGATTTCATGGTGGCATTGTTTTCAGATCCCCGCGTTCTGGCAGCACTTGCAGTTTTCTTCTCTTACCTGCTTATCTCGGATTTCAGGATGTTTTCCATGAAATTCAAATCTATGTCCTGGAAAGAAAATCAACAACGGTTTGTATTTCTGATCATTTCCCTCATCCTCCTTTTGATCTTTTCTATCAGTGCGGTTCCAATGGTTATCGTAGCATACCTTCTTTTATCGGTGGCATACCAGAAGAAAATATAAGTAAAGTACCCTTGATTTTTTATTAATGGCTGTTTACCGCAGTTCAAAATTCTGCCCGAGGTAAACCTTACGTACGTATTGGTCTTGCGCAAGTTCCTGGGATGTACCTGACATCAGGATAGATCCTTCAAAAAGGAGATAAGAGCGGTCAGTAATGCTGAGGGTTTCGTGAACATTATGATCTGTGATCAGAACGCCGATATTCTTTTCCTTCAGTTTTATTACAATATTCTGAATATCTTCAACTGCAATCGGGTCAATACCGGCAAAGGGCTCATCAAGAAGAATAAATTTAGGATCGACAGCCAGACAACGTGCAATCTCAGTTCTACGCCTTTCTCCACCAGAAAGTTGGATTCCCTGGCTTTTTCTGACATGCTGCAATCCGAATTCATCCAGCAGGCTTTCAAGCCTTTCTTTTTGCTGCATACTGGTCAGAGAAGTAAATTCAAGAATTGCACGAATGTTATCTTCTACATTTAATTTGCGAAAAACAGAAGGCTCCTGGGCCAGGTAACTGATCCCGCGCTGAGCCCTGCGGTACATCGGCTCTTTCGTAATATCAAGGTCCTCTAAAAACACATTCCCCGAGAATGCTTTAATTAATCCGACAATGATATAAAACGAGGTGGTTTTCCCTGCCCCGTTTGGCCCAAGTAGCCCCACAATCTCACCCTGCTGCACCTGCAACGAAACCTCATTTACAACTGTGCGTTTACGGTATTTCTTGACTATTTTTTCAGTTCTGAGGAGCATGGGATCTCTGGTTTTTTAAATTAATGATCAAAGAGTTCAAAATTATCAATAATATCAATAACTCAGAATGTAAGATTGAAGGATATAAAAATTCCAAATTTAGCGGGATTGGGATTTTCAGGATCATTCAGGTGGGTCAGTCGCCAGACTGCATCAATGCGGATAAATTTCAGGATATTTTCAATTCCGGCACTGGCTTCCCAATAAGGAGCCTCTCCAAGTGAATGCATCATGTCGGGGAATTTTGAATATCCCTGGTTTTGAGAATTAAGTGCCCCGTATATCAATCGCGTTGAAACAACTTCTCTCCACTTAAGTTTTCTCAATAATGGGATCTTATTAAATAACAAACCATCGAAATGATGGGTATAATATAAATTGATGTATTCATCACTTACAAACTCATAATAGTTCATTAAATTTGATGCAAGTTCATCCCATAAAAAGGTCTGGTTCCCATCGTGAATTTTTAATAATGGATAAGGTAAAGTCCCCCAGATCTTTCCACATTCTATCATATATTTTGACCAGCCAATAGTTGAAAAATTGAACCACTGGGAGATGTAAAGGGTAAGCTTACTATATTCATAATCACTGTTAAAAAGTTTTGGAATTCCATACGAATAATTCAGCTGGATGATCGGATAATTTGAGCTGAGCGTAAATCTGTAGAAATCAGAGGTAACAAATCGTTCCTTGAATGATAACCTTATCCCGGCAGTGACTTCAGATGTAGTGATGGTTTTCTTGTTAAGTGTGTCATTTTTTGCCGTGTAGATCATGAAATATTTAGCTCCTGAAGGTGAAATTTCACGATGAGAAAATTCGATCGTATTGATAAGACCGTTGAACCACTCATGCTCATAGCCACCTTTAATTTCTGTAACCACTGATAGTTTGTCATTCGCCCCGCGGTGAAGCAGGGAATTAAGTATGTCATCAGTTGCAAAGGCATTAGGACTCGTTCCCAATTGTTCTACATCATGCTTTAATGAAAAAGTGATATCCCTCCTCGGATTTTTATTGAACATATAAATAAGATCAGCACCTGACTTATATGTCAGATCATGTAAACCATATGCAACATAACCTTCAAGCTGCAATTTGTGACTAAAATCATCACTCGTTCTTGCCCCCAGGCGTAACCGCCCGCCTTCTATCTTATTGTAGCTGAAAGTATAAAAATAAGGACCGATTTCCCAGTTCCCCCAGGTCAGATAACCTGTTATGATCCCATAGATAATATCACTGTATGTCTTGAAAATTGGTACATGTTTTATAGAGTCGACCATCTTATATATCCCTTTTTCAGTCTTGGAAAGTTTCTCAGGCCGCTGGTCCTGCCAGAATTCATCATTTTTATCTGATGCCTTAGGTTCTATAAAAACATCTGTCGGAATCGAGAAGAATTTTTTATTTTCCGGCATGTCGAATTGAAAATCAGAGTATATCGTAGTTTTATGTCCAAAAAAGCCAATGATCTTCTTGGATTTTTGAATGATGTTAAAATCGACAACAAGATGATCCTTTGTCTTCATCCAGAATTTTCCACCGGTCCATTGGTACTCTTGCTGAATTGCAAGGTCATTGACGAAATTGATATTGGCATCGGTTGCGATACGCATTTCAATACTTTTTATTGCAAAGGAGGTATCGTTAACCCAGAAATTCCCAGTGAATGTTAGTTCCTGTTTGCGTCGTGGTTTGAACATAATGTGATAGCACCATTTGTTCCCGATGTAAGCACTGTCGACCAGGTAATAATGATAGTAATCAAGCCCCATTGAGGCAATCGGGCAAACAAAATTTTTCTCGAACAAAATAATATAATCTTTATAAACATCAATTTCCTCTGAAAGGTTACCAAGGAACTGAGAAACGCTTACATTTTCCACACCGGATATCTTTGATCCCGTTATAATCTCTTTTCTGGATTTCGGACTTTTCCGGAAATATACATCCGAGGTCGTTTCTGTCAGAAAAATAGGGAGAAAAGATTTCCCGGAAAGTGTAGAAGTATCAATATATTGAAAGACGAAATCAAAGGGTTTAATTAGTTTCCTGCTTTTAAATTTGTCTGTAATGTTGTTGGCATCAATTTCGATCTTGGTATAGGCGTGGTACTGGTAAGTTTCAAATGCCTGCAGGCTGTTCTTATCCCTGTTTTGTATGATTTTGTTAAGAATTACTTCAGCAGGGTTTCCCGTATAATGAATAACGACTTCAGGAAGCAGAATTTTATTCTGTGCCATCAAAAGATCAATATTCTGGAACTGGTGTTTCAGTATTTTTTTTATCACCGTCTTGTAGCCCATAAGTGAAAACCTGATAGAATCACCTTTTGTGTTCACTTCTAAGGCATATCTTCCTTCAAAATCAGTAAGCGTGCCATCAGTGGTTCCCAGAATGATAATGTTGACAAATGGAAGAGGCTCACCTGTTGCAGAGTCCTTGATATTTCCCATGATTTTTGTCAGCTGAGGGAAAGCAGGTAAAGAAATGTTCAGGAGAAGCCAGACCCATAGTAATTTCTGGAGTCGAAACCGGTTAAAGATCAATAAA
>Ga0181533_1005892_pt1 | contig 11444 bp, 10 predicted proteins | sample PEATcosm2014_Bin_45_FD_119772 | JGI IMG/M metagenome (GOLD analysis project Ga0181533, IMG submission 119772) | Peatland microbial communities from MTU Mesocosm Facility, Houghton, MI, USA - PEATcosm2014_Bin11_60_metaG | ecosystem: Environmental > Terrestrial > Soil > Wetlands > Peat | place...
AAGTTTTACCGCCTGGACGATGGATGAAAAATCGTCATCCAGAAGCACCAGGTCGGCCGCTTCACGCGCCACGTCGGTCCCCCTCCCCCCCATAGCGATGCCAATCTGGGCGGATTTCAGGGCAGGCGCATCGTTTACTCCATCTCCTGTCATGGCCACTATCTCGCCATTGGCCTTGAATGCGGTGACCAGGCGCAGCTTTTGTTCCGGCACCACGCGCGCAAAGATATTAACCTCCTTTATCCTCATTTTAAGTTCCGTATCATCGAGCAACTCCATCTCTGGACCGGTAATGACGTCGTCCATGGGGGTCAGACCTATCTGCCGGGCGATACTCCGGGCAGTTCCGGGATAGTCACCGGTAATCATCACCAACCGGATGCCCGCGGCATAACACTCCTTGACAGCCGCAGGGACCCCTGGACGAACGGGATCGGCCAATCCGACCAATCCCAGGAACTCGAAATCGAAGTCATGCTGACCCGCTGGGAGGGCGCTCCTGGTGAACCTGGCCCTCGCCACGCCTATTATCCGCAGCCCTTCGTCCGCCATTTTGCCGACCGTCGTGGCCAATTCATGCAGCCTGGCGTTATTGAAATGGCACAGGTCGGCTACAACTTCGGGAGCCCCCTTGGCGGCAATCACATAGTCTTCGCCAGTGGGAGATTGCCAGACATGCGACATTGCCAGCAGGCTTCGGGAAAGCGGATATTCACGCACCAGAGTCCAGTCGCCATGGAGATGTTCGGTGCTGGCCAGATAGCTGCCGCCGAATTCCTTGATCGCCTGCTCCATTGGATCAAAGGGGTCACGCTGGCTGGCCAGGATGCTGAACTCCAGCAGTTCGTGGAAGGTGTCCGGCGGAGGCTTTTCGCGGTAATTTGCCACATCACAGAACTCTCCACGGGAAAAAATCCGGCTGACCGACATGCGATTCAGTGTAAGGGTGCCGGTCTTGTCCACGCATAGCACCGTCGCGGCGCCCAACGCCTCGACGGCCGGGACGTTCCGGGTAAGGACCTGCTTTTTGGCGATGCGCCATGCTCCCAGGGCAAGAAAGACAGTCAAAACAACCGGGAACTCCTCCGGAAGCACGGCCATGGCCATCGTGATCCCCGCAAGAAAGCCGCCGAGCCAGTTTCCCCTCGTCAACCCGTAAACGATCACCACTATAGCGCACAAAGAGAGGCCTGCAATCGCCAGCTTCCGCACCAGCAGCGAGGTTTCCCTTTTCAGCGCGGACTCTTCCGGTTCCAGGATACGCAACGACTTGCCGATCCTTCCTATTTCGGTTGCAAGTCCAATCTCCAATGCCCGGGCGATTCCCTGCCCCTGCACGATCAGCGTGCCGGAATAGATGAAGGGAAGATCGTCGCCTCCCGGCCGTCCCATCTCCATAACGTCGTCCCGGCTGCACTTGCGGACCGGGACCGACTCGCCGGTCAACAGAGACTCGTCCACGGAAAGAGACGTTGCCCCAAGGAGCACCCCGTCAGCCGGGACCCGGTCGCCTTCCGCCAGCACCAGGATATCGCCGCGCACCACTTCCCTGCCGGCGATTCGCATCTGCCTCCCTCCCCGAATGACAAGGGCGCGGGGAGAGGATAGGTCGCGCAGGGCTTCGAGCGTCCGCTCCGTCTTCCGCTCCTGGTAAAAGGTGATCCCCATGACGACGAAAACAAAACCGAGAAGCATCAGCGCTTCTTGCAAATCACCCAGGAAGAGATAGATTGAACCGCAGGCAACGAGCAAGAGGAACATCGGTTCGCGCGCCACACTGAAGGCTATGGCAAGAAAACTCCGTCGTTTCGCCGAGGGAAGCTCGTTGTAGCCCTCCGCCCCCAGTCGACTGGCGGCTTCCTCAACGGTGAGCCCATTGATTTCGGTCATCTCAATCCCCTGGAAAACCGGGGAGCGCCTCTTATACTCAGTCATCTGTCCTGTTTCCTCATCAGGCCTGGAAAAAATAATACGACAATTATTTTTTCTGGATAACAATTTCATAAAGATAAACATATTTCACCCGACATAACAAGCATGAATCCTCCCCTTTACAAAATGAGCGGTTGTGGGTTATTCTTCTTCCCATTCCGCGGTTATGAGGTCCGTTATGTCAACCCGTATCAGAATCCTTCCCGAAAGCCTGACCAACAAGATAGCCGCCGGCGAGGTGGTGGAGCGCCCCGCTTCGGTTGTGAAAGAGCTGGTGGAAAACGCCCTCGACTCCGATTGCCGCGAGGTCGTAGTGGAGATCGCGTCCGGAGGCAAAAAGCTCATAAGGGTTTCCGATGACGGCTCCGGCATGTCGCGGGAAAATGCGCTGCTTTCCCTTGAGAGGCACGCGACCAGCAAGATAGCTACAGACGGCGACCTGTTCAGCCTCTCAACCCTCGGTTTCCGCGGCGAAGCGCTCCCTTCGATCGCCTCTGTTTCCCGCTTTACCCTAGCCACCAGGGACAGAGGGAGCATCGAGGGGACGGAAATTTATGTCGAAGGGGGGAAAATCAAGGAGGTCAAATCATGCGGCATGGCCGAGGGAACTGTAGTAGAGGTGCGTAACCTCTTTTTCAATACCCCTGCCCGTCTCAAATTCATGAAGAGCAACGAGACCGAGACTGGGCATGTAGGGGACCTTTTGACCAGGCTTGCCATCTCCCGGCCGGAGATGCGCTTTACCTATCAAACTGACGGAAAGACCGTATTCCGCGCCTTGAACGGCGACCTGCGCCACCGGATCGTCACCCTCCTGGGCCACTCATTGGCGGATTCCCTTTTTCCTTTGGAATCCGGCATTGGTGGCATTTCTGTCAAAGGCTTTATTGCCGGGCCGGACCTGAACAGGTCATCCGCCTCCCAAATCCATACCTACATTAACGGCCGCTTTATCAAGGACCGGGTGGTCCAGCACGCCATCCTCACCGCCTACCGAAACTTTATGGAACGGGGGCGCTATCCGGTTGTTGTTCTGTTCATCGACATCCCCTCCGGCGAGGTGGATGTGAATGTTCATCCCACCAAGCACGAAGTCCGTTTCCGTGAGCAGGGGATTGTGCACGATGCCATCCAGAATTCAGTAGCTTTCGTATTGAGTGCTGCGCCATGGCTGCGCGCCGGGACAAGATCCGCACCTCCTTTTTCCGCCTTGTCCACAGTCGGTGAATCGAGAGTGGCCGAGGTGCGTGAAGCACTCGTCCGCTATCGGCCCGAACCAGAGCAACAGCGAACTCTGCAAGGGACCAGGGACCAGGGACCAGGGATAAGGGATAAGGAATTCGGGATTCAAGACGCGGAACTCCACACTCCACATACCGTAATCCGAGATCAGGAATCGACCGGTTTCTTCTCGTCACTGACGGTTATCGGCCAATTTAATGCCGCCTATATACTCTGCCAGGATGGGGCCGATCTGGTGCTGATCGACCAGCATGCCGCACATGAACGGGTGGCGTTCGAACTCCTGAAGGCGCAGTTTGCCCGTGACGGGTTGGAGACACAGGGTCTTTTGTTTCCCGACACAATGGAATTGTCTTTCAGGGAAAGCGCGGCCCTGCAAGAACACCTTGCCCAGATCACCCGTCTCGGCTTTGCCCCGGAACCCTTCGGCGGCGCCACATGGCTCATGAAGGGGGTGCCGCTTGTGCTTGATGGAAAGGATTATCTGCGGGCATTCAGGGACATCCTGGAGGAACTTATGACTCTCGGCAGGAGCCACTCCTTTGCCGATGCGCTGGAAGGAATCCTGGCCCGGATCGCCTGCCACAGTGCGGTGCGGGGCGCGCATCCGCTGGCCTCATCCGAAATCCACTCCCTCTTCGCCAGGATGGACTCTGTTGATTTTGCAAGTAACTGTCCGCATGGCCGGCCGGTAATGTGCAGGATCACCGTTGGGGAAATTGAGAAGATGTTCAAAAGGAACTGAGACAACTTTTCATTTCATTTTATGGAAAGAATCGGGTTCCTAAGATATTCTTCGTTGATGGGATAGCTTATTCCTTTTTTTGTCATTTAACTGCCAGACATTGCGACAATTATTGTCAGCCGGCTTTGCCATATATCTATAACTATTCGGGTTTACAGACAAATAAACTTGGCATGATTAATGATAACAAAGTTTGAGTTCTTTATTAATTTGTTAACCGCAACTACACATAAAAAAGTTTCAATGGATGCGTCGGCAATAAAAATAAATCCATTAATTAAGATCACAAATTTTTTTGATGACAATTTCGCTGATTTAATATAGTTTACAAATGGTTACAAATATCTCCAATGGATACCCCCATGAAAACCCAAAAGAAAGTTGATGTACTTTACAGCAGAGAGTGTACCTGCCGGGCGATGGCCGTGCCTGCTCCAAATAAGCATGGAACCGCACACTATAACCGGGGATTCACCTTGATCGAGGTTCTCATGGTCGTTGCGATCATATCAGCACTGGCTTTAATTGCCATCCCTAATTATGCCAGTCTAAAAAACATGGCCAACATCGCCCGTTGCAAGTCTGAAATCCGAACTGTGGAGAAAAGCATTATCGCCTACAACCTTGATAATGCAAAGTTTCCTGATGGCCCATTGGACACAACCGTAACCACAACCCTTATAGACCCATGGGGGAATTACTATCAGTATTATAACATCCAGAAGAACGGAACCGCAGGGCAATATGTCGACAATCTTGATAATCCTATGAACGATGACTTCGATCTCTATAGTATGGGCATAAATGGTGTAAGTACAGGTGTAATTCCACATACCCTTGCTGATCCGAAATGTATGGATGATATAATACGCGTCGCCGATGGAACTCTTGTAGAATTAGGTTCGGACTACTGATCAAGGCGGTTCACAGAAAAGCATCCAGCCTCTCTGTTAGATGTTTGAATCTAGAAGATTACATGAGGAGATGAAGAACAATGAATCTTATCCCATTGACAAACCCATGCGAAAAGGTGATTGTTTTATGACATGTTCATGCCCAAAATGCCATACCCAAATAACGGTCGATCTTTCCAACATACCGGAAAGCGGGATCTTTACACCATGTCCTGAATGTAAAAGCCGCTTCTGGGTTAATAAAGAATCCTACGCCCGAATGGCCCTGCAAAAAGAGGGAAAAACATATTGCGATAAATGTGGCAATGAGCTTGCCCATTTGATAGTTTGCGCCGGATGTGGAGTCATGTATCCCGATTATTACCTGGTGCGTGTTTCCAAACCTCCTCGCAGACAGGTTGAAAAACCGGAATTTAGCATAGGCTTTTCTCTCAAACCGGTGAGACAGACCTACACCTATACCTATACAGATACAGGTGCAAAAAAATCCAGTGAAAAGTCTACGAATTACATTTTTAAGCGAGTTGGAATGCTTGCTCTTGTCGCATTGCTGGCGGTTGGCGTAGCCTATTTATATCATTTAAAACAAGTGGAAAAGCAGTACGCAAAAAATTACATGCGGGCGCTCTATGGCATAAAAACCGGAACCGACTTGGGTCTCAACACGTGTGCAAAGATTTCCGCTGTATGGAATACAAAAATGAATGCGGGGCAAAATTCCGTCCCGCGAATAAGTGAAGAAGATGAATCTCGTTTGAATAAGGTTAAAGCCGCAACTGATGGTTTTATGCAGAACTTAAATGAAACTCCCAGAAAATTTATTGTTTCCAAAGAGAAACTCGCCAATCTCTACGGGGTTTATGCAAAAGTGTATGCTTTGGCAATTGCTCCTTCCGGATCCTTGACCGGCTTTACCGGTTCGACCAGTAAATCACAGAGTGATTTCGATGTAGCGGCAAAAGATCTCAAGGCAAATCTGCCGACAGAACTATCGGAAGAGTTTCAGATAGCCAAGGTGAAGTATAGGGGCTTAAAGGATATTTAAGTTTTTGGAAGCTTAAGCATCCCGATTCCAATCGGATAAAATGAAGGGGTCAGCCAAAACAATGGCTGACCCCTTCATTATTTGGAGGCGGCGAGCGGATTTGAACCGCTGAATCGAGGTTTTGCAGACCTTTCCATGCATGTTTCTGAATGTTTCACCATGTCTCCACATACCCATCTAATATATTATTTCTATTGACAATTTACTTTTGTTGGCTTATTTATGTTTCTACATGTTTCTCTATTTTTGTGCCCTAGCCAAGGCAAAAAAGGTTACATGGAGGTTACATGGCAGAAGGATCAAACTCCCCCAACCGCAAAAAGAAAAGACTCCGAAAACCGATCAAAGTCTTCACGGACCAATTCATAAAGAACCTGAAACCCGAAGCAGAGATGTACCAAATCCGGGAAGCTCGTGGCTTCGCGATTCGCGTGCTGCCATCCGGAGTAAAAACTTGGTACTATATCTATAAGATGAACGGCAAGCGCCGGCAATTGAACCTAGGGAATTACCCTGACAAATCGCTTGAGACCGCGCATGATGATTACCGTAAGGCGTTAGAATTGGTAAAAAATGGCATTGATCCGCAAGCCCCGCCCCCCGGCTCTTCGACAGAGCCGAGTGAACCAGAGATATTAACGGTTGCTGACCTTAAAGTAAAATACGTCGGTCATATCAAGACGCACCTGGTGGAGAGATCTGTAAAGCACCAGGATAACCGGTTGGAGATGCATCTGGTTCCAGTCTGGGGCAATCGTCTTATTACGGATATTCGGCGGCGTGATGCAATAGAGTTGATCGAGAAGATCGCGGCAAAAAAGCCGGGAGCCGCACGGAACGTACTGCTCGCCGCAAGAGCGATGTTTACCTACGCCCTCCGCCGGGAAATGGTTGAGTACAACCCTTTCTCTGAAGTCGGGCTTGCTGTTCCGGCTGCCACAGCTAATGAAAGAGATCGAACGTTAAGTGATGACGAATTAAAGAAGGTGGTTCTACCCTACCTGCTCTCTCCGGACGGAAATTCTATCGCGAAAAATGCATTGCTTTTGATTCTAGTCACCGGGCAACGCCCGGGTGAAGTAGCAGGGATGCACAGGGACGAAATAAATGAAGACTGGTGGACAATTTCTTTGCAGCGACTTAACACCGAGTGTAGAAAGGGGAAAAAGAATCCCCAGGACCATCGGGTCTATTTGACCTCACTGGCAAAGTCACTGGTGCTCCCTTCAGATGGTCATATTTTCCCCGCAAGCCGTCAAGCTGAGGGGCCTATAAGGACAAATACCCTGTCACATCACGTCCAGCATCAAAATCCAAATTATCTGGGACTCCCCCGCTGGACTCCTCACGATTTAAGGAGAACTGCAAGGACAGGAATGGCTGCGCTGAATGTTCCAGAACGCCATGCTGAGGCGGTGCTTAATCATGCTTTGGAGGGCGTAAAGAGGATATATGATCGCCACCATTACGATAAGGAAAAGAAAGCAGCACTAACCAAATGGTCGAAGCATCTGGAAAAGCTCATAAAAGAGATTTTATGTGAACCGGATTCATAATTTGACCCCCTATCGGCGTCGAAGTTGACCAACCTAAATTCATACTGACCGGTATTACGTTAAGAGGTGGGTCAAGCCGGACGCCGAAGACGGGTCAAAGTTCGAAGCTGATCCACACTCTGGAAGGCCTGGGTGGGTAAAACGATTAAAAGAAACGCCTTGACGATCTGTGAGACTCATTCAGTCGTCAAGTGTTTTCATGGCCGGTTAGAGTGACCGGCTGCGGGGGGAGTGCCGGGTATCTCCTGCAGGGGAGATCCCGGCGCTAGTCACCAGCTAGTGACTCTGGCTCAAGCTGAAGGGTAAGGGAGGCCTGCCAGGTGTCGGCTTTCAATATCCGGAATCAGTGAGCATGAAAGCCAAAACAAGCGAAAATGGCGGGGTCCAACGCTGCTTACGATGTCTCATGCCGTCATTGTCGGACGAACTTTGCCGAGATGGTGATCCCGACCGATAAAGCCCAGACAGAGGCATTCCGAGCGAGTGAAGAATTGAATGCCTCTCGGATTTAGGAATATGTAAAGACTTTATGATTATAGAGGGAGTAGGGCGGGAAAAATTAATGAAACGACTCAACGTGCTGCACGTTTCTCCAGCCGGCGAGTGATTTCCAGGCCGATTAAAGTTACCGCAATGGGCTAGCATCGAGCAAGGTTCTGCGCAATCGTGTAGATCCCGGAGAAGATCATGCCCTTTGCGGTTACTTTGGCCCAAGAAAATCAGGGCGGGGACTCCCTCCGGGCTCAGATTCAATTTTGGCTACTGTATGCAGGTTTGATCAAAATATAAACTGAGTAGTACTAATCTCCCGCAAGTAGTATCCCGAATATGTAGGAGCGGACTTTGGCTGTGATTTGCACACAGAATCGAGCCGGAAATCGCTCAAAGAAGGGGCACTGCATGCATTGCGGGAGATTAGTACTACTCAGCAAATAATAATGTTCTGATTAAAAGTCGTATATGGTTGTTCAGTACCCTTCCCGGCTATTATCGAAATAGGATAACGGATAGAAAATATCTGTCGAAAGAAACTACTTCCTTGATATTTCAATTGAATAAGTTCCTGAAATGTCGTATTGTGACATTAAAGGAAAGTGATATGAAAAAGGAAACCCTTGAAACACGTATTATAAACCGTATTGAGCGCAAACGCGGCGACGTGTTTTTGCGGTCGGATTTCCAAGACCTTGGCGGTTATGACCAGGTGGGCCGGATTCTACGTGATCTGGTCCGCAAAGGAATGCTTCTTAAGGTCAGTTATGGGCTTTATACCAGAGCCGTAAAATCGCCCTTCAGTGAAACCCCGGTACCACCTAAAGGACTGGAAACGCTCACCGAAGCGCTTAGGCGTGTAGGGGTTGAGGTCGTGCAAACCCGTCTGGAGCGTGAATACAATGCAGGGCTCACTACACAAGTCCCGACTGGTCGTGTGGTCGGCGTTCGCAGGCGTGTCCGGCGCAAGATCGGCTATGACGGCATCAACCTGAGTTTTGAAAGCGCTAGATAAAAACCTAATTGAAAATATAGCCGGCGCCCTGGGCACAAGGCCAGGTCTGTTTTTAGAGCACTGGGTGGATTGCGTCGTAACAACTGAAAGCAGTAGATGGAAATAAAGATATCCAAACAAAACAACCCGTGATGCTTCACGGCTTGTGCACGGCTGGCTTATAAGTATGCTGCAAAATCATAGATACATCTTGACCCATACATATATTTATTGCATACTAATACATATAAATCATGCATACATGGAGGTGTAATGTGAGAACTACGCTAAATATCGAAGATAACTTGCTTGAAAAAGCTGCTAGATTGACTGGAATTACGGAAAAAACATCTCTAGTCAAGCTTGGTTTACAAGCACTAATTGCAAAAGAAAGCTCGAAACGACTTGCCGGATTGGGAGGGACTGAGAAAGATTTGAAAATGATTCCTCGAAGAAGAACTGAGGGAATATAGCATGATTCTGGTCGATACGTCGGTATGGGTGGAACATTTACGGTCCGGGACTATCGGACTTGAAAAATTATTAAGTGATGGCCATGTAGCTTGTCATCCATTCATAATTGGTGAGCTCGCATGCGGAAATCTCAAAAATCGGACAGAAATACTCTCTCTCCTTCACGACCTTCCAATGGCAACCCGCGCAGATGATTATGAGGTTTTTCAGTTTATTGAAGATCATAAGCTTATGGGGAAAGGGTTGGGTTATATTGACATACATTTGCTTATGTCTGCCATGCTGACAAGATTACCTCTATGGACAATTGACAAGCAGTTGAATGAAGTATCGTCAATTCTTCTAACATCGCATTGACACACAGCAGATAACCAGCGCCTGCACGTGTCTGTGAAAAGCCGCGTCATGTAAGGCGCAAAACCGTCAAAAGGGGACCGAGAGGGTCAGTCCAACATATTTTATAGTGCACTGTTCCATCTGTAGAGCTGGATGAATCGATTTCTCGTGTGGGTGAAGCTCCACAATGCGTGAGGACGCACAGTCCTCAGCCGCTCAGATTGCTTCCTGATAAGGACGTATGGCGATCCGGCAATCTTCCTTACGCTCGGTCCTGGCGATGGAACCGATAGCCTCGACGATCTTTCCCACCGAATCGTCCGCCGCAATGATCTCGAGTTTCACCTTCTTAACGAGATTCGCAACGAACCTGGCACCGCGAAAGATCATTACACGCCCCTTCTGATGGCTGTGGGCAATGACGTCGCTTTCCATGAAATCTTCGACACCGATTTCATCGAGGGCACTCCGCACCTCTTCCAGCTTGAGTCGATTTATGACGGCTTCTATCTGTTTCATGGCTCACCTCCGTGTGCAGAATAGCCTCTCTGCACAATAATACTGAGACATCATGAGGTCACTATTACACGGTGTGTGCCAAGTCGATGTATGATTATTCAGCCATGATTCCGGTAGGTTATCAGGGGCGTGCTTTACCTGGAAAGGAAGCGTGCTGCAAATGTGTGCAGGTCACCAAGGTCTGCACAGGAAGCAGTCACATACCTCTCCTCCCGCGGGGTGGCAAATCTGAAGGTGATCTCGCACAACGAATGGATCGAACCCGGCTAACCGGAAGTAAGATTCAACGGAAAGAATTCTGTTCAATGTTTATGTCGGCGTCGAACCCCCAAAACTTGCCCCGGCGAGCAACCGGGGTTCGAATACTTCCTGTGAGAGGACGATTCAAATGCGCATCGAAGATCTGAGCAGAGCCGGGTCGCTATCTCTAGTTCGCGGCCAACAAGCTGATGGATCATGGGCTGGCGACGAGGCCGCCACAACAACTGCCATTGAAGCGTTTGCCGAAGCCGTCTTTGGCCCAGACATCTTGTGCCGCCAATCGTGGCTCGGCCGACAGGAAGGCTCTTCAGACGCATGGCAACTTGGATGGCCATTGGCATTCTCATACGGGCTGAGCGACACGGAAGATGTCGACTCGCGACTCGTCGCTCTTTACAAGGGTTTTCAGCTTGGCTGGAGGAGAGCATACCGTTTTAGGACCAGGCACTTCCCTTTCCATAGATTGCAAATAATCTTCCTTCAACCTCAAATGAGGTATGTCATGGATCATATCAGGTGGGTTGTATAGCCATTACGTGACAAGCTAGATAAATAATGCTGTAATATAATGATGTTAGAATAATCTAAAATAAGGCATGCTATATGCTTTATCTATAATATGAAACTAAATAAATCAATCTGGAGGATATCAAATGAAAAAAGTTCTGTCCACTCTCGTTGCTGCTCTCGTCGCCGTTTCTTTCTCAAGCATGGTTTTCGCCGTTGAAGTAAAGTCCGACACCAAGACTGAGACTACCACTACCAGCCCTACCGGTGAAGTGAAGGTAGAGAAGAAAGAAGTTAAGAAAGTCGTCAAGAAGCACAAGAAACATCATAAGAAAGCTGTAAAGAAAGAAGAAGCTCCGGCAGCTCCGACTACTACGCCTCCTGCTGAAGCACCGGCTGCGAAGTAATAATACCTTCATTTCTGTCT
>Ga0181533_1005893_pt1 | contig 11441 bp, 11 predicted proteins | sample PEATcosm2014_Bin_45_FD_119772 | JGI IMG/M metagenome (GOLD analysis project Ga0181533, IMG submission 119772) | Peatland microbial communities from MTU Mesocosm Facility, Houghton, MI, USA - PEATcosm2014_Bin11_60_metaG | ecosystem: Environmental > Terrestrial > Soil > Wetlands > Peat | place...
ATGATTACTGCAAGAATTCGTTTCATGTGCGTGTGTCCTCTCATTCGGTTGATGGTGATGGTTAGGCCGTTACTTCTGAAAAACTGGCAGAATTGAACTTCTTTCCAGGGAACTCTGCTAGTGTCAATTTGGTGTGGAACGAGTGAACTTCGCGGTTGCTCACGGTATAAGCCTCTCCCTTTGTGAGCAACCCTCGCGGATCGTCATTACTGCCCCAATTCACTTGCTCAGTGGATGCGCCTTCATAACGCACTTTCGATTCGGGCATCATCTTATTTCCAATGCCAATTTCTTCATCCATCGCCGTGATTCTCCTTTGGTTGTGCGCCGAAGCGCGTGGGGTTACTTAGAAATTACGAAATCGACGCCGACTGATTCCTCACCGCTTTCGTCTGGCTCGTATTCGATATTGATTATCTCGACAGCGCGATACCCGTTATCTTTCGACTTTTGTGGGTCGCGGATGAAAATCTCCGTGGCATCCGACAAGCCGCGAGTAATTTGTCTTAAAGTCCCAAGATTCATCGCCTCATCCTCCCTGCCGTGTCAGGCCGCTTGCCCTCTGCTGTTTCGCTACGATTGCTATACAAGACGGCCATTGGGGGCATTGTGCGCCATCATAATTCCCGTGAGCAAAGCAAACCCCACCTTTTGGAGATGGTATCTGCGGAGCTTTCGGTGTGCTGAAAACGCTCATGTGCGCCCCTTCGCTGCAAGATGCGCTACTGTACTGTCGTTGTTGGCAAGGGCTTCGGATTCGCACCCGGAGCCGGAGCGTACAGATGAGCAAGCGTATAAGCCGTAAGGAGTCCTGCCGCTCCTGCCATATGCTCCCAACCGGCAAGACTCCAGGTGAGATGCCCGGTAGTCCAAGCCGATTGTATCTGCGTACCAAGTGCGCCCAGAAAGGTCGTATAGGTAGCCACGATAACCGGACTGCGCGTGATTCTCAGCCATAACTGTTTTAAGACTTGCATGAGTTCTCCTTCCGGCGCTGCGCCGATTCACTTAGCGAAATTTCCTTTTCGATTCCCGCCGCTGCAAACTCCTCAATCGTCTGATCGCAGCGCCTCGCGGCAATCGCAAGTCGTTGATGCAATTTCGCGTCGATCTTGATGGTTTTCTTCATGTGGTAGAATTTACCACTTTACCACTTTTCCTGTCAAGGCCTATTTTTCCCTTTTTTGCGGGCGGCTTTGGCGCTGCCTTCTTGCCCTTCTTTTTCTTCTTGCTGCATTGAATCGGCGGTGGATTCGGCGGATACGGATACGGCGGGTCAGGCGCGAGTTCTTTTGGCTTCGTTGGCATGGCGTTACCTCAATGCATAATGGCGTTGGTTGATGGCTTCCTGTGATTGCACACGTGCATTTAATTGGCTAGTCGTGTGCGGTTTCGTTATTACGGGTGTTTGAATGTGCGTCTCTTTCCATTCGCGGTGAAGTTGCAATATGGCGACCATGAGCATAAGGGCGCTGATGATGATTCCGATTATTAAAACTAATCTGTCGCGGCGGGAGTTCTCGTTCTTGAGAGCTTCGCGTACAGCATCGGTAGCATACTGCGCTCGTCTCTCTTCGTCGTTTCTGTGCGTCCGAAACTCAGACATAAACTCTGTTACGTTTCGGTCAAGGTTGCGGAAATTTGTGACCGCCTCTTTCAAGGGTTTCAATTCTGCCTGCACGGTAGCCATCTCTATCTCCAACGCTGAAAATTTGTCCATGCACTCGCGGACTTGTTGCGCGTCATGTGCCGCCATTCTCGTACCTCGTACTTCCGTTCTCCCTCGCCGATCTTCGGGGCCGCTATTACTGTCGGCGGCGAGGCCCGATTGCTTATTGCTGCGCAGGGTCGAGCAATCTCCATGCCGCGCCTACAATCACCGGCGGATATGCTTTGCCAATGCGCTGCTTGATGGTTGAGATGTCTTCAACCGTAAGAATTGCATCTTTCATTTTGTATATCTTCCGCGCCAATGTGTCGAGCTTGAACTTTGCATCTCCTGACATCTGCCTATCCTCCTCAAGAGAATTTTCCAGAGAGGCTACGGCTATATCTCCCAACGTGATCGGCTCCGCTTTCTTGGGGTCGCCCTGCACTATAGGCTTCCCATCAAGTCCCGTAAGAGCCTCCGTAAAGTTTATATGCCGTGGTTTATCTTGAGCATAGGTCAGCATCGAACCGGCCAAAAGCAGAAGCGCAAATGCAAATTTCGTCATTCCGTCTCCTTAATGTGGGAAGCAGCTTATCAGCAAATAAACATTCGCATTCCATGCTGTCGCCGTTCCGCTTGAGTTGAAATTGGTGATCGTCGCGCTTGTTGACGAATCATTGGTCTGCATACAACGGTTGATTGTTGAATTTACGGCATTATTGCTAATTGTGCAAGTGCAACTCCAGTCATTTGCGGCTGATGGCAAACCGATCACGCCACTTGACCCCCAGGAACCGCTGCCAGTAGACATCGTGAATGACGTGGGTCCATCTGAACTATTTATCGCGGCACTCGCGCCGAAACCGCTACTGATTGTCGGCGCGGCATGAAACCATTTAATTGTACCCATTGTCACGTCGCCCGAAGTTATAGCGATATTCATGCCGATAGTGCCCCATCCACTAGCAGGACCGGCAGTAAAACCGAGATTGATTCCGCCAGCAGAATCATCGCCGATGCCAATGTCTGATGATCCATTTGTAGTAATCACAATTCGCGGATCACCTGCTGCGCTATTCCATCCGCGAAAAACTAACTGCGGGAATGAGCTGCTCGCTGCTGACGTTCCTATATCAACAGCATCAGTGCCAAGTGCAGTTGTGGAAAATGCGCCACTAGGGGCATAGAAATTGCCAGGCGCATTTACCAGCATAAGATTGGAATTACCCAAGAGTACACTTCCATCGCCGCGCAAGGTTAGTGAGTTACTTGTAGTCCCCGCCGTAACAGTTGCTATATTGAAGCTCAGTGTATTGTTAACACTCGTAGAGCTACTAAATGTAGCTTCTATATCTGTATAATCAGCAGTATTGTTACTCGATGGATGCAGCGCAATCATGTTACCTGACTGCATATCAACATCGAGAACATTCGGCGGATAAACTGTCATTCCTATTCCCGTGTTGGTCAGTAAGGCATAAACATCGACTAAATCGGGAGCCGTTCCACTAAACCCTTGTAGCAAACGTGGCATATAGGTGGAATCGCCAAACTGCACTAATCCCGTGCCAGTAAAAATAGCGGTGGGCGCTCCTCCAAACGGAATCACCGTCTGCATATTGTCGATTAGCAAACCGTAAACAGAACCTAGAGTCACTGTTGATCCTGCCATGATGTTTGGCGGGAAAATATGGATTCCTGCTATTGTTGGGATCGCTCCAGCGCTGGTAGCCGTGGCTACCAATGCTATATCTATGCCATCCCAACGCGGAGTGCTTCCCGACGAAATGCCTCCGGTTCCGTTGTAGATGCCCCTGAATTGGCCACTAATATAGTGATTGAAATTCGTTGCCCCATTAAGCTGCGCCTCTGCATCAATATCAGCATAAGCGCACGCATCATTATCTGTGGGATAGCATCCGGAAAAGCCGTCTGCGTTGAAGATAAGTCCGCTGGTGCTGAGCGAGTGAAACGAAAATCCTGGACCGAGACCGGGAAAAGTTGTCGCGTTCACCGGCAGCGTAATGCCCACTACGCCGCTAGATGCTATTGAGCTTGGTCCAACTTCAAAGGAGCCATTTACATACACAGGCCCGGTATATGTACATCCGAGAGTAGAGCATCCGGTTTCTCCTCCCGTATAAGGACCGTATGTTCCGTAGGCGCTGGTTATGTAATAATCAAACTCTCCTCCGGCGTACCAAAATCCGATATTTGCCGTTACTCCCGTGTTCGCCGTGCAGGTATTCCCAGGCAACTGCACAAGCGGAGTTGCAGATGCGCATGTTGCGCTTTCCGCTGAATCTTTGTATGTGGTGATCAGAGTTGCCGCGCAATTTGCATAAGACTGCGAAGAGTAAGGCGTCACATGGGAGCATAGAATCACAGTCGCATTAGCGACCCATAGCGCCTGTGGCAATGCTCCCCCAGTTATAGGCACACTCGGCCCGGAGGTTTGAATGGGTATATCCACCCGGATAGCCTGTCCGAAAGCGGAAGCGCAAAGGCCCAAGAGGGCAAAGGCCGTGAGTAGCCCCTTCCATGTGGAACGGGGCCAGTCGCGCTCAAAGCATATTTCCGCACAGAGGTAAAACAGCCTGAGTAGAACTATCATTACAACGCAAAAAAGAATCATTGATTATCTCTCTTTCTGTCGAATTGTAAAGCAGCCCCGACAAGTGGGGTTAATCCTCGCGCTTTATTCAGTGTACGAGCAAGAGCCATTTGCCCTTCTGGAGAAGCAATAAGCTCTGGAGCAAGAACACCGGTCAAGCTTCCAGCAACAGCCCCCGGAACTCCGCCCTCACGGTATCCCTGATAACCGCCTATCGCGCCCAACGTCAATGCCCCCGTATGCGCTCCGAATCGCTGCGCGGCCCGCTGTAGAGTGGGAGCATTGCGGCTGACGGATTCGGCACGCTGTGCAACCGGAATCAGACTAGAAATGCGCTGATTGAGATCGGCGGCTTGCGGAACCGTGCGGTCGAGTTCCTGATCAAGCGCGTTATAAGCCTTCCTTCCTGTCGAAAGCGCACGGTCGTGCATCTCTGGATTCCAGCGTAAATGCTCTTCGTTGAATCCGCGCTTGAGGTCGAGCAATTTCTTAGGGCTTACTTCGCCAGAAGTGCCGCCATAATTCAAGAAATCGCCCTGCTTTCCTAGTTGATTAAACAATCCTTCGGCGTTTTGATCGGCTGCTTTATTCATTGCATCGCCGACAATTCCTCTCGCCGGTAGAAGTGATGCGGGAGTAGATGAACTGGCCGCTTCCCGTTCGAGTTCTGGGGTCAATTCTCCGAGTCGCCCCTGCGCACTTTCTGCGATTGTCGATGGACGAATACCGCTTGTCTCGTTAAGAAGCGCCAAACCGGGTGTCTTGCCGAATGCGCGCGCTGCCTTGGGAAGTCCCAATGCCGTCTCTGCGATGATCGGTGCTGCCGCCTTCATTCCCTGCCCTAGAACCTGCCCACCAGCCCCCATTGCCGCCCCGGTGACAGGAGAGCCGCCCTGTGCAGCATTGACCGCTCCAGAAGACAGAGCAGATGTGGCAATGCGGGCTAGGGGAGCTGCGGCTTTGCCTAGGCGTGGGGCGAATTCAGCAAGCTTTGCTGCCCCGCGTTCCTCTGCGGCGCCTGGAAGAAGAAATTCTCCTGTTTGTTCAGCGCCTTTCGCTATCTTCTGAGTAGTATTGTGAGCACCAAGTAATGCTTCCGTCTTCGCGGGATCTTCCGGCCCAGTGATGCGATTTGCTAAAGCATCGGGATAAACCAATTTCCCGATATTATGCGCTGTACTGAGAGCGCCCGCACCTAAACCTTGAAGCGTATCGCTCACTTTATCTAAGGCTGGTTTCGGATTGAACACTTTTTGCAATTCAGGATGCGGCATTTGCAATGCAGGCGGAGGAGTATCGTTCACTGGTTGCGCATCAGACAGCTTCGCCCGTCCATCCCGAGTGGAAGGAATCGGCTGCGCGTCAATGAGTTTCGCTCTCGGCATTAATAGTCAAACGTCCCGTCTGGATAGATTTTCTTGATGGTAACCTTCTGGCCATTCAGCATCACCGAATCGCCTATTTTGTGTTCCGCGCCTCCCTGCGCTGGCTGGTTGCCGCCTGCATGAGCCGCACCAGCAGACTGAACTCTCTTTGCATATTGCCCGAAGAATGTTTCAAATCCAGACATAGCCCCAAGCAAGTCTCCTTCGGTCATCTTTCCAGTATCCATGAGCGCCTTGAAGTGATCGTACATCTGTTGCCCGCCACGTGCGCCAAAGTGCGCTTTCATTGCGCCAGTAATGTACATGGAGCCAAGGGTACGAAGTTTTGCAAATTGCGGGTCGTCTGCGCCAATTTTTCCGGTCATTATTTCAGAGATGCGGCCTGCGTACGGACCTAAACTTCCATTGGCTTGCGCCTTCGCAATTTCATCACGTACTCCTTGCGATAACGCAACTAGGTCTTGGGATTGCTGCGCTTGCTGTTTTACGCTTGCTGTTGGAGCAGAAGGAGATTTCCAGCCAAGCGTATTGCCAGCCTCATCAACAAGAGAAGATGGAATATCTCGCCCAAATAATGTTCCGAACGTGTCACGCTCAAACGCCTTTCTGTTTAGGTCTGCATTAGAAGCAAGTGAACTAGCTATCGAACTCTTACTGGAAGCGTTCTGCCATCCGAGCGGGTCAATGGCCTTTAGCTGAGTCATTAAACGCTCAGCCTCTGGACCATTTCCGCTATTCATCGCAGCAACTACGCCATTTTGCAACTGCTTCTTTATATCAACAGATTTCTGTGCGCCGATGATTGGCTTGCCATCGCCATCAAGTATCGGAGTGCCTACAAAGGTTTTCGGGTCAACATGATAGGTTACTCCATCGGTTCCTACAATCTGGTTTGTTTTAGCTATTTCAGCTTTTGTTTCGTTTGTTTGGGTTGTCGTGTCAACCTTTGTCCTGTTGATTCCCCCCTGCCTTGCAAGCGCGGCGCGGCTGGCGGCATTTAGCATCGTTCCCGGTGGAACTCCAAGGGCCGCAGATTCTTCATCGGTCGTTGGCGTTAATTCTGCGGCGCGGGCCTGTTGCTCATGCAGGTTTCCTTCCTCTTGAAGATTGCCCGTCTGCGCTTCTTTTTCCGCATTGCCGATGTCCTGCCCCAGAGACGTATTCACGCGATTCAACTGTAGCTGATGATGCCCCTCAGTGCCGGGAATCTGCTGCTCAATCTGGGGCGCGACCGTTCTCAGACCAATATCGCCAATCGTGCCAAGAGCCTGTGCGCCGATACCCAGAACCTTCCCCAATACCGGGTGATTCGGCATGGCGCTTTCAATCCGCGAATGAATCTGTGATAGGCCGCTACCTGTACTCAACAACCGCTCCCGCTCCTGTTCGTCCCCTTCCTGCGTCCCACGTTGCGCTACAGGGCCGATCTTCTGTCCAAAAGGCCCAAAGATTACCGGCGGCTTCGCGAAGCTGGGCATGGGCGCTTCAGGAAGGCTTATCTGGGCAGGCGGCTGCTGGCCTGCCGGTGGCATGATGGCCCCTTGTGGCTGTAGAGGTTGCTGCACGCCGCCTTGTGCGGCTATAAACGCCGCCTTCCGCGCGGGATTGTCGAAGATCGGATTGCCCGTCGGTTGCGGGATGATTGCCTGAGTCACCATTTATCCGCCTCCCGCACCCATCGAGGATGCCGCATTCTTCAATATCTGCGTCCAAGGATTATTGGCGGAACTTTGTGCCGCTCCAGCCAGCGCAGAATTGCTGAGTCCTAAAGCATTTTCTCCCCCGCTGAGTTCTGTGCTATTGAGGCTACTCAACCCGCCCAAAGCTCCCGCCTGTTTCTTCTGTGCAAGGTTTGCGTTTTGGACTTCCGTACCAACAGCTTCCCGTGAAAGATTACTTCCCGCCGAGCGCACTGCGGAGCCGATTGCCGTAGAGCCCGCGCCGGCATTGCGCGTCCTAGCCGCATATAAGCCTCCCTGTCCAACTGCCCCTGCCGTTGAACCGCCCCCCGATTGCTGCGCGGCGGTATTCATATTGGCTTTCTGCGCCGGAGTGTAGCCTGATGGATGCGCTGCCTGCGCCTGAAGAGTTGGCTCCAAGCCGCCGTAGATGTTAGCTGCGTTGGCCGTCAGTTGATTGGAAAGATTCTGCGCCGTTGCGCTATTTGCTAGTTGCTGACTCTCAACACCTTTCGGCATTTGGCTCCCCTTTCCAATCCATAATCCGGTATGCAGGCCAAGTTTTCTCCCATCCAAACCATTTTCTCAAATGCCGCCCATAAGCTTTTTCGATGGATGGCGGGATAAACGAAAATCCTTCGCTATACCCTTTACTTGCTATAGTATCCCGAATTGCCCCATGAAGTAACCTGATACCTTCCATTTTGACTACGGGATGCAATTGTCCGGCTGGCGAGAATAGAAAAATCTCCAATGTCCGTTGTGCAACCGCGGCCATAACGACTTCGCCACGTTCGTCTATGACTAGTTCCGCCGCCTCGATCATTGGAGAAGAAAGATCGGGCATCTTGAATTCAAGGCCGCTCTGCGTGTAGAACTGGCGCATCGTCTCATGATCTTCCGAGTTGGCGGCGCGTGTCTTCATCCCTGGCCCCTCACTGGCGGCGTAGAACCGCGATATGGCCCGCCAAACCCCGGCGGCTGGCCGGCGCGTGTCGTACCGGCCCCCTGCGATGGAAGCAAAGCTGTTGACCCTCCACCCCCAATTACCGTCTTAGGGTGACGCACGGCAGGCGATGATACTCCGTTCGGGTAAGTCGTGCGAACCTGATAGTCTGCCTTCAAGTTACCCACAGGAAGAATCCCATTACGCGAAGCGCCCACATCGTAGGTATGCGTCACGTTTCCAGCAGTGGCATCAATCCGATAGGTTGCCCCTTTGTAAAAATTCGCATTGTGCGTGATGCTATATTGCACCCCTTGAGGATGAGGCACAACTTTCAAAGCATCTGGCGCGGGCGGTGCGGCGGGCGTTCCCTGAAGGTTAAAATTCCCCTGCTGCTCAAGAGTTCCCAAGCCATTCTTTATATCCGTCAAAGCCTCATGGAGCCGCGCCCCAAAGTCCGGGTGCCCTTCCAGCTTGAGGGAACGGAGCCAATCGAGATTGCGGATCTGCGCGGGCATTATTGATTCACCCCGCTAATCAGTAATTTGGCGTTGCGTAAGAACGCTTCAAGGCGGCTGCATACAAAGCTGTTGTCGGTATCCGCAACAGGCGAAGATGAAATCTTAATAGCGATGCGCTCCCCTTGCGCCATGCCTCCGCCAAAGTTCCGGTCCTTGTAGAATCCAGGGGTCAGCAATCGTGTTGTTGTCAATGGCCACGGGTTTGCCAAGTTGTCCCCATAGTATGTCAACGTGACTTGTGAATTTGTGTCGCCCGGTTGCGGCTGAATCTGTGCCAGCACATACGCAAGCAGCAAACGTCCGCCCTTCAACTGCATCATCTGGCGGCGCTCAGGATCGACAAAGAAATAGGTCATGTAATACGGATAAATCTGGCCAAAATCATCATCGGTAAATTTGGATGGATCAAGCGTGTAGATGTTTCCATAGCCTGCCGCCGCGCCGAGTATCTGGCCATTTCCCCCAAAGAATACATTTGTCAGTTCACCATTAGAACGATACATCCGCGCCGCGCCATTCATCGGCCTCAACCAATGCGTCCACTTGCGCGAATTATCCGTAGCGATCAACTTTCCGGCAAATGACGGGTGGAACGGTGGAGAATTGGCAATCGCTTGAGAATTCCCAAGATGCTCATAGTTGAGAACGTAAATCTGGCTTGGAGCAGTCGCAGAACCAATCGGCAGTCCAAACATCAACAGGCGTGATACCGGGTCATTCAATCCCCATACGGTGAGCGCGGCGCCCATGTTGATCTGGACAGAGGCGCTCCCTTTTGTCGGATGAAGCCAATTCGGCTGAATCTCCTGCGAGATTTTCTCAGGCAATCCGCCGCCATAAATCATCGCCCCTGCATCAGATGCCCAGGCCATCCAGTCTTCGCCGCCCGCCTCGCTCGAATCGTCAGCCTGCGAGGTTGTAAGACAGAACGCTGACAATGCGCCACACTCGCCCGCTACGGGCTCCCACTCCCATCCCGATGGCTCTGTTGTCGCACTGCCATTAGTTGTGTGCAATTTTCCGCTGGGAGCTCGCGTGAGAGCGCATAACGTGCCGCACACTATGCCCAAGTCCATGAGTTTGGCGGTGTCTTCTGGCCCGGTCTGTCCGGTATCGCCGTCGATGCCTTCGGGGTTGTTCACATAGCTGGCGTTGGAAATCTGGTCAAGATAAGGGGTTTCCGTGGGAATTAGATTTAACTCGTCGATGATAAGCGTGTATGCGTTTGTCGTGATTGAATTCGCAAAACTCAGGATCAAATCTTCTGGAATGCTGAGAGGCATCGCCGCAGTAAACGTAGCCTCGATAAATGAGCCATTCGTGCTCATTGCACTATTCAGAATAGTTGCCGTCGCGCTGAAACTGGTCGATGCGCTGCTCAATGTGATTACGAGATTCGGACCTCCGTTGCCAACATAGGAAGGTTCCAGCCATGCTCGGATTTTGTAGGTCAGATTGCTGGTAAAAATTGGATCGCCATAGCAATCCAAATATGCCAGTTGGCTGATTCCAGAGGCAATGCTCGTGTTTGTGAACTTCCATTGACCGCCCGCCGGCCGTGAAGCAAGCGTAGTCACCGTTCCGCCGTTACCGGTGATAGTCCATCCCTGCGGAGCAGTTACACCTGCGGCATCCGCATCGAATCCCATATTGAGTAGATTTTGGATGTTGTTTCGCTGGCCATAAGTCAGGATGCGCGATAGATATGTTCTGAAACCAAGTGCGCCATCCATCACGATCTGATTGGCCAGATTGTTCCCAAATATGCTTGCCCCGATAGCCGCATAGAGAGTGTTGTCAGAGAAATCCAATAGTGCGGATGTGGTCACGTTGTCGTTGATCTGCGTGGCTGTTCCGACAATCTGGCCCTCAAGCATGGGAGTGACAGGAATGTAGTAAAAAGGCGGAAGTTCCCCCGGCACATCAGGCTGTGCGCCTGTGAAAAGAAGAATCCGGCCAACCCAGTTTGAAGGACCGGGGAGGATATTAGAAACGCTGAGATATTGGCCTCCGTTGGAAATGAACGTAGAAAATGGCCCAGGTGCGGTTATCGCACCTTGCCGTGTTATTCCGCACATAGCAACCAAGTGCAATCCAGGCCCAAGTTGCCCGAATGGCGTTACAGTTCCGGTTATTTCGGTCGTGACACCGCTCGGCCCCGCGTTTTGACAAATAAAACTTGTGGCCGATGGTATTTGTGTGACAAAGAAAATTCCATCCCAAGGAAAACCAACCGTCCCACTATTCCACGTTCCATCGGTGTATGTTACCTGCACTTGGAAAGTTGTAAGAGTAGGGCAAGCCTGAACCTCGAAGTATGTGGGACTGGGCGTATCATCTGGGATAGGCCATGTTATCGAAACCGTAATTCCAGTGGCGGATACCGATGATGTGCCGAGGCTTGAACTCGCTTGGTCATAGACAAGCTGATTCGGTTGCGGAGTGGTGGCAACCGTAAACGATCCCACGAAGATATTTGTAGGCGATCCGCTGTCTGTGACCGAGATAACTGCGCCCGGAACGAGATTGTGAACGCCACTGGATAGTGTAAGCGTTACATTCGTTCCATTCCATAGAGCGGACCAATTACCAGCGCCCCCCACAACAGACGGCTGCACTCCCGTGATCGTCACGTCATTTTCCGG
>Ga0181533_1005895_pt1 | contig 11438 bp, 11 predicted proteins | sample PEATcosm2014_Bin_45_FD_119772 | JGI IMG/M metagenome (GOLD analysis project Ga0181533, IMG submission 119772) | Peatland microbial communities from MTU Mesocosm Facility, Houghton, MI, USA - PEATcosm2014_Bin11_60_metaG | ecosystem: Environmental > Terrestrial > Soil > Wetlands > Peat | place...
ATACTCAATTATTAAGTTGTATTTTTGAGGCCAAAAGAGTTCCTTTGCAGCTTATTAGCTTGATCTCAAATTATAGAGAATTTCACCGTCCTGACTTTGCATCGGTCCGAGATACCGTTAAGGCAGACGTCGTATTGAAAGACTTTGATTTTTACTTTGACTACATAGTCGAAAAATGTAACTCGCTAAAATCCCTTTGGGAAATATAGTCGCCACTCTTGCGAGTACTCCATATCTTTCATCTGGTAGGTTAGGAAGAAATCATATTTCATTTCAAACTTATTAAATAACCTAATAAATGAATCTTTGTAAACACCAGCTCTGGCTATGTAGAAGCCGATGGCTTGATGATATGGATAGATATAATTCAGTTGTTTCAACATTAATAACATCTTATTAACTGAAAAGTTCCCCTTAGCTAGTCTATAAGCATTAAGTACTTCGAAAACACCGCCGGCATAAAACGGTCGTACAGTAATATCGATTAAGGTGCGTTCTACATTTGTTATTGTGATTTCTTTTCCATACTCATCGTATTGATTAATCACGCCAAGATGGCCTGTGTCTCTGCCATTTAAAATACAAATTCGTTGCTCACCATAGGTGGCAATATTATTCGAAACTCTTGCTTTTTGGCGGAAGGCCCAATCAATATTTTTCTGCTCCAGGTCGGGCCCGGAATTATACTTAACTGGCTGCTCAAAATTCAGGTAAATGGTTTTGGGGATTTGCTCCGTTAGATTGTGTAAAAACATGGCCGCGTAGTGAGTTAGATAGGAGTTAGGTTTCAAAGAAAGTGCCAGTTGATAGGCGGAAACGTCGCCCCAGAGATATCTGGTTTCTGTACGAGATGGGAACTCGAGCTTTATGGCCCTCAGTTTTGTTCTATTCAACATAAAATCTACAAAATCGTTGGCTGTCATGGACTGAGTCAGCCGCCAAAATCCCCTGTTTTTTTTTAAAATTTCCTCAATTTGTGAACGCTTGAAAACGTGGTTATGGTGATTTTCAAAAAGCTTCACTATGTCCGGTTTGGCTATTTCTATTCTGGTCCTTTGCATGGCGGCCCTCCATCCGGATTTGCGGTTTTCGAGTATCCTAAGAGGTATATATACCTCTTAGGATGGCCTAGTTCAACTGAAAAAAACCATTTGATTGGGTGGCGTAGCCTGTTACTGTAGAGGGGGTGTCATGGTGTGATCCCCACCGCTGGCGCGGCGTCCCAACTGTAGTATATATACTACAGTTGGGACGCCGCGCCAGCGGTGGGGATCACACCAGAGAAGGGCATAACATTTTTTTACTCTTTTTTCAGGTAAGGCAGGCGGGTTTACGCAGGATATAAAACAGAACAAATCGGTGTGAATGATTATTCGAATGCTTGAGGAGGGAGCTTGGGCAGTGTCAAGTGTGAGGTGTAGGAAAGTGTAGGTTTGACACCTCCTCCCCACCCAGATTTGCTGGACTCGGGATTTTAGAGAATCCTACGAAGTATGTATACTTCGTAGGATGGCCTAATTCAAGCGCAAAAAAATCCCACATTGACCTGACTAAGCGATCCCTTCGCCACTCGAAACATACCCGGGATTGCGCGTTGATGCGGGCGCTGTATGGTGTCTAATTGCAGTTTACCTTGTTCCGAAAAGTTGCTACGACTTTTCATTGTTTCAGGTTATCCCAGAGGGACATGAATAACTGCTACGAAAAGTTTTGGTGGGCTACGGATCGTTTCATCATACGGTTTTTCCTCCGAGCGTGGGCGCAACCGGGCACATTAGAATTAACTGCAAAGCATAAGGGGAAGGCTGTCCGCGACAAGAAAACCCTTGCGGGAGGGTTGGATTCTTCCGTTTGTAACTTTCACCAGGCCCGATTTCTGCAACTCCGCCAAAGCCTCATCCATTATCAATCTGCCTCCGAGCGCATGAAGATCTACGCCGGCGCTTGTCCTTAAGCCAAGGTGGAGGGTTTCAAGGTCAAGCTGTTCTTCGGAGAGGACCTCCGAGGCCTCAACCGGCGCCTTTCCCTCCGCAAGCAGCCGGCAATATTTCCTGATTGATTTAACATTCCACCATCTGCTGCCGGCATGGAAGGAATGGGCAGACGGCCCCAGGCCAAGGTAAGGAATATGGCCCCAGTATTTCAGGTTATGACGGCACATGAATTCCGGGCCTCGAGCAAAGTTGGATATTTCGTAGTGTTGATAGCCTCGCTTGTCGAGATAGCGGGAAGTCCAAATGAAAAATGCGCTTTCCAGCTTTTCTCCGATGGATCGAACCCGGCCGGCCGCTTTCATCTTCCATAAAGGGGCGCCGCTTTCGAAGGTCAACTGGTAACAGGAAATATGTTCGGGCCTGAATTCAAGGATTTGATCCAGTGTCCTTCTCCATCCTTGCATGCTCTGGGTTTCCAGCCCGTACATAAGGTCTGCCCCAAGATCGGCAAACCCGCAGGAGCGGACCATATCGAGCGATTTCAGCGCCTGCTTCGAACCGTGACTTCTTCCCAGGTATTTGAGGTCCCTGTCGTCAAGGGATTGAACGCCAAGACTGATGCGGTTAATGCCCAGACTTCCGATGACTTTCAGTTTATCCCTGGACAGGCCGTCGGGATTGGCTTCTATGGTCATCTCCGATTCGGGACAAAAGGTAAAATGCTTATGGAGGCACTCCAGCAGCCCGGCGAGTTCTCTTTCACCAAGAATTGTAGGGGTGCCGCCCCCGAGATAGAGTGAGTCAAAATCGTGGAACCTGTCCTTGTACAGGAGTACTTCCCTTTGAACGGCTTTCAGCCATGCCGGGATTGCAGCACGGGAAGCAACGGAGTAAAAGTCGCAATAGAGGCACTTTGAGCGGCAGAATGGGATGTGAATGTAGAGTCCGGGCTGTTTTTCTTTATTCATCTTTGGCTTTCAGCACGGAAACAAATGCGCTCTGAGGGATCATAACGGAGCCCACCATTTTCATCCTCTTCTTGCCTTTCTTCTGCTTTTCAAGAAGTTTGCGCTTCCGGGTGATATCCCCACCATAGCATTTGGCCGTTACATCTTTTCTGAAGGGCGAAATGGTGGAACGAGAGATTATCTTTCCCCCGATGGCGCCCTGAATGGCGATTTTGAAGCTGTGTCTGGGTATTTCCTCCTTAAGACGGTCGCAGACCTGCACACCCCACTCCCTTGCACGTTCACGGTGTACAATAATAGATAGGGCGTCAACCCTTTCTGAGTTCACCAGAATATCGAGCTTTACCAGGTCGCTCTGCCGGTATTCGATCAGCTCGTAGTCAAATGAGCCGTATCCTTGGGTGACCGTCTTCAGCCTGTCGTAGAAGTCGAAGACGACCTCGGCAAGAGGCATATCGAAGGTGATTTCAACACGGCCCGGGGTCGGATAGGTGATCCTTGGATTGGCTCCCCGGCGATCCAGGCACAATTTCATTACCGCGCCCATGTAGCGCTCGGGAAGGATAATCGCGGCCCGTATAAATGGTTCCGCAGAACTTTTTATAACGGTGGGGTCCGGATAATACTGGGGATTTTCAACGGTGAGGGTAGCGCCATCGAGCAGTGTAAACTGGTACTGAACACTCGGCGCCGTCATGATAATGGACTGATCGAACTCACGCTCCAGCCGCTCCTGGACAATCTCCAGGTGAAGAAGCCCAAGAAAGCCGCAACGGAATCCCTGGCCGAGGGCTACGGAGGTATCTTTCTGATAGACCAGTGCGGCGTCATTGAGCTTGTACTTTTCGAGCGAATCCAGAAGAGATGGATAATCATCGGAAGATATGGGGTAGAGAGAAGAAAAGACCACAGGCTTTATATTCTTGAATCCGGGCAGTGGAGATGAAACGGGATTGGAGTCCAGCGTTATCGTATCGCCGATTCTGATATCGGCCACGGACTTTATCCCTGCAATCACGTACCCCACGGAACCCGCCGAAAGTTCTCCCCGAGACTCCCTGTTCAAGCGGAAGACACCCACCTCTTCCACCTTGTGAGTTGCTCCGTTAAACATGAGGCGGATGATGTCTCCAGGCCGAAGTGCGCCGTCAAAGACACGGCAGCTCACAATGGCGCCCCGGAAAGGGTCATAGTGAGCATCGAAGATCAGCGCTGCAAGAGGCTTCTCAGCATTTCCCGACGGCGGCGGAATGCGATTTACGATAGCCTCGAAAACATCTTCAACCCCGGTCCCTTCCTTCGCGGAGCACAGGAGGGCATGGTCCGGTTCAAGTCCAAGATCATGTTCTATCTGTTCTTTGACCCTGCCAATATCGGCCGAAGGCAGGTCGATCTTGTTGATCACCGGGACAATGCTGAGGTCATGCTCCATGGCTGCATATAGATTGGCTATCGTCTGCGCCTGAACTCCCTGAGAAGCGTCCACAAGAAGGAGGACACCCTCGCACGAAGCCAACGCGCGGGATACTTCGTAAGAGAAATCCGCGTGACCCGGAGTATCGATAAGATTGAGATCGAACACCTCACCGGATCGGCTTGTGTATGGGAGCAGCACGGTCTGGCTTGTGATGGTAATGCCTCTCTCCCTTTCAATATCCATGTTATCAAGGATTTGGTCGCGAAACTCCCGGTCATTAACCAGGCCGGCGTGCTGAATCAGACGGTCGGCCAGGGTGGATTTGCCATGATCGATGTGGGCAATAATGCTGAAATTTCTAATCTGCTGCATGGTCAATTTGATTTTTCCCCTCAGCGGAATGCTCAATGGAAACTGTGAGCCAGGGATCGGTTCACCAGGACTCGAATTAACCGCACAGGCGCACAGGCCGCAGAGTGCACAATAACGTACGGACAAATGCTTGACAAGATTTCAATGGATTGCGCGTCAGCAGTGAAAAGAACAAAGAAAATCCACACCTTGTTGGACCATCATCTTCTGATGGAGCTACTCCGATTGGACTCCATCGCGGTATTGCAAAAGTACCACCGAGACCGGGTGGAACACATTTTGGCCGGAAACCGGAATACCCGTGACGGCAAATGGACTGACACTACTACAGCCGGAAGCAGGAGCTTCTTGAGGACATTCAACGTTATAGAACAACAATTAGCCTGGTCCGACCGGTCCGACCCGGTCCGACCCGGTCCGCACCCGAAACGGAATTTGGCCTCGAAAACGGCTTTAGCCAACAATCCCGGCCCCACTTATAATGCGGCCAGGAACTCTGCAACGGTCTGGACAATGATGGAACAGACTCCCCCTGTTCTGAGTTTCACCACCGGCGCCAGATAGCCGGCGCCCGCTCTCACGGTGACGCCGGATGGTACAGTGTACGTAATAAAGGTGAGTTTTTCCAGTGCCTAAAAGTGCTTAGCAAGAGTCTGCCCTCTATTCCCCGATTCTTCGTATCTTTCTTTTGCCGTCGGGGTCGCGTGCTGCGAAAAGTTGAGGTTTTTTCCCCTGTGTGTTACCAATTGAGCTGATGAACCGGTAACTGCCGGGGTTTTCCCGCGAAAGGGTTAAAGCGTGCGGCTAAAAGGCATTCACCACCTGGCTATGGCCACCAGGGACATGGAGGGCACTATCCGCTTCTGGCGCGATCTGCTCGGCATGAGGCTGGTGGGGGGACTCGGCAAAAAGGGATACAAACTCTATTTTTTCGAAATCTGTCCGCAAAATTATGTCGTCTTTTTCGAATGGCCAAATGTCGAGCCTGTTGCGGAAAAAGATCACGGCATCCCCGTATCGGGCCCCATGGTTTTTGACCATGTCTCTTTTAGGGTCGAAGACGACGAGTCGCTCTGCGCGCTGCGCGAAACCCTCGATGCCGCCGGTTTCTGGGTTTCCGATGTGATCGATCACGGCATTATCCACTCGATCTACTCCTTTGACCCGAACGGCATTCCAATAGAATTCAGCGCAGCTGTGGAGGGAGTCGATCTGGGGGCCGATCCCAGGCTGGTGGATACGGCTCCGGGGCCGGCCGCTCTGGAAGGCCCGGAGCCCGTGGCCGGAACCTGGCCCAAATCACGGAGAACAAGCGCTCAAAGCCCCGCCGGGAACGGCTTCGATCCGGAGTGCCTGATTTTTCCCGGCGAAGGAGAAGAGTTGGTCAACGGCAAGAAGAAAAACCGCTTCCCCTGACGCCGCACCCAGCGCAGCCGCAATCGCGGAGGTAGATGCTGCGGTAAAGAATCCGGACTGACACTGGCCTCGTCTCACAGGGTGAACTCAAGGCGATTACCTGTTTCGCCCTCGTTCACGCTTCGCGGTAACGCAATAGATCCCCTCGCCTTCAACCCCCGGTTTGAAGCAGAGATTATCCGACAGGCATTCGGCCCGGCGGCGATCCCCGTCTTTCCAGCGCCTGATCAGATCCGGTTCCCTGATAAATGGGCGGCTCATGGAAATGTAGTCAGCCAGTCCATCTTGCACCAACCGCTCGGCGACTTCAAATGACCTGATGCCGCCCACCAGGATCAACGGGATGTGGATTGCCTTTCTGAAAGCCCGGGCTTCTTCCGAAAAATAGGCTTCCTTCTCCTCGGAATCGATTCCGGGGCGGCTGGGAGACAGTTTTCCTCCCGTGAGAAGTCCCCCGCTCACCTCGATGGCATCCAGGCCGGCATCGGCCAGAAGACCCGCCGCTTGAACGGAGTCGTCCAGACTCAGTCCGTTCTCGCTGAAATCCTTGCAGTTCATTTTGATCAGCACCGGGAAGCGGTTGCCTGCGGCCCCTCGGATGGCATGGTAGATCTCAAGATGAATCCGGGCCCGATTGACCACGCTCCCGCCGTATTCATCCCGGCGCCTGTTGAATATGGGGGAGAGGAACTGGTTGAGAAGATAGCCATGGGCGGAGTGAATCTGCACCCCGTCAAAGCCTGCCTCCCTGGCTCTTCCGGCCGCTTCGGCAAAGGCTTTAACGATTTCTCGAATATCGCCCGCCGAAATCTCTCTTCGCGGCGATCGGGCCAGCCCCTCATAATTTGAGACAACGAGCGGAGATTGCCCTGTCAGCTTTTCTGCTGCGAAGTGACCGGCATGGGCCAGTTGCGCTACTATCCTGCCGCCCGCCTGATGAACTGCGGCCGTCATTTTTTGAAGTCCGCCGATTAGTTCGTCCTTATAGATGCCAAGCTGCCATGGGCCCGCCTGCCCATCAGGCCGCACGTAGGCGTGACTTGTGATAATCAACCCTACACCGCCGCCGGCAAGTTCGGCCATCATTTTTATCAGCCTCGGAGTAACCGCTCCATCCTCTCCAGCCAGGCCCTCCCAAGTCGCCGACCTGACGAACCGATTCGACAACTGCATCCCATTAATCGTGCTGCTTTCGAATAACCTGCTCATTGGTTTCCTCCAAATAAGAAACGGCCTCAAGGGCGCGCTAAAATTGAGCGCAACGCCAGGCGTTCAGTTCACTGGGACCCGCCCTGTTTCAAAATAATGTAAACAAGCCCTCCGGTCCAGGCCAATGAAAAAACCACCGGCGCCCCCAGTAAATAATACTTGGATGGTACTGCTCCCAAAAAACGCAGCCAACGGGGCGCCGCCAATTCGGCGGCTTCTGTGTCGAGCAGTTGAAACCGAGGGTCTCCCTTATATTTATTTGAAAATTCTATCGCCTTTGCCTGCCAAACTTTTTGAAATAAGCTCGTCCTGCCGATAGACATGATCCATATTGCGCAAAAGAGCGAACCTGCCACGAAAATCGGCCAGCTGGCGATGTGAAATCCGCGCCCCAATTGGAGAGCAGATAACAACAATCCATTAACGATCAGCAAAACCTGCAGCTTGTTTGTCTTTATCGGGTTTTCAGCGGCCCATAAGTCCACATATGCCTTGTAGGCGATGTAGTCTTTTTCACTTGGATCCATATTGGCTCCTTCAATTGATGCCTGACCATGATATGCACCCCGTCCCCGCCTCTCCGCGTCGCGTTGCGGAGAGGCGGGGCAAGATGAGACGCCGTCGAAAGCTAGCACACGTCCGGCTCGCGCAGCATGGCGTTCGGGTTTATGTCCGGGTCCAGCACACAGTCCGGGCAGTAATAGGCGGGCCAGACGGAGCCGCAGCCCGAGCCTATCAGTTCGAAGCGGGCGCATGCCTGACAGACCGCCTTCCCGCAACCCAGGCAGGTGGTAAATACCTGCCCTCGGCAGATGTCACAGGAACTCCCGGGTTTGACGTTTTCCATATCGGTCAATGATTTGCTCCGGCCGGTTCGCTTCCAAATACACCCTGTCCCGGTCCAAGGTCCCGGGAGAACGGCCGCGACTCCCCCGTTTACCACGATTTCCACATTTAAAGACTTTCCCGCCGCGCATTCGACTCCGGAAACGGGTACTCCATATGCCGCGCCGTCGACCGGGCAACGGCTTCGCCGCAATAGCGCCCTACCACACGCAGAGCCATGTCTATACCAGCCGCGATGCCGGCTGATGTAATGAGCTTGCCTTGTTCCACTACACGTGAATCTGAATCGACCGTGACTTTTGGGAAAAGCTCCTGCATTAGCCCAAGCGAACGCTCGTGAGTAGTGGCGCGTAACCCGTCAAGCAAGCCGGCATTCCCCAGTATCAATGAGCCCGTACATACGGACGCCAGAGTTTCAGCCTGTGCTGCACGAGAAACGACAAACGAGAGCATCACATCGTTATTCATTTCCCTGCGTGTTCCCCAGCCGCCCGGGACAACCAGAATATCCAGAGGCGGGCAGGTATCAAACGTGAAGTCCGGCAAAACTTTCATTCCCCCTGACGTTGTCGCCGGACCGTCGAATTGCGCAACCAACAGCACTTCAAAGGGGGAAGGCTCCTCGCGGCGACGCTCTTCATTCAGCCGCGCAGCCGAGAATACCTCAAAAGGCCCGCAGAAATCCAGGACCTCGATATCATCGAAAATAATGATGCCAATTCGCTTACGATTCATAGGATTGCCCTGCCTAAAAAATCTAACATCGGCAAGAGCGGCGCGCAACCACGCGGCTGATGAACTTGGAGGTAGCGACAACCGACATGCCCCGCGTGGTTTGGATGCCATTTATAATCGTATTTACCGGGGAACTTCGGGCTAAGATTTAGAAAATTCAAATTGAGTCATTCCCGCAACTTACGTACTGATGAGCAATTAGTGAAGCTCGAAGGATGTGATCCGTAATCAACCTGGCGGCGCGGAGACCGACGGCCGCCTCGCGGAGCGTCAAAATCTTGAAGCCTGATAGAACCAACCTGTTGAGATGTTGAAACAAATCGGTATGTTAAAATACTCTTGTAAACTCTTTCATAAAGTGTGATTAAATAAAGATACTGACAAACCGCTCCGCCCTTCTAATAAGGGTGTCGCACAGGTTGAGACGGCCTGTAATTTGCATCATCATAGATCTGATCCAGCGCGCCGGTGAGAGCGCTGAATCATAGAGTTATTTGCGGCCGTTGACGCGCAGGCCATCGGGACGGCCCTCAAGTTGCCTGCAGCGGGCGCTGATGTGAACGGCAGGGACTGTGTGATGGAATGACCCCCACCTTATGCACGCCGCTCTGCAAGGCGGTTCGGAGTTGACCCAACGGCAAGCGGACCCTTATCCACCCCGGCAGGAGGGTTCAGGCTCGCTCAGTAAAAAGACATTTGCAAATGGCCGATTGGAAGCTGGGTACTGATAGAAGACAAGCGGAGCGATTCAAGGTCGCATGGACCGGTACGCTCACCTGTCTTTTCCCGAACCATGAAGAAAATGTTGAGGTCAAAGTGACGGAGGTCTCGACAACCGGCGCCCGGCTCGAAATAGAAACGATTACATTCGGCCCTTATCATATAGTAATCGGAAGCGAATCGAGCCGGTTTACTTTGAAAGTCAGCCTGCCCGAGGCCGCCATCTGGACACCGGTCAGAATAGTTTGGTACAGCACTGACCAGGAGAGAGATTCGTTCAATTTGGGTGTGATGTTCCTACACGCATCCGAGGAGCACCTAGCGGCAATCAAGAGGCTATTGGCGGATGTTGCGTCCGGAAACATCGCTCTCTGAGGAGCGGAAAGAAAGCATCCCGCGCCCGCCCAACGCGTCCGACTTCCGCCTAAAGGCGGTAAAAGGAATGACCAGATTAAGACCAGATTAGACACGCGATGCGGTCGCCTTCCGCGCTCCGCGATGTGAAGCTATTTAAGTGATATATACAAGTCTATCATACGAGGATTGTATCGGCGCGAAAGATTTTAAGGCCATAATTCTAGATGTTGACGGCACGCTCCTGGACACTCTCCAGGACCTGGCCGATTCAATGAACAGCACTCTCCGCCATTTCGGATTTGCCGTCCACGAATTGGAAAAATACAAGTATTTCGTCGGGGACGGCATGGAGAATCTCGTTAGGCGCTCCCTTCCGGATTCGGTAAAAACCGACCCCCGGCTGATATCCCGATGCATCGAGATGATGCGGCAGATATATGAAAGTAACTGGAATGTGAAAAGCCGGCCCTATCCCGGAATTCCGGAACTTCTTGACGCTTTGACCGCGCGTGGCCTGAAGATGGCCGTGCTTTCCAACAAGCCCCATGTTTTGACGCAGAGGGTGATAGAGGAGCTTCTGCCCACCTGGCGCTTCGAGGTGGTTATGGGCGAGTGCCCGCCAGTCCCCCGCAAGCCCGACCCTTCTTCAGCACTGGGAATTGCGAACCGGCTCGGAGTTGAGCCTGCGGGCTTCCTCTACCTCGGCGATACAGCCACTGACATGAAAACCGCAAATGCCGCCGGCATGTACGCCGTCGGCGCGCTGTGGGGATTTCGAAGCGCCGAAGAGCTTATCCTAAGCGGCGCCAAAAAGCTCATCGCAAAGCCCGCCGAACTGCTTGAGCTGCTTTGATGGAAACAGGGGAAAAATGCTGTTGGGAAATTTGTTCTTGACGTTTTCAGGGCGCTTGTCCGCTTTTATCCTGTTCGTTCTTTCCTCCAATGAGATGAAGTATTTGTGAAACCACCCATGGAGTAAGTAGTAATGTATTGTTCCTGGTCGAGGAACGACAATAAATTCCCCTTAATTGCAGGCTCTTGCGTCCGGCCGTCGTGCCGGCCCTCTTTTTGTGCTTGACGCCCGAGGATTTCGGTATCAAAAAGGACTTGATCTGAAATTCGAGAGTCTTTATTGTACGGCAACTGATGCGAAAGCGTTCAAAACTGCAGCATCTTGGGGAAACAGCTAATGAGATTGAAAAGGGGTGCAGGGCTATCGTTTTTTCTCATGTTCACCATCCTGTTCTGTTCCTTTGCCTTTGCCGACGAAGAAAAAGAAGAAGAATTCACAGCAAGCGTTCAAAAATTCGAGTATCGCATCCCGGACTTGACCGTGGTGGGGTCTCCGAGGTGGTACAATATCAAAGCGAAAGACACTCTCCTGGACATAGCGAGGCGAAGCGGCCTGGGCTACAATTCCGTTGAGCTGCTTTTTCCAAAAATGGATGCGTGGATTCCACCCAG
>Ga0181533_1005899_pt1 | contig 11433 bp, 8 predicted proteins | sample PEATcosm2014_Bin_45_FD_119772 | JGI IMG/M metagenome (GOLD analysis project Ga0181533, IMG submission 119772) | Peatland microbial communities from MTU Mesocosm Facility, Houghton, MI, USA - PEATcosm2014_Bin11_60_metaG | ecosystem: Environmental > Terrestrial > Soil > Wetlands > Peat | place...
TCTCCATGGTAAGGAGTGGCCCGCCGATGTCTATCTGGAAGGTCCAGACCAGTATCGCGGGTGGTTCCACAGTTCGCTGCTGATCGCGGTCGGCATCCGGGACAAGGCGCCTTATCGCTGCGTCGTTACTCACGGCTGGACACTGGATGAGCAGGGCCGGCCGATGTCCAAATCGTTGGGCAACGTCGTGCTCCCAACCGAGATTTGCGACAAGTGGGGTGCGGATCTGCTGCGCTTGTGGGTGGCTTCGCAGGAATATCAGGCGGACGTTAAGATGAGCGAGCGGGTGATGACGCAGCTCAGCGAGGCGTATCGCAAAATCCGCAATACCTTCCGCTTCGCCCTTGGCAATTTGAGCGATTTCGATCCCTCGCGCGATGCCCTTGCCAATGAGCAGCTCGACGAGATGGATCGCTGGATGCTCGAGCGCACCGCCGACCTCGTCAAGCGCTGCCGGGAATGGTACGCCGCCTATGAATTCCACCGCGTGTATCACGCCATACACGATTATTGCGTCGTGGATCTCAGCGCCTTTTATTACGACGTGTTGAAAGATCGGCTCTACACCAAGTCGCCCAATAGCAGGTCACGCCGCTCCGCACAGACGGCGGTGTGGAAGATCACTAGCGCACTCGTGCGCCTTGCGGCCCCCATCCTCGTTTTCACTGCGGAGGAGCTCTGGAAGTATTTACCAAAAGCTGCCGGCGAACCCGAGAGCGTGCACATCGCGCTCTTTCCGCAGGAAGCGGATCTGCACAGCGGCATTCCCGCCGACAAGGCCAGCGCGTGGGAATTGCTGGGAAAAGTCCGGGGTGAAGTGCTGAAGGCGTTGGAAAGCGCGCGCAACGAAAAGAAACTCATCAACTCGGGGCTCGAAGCGAAAGTTCTTCTCAACGCCGATCTTGAGCTCAAGGCTAAGCTCAAACACTATTTGCCGGTGCTTCCCGCCCTCTTCATTGTTTCTCAGGTGGATTTCATCAACGCAGGGACGGGAGAATTCCGCTCGGAAGCCGTGCCCGGCCTCGAAGTGACTGTGCAGCGCGCTGACGGCAAGAAGTGCGAACGCTGCTGGAACTTTTCCACGCACGTGGGAGAGAACACTCGCTATCCCACCATCTGCGAGCGCTGCAGCGAAGCCATCGCCGAAATTGAGGCAGGATGATGAAAGGAAGCAAAGGATGGGAAGGAAGTAAAGGAGGTAAGGGAGAGGAAAGCGTGATCCTGCAAATGTTTTCCTTTACCTCCTTTACCTCATCTATCTCATTTACCTCCATTTTCTCGCCAGCCTCTGGGACCAAGACCTCATGATCATTCCCCGCCGCCTCCGCTGGCTGTGGCTGACGCTGGGCATCGTCTTCCTGGACCGCGCCAGCAAAGCGTGGATCGAATCGCGCCCGGAGGATTACTTTCCGCATCCGATCCTCGCGAATTCCGTAAACCTGGTGTACTCACGGAATACTGGCATCGCCTTCAGCTTTTTTGCGGGGCACTCCTCATCGGTGGTCCGCGTTGTGCTGATTGCCGGCGCCCTGGTCATCATCGGTTTTGTCGCGTGGTTGCTGGTGACCAGCCGCAGCGCCGGCGCGCTGCAAGCGGTGGGGCTCGCGCTGCTCCTCGGCGGCGCCACCGGCAACGTCACGGACCGCATTCTCCATGGCCCGGTCACCGATTTTCTGGAAGTGTGGCTGCGGCTCATTCCGCTGCGCATTTTCCACCCGTGGCCGGCGTTCAATGTCGCCGACTCGGCCGTCACGGTTGGCGCGTTCCTGATCATCCTGGAAGTACTCTTCGTCCGGCAGTACCCCACCCAGCGCTAGAGAAATGAGGACGATCAATTCTTCAGCAGATTGTGTTTGCGAAGGATTTCCGTCAATTAATCCTGAGGCGACGCCGGCGCGACCCAATAATTCGCCCAGATCAGCTCCCCCTGTTCGGAAGAGGCCCCTCAGTGTGCAGCACGTCCGCATGCCCTCCAGTTCGTGGCAGCTTGGGTCCCAACCAACGCCGCTGATCAAAACGATGGTTTAAGCCGCTTCGAGATGGGCCACGGGAACATTTTCAAATCGCACTTCAGGATGGCGGCAATTCGCATTCTCCAGTGCTGGTGACGACTGTGCCGGCCGGGCAATTTGGCGCAAGAGGCGGTATGGAGCGGAGGTATTCATAAATAGCCAGTAGTTCAAGGTCAGTCATATAGCGATAATCGGGCCACGGCATTACTTGTAGCAGTGGAGGTCCCGGCTGACCTGCCTGATAATCGAAATCCTTGCCAGTCTTCATTACCTGAAGAAACTCTTCCAGCGTTCGACCTGCTGGCAGCCCGTTCTTATAGGGAGTAATGTCGCGCGAATAGAATGGCCCGAAAGCCGCGCCTCCGGCTAAGTAGCCGGCAACGTTAACCTGGGCCGGCTGTCCGTTGTAAGGATTACCGGTGGAGGTGTACGACGGATTTGTGTGGCACTCGTTGCAGCCGCCGATGGAATTCACCAAATAGCTTCCCAACCCGACGAGTTCGCGATTCTTGCCATCGAGTTCCAAATGCACCGGAGCAATCTCGAAACCGATGCGAACCCTGTCGCGGTCGTGATCACCGTGCTCGTCGTTGGGATTTTGCGTCTGCCCTCGTGGAACGAGAAGCAATGCCCCAGCGAGTACGGCCGTGAACATTAAACCACTCAGTGTTAAAATTCCTTTCATAGCCTGATCTCCTTTTGCGAATCATTCTTCAAGTGCTCTGTTTCATTTGCCGATCGCCAAAGCGGGGCATTTGCCGAATAAAATCCGTTTGCTTCCGCTAGTGATGTGCGGAGCCTCGCAAGATTCAGAGAGGGCGGCAATACACGCGGGGTAAATTAAAAGTCACAGTGCAAGTCGCTGGAAAGAAACATAATGTGGCCCTAAGGATGCAAGTTACGTATTACAATCCATCCTCGGGATTCCGCCATAGAAATGAAATCGCTCACCTGCTTCCATTTTGGTGCTTTCGAGGTGCATCCGCGCTCACGCCAATTACGAAAACATGGCGTGAAGGTCAAACTCCACGGCCAGCCTTTCGAGATTTTATTGATGCTGCTCGAACGCGCGGGCGAAGTCGTCACTCGCGACGACTTGCGCCAGAGACTCTGGGCCGCCGATACCTTCGTCGATTTCGATCACAGCCTGAATACCGCTATTCAACGGCTCCGCGAAGTCCTCGGCGATTCCGCTGAAAATCCCCGCTATATCGAGACTCTCCCCAAGGTCGGCTATTGTTTTATCGCTGCCGCGGAGCGTAAGCCGCAGTCCGTTCCGCCGGCCAATCGCGTGATGCTTGTCGTGCTGCCGTTTGAAAACCTTAGCGACGATCCCGCTCAGGAATACTTCAGCGATGGACTAACCGAGGAAATCATCACCGGCTTGGGGCAAGTGGCCCCTGGCCAGATTGGCGTCATCGCACGCACTTCGGCAATGTCTTACAAGCGTACGCGAAAAAGCATCGCCGAAATCGGCCGCGAACTTGGCGTGGACTACGCACTGGAAGGAACCGTCCGTCGCGAAGCCACCCGCGTGCGCATCAGTGCCCAACTCGTCCGCTCCAGTGACCAAACGCATCTTTGGGCCCACATCTATGATCGTGACCTGAAGGATTTCTTGGAAGTGCAAGCAGAGCTCGGTCGCGCTATCGCCGAACAAGTGCAGGTAAGACTTCTCCCCAGCGAGCACCCCCAAGCCACATCCGCGCGGGAAATCAATCAGGTCGCCTACGACGCATACCTCCACGGGCGTTACTTCCTTTGGAAGGCCACCCGGCCGAACATCGAGCGCGCCATCGAATATTATTCCAAAGCCTTGCAAGCCGATTCCCAAATGACTGTCGCCTACGCTGGCCTCGCGGACGCCTACAGTATTCTGCCAATCACCAGCGACGCACCGTCACTGGTGGCCTTTCCCAAAGCCGAGCACGCTGCCACGCAAGCCCTCGAGATCGATCCTGATTCACCCGAAGCGCACGCCGCCCTCGCCAATATCCGATTCTGGTATAGCTGGAACTGGGCCGCCTCCGAGGAACACTCTCTCCGGGCAATTGCGCGCAATCCTAGCTACGCCAGAGCGCATATCCGTCTCGCCCATACACACTCGAACATTGGACGCCACGCCGAAGCGTTTGCGGAAGCGGATCGCGCCTGCGCGCTCGATCCTTTCTCCCCCATGATTAACACCATGCGCGCTCTGTTCCATTTCCAGGCCCGCCGCTACAACGAACTCCTTCCGGCGCTCGCGAAGGTCATGGATCTCGATCCCAACTTCTGGATTGCGCACCTCGTCTTCGCCAAGTTTCACCTCCTCAATGGCCGCTTTGACGAGGCTCTCGCCTCGGCCAGGAAAGCGCGAGAAACTTCGGCCGGCAATTCGGAAATCGTTTCCCTGATAGGACAAGCCTACGCTGCAATGGGACGCGGCGACGATGCCGAGAGAATCCTTGCTGAGTTGCAAACCAATTACCCGAGTTTTGTGCCGCACTACAACATAGCCGCTGTATTCCTTGGCATGGGCGAATCGGATGCAGCCCTCGATGCTCTTGAAAAAGCCTATGATGCACGCGATGTGCGCATGGTATTCCTCGGTGTCGAACCCCAATGGGATCAACTTCGCTCGCATCCCCGCTTCGAAAATCTTCTCCGCCGTGTGGGCCTGGCTTAGTAACTGTGGAGAGCTGGTCGATACTCTTCTTGGCCAATCCCTGGCTGCGCCCGCGTGCATCCTGCGATAGACTCTCCTTGTGAGCGAACCTCCGCATCTGGAAATCAAAGTGGCGGATGAGGACGTCGGCCTGCGTCTGGATCGCATCGTGGCCAAACACTGCCCGCAGCTTTCACGCACACGCGTGCAGGAACTCATCGCAGGCGGGCTGGTCCGCCTGAACGGAAAAACGGCGAAAGATTCGCACAAGGTCCACGCGGGCGACACCATCGAGATTATTCCGCAGCCGCGCCCGGCGTTGCGCGCCGAAGCCGAAGCGATTCCACTGGACATTCTTTACGAGGACGAGGACGTCATCGCCATCAACAAACCTGCGGGCATGACCGTGCACGCCGGGGCAGGGAACTCTCACGGAACGCTTGTCAACGCGCTGCTGGGCCGCGGGCAATCCCTTTCTCAGTCCGGCGATGCACTGCGGCCTGGCATCGTCCACCGCCTGGACAAGGAAACCTCGGGCGTTCTCCTTGTGGCGAAAAATGATTTTGCGCACGCCAGGCTTGCGGAGGCTTTCCGCGAGCGCTCCATCCAGAAGATCTACGTCGCACTGGTGCAGGGTGCCTTGAAAGAGGAGCGCGGCCGCATCGAACTGCCCATTGCGCGCGATCCGAATCGCCGCACGCGCATGACCGCGAAGCGCGCCGCTCTCCTGCACAATGCGCGCGAGGCGCGCACCGATTGGCAAGTGCTTGCCCGCATCGACTCCACGTCGCTCCTCGAAGTCCAATTGCACACCGGTCGCATGCACCAGATCCGCGTGCACTTTTCCGCGCTGCGCCATCCCGTGGTGGGAGACACGCTTTACGGCGCCGCGGGCCAGTTGCACATCGGCCGCACCACACTGCCTTCCCTCGGCCGCAATTTCCTGCACGCCGCAAAAATCGCATTCGCCCAGCCGCGGACGGGCCAGCCTATCCACCTCACGGCGCCGCTTCCGCCCGAGCTGCGCGCTTTCTTGCAGAAATTGTCCGAGGCCGCCGGCGAGCCTCCGGAACGAATTGACGCTGCGCTGAAAGGCTTCCTATAATCAATTCAAATGCGACACCTATTCGTTGGCCTACTTCTCGTTGCCGTGCTATTAGGCAGCGTCCTTGTCTTTGCGCAGCAGCAGAACCCTGCTGCTCCTTCCGCTGCTCCGCCTGCCGCCGCACAGGGGCAGGAGAAGCCGCAGCAGAGCGGCGCCACCTTTATCACACACGTCAACCTCGTTGACGTTCTCTTCACCGTACTGGATCGCCGCAACAAGCTCGTGCCCACGCTCGAAAAACAGGATTTTAGAGTCCTTGACGACAACATCCCCCAGGAAATCCGCTACTTCAGCAAACAAAGCGATCTCCCCCTGCGCATCGGCATGCTGCTGGACACCTCCAACAGCATTCGCGATCGCCTGAAATTCGAGCAGGATGCCGCCGACAACTTCCTGTTCAGCGTTCTGCGGCCCAAGAAGGACGAAGCCTTCCTGATGACCTTCGACGACGAGCCGCAAGTTCTCCAGGGATTCACGAATGACACCGGCAAACTCCGCGACCAGATTCTGCGCACGCGGGCCGGGGGCGGCACCGCGGTTTACGACGCCATTTACGATGCTTGCCAAAACCAGCTAAGCCATCCCCCGCGGCCCCCCGGCGACCAGCCGGACATCGTCCGCCGCGTCATGATTCTCATCAGCGATGGCGAGGACAATCTCTCCACGCACACTCGCTCCGAAGCCATTGAGATGGCGCAACGCACCAGCGTGGTCATTTATTCCATCAGCACCAGCACGCAGTGGGTCACGCTCGATGATCCCAACAAGGAACAATCCGGCAACCGCAAATACCATCTGACCGATGGCGACCAGATCCTCAAGAGCTTGGCCGAGGAGACCGGCGGCCGCGCCTTCTTTCCGTATCACGTGGACGATCTCGACGAGTCGTTCCAGGACATTAGCGAGGAATTGCGCAATCAGTACTCCCTCGCGTACGACCCGACGAATCACGCCTTCGATGGCCGCTACCACAAAATCCAAGTCGAAACGCCCGAGCACAAGGGTTTCCAGGTGCGCGCGCGCCGCGGCTACTACGCCCGGGCCAACCAGGATACGGCCGTACAGCCTGCGGGCACCGTAAAGTAACGATGGCGAACCTAAGGGCGGCCCGCCTCCTTCCTGCGCCGGGCCGGTAGAAGGTGGCTCCTAACACAAGCGGGAGAAACCCAGGGAAAGGCCTCAGGCCTGAAGGCCTGAGCTACAGGGGCAGACCCAAGAGAAGAGCTGCGGGGCTCCCGCCTGGAGGCAAAACAGAACTGTCGGCGCGCCGACAGTATTAGAATTAAATATAACCGACTAGTATTCGAATAAGAGGGATTTTATTTCAGAGTGGGAATGGCTTTAGGAATCAGCGAGTTGCCGAGGGCAACTTCGAATGAAATGGCGCAAATCCGCGGGAGCGGTTTGCCGGCTTTCGAAATTAGGGCGCGCTATCGTGCAGCAGCACCGCGTCAGATTCCAGTTCGCCGCATTCCATGGCGATCTTCGAGCCATCCGGAGAGAACACGAACCGGAAGGTCTTGTCCTTCTTAAAGTGTGTAAGCTGGCGGTGCGGTGCGCCATCGAGCGGCTGCAACCACAGGTTGTCCACGCCTTTCTCCCGCACAAGGTACACCACCCCTTTTCCATCCGGGGCGTAGGCAAGCTCATTCGGCAAGGCGCGCTGATCGATATCGCTGTAGGCCATCTGGCGGGTCTCAACATTGTCGACCCGCAACATCAACTTGTGGTCCAATTCGCGCACCTCGAAGGACACGATCTCTTTTCCATCCGGCGAAAGGCCGTAAGATCCCACGGCGTACTTCACCACGGTTTCCGGCGAACCGCCCTCCACCGATACGCGCTTCACGTAGCGGTTGTCCGCTTCATCCACGTAATACACCCAATTCCCGTCCTTGGCGCACGTTGGCTCCCGCTCATTCCGGCCGCTGGTCAGTTGCTTCTGATTCGTGCCGTTCGGATCCATGCGCCACAAATTGGCCGCGGTTCCACCGCTGCCGCCCACCTGACGGTACACAATGTATCGCCCGTCGCCGCACACGGCCGCCTGATCAGGAACATGCTTGGGGTCGGAGTACAGCGTGGTTTCTTCTCCGTTGGCCGCAACGGCCTTCAGGCTCCCAGACTGCGGCACAATCAGCCGGCCATCCGGCATCCAATTCCAGAGCCACACGGGCAATTGCGTCGTCAAAGGTACCGCGTGCAACTGGTCCGGATCGTTCGCCGGCGCAATGGATAACGAGAAACGCAATTTGCTCTGGATGGCCACCAGGGTCTTGCCGTCGTTGGCGATCCCCAAATTTCCATAGTTATTCGTGTCTGCGGTCACCGCGCGATATTGGCCGTCGGGATAGCTCACGTAACCGATTTGCTCCTGCATGCGTCCCGCGTCCACTTTCAAAGCGCTGGTGATTAGCGCGCTTCCGTCGGGCATCCATGCAGAGCCATAGTAAATGCGGTCGGGTGATATTCCGACGACGTGATCCTGTCCCGTGGCCACATCGACGGCCAGGAAACCGCCGATGGCGTCCTGCGTAGGTTGCACGATGGGAATCACGATGGTTTTTCCGTCCGGCGACCAGGCTGGCACATGGCTATCGCTTGGCAGAGGACGACCGCTGAAGATGGGCTTCTCGATGGTTCCATCACTCCTGGCCAGCAGCAAATCCCAAGTTGGGGCATTGTGCAGCTCGCGCAGAAACACGAAGTACCGGCCGTCAGGCGAAAACGAGATCGGACTGTCCACATCATTAATCACGACGTGCGGTTCACCGCCCAGGACGGTGGCGCTGTAGAGCACCGATTCCGCTTCGTTCTCTTCATTGCGCCGAACGAAATAGATATAGTTGCCGTCCGGCGAAAACGTCAGGCCTTCATAACGGGTGCGTGCCGGCGCAACCACTTCCTTGTTGGTCGAGGTCGGGATGTGCCGCAGCCACAGAGACTGCGAGCCGCCTTCGTCCAGCGCTTGCAGCAGATATTTTCCATCCGCGGAAATCGCGGCTTGCGTGATATGGCCGTTATTGGAGACGTTCTCGATGGTGAATTTCTCAAACGGAGCCAGTTTCGACTTTTGCGCGCTTTGCTCTTCTTGCCCGCTTTGCCCCTTATGCACCAGCGTGTACAACCCGTAGCCCGCCGCGGCAACCACCGCCAGTAGTCCCAGCAGGATGACCCCTGCGCCGATTTTGTGCTGCTGCGCCGCCTCCGCAAGTACCGCGCCGCTTCCCGCGCGCGCCGTACCGCGCGATGCCGCAGCAGAACCAGTGCCGCTCCCAATTGCGCGCACCGTGCCGCTCGACGCCCGGCTGGCGGCCGCGGTTGGAGCGGAACTCACACGTCCGGGATCCATCTCCCGTTGCAATCGCTTCAGGTCGGCGCGCACTTCGGCTGCCACCTGGCACCGCAGATCACGATCCTTCTCCAGCAGTTTATTGAGGATGCGCTCCAGTTCCTGAGGGACCGCGCTATTCAACGTGACCGGGGAAACCGGGGCGCTGTGCAGGATATTTCCAAAAATTACGGCAGTCGTGGCGCCCGGGAATGGCAGGGCGCCCGTCACCATTTGGTAGAGTACGGAACCCAAAGAGAACAGATCGCTACGCGCGTCCAGCGCTTCGCCGCGCGCCTGCTCGGGCGACATATAGGCGATGGTGCCGACGGTGGTTCCCGGGGTGGTCAGAAAGGCGTCCTGGGATGGGGCGACGGTTTCACCCTCCATGCCCTCTTCCGTTTCCATCAGTTTTGCCAGGCCGAAATCCAGGAGCTTCGCGGCGCCCCGTTCGGTCAAGAAAATGTTGGCCGGCTTGATATCCCTGTGGACGATGCCCTTTTTGTGCGCGGCATCGAGCGCGTCGGCAACCTGGATGCCAATCTCCACGGTCTTCGCAATCGGCAGCAGGCCGCGTGTTATAGCTCTGTCCAGCGATTCTCCTTCCAGTAATTCCATCGCGATGTAAGTCTGCCCGTCATGATCTTCAATCGCGTAGATGGTGCAAATCCCGGGGTGGTTGAGCGCGGAGGCCGAGCGGGCTTCGCGCAAAAAACGCTCCATGGCCGCGGGGTCCGGCTTGCCGGTGTCCTGAAGAAACTTCAGCGCCACCCGGCGGCCCAGCCTGGTGTCTTCCGCTTCATAAACCACACCCATCCCGCCGCTTCCCAACTGCCGCAGGATGCGATAGTGTCCGATAGTTTCGTTGATCATCGGGGTTGTTCCGGAGTCCTGCTCCGTCGCCTTGCGATACTAGTGCCGTTCCAACCTGTTCTGGCAAATCCCTTCGAGAATATTCTCTCCGTATTCGCGTCAGATGCTTGGATCATCATTTGGCCCAAATAGTTGGAACGGCACTAGCCAAGGCCTACACTGCGGTCAATGCGTCTCCGCGCTGATGAGTTATCTTATCTTCAGCAGGAGTGCGTGCGGTATGAATCTTTTCGAGGCTCGGGAGAGTTGGTAAACCCGTTTCAGCTTCGGGGCGCGTAATAGCCTTTGCGCGCCAACACCTTCAGATCGCTGTTGTTCAGCTCAACCTTTATTCTGCGAAATTTTCCGTCCTTCGCATTGTTCGTGGGGTAATAGCCCAAGGTGTATTGGCTGCGAAGCTCTTCGGAAATCTGGTCAAACGCTTCCTCCAGGTTTTTTTCGGAACGCACCGAAATCATCCGTCCGCCCGTTTCATCCGCCAGCTTGTGCGCCACGCTGGGATTTCCACCGTAGCGTGGATCCACGACCAGCAAAATGTGAATCACAGTGTCCGTACGCTGGGCTGCTTCAATGGCTTCTTCCAGCTTAACTTTGCTTCCTTCGTCCTCTGCGTCGGTCACGATGATGACCGCCTTACGTCCCGCTTCACCGTTGAGTTTTTCTCCACACGCCAGGTAAATTGCGTCATAAAGCGCTGTGCCGGTAATCTGCTGCCCGCCGACAGGCCCCGGGTTTCCGGCGATCATGCCGCCTCCCGGTACATTAATCCGTGCCTTCGAGATCGCGCGTTCCAAAATGCTGCGGTCATCCGTAAAATCGGCGAGCAAGTCCACGTCCGAATCAAAGGAGAGAACCATCGCCTCGTCGCCCTTGCGCAGGACACGGTGCAGGAAGCGGCTTCCGGCGTCCTGGATCGCTCCCAAATTGTTCTGTTCGCTTCCCGAGGTATCCAGCATCAGCCCCAGGGTAATAGGCAGGGCCATCTCCTTCGAGAAAAACGCAATTTTCTCCTCGTGGTTGTCCTCGAAGATCTTGAAGTCGTCCTGCTTCAGGTCCGTCATGATGTGCTTGTTCTTATCGCGCACGGTGGCGAACAGGTTGACGAGTGTCACCTCCGTCTTGATGACCGGCGTCTGTCCCTGGCCTTGCGTTTGAGCCTGCGGCAGCGCGGGCAAGGCCAGCGCCAAGGCCGCGCAAACCGCCAGACACTGCATCCCTGTTTTCTTCCACAATGACATCTTCTTTATCTCGCTTTTCAAGATTTCCCTGTATCCTTGTTCGTGTTTTCGTCTGGCATGGCAGCGCGGCCCCGTCCGGGCATCGCCTCCATTGCCGCGAAGCATCATTACTAGAGTTCGATGCAACCAGGCCACCCCTGGGATGCGTCGTACAATGCCAGTAGGATGCTAGGCGCTATAATAGCCCAAGAAAGTTTGGCCTGATGACTATGAATTGTCCACGAAAA